>Ga0182024_10004197_pt1 | contig 33440 bp, 25 predicted proteins | sample P32metaG_FD_120480 | JGI IMG/M metagenome (GOLD analysis project Ga0182024, IMG submission 120480) | Permafrost microbial communities from Stordalen Mire, Sweden - P3-2 metaG (Illumina Assembly) | ecosystem: Environmental > Terrestrial > Soil > Wetlands > Permafrost | place: Sweden: Stordalen... | reverse complement strand
GGATGCGCGCCGTGCAGTTCGACATGGCCGATCCCGACTTCCCGGCGTCGCTCGTCGAGGTGGCCGAACCGGCGCTGCCCGGCCCGGCATGGGCGCGGGTCGCGGTCACCGTCGGCGGGATCTGCGGAAGCGACCTCCACATCTTCACCCACAACGTCGGGCCGACACCGACGCTGTTCTCCCTCGGTGGCGCCTTCCCGTTCATCCTCGGCCACGAGATCGCCGGACGGGTCATCGAAACCGGACCGCAATGTCGAGTGCCGTTGGGGACACGGGTGGCAGTCGATCCGTGCATCCCGTGCGCGGCACGCGGGATCGATCCGCCGTGCGTCAACTGCGCACGCGGCTGGACGTCGTCGTGCCTCGAGCTCGACAGCCGCAAAGTGAGCGGCGGACGCACGCTCGGCTTCACCAAAGATCTCGGCGGCGGATGGGCCGAACAGGTGCTCGCGCACACGTCGATGTTGCATCCCATTCCCGACTCGGTCCCCGACCGCGCCGCGAGCCTGCACGAACCGCTCTCGATCGCCTGCCACGGACTGCTTCGCTCCCCGCCCCACGACGGCGACGCCGTCCTGGTGGTCGGTGCCGGCATCATCGGCCTCGCGACGGTCGCCGCGCTGAAAGGACTGTTCCCGGCATGTCCGGTGACGGTCCTCGCACGGTACGACCATCAAGCCGTCGCGGCCGCCGCGTGCGGCGCCGACCATGTCGTCCGGACCGACGGCACCGCCAGCCATTTCGAAACCCTCGCGCAGCTCAGCGGCGCACGCGTCGTCGGCCGCAAAGCCGACGTCATGTTGATGGGCGGCTTCCCGTACGTCGTCGAAGCGGTCGGCGCACCCCAATCGGTGACCGAAGCGTTACGTGCCGTCGCACACCGCGGGACGGTCCTCCTGTTGGGTGCGGCCGGGGTCAGCGAGGTCGACCTGACCCCCGTCTGGTACAAAGAAGCCGCGCTCGTCGGTTCCATCGACCACACCGTCGACGCCGGATCTGCGCCCGGCCTCGCCGGCGGCCCCGACCGCCATTCGGTTGACCGGGCCCTCGACGTGCTCGCCGCCGGGCTGTTCCCGCACGACGTCGTCGTCACCCACCAGTTCGCGCTCGACGACTACCGCCAAGCCGTCGACACGGCCATCGACCGCGGCGCGTCGCACGCCATCAAAGTCGTCTTTGTGCCGTAACCGTGGCGCGCTTTGCGACAGGATCGGCGCCGAACGTGCCGCGCGCCTCCGGTCGGATGCGTCGACACACACCGAACATCGTGCCCCAGGTGCACGACGTCGGCGGTCCTCCTCGGCGCCACGGTCGGGTCGCCACCCTCACGGCGTGGCCTCACGGCGTGGCCTCACGGCGTGGCCTCACGGCGTGGCCTCACGGCGTGGACGCTGACGTGAACGTGTCGGTCGCGATCGTCGAAGCGGGCAGCGCCACGAGCCACACGCCGGTCGCGGTTCGGCGCGGCAGCGACACCGCGGCCAGGTCGGCCGCCCGGTTCGTGACCACCGCGGCGGTCGCGGTGACGGCCGGGCCGGGCAGGTCCAGTCCCACCGTCTTCGACGACGTCGACTCGTTCCACATGATCACCGTCCACTCGTCGGCGTGCGCGAACGCCATCGCGTGCACACCGGCGGGGACCGACACTGCGTGACGTACCGCGCCCGGCCGTACGTAGCGACTGAACTGGCCGAGGACGAAGAAACGTTTGGTCGTAAAGATGGTCGTGTCGCCGTCGGCCGGACCGTGCTGGTCGTAGTAGAGCAAGCCGTCGTTGAACCCTTTGCTGTTCACGCGGGTCGGGCATTTCGGATCAGAGTTCGGGTCGCAGCCGAGCGCCGGTGACAGCGCAGTCCACCAATACCAGGCGCTGTCGCCCGCCACCGTGAGGTCGGCGTCGATCTGATCGGCGAGCCAGAAACCCTGCGTCATGGTCGGGTCGTATTCGGCGCCGAAGCTCGACGCGACACCGCCCGAACCTTTGTAACAGCAGATTTCGGTCATCCAGGTCGGCAGCCCGAACCGTTTCGCGATCGGGGGAAGAAGCTTTCTGATCGCGTCGGTCGGGAAGTCGTAGGTGTGGTGTGCGATCGCCGCGACGTCGTGCGCCGCGCTCGGCACGGCCAGCCATTGTGGTGCCTCGTCGGCGACGATCGCGTCTGCGGTCGTCTCGTCGGCGATGACCTTCGCGTACGGTGCGCGGGCGGCGAGCTCTCGCCCGAGCGCCACGACCACCGCGCCACGTTGCGACACCGGAACTTGCATCCCTTCTTGGCCGCAGCTCGAGAACGAGTTGTCCGGCTCGTTCATCGGGCTGACATACCCCAACGTGATGTGGTCACGGTCGCGCAAGGCACGGACGACACCAACGAGATAGTTCGCGTAGGCGTCTTGCATCCCGGGCTTCAACTCGCCACCGCACGATTTCCCGTTGGTGGTGAACTGCGGCGGTGCGCTGTTGACGAACCCGGTCAGCACCGGAACGTGCGCCGCGCTCGCATACCGTAAGAACGTCAGCCCGGCCGTGTCCGCGCCGAACAGTTTCGGAGCCCGGTCCGGCGTGTCCACACCGATCCCGCCGCCGCCGATGTTGTAACGGTAGCCGGACAGTGCAATCCCGTCCGGCGAGAACAGCATCTGCGCGACCTCGCGTTGCACGCCGGTCGGGAACTTCGCCAGGTCGATCGGCCACCACGCGCCCGAAGCACCAAACCCGTCGATCGTCTGCGCGGCGACCGGACTGACGCGCACGACCGCCACATTCGCGGGCAGCGCGACCGTCCCCGCGGTTGACGCGACGGATGTCGTCGTGGTCGGCGACGTCGGGTTGGCTGGATGCGACGCCGACGAGCAGGCCGCCAACACGACGACGACCATGACACTCACCGATGTGCGCGGCCCCACGACAGCGCGACCGGTTCCGCTCACGTGTACGGATCCCACGCCGGCGGCGCGTGTCGCAGCTGCGCTTCCAGGCCGGTCCGGAACGTCGCGAACTCGATGTGGCTGTCGTCGGCGCCGGCGAGATACAACCTCGGGCTGAGGGTCTCGGCGCCTTCGAAGATCCAACGTGCCGTACCCGGTTCTGCTTCGGTGAGCTCCGCCGCGAACGGTGCCAGATCGACGCGAGGGCGGGGACGACGCGACTGGTATTGCACCCAGCTCTCGTACCGGTACGTGAACTCGTAGCGGCCGCCTCGCACGCACAGCACCGCGAACTGGTCGGTCGCGTTGTTGATCGCCATGGGATGCAGCCCATCGACCCACATGCCTCCGAAACGGTGACCGCCGGCCCGCGGCGCCGACGGCGGAATCCACAGCACGGCGAGATCGAGTTCGGGATCTTCTTCGATGCGCACCCGACCCGACCGCACCAGCGCCTCGCACACGCTGAGCGTGTCGTCTTCTTCGGCCCACAGGGCGCGGAACCGGTCCGGATGGTCCATCAGTTCGGGTAAGCGGCCCAGCAGCTCTTCGTACAACCCGCCCGGACGGTCGTCGTCACCGAACGCGACCGGCGAACGGGCAACGTCGGCGAACGCCGCGATCGTCATCGAGATTCGCGCCGCGTCGCGCGACGTGTAGGTCGCGAAGTCGCCGGCCGCCGCGACGTCGACGAGCAGATCACGCCGCGCCGGGACCGCGTCGGGGTTGACGAGCGCATACACCGACATCAGGCCGTCCTGGTCGAAATGGTTGTTCGACACCAACTCGGCCGCGCCGTGCAGATCGAACCGGTCGAGGTACGCGATCGCCATCTGGGCGGAAAGGTCGGCCTGCAAACCGGGCGGCGCGACCGCCTGCGGCCAGTGCGACAGGCTGAGGACCGTCCCGTCGGTCGGCGCACCGTCGACGATGACGTTCGCGGCGCCGGCCAGGGCGTCGTACGGCACGAACCGCAACCCGCGCTGTCGCATGGCGCAAACGTAGAACCCCGAACACGACCCGCGCCGCGAACCCGTCCACAACGACGTCCGATCAGTCTGGCCTTGACGCCCACACCGACGGTGACCGCCCACGCCGCGCCGACCGGTCCGCGGCGAGCGACGGTCGTTCGTCGGACCGACGATCGCCGAGTCGATGCCCTCACGCGGACGTACGGGTGTCCGCCAGGGTGGCGGGAACCGGACCGTTATCGGTTGGCCCCGCCGACACGTCCCGAGCGGGCCGACCTTGGCGACACGACCGTGTCGGGTTCGACGACCGTGACGGCAATCACGACGACGACGACGTCACGCGTCGACGATGCCGGCCCGCGCGAGCACACGGGCGGAGACGCCGACATCCCGCCAGGCGCCGTACGTCACGCCCGACTCCTGTGCGAATCTTCGTGCGACGGTGATGAACTCAACTTCGAGGACGTCGAAACGGACGAGGTCGATGTCCGGAACGTCGTCGAGCAGCCGCAGATAACGGTCGACGGTCGCGGCGCCGTGGACCCGAACCGGCACGTTCGGGGTCCGGTAGCGGTGGTGTCGTGCGCTCACGCCTACCTCCTCGGCGACAACTTGCCGACCCGGCGTCTAGGCAGGGTTTGCGGGCTGAACCTGAATGACTTGGGTGCCGCCGACGACCCCGACGGACACATCGACGGCTATGCCGGCGACGAGTTGGGCGTTCGTGACCGAGCAGGCGAGCGGCATCTCGAAGGTCGTGGTGTCGAGCATCGCCAACGTTGCCGCCCGGATCCCGGCGACGACATCGGCGGACAGCCCCTCCAAAATCTGGCGGATCTGGTCGGACATGTCGTCGTCGAGTCCGAGCGCTTCGACCATGTCGACGAGCGGGGACTGCTCGGCGTGCAGTTGGCGGACCGTGGCCCGGACGTTCGGATCCGCGAGCGCACGGTTGACCGCCTGGACGAGCACGTCGTCGTTCGGACTCATCGCACGGCCCCCCGGCCAGTCACCGACATCGCCTGCACCTGCACAGACCGCCTCGCACGCAGCCGACGTGCCATCGCACGCGGGCCGACGTCGAGGCGACATCTGCTCGTCTGGTTGTACGCCAACGTCGTAAACGTTCTGTAAACCCACCCGGCGATGTCGAGGTAGGCCGGTGTACCGTGGGCCGTCGGGCCCGGCGCGGGGGGCGAGGTGGAGCTACGGATCCTCGGTCCAGTCGAGGTGCGCCGCGACGGGACGACCGTAGAAGTTCGCGGCGCCAAACGCCGCCAGCTCCTCGCCCTGTTGGCGATCCGTCCGAACCAGCCGATCGCGGCCGAGCAGCTGATCGACGAACTCTGGCAAGGAGACGCACCGCGCAGCGCCGCCACCGCGCTGCGTGTCCATGTTCGTCACCTGCGCCAAGTGCTCGACGTCGACCGCGAACCGAGCGCGGTCAGCGTGCGCCTCCCCACCCGGGCGGGCGGTTACCTCCTCGCCGTCCACGGCGACGAACTCGACGTATCCCGGTTCGAGCGTCTCGTCTCCGTCGCGCGGGACGCGATCGCCGCCGGCGACCCCCAACGTGCGGTCGCGCCGCTCGCCGACGCGCTCGACCTGTGGCGGGGGCCGGCACTGTCCGACGTCCAAGACCTCGCGGCCGCGCAGGCCGCGATTGCAAGACTCGACGCGTTGCGCCTGGCGGCGATCGAAGACCTCGCAGACACACGTCTCGCGTTGGGCGAACATGCCGTCGTCGTCGATCTGGTCAGCGCAGCCGTCGAGCAGTACCCGTTGCGGGAACGGCTGACCGCCAGTTTGATCCGAGCCCTGTACCGCAGCGGTCGACAAGCCGACGCGCTGCGCGCCTACGCAGACCTGGCCCGTCGTCTCGACGACGCGCTCGGCGTTGCCCCGTCGCCGGAGCTTCGACAACTCGAAGAGGACGTGCTCCTGCAACGGCCGTCGCTCGACTTTGCGTCCACCCGAACGCCGCCCCGATCCGCGCCGCACACCCAGTCGCCGGTGGCACGCTTCATCGGCCGACGCCACGAGGTCGGTCGACTCCTCGACGCCTTCGCTCGAGCCAGCGTCGAGCCGTCACGATTGATCCTCGTCACCGGCGAGGCCGGCATCGGCAAAACGACCCTCACCCAAGAGTTCTGCGCGCGAGCTCGGGACCAGGGCGCCGATCCTCTCGTCGGCCGCTGCGAGCCGGAATCGACCGCCAACTACCAGCCGATCGTCGAGATCCTGCGAACGGTCGTCGGCCGGCTCGACGCCGACGGCCGTGCGTCGCTGCCGGCGCCGGTCGCGCTGCTGTTGGGAGAAATGGTCGACGTCGAACGCGTTCCCGACGACGCCGGGACGACGCCGGCGCAGGCCGCCCAGTTCCGACTGTTCGAAGCGATGGCGCACACGTGTGCGAGCCTCGCCGGCCGGCCGCTCTTGGTGATCGTCGAAGACCTCCATTGGGCCGATCGTCCCACCCTTCGGGCGCTGCGGCACCTGCTGCTCCATCCGATGCTCGACCGGATGCTGGTCGTTGCGACCTGCCGCGACGACGAAATCGACGGAGACCGGGCAGAAGCCATCAATCGTCTCGCGACGTCCGGGCTGAGCTCCAAGCTCGCGATGTGCGGATTCGACGATCACGAGGTACGGGCACTCGTGCGTGCCGCCGCACCACCACAGGCCAGAGACGTCCTGGTCGAATTCGCCGCCACCTTGGCGGACACCACGGGCGGCAATCCGCTGTTCCTGCGAGAGCTGCTCAGCGAATTCGACGACGACCGTCTCCAGACCGGCGACACGGGCGACGTCGCGCACACGCTGTCCAGACTCGCACCGCTCGGCGTTCGCGCCCTCGTCGATGACCGCCTCGGCCGGCTCACCGCCGCCGCCCGCACCGTCGTCGGTGCCGCGTCCGTCGTCGGAGCCGACTTCACCGTCGACACGCTCGCGGCGGTGTGCGAGCTGTCCCGCGACGTCACCTACCACGCACTCGACCAGGGACTCGTCGCGCATCTCCTCATCGAAGATGCCGAACACATCCACCGATACCAGTTCCGTCACCGGCTCGTCCGCAACTGCGTCTATCAGACGATCCCGACAACCAGCCGCCAACAGCTGCACCGACGGATCGGCAAAATCCTCGAACGGACAGACACGACCGGCACACCGACGCGAAGCGCGACCCTCGCCTACCACTACGGGCAAGCAGCACCGCTGGGCCTGCAGCGCGAAGCAGCCGAATACGCCGAACGGGCCGGCGACGACGCGACGGCCCAGTTCGCGTTCGCGGAAGCTGTCCGGTGGTACGGACAAGCGCTCCGGTTCCGGGCCGAGCTCGGAACGCCAGAACCAGCAATGGGAAGGCTGTACCTCGCGCTCGGCCGAGCTCAGTCGAACGACAAGCAACCCGAATCGGCACGCGAAAGTTTGCTCACCGCGGCGGCCTGCGCACGGCGAGCCAACGACTCGTCGCTCCTCGCCGATGTCGCGATCGCAGCCGACGATCCGTGGGCGTTAGGCGCCGACTTCCAACCTGACGTGCTGTCGCTTCTGGAAGAGGCGCTCGAGCGAATTGATCCCGAGGCGATCGAACGGCGTGTGCAGATCCTGACCCGCATTGCATCGGACCTGTACTACGTCGACCCGCAACGTGAGGGACGCGTCGCTCACGAAGCGCTCAAGATCGCCGAAACATCAGACCGGCCGGCGACGCTCGCAACCGCGCAGATGGCCGTACACCTGTGGCAGACCCACGAACCGTCGGCCGCCCGCGCACGACTGACGCTCGGCCGCAGCGCCCACGAACTCGCATCGCGCAGCCGAGACACGAGCGACGCACATCTGCTCACACATCGTGCGCTGCTCGCCGACCTGCTCGAAAACGCGGCGATCGCCGAGTTCGAAACGAGCCTCGACGCGTACGAGCACGCCGCCCAACAGCTCGGCAGTCCCCGCGACATCTACTGGTCGATGGCGTTACGCGCGACGGAGATGACACTGCACGGCGACCTGTCGGCCGCCGAACAGCTCGCACGGGGCGCCGCGTTACGTGGCCATGAACTGGAGCAGTTCTCCGACGGTGCCTATCTCCTCCAACGGTTTGTCATCCGCTACCAGCAGGGCCGCCTCGCTGAGGAACTCCCCGTCCTCAAACAAGTAGGCGGCCACCGGTCGGTCTACCGGGCCGGCGGCGCCCTCGCCGCGGTGGCGTACGCCGAAACCGGTCAACCGGACCGTGCTCGTGCAATCGCGTGGAACACGCTCGGAGACGACGGCTCGGCCCTTCCCCGCGACGCGTTCTGGCTGGCCGCAACCGCGCTGCTCGCCGGTGTCGCCGCGACAATCGACGATTGGCCGCTGTTGGAGCTCCTCCAAGCAATGCTCGAACCGTGCGCCGACCAGATCGTCGTGTTCGGAGCCGGCGGCGCCGTGCTCGGCGCCGCCCATCACTGGCTTGGCCTCGTCGCGGCAGCCCGATCGGACACGGACGTCGCCGTCGACCATTTCTCCGAGGCGATCACGGTCGCGCAACATCTCGCCGCGCCGTACTGGATCGCGCAAGCGACCATCGACACGGCGATGGCAATCCGGTCCCGGGGCCGTGCCGGCGACACCGCGCGCGTCGCACGACTCGTCGACGCCGCACTCGACCAGGCACGGTCCGCGAACTACGGGCGGGTCCTCGCGCACGCGCCCGCGTCGCCGCGAGCCGGCCGACCCTGAACCGCGGCGCGAACACGTTTCGGCGCCGCTCAGCACGAGATGTCCCGAACCGGCGTCCCGTCGACTGGCAGTGCCCGTCGTCACCATGCGATCAGCGGCCGGAACGATCCGGCCTCTGGCGCGACGCCGTCGGTTACATTCCGCGAGTTCGAGCGATCCCAGCCTTCTTCAAGACGACTGCCGGCACACCCGCGTCTCGCCATGCGCCGTATCCGATGCCGCGGTTCTCGCCGAAACGTTTGGCGATCTTCACGAACTCCGCTTCCAGGCTTTTGAGATCGGTTCCGCTCGCGGTACGGATGTTGGCGATGCGCGTTTGGAGATCGCGAATCTCTTGTGCGGCTAAAACCTTGGCGACACCACGCGCCGACCTTGCGTTCGTGCGCGCGACCACGAGCCGCTGCTCAAGTGCCGACTTCGACACTTTGCGGCCCCGTCGCTTCGGCGTATTGACCGACGAGAGGTACCGGTCGACCGTCGCCGACATCGTGCGGCCCTCCGCCAAAGCCCGCTTGTGCGCAACGCTGAGCGTCCGTTGTTGCGACCGGGCCGGCACACGTCGGGTCGCTTTCTTCGCAGGCTTTCGCGCGGCTTTCTTCGTGACAGGCATCCAACATCCTCATGGTTTTGACAGCAACGAGCTGCTCCTACGCTAGCGGCGCCCGACTGCGCAGCTCACACGCGCAACAGCGATTGACGAAACAGACGGCGCGTCCGGGCTCGAGCCACGAGGACGCCCAGCGACCGGTCCGCCAACCTTGCCGCTTCGGCGACACGGCTGCCCATGCGTCGCGAAACGGCGTCGGGAGCGCACAAACCCCAAATGGCGCGCCCTCGGAGAGGCGTTCGCCGTGACCCCGGTCGGCGTCGGAACGGTTTCGCAGCTCACAAGCAACCGTTGCGTGGCGACCAGCCGAGCCGCGCGCGCCAACCAGCCGCCGCGTCTGCGAGCGTGCGTCGCTCGAAGACGCCCGGACCGGTGCGGACTCGTCGGGTTGTGGTGCAGCCCTCAGGAGATCTTGGTGGCGGTGGAGGACAGCGCAAACCAAATGCCGGCGAGTCCTGCACCCTTCGCGTCGCCGGGCGCGGTGTCGTTCGCGAACGTGTACAGCAGGTGGCCGCCGTAGGCGACCTGGTGCGCGCCGGACGGCTGCATGTCCACGGCAAGCTTGGATGCGCTGAGACCCGATCCGGCGATCACGGTGCCGGACACGACCACCGCGGGCCAAGCGGTCTGGAGGTCGGACGGCACCTTCGACGTCTTGCTCGAACCGTCGGGCAGATACATGTACACGGTCCGCCCTGCAGCATCCACGACGATGTCCTTGCCGAGTTTGGTGTTCATCGCTTCTCGCAACGTGGCGTTCGTCGTCGCCGCGACCGTCGTCGCCGGACCGGGTTGCGCGGTCGACGAGTACGCGCTCGTGCTCGTTGCCGCGCCGGGAGCTGTCGTCGAGCTCGAGCTCTTCGATGAGCTACTGCACGCGCCAAGCAGCACGACCGCCCCGATGAGCGCTCCGGAGATGACGGGTCGACGGTTCATTGGGCAGCCTCCTCGCTTGATCTGAAACACGACACTAGTGGTGGCCAGACGCGCGGACCGCCACCCGGCGCGCCCCGACGACACGTCCGATTCGCACACCACGGCAAGGTTGCGTCACGCGACATGCATGATCGTCCGGCCCGCTGCCCCGACCGGCAGGCTCGGATCGACACACCGCAGCGCGGGTCGTCGCCGCGAGCGCCACTTCGACGAACGACCACGAGGAACGGCCCGTCAACCCTGTCGCAACGTTCGGCGGATGATGTGCAACGAGGCTGACGCGTGGCAACGTTGGTCGCGATCTTCACGAACCCGTCTCGCGCGCCGTGGAACGTCCCCACGACGCTCGAAACCCGTTCAGGGCATGTTCGATGGGGCCCGGTTCGCACTGGAGGTCGGATCCGATCTGGCAGCCGGCCCGAAGACGATGTCGCCAGCCGTGCCCGCAACGTTCGGCCGCGTTCGGCTACGAGCCGCCTGCGCTCGGCGTTGCGGGCTTCGACGCTGACGGTCTGGCGAAGAGCTGCCGCCGAGTGCGATCATGACGGGCCGGGCGGAGTATGGGGTCCCAGACGTGAGCAGGGGACCAGCATGCATTGCGGCAAAGCGGGAAGCGCTGGGTTCAGTGCGCGCCACCGCGTCGCGTTTGCTGTCGTGCTGGCGTTCGTGTTGGCCGGTTGCGGGTCGAGCTCGAAACCGTCGGCCGACAGTGTGATCTCGTCGGGGCAGATTGACCTCAAGCACGCCGATCTGCAGCCCCCGCCCGGTTACACGATCACCACGAACGTCAAAGGCGCGCTGCGACTCGTCCCCGCACACGGATCGGTGGGCGCGGTGAGCAGCGCGGCGGGCGGTTCCTCGACCGGTGTCACGGTTCCGCTCGCGGCGCAGGATCCGACGACGGCGCTGTTCACGTCGCTGGATGTGTTCGAGGGCTGTCTGGGAGGTTTGGGTGTCAAGTTCATTGGTGTGCCCAACGCCGCGAATCCCAACTCCCCGGCGAACGGCCCGACCTATATCAAGGCGTTGTCAACCTGCGCGGCGAAAAGCGGCATCGTGCAGGCCCTCAAGACCGAACAGAGCGCACAGCAGAACCTGACAGCTGCGCAGATCGAGACGCAGAACAAGGCGTATCTGAAGTGGCGTACCTGCATGATCGGACGCGGTTGGGGCATCCCGCAGCCGACACCAGATTCGAGAGGTCTGCTGTTCTCGTTCGGCGGCGGCGGCGGTGGTGGTGGTGGTGCCCCCGGCGGGGGGTTTACGGCCCCGCCGGGCCAGAGCCTGCTGAACAGCCCTGACCTGCAGGCGTGTGCAGCTCAGGTCCAGGCGTCGACGAAATAACAGGTCCTCAGAACAACATCCGGGCGGTTGATGTGCTGCACAACAAGAAACTGATCGTCGGTGTGGTGATCGTGGCGTTGGTCGCCGCGGGCGCCGGTATCGGCTACGCGTCATGGAATAGCGGCGGTTCGTCGAACAACAAGGATCTGATCATCCTCGCGGGCGTGCAACGCCGCACGTTGCAAGACACCGTGACCCTCAACGGCACCCTCGCGCGCGAAGAGCTACGCGACGTGACCAGCATCGAGCAGGGACGGGTCAGCGCGGTGTACGCCAAAGCGGGAACGATCGGCCAGGCCGGAGAACGGTTGTTCGCGCTCGACGGACGCGACGCGATCGCCGAGGAAGGCAGCGTCCGCTTCTTCCGTCCGCTCGGGATCGGCGACAGCGGCGACGACGTCGTTCAGCTCAAGCAGATCCTCGCGGCGGCGGGTGACTATCCCGGCCCGATCAACTCGTTGTACACCGAACAGACGCAGTTCGCGTTGGCGCAGTGGCAGGCCCAGCATCACTATCCCGACGCGACGCCTGCAGCACCCGAGTCGGTGACCGTGTCCCTCGCGCAGGGTTCGGGCTACGCGCTCGGCGACGACACGTCCGCCGGCCTGATCATCGGTCCCGACGCCCCGCAGACGACGGCAGCAACGTCGGGGGTCGTGCACCGGGGTGTGCTCACCGCGTTCCGTTCCGACGTGTGCGCCGCTCCCGTACTCACGATCCAGTCAGCCAACGCGGTCGTGTCGGAAGGAATGCCGGCAACGTTCGTGGTCAGCGCATCGTCGCCGACGGCAACGCCGATCACGGTCAACCTTGCCGAGAGCGGCACGGCGGACAGCAATGACATCGTGATGCCGCCAGTGTCGGTCACGCTCCCCGAGAACATGACCTCAGTCGAGGTCAGCGTGCCGACCCGCGTCGACAACGTCGTGAAACCGACAAAGACGCTGTCGCTCGCGCTCGTCGCCGGTGGCGGCTACTGCGTCGGGACACCGGCATCGGCGCTCACAAGTATCGTCAACAGCAACGTGCCGACGATGCACGTGAGCGGCGACACCACCGTGGCGCGGGGCGGCTCCGCAACGCTTACCGTCACGGCCGATCAGGCACCGTTGCACGACACGGAGATCAGCCTCGAGTTCGCGGGGGACGCGACACCGGGCACCGACTACAACCCCGTCGATCCGGTGCTGATCATGCCCGCCGGTCAGGCCACGGCCAGCGTCACGGTGAACACGCTGACCACCAACATGATCGAACCTGAACATCACATCGTCGTGTCGATCACACCGTCGCCAGGGTCGTACAACGTCGGGTCGCCCGGCGTTGCAGTGATCGCGATTGCCGGCGAGACGGGCGGCGCGGCACTTCCCGTCGTCACCTTGCGTTCGGCGACAACCTTCTTGACCAAAGGCGGCTCTGGCGTGTCGGCGGGCGTCGGCGCCGGGGCCGGCTACCCGGTGACGATCAGCTTGAATGAAGCGCTCACCCGACCGTTGACGATCGTGTTGGCCTACGGCGGCACCGCCGTCGAAGGGACCGACTACACCCCGCCCGGCGGCAGCATCGTCGTACCGGAGGGCGAAACGTCGCTGTCGGTGCAGATCCCGATCGTGGCCAACAACGTCGTCGAGTCCGACCGTGTGCTCGTCGTCGCGTTGGCGTCGAGCTCCGCGTACCGGATCGGGTCGCCGAACACTGCGGCCGTCACCATCGAGTCCGAGGTCATGCCCAAACTCACGATCGCGGCGAACACCACGTCATTGGCCGAAGGGGGTTCGGCGACGTTCACGATCACCGCCGACCAACCTCCGGTGAACGACACCTCGGTGAGTTACCAGGTCGTCGGTACCGCGATGCCCGGAACGGATTACGAGCCCCTCGTCGGAACTGCGTTGCTCAAGGCAGGTCAGACGACCGTGACGGTCACGCTGAGTTCGATCCAAAAGAACGTCGCGTTCGAACCGACCGACATGATCGTCGGTCAGTGGCCGATCCGTATCGATCAGGTCTTCGTCAGCGAAGGTGATCCGGCACCGCCCGGAACCCCGATCCTGGAGCTCACCGATCCCAACTTCACCGTGACGTTGCAGGCCGACGCCTCGGACCGCACCACGTTGAAAGTCGGCCAATCCTGCACCGTCGAACTCGTCGGTGGCACGACCGAAGTGCCCGGCACGATCTCCGAACTCGACTCGAGCGAAACCGCACTGACCTCCAACGCGTCCGGCGCATCCGCAGCCGCCGCGGGCGGCGCCACACCGCAGGAGGTCTACCAAGGCAAGATCCAACTGTCCGGCGATCTCGGCGCCGCCGACGGAGCCGCGGTCACGATCGACGTCGTCGACCAACAGGACACGAACGTCCTCACGGTCCCGATCGCGGCGGTGAAACAGAACGGTTCCGGCCAGAACGTCGTACGGGTCATCGACGTCGACCATGGCGGCAAGATCACCGACGTTCCGGTACAGACCGGCCTCACCGAAGGTTCGTACATCGAGGTCACCAAGGGACTGTCCTTGAACCAGACGGTCATCGTCGACGTCGACGAGACGCAATGAACGACGACGCGACCTGGAGCGAATCGGCCGGAACGTCCGGAGCCCCGCTGCTCGAGCTCGAACGTGTCTCCCGTGTGTACGGCGAAGAGATCGAGGTCTATGCGCTGCGCGACGTCTCCCTGCAAGTCTTCCCAGGAGATTTCATGTCGATCGTCGGTCCGTCAGGCTCGGGGAAATCGACGATGCTCGGACTGCTCGGCGTGCTCGACCTCCCGACCGACGGCACGATCCGGATCGCCGGTCAAGACGTCAGCCAACTCGACGACGCCCGCCGGTCGAAGCTGCGGGGAGACTCGATCGGTTTCGTGTTCCAGCAGTTCCATCTCATCCCCCATCTGAGCGCGCTCGGCAACGTCGAAACCGCGCTGCTATATCGCGACATCCGGCCACGCGATCGTCGTGAACGCGCGATGGCCGCGCTCGATCAGCTCGGGCTGGGCCCACGCGCCCATCACCGACCGGTACAGATGTCAGGTGGTGAGCAACAACGCGTCGCGTTAGCTCGGGCGATCGTCACCGACCCGCTCATGATCCTCGCCGACGAACCCACCGGCGCGCTCGACTCCGTCAACGCCGCGCACGTCCTCGAAATCTTCCAAGGTCTCGAATCTCCCGAACGTGCCGTCGTCATGGTCACCCACGACCCGACCGTCGCCGCGACCGCACGACGCAAGGTTTCGATGCGTGACGGCGAGATCGTCGCCGACGAGCGCCTTTCGACCTCGACGCACATGAGTTCGGCGACGTGAGCAGCTTCCGTGACCTTCTCAACGTCGCCCGGACAGGTCTGACTGCCCGCAAGGTCCGCACGTTGTTGATCATGCTCGGCCCGATCGTCGGGGTCGCCGCGATGGTCGGCGCCGTCGGCCTGACCGAGAGCGCCAAAGGTGACCTGAAACAGAAACTCGCGCAGCTCGGCACCAATCTGATCATCGCGCAGGCGGGCGGGACGTTCGGCTCGCAGAACCCGACGTTCCCGGCCAACGCAGTGCAGCGCGTCGAAGCAATCCCGACCGTGCAAAGCGCCGCCGCGACCACGAACCTGTCGAGTGTCATCGCCACGCCCACCCAGGCCGGCAGCACCTACTACCAGTCGTTCCCGGTTCCGGTGCGGGCCGCCGACCTCAGCCTGCCGTCGGTACTGCAGGTCCCCATGGTCGACGGCCGATGGCTCGACTCGGCCGACACGACCCTTCACACCGCCGCGGCGGTCCTCGGTGCCGGCCTCGCCAAACAGTACGCATACCTGCGCGGCGAAGACAGAACCATCATTCTCAACAACATCAACTTTGGCGTCGTTGGCGTGCTCGGATCGGTCGCGCTCGATCCCGACCTCGACAACGCGGTGTTCATCACCCAATGGGCGGCGGAGCACGACTTCGCGACGGACGGAAACCCCAACCAGCTCTACGTGCGCGCCAAGTCCGGGACGACGCAGAACACCGCCAATGCCATCCCGACCGCGATCAACTTGGGCGGCCCGGACCAAACGTCCACGCAGGTGCCGAGCGATGTCCTCCAAGCGGCGTCCCAAGCCAACAAGACCCTCCAACAGACCGCGCTGTTCGCCGGCCTGCTGGCCCTCGCGGTCGGTGGGCTCGGCATCGCGAACGTCATGTCGATCTCGGTGATCCAACGCTCATCCGAGATCGGTATCCGCCGCGCCGTCGGCCACAGCCGATCGAAGATCGCTGCGCAGTTCCTGCTCGAGTCGCTGTTCGTCGGCATCCTCGGTGGGATCCTCGGAGCCGCGCTCGGGGTCGGTGTCGTCTATCTCGTCTCGGCATTCGCGCACTGGGTCGTCGTGGTCGCGTACCGCAAAATCCCAATCTGGATGAGTCTCGCACTCGTCGTCTCCGTCGCCGCGGGCCTATACCCGTCGATCAAGGCCGCGAGACTCGAACCCCTCGAAACGCTCCGCCTCGGCTGAACCGAAACCGGACCGGCGACGTCCTCCCCGACCGCGAACAACACCTTCCGTGACCTCACTATGACTTCCCGCCCGGAGACGGTCGGGGCATCGCATCCAGAACGAACACACCGACCAACGACCGGGGAATCTTCGAGGCCGTCGCGCCCTGAACGCCGACGACACCACCATCGATGACTCAATCAGCCGCGCACCCATCAACCAGCGGGGTGACGCTCGCCCCAGAAATCGACCGAGCTGAACCGACGGGGAGGAAGGAGGACCCTTCCTTGGTCCTGGGTGTTATAGCCCGACGACGTCATGTTCCCCGCTTCGGGGCCGAAAGCAGTGTTACGAGTGCAGTTTTCGCAATGGAGGCGCAGCCGTCGGCGCGTTCACAGCCGAGCGGCGCGGCTAGTTGCTCACCCAGGACGCCGTGGCCAATGGCCCGCCATCGAGGCTGGGCACGGCCTGCTGTTGCCAATGCGCGTCGGCACCAAAGTGGCGAGAAAAGAAGTTGATTGCAGGCTGGGCGTTTGATGGTGAACACGGGTGCCCAGTTCGAGTAGGTGTGGATATGAGTGGTTCGATTGTGTTGTTGACCCGGCGATTCAGTGCTGATAGCAACGGTCGCAGCCGATCGTTGCAGTGGGGGTTGGGTATGTCGCGTTCACTTCGTGGGTCGCTCCCCCGTCGTTGTGGCGTCTTTGTGAGCGGCTGTCGGCTACTTGATGTTCCGGAGTGCGGGCGCCGGCATGATCAACGGCGGCGCTGACGTCGCTCGGGACCGCGCCGCCACACAGTCGCGAGACGCGGGCGTAGTTCACGAACGAGCACCGAGGAGTCTTCATGTCTATCGCTTCGTCTCGTACTGTTGGTCCGCTCGGCCGGCGCATGTCGGTCGTCGCGATCGCCGGAGCGATCGTCGCGAGCTTGGCCCTGACGGCGTCGCCGAGCAGCGCGCTCCCACGCCAGTCGACAGAAACGACGTCTACTTCGCCCGGTATGTTGATCACATCGTCGGCCGTGTCTGCGGGTGTGAACGGCAGCGCGTACCGCGTTGAGTACTGGTCCGAGTCCGTGCCGACCAACAAGCCGGTCATGGTGAGCGGCCTGGTCATCGTCCCGAACGGGACGGCTCCCGCGGGCGGATGGCCCGTCGTGACCTGGGCGCATCCGACCACCGGGATGACCGGGAACTGTGCGCCGTCGCTCGATCCGCCCACGGATGTCCCACTCGTCAATCACCTGCTCGACGAGGGCTGGGAAGTCGTGGCGTCGGACTACCTGAACGAGAACGCGTACGACACATCGTCGAAAGCACTCCTGCCGTACGGCGTGGCCGCAGAGGCGGCCCGAAACGTCATCGACATCGTCCGCGCGGCGCGCAACCTTCCAGTCGCGCAAGCCAGCACGAACTATCTCGTGTGGGGCTTCTCCGAAGGCGCAACCACCGCGATGTCGGCCTCGAACATCGCCGCCACCTACGCCCCCGAACTGACCCTCAAAGGCACCGTCGCCGAGGCCACCGGGACCGTTTCGCCAGCGATCGTGCAGGTCGGCTTGCGAACAACTGACTGGCCCCTGCTGTTCATGGATGTCGGCGGCTTCAACAGCGCCTACGGGAATACCGCGGCGCCGCTCGCACAGATGCTCACACCGACCGGCATCAAACTGATCACGACCGTCCTCAAGACCGAACACGAGTGCCTCAACTCGATCATGGGCATCGCGGCCCGGTACACGAGCAGCCAGGTCTTCCTACCCAGTGTCGTTAGGGCCGGCGCGGCCCTTCCCGCGGCGTGGGCGAAGCTGATCGAGGAGAACAATCCGGCCACCTACACGATCGCCAGCACCGCGCCAGTGCTCCTCCTCCACGGGACCATCGACACGACCGTTCCTCAGGCACTCAGCAGCCAACTCGCCGACGACTTGTGCACACTGAAACCACCCGAACAGCTAGAGCGCTGGCTCTACACCGGTCTCGGTCACAACACGTTGCTCGGCTACGCAACTGGCCCCCGCAACGCCAACGGCAATAGCGACGCCATCTTCGGATCGTCCAACACCATCGATGACATCGTTCAATGGATGAGCGACCGCTTCACCGGTGGCCCGTGGCCCGATCCATACGTCCCAACGGGCAGCGGCATCCCGGCAAGACCAATCCCCGTCACACAAACCAACACCTGCGGTTAACGCCCCGCAGTGCGCGAAACCACCCGCCACACTGCCAATATTGGTGACCGCGCAGTCAGTTGCCAGCGAACAGGCTGCGAACAGGCGAGATGAGCACCCTCGAGTGTCTCGGACGTGCCGGCCGGCCACGGTCGCGAACGTGTCCGAACCCGAGATGAAATCCGCGACGTCGGACATAAGACGCGATCACCATTGCGCGACAGCGGACACCAAATCGAGATGGCGCCGCACGCAACCACCGTCGAAGTTTCGCCGTGACGAACGCGCAACGGATGCTGGAGATTTGTCGCGGTTCACTTCATGATGGACGCCTGCCGGATTGGCGAAGACGCGTCATGCCGTAGCGCAGTTCGTGAACAACATCGTGACAGACAACGCGGTCGGCTTGGGTTTGACGAACACCAACGGTCCGTCTGGGCCGACCCTCATCCAACACAATCTGTTCGAGAACAACACGGCCTGCCCGACCTGTGGGTCGAGCGGGACCGACATTTACGCCGACCAGTACACGGCCGGCGTCGGCGGCGTGAACGGCGCGACGATCAACGCGAACACGTTCACGAACACCACGTTCCAAGAAGACGCGTGGGCGTTCGGTGACGAAGGCATCATCGGTCCCGTCGGCCCGACCGGTGGGACCTGCGGCACCGGGCCTGCCGGCGTGATCCTCGGGTTACGAGACCATCACCGGCCCGTCGAGCACCGTCAGCGGCGCCGTCCTCGGCGCCCTGACAGCTGCGGTCGACGCCGCCTGCCCCGCCGGTGCAACGTTGGTCGGTGGTGGCGGACAGACCACCCACACCGGTTCTGGTCGTGGTGGCCTGCTCAACGATTACGCCGTCGGCGCCAACACGTGGCGCGCCCGTGGCATCGTGACCCTGACCGGCACGTTCGCCGCTCCGGGTTCGGTGACGGAAACGGCCTACGCCGTCTGCGAGGTCGACGCGCACTGAAAGACACCTAAACCATCGAACCCGGCACGCTGCTTCGACGAATCGGCACGTCGACGGTTGTCGTGGTCGGGGATGGCTGAGAGCAGGCTTCGAGCAGGACGTCAACGCCCCCGTCGAGATGATCGGCGGGATGTGCCTGGCCTCGGGTTACGTCTTGCAGTCGGCGTTCCGCAAACTCGATGACCGCGATCGAGCGATCGTTCGGGGTCAGTCGTCGGCTTTGACGACCGCGCATGTCGTGCCCGACGTCGCGAGACGTCGGCGCACCCTCCGGGCCGTCGCCTGCTCGTCGACCGGTCGGTTGCGGTGCGCCACGCACGTCTCCGATTCGGTCGGATGCCCGGCCCGTCCAAGCGTCACGACACGGGATCTGCGCGTCCATGAACATGAGTCGGTCGATCTGGGCGAAGACGGCGACGGTTGTGATTCGGTGATGGACAGCGACGCGCTCGAGTGCTGTTCGCAGCGGCAACGGTGCGTCGAACGCTTCGGGATTGGCGACGATCGACCAAGCCCGAGCACTCCTCCCCGCGGGTTGGCGCGTCTCGGACGTCTCGAGGACGTCGCGCACGTTCAGTCGCGCAACGGGGTACTCCGACATCAGGGCGGTCTGTGGCTCGTTGAACATGCCGTCTCGATCGGCGCCGAGCCGGCCGCGACTTGCGCAACGTCACCCCAATTCGACCGGCGGAAGGTTGGGTTGAAGTTGGGATGTCATCGATGGAGCCGTGGTGTGGTCGGCGTCGATTCAGTCGCCGAGCAGCACGATTTCGGGCCGGCTGCTGGGACGAACGAGGTCGCGGAGGTGAGGCGTGGGTCGCGGGACGCGACGTGATGTGGACGCCGTCGTTCGTGTGCAAGGCCGGGACAGCAGGCACAGCGTCCCCGACGAAGCTGCTGCGACGATCCGGGCGGGCGGCCGGGTCGATGACCCTCGGCCGGGCCGAAGGACCAACGGTACGTGGCGTCCGGCCGAACCTTGCGCGGATCGATGGTCGCGGGTCGGATCAGACGAGCTGACGCGCACAAGTCACGGCCGCCTGATCGCCGCTGCCGTCTCCGTCGTTGTCTTCGCGACTGCGTTCGTCGTCGTCCTCTTCGACGCCGGGCATGGCGACGGGCCCGCGCGTCACGGCCCCGTCGAACCGATCGGAAGGTACGTCCTGGTCGCGCAGCGGCAGCAACGCACATTCGCTGACGCGGTCCCGAACGCATGTGACCGCAGGTCGGCTCGCCCGTCGCTCGATCGAACGACTGAGCCCGTGCACGTCACGGACGGCTCGGGCCGTCGGCCAACATGCTCACGAACGGTACGACACCGCAGCGCCCGTCGTGCCGTGTAGACGCAGGACCGATCTCATTGCGATGTTGATGGCGACGATGATCGCCGTGCCTGTCGGCACGGTACGACACCGCCGCCAAGACCGGCGACCGCGGTACTGGCCGACCGGCCGGCGCCGGCACCCAACCTGTCTCAGGAGCCGACGTCACGAGCATCGAGTACACGCTGCAGTCCGACGGAGTGACCGTCGACGCGGTCACCTTCGTCGCCGTCGCCGCCTTGACGGGACGCGGCGCAGGACCACGGCTTCGTCGGGTTCACCGTCGCCGGCATGCCCGGTCCGGCGCTCGACTGCGGCACCGGCACCGACGACGGAGCGGCCGCAACCACGTTCGTCTGCCCGGTCGTGAGCCTCGACCAACCCGTCGCGACGATCCAAGCAACCGACATCTCCGTCCGCAACTGATGCAGCGTGTCGGCGTGCCTAGACCTGGGGGACGGTCCCACGAACTTCGATGCCGCGGCGGCGCCACCAGAACATCCACAGTCCGAGCGAGACCAAGGCGGCGCCCACGACGAGGAGGACAAGCCATTCGACCCAGCCGAGCCCGTTCGAGCCGCCGCCGCTGACAGTGCTGGAGAGGGTCGGGTCGGCGAGATCGGCGGCGCGTACCGCGGATTGATCGTTGGCGTCGTGGCGAGCGCTTTGGTGCGAGACGTCGGACGCATGTCCCGCCAAGGGAGCGCCGGGCCCGTTCCCGCCGCTGTTCCCGCTCCCAGGTGCGGACGGGCCGGTGCCGGTCGTGCCACCCCCGCCCGTGCCGCTTGCGCCTTTGGGGTCGTGGTGCTTGGGCGGGCCGCCCGTCGAGGCTGAGGTCGTGGTCGAGGTCGTGTTCCCGGGCGTGGAACTCGGCGTCGTTCCGACCGTCGTGGCGGTCGCGTCGGTGGTGGTCGTTACCACTCCACCGGTGGGGCTCGTCGTCGGAGGCGTCGTCGGCGCGTCGGTCGCGGTCGTCGTCGCCGCGGGCGGCTGGGTGACCGTGAAGGTTTTCGGAACGTAGATCGTGAGCAAGGATTGCAGGCCGCCGCTGAAGCAGACTGCGGTCACGGCTGCAGGTGCCGCGACCGCGTCCGTGGGAATCGAGATCGTGTCGTTCCAAGCGCCGTCGGCTGCGACCGCGACGTGCTGACTCACGGGTGGGACGGTCGCGGCCGAGACTGCGACGAAGTCTTGCGATGCGGAGAGCAGCAGCCCAGGTGCGCATCCGGTGCCGCTCACCGACACCGTGGTGCCGGGCGGCCCTGACGTTGGAGACATCGAGAAGTTGCTCACACCGGCACCAGCATTGGACGGGACGGCGACAACCGTCGCGACTGCGACGAACAACGAGAGCGCATACCGTCGCCTCAACATCCTTGCTCCTTTGCTGATGCGAAGACGACCAGCGCGCGGGGCGGGATGGTGCATGCCGGAACCGCGTGCGAGCCTCTGAGGTCGAGGTTCGTGGCCGGTGTCGTGCCGAATGCCGTACCTCCGACGTCAGCGCTGCGGACCTCGCCTTCCGAGCTCCAGGCGCTATCGGACGATGTATCGGCCGTGGGGAGAAGTTGGTTGAATATCGATGCAGCCGTCCCCCTGATCGATGGTGTTCGACGCAAAAACCCTCGGGCTTTTCCGGTCGGCTTCCGAAGCGACTGCCGGCGGCCCGACGGCCGCTGCCTTCAGGGTTCGACGGTCGGCGCAGGCCGGGTGCCTACCGCGACAGAGCGAAGGTCAACGCTGCGACGAGCAACCCGAACACGACCATCGAGGCGATCAGAGCCATCCTCGAGACACTCGCGTCAGAACGTGAGAGCGAGGTAAGACAGTCAGGTCAACGACCACGCTTGCGGCACCACCAGCCCGGCCCGTGCCGCGCACGGCACGACCCACCCGACGTTTCGCGTGGTGCTCCCGACGCCGTCAGGTCCGGTGGAGAACCTCGAGGTCGCGGGTCGTATGCGACGCCCGGTCACGCGAACTGGCGAGCGGCCGACGAGCCAGTGTCCGAGCGCCGCGCGTGCGCTCGTCGGCTGCGGCCGCACCGCGTGCAGGCGAGGCTCGAAACGCGTCGGCGGCGATGACGGTCGACCGCGTCCGGGTCGTCAGACGCAGAGCGGTCCTTCTTGTTGTTGTCCGGTTGTGTTGGTCCCGATCGGCGGGCCGAGTTCGATATCGCCGGTATTGATCGTGATCGTGCCGCCGCTCACGATGATCGCGAAGCGGTCCATTCCGCGAGGTGCGGGCCCGGCTTTCTTCTCGCCGACGCGGTTGTACTTCGAGCCGTGACACGGGCACTCGAACCATTGCGACGTCTGGCACCACGGCACCCGGCATCCGAGATGCGGGCAGCGCTGGTAGAGCGCGACGAACCCTTGCTGCATCCCGGCGTAGGTCACCGCGCTGTAGACCTTCTTGGCGGCAGCAAGATCGACGGCCGGATACTGCACAAGATACGCGCGCGCTTCGGGCACGTAGAAGGGCGCGGCGTGCGATTCGATGTAGGTGATGGTCTCGCTGACCTTCCCCGCGGCGATCTTGCCGCCGAACCCGGAAGACCCGGTCGGCCACAGGAACCCCAACGCGGCGGCTCCGAAACCCGTAACCGAGAACGCGACGATTCCAATCAATCCACGATTGAGGAACTGCCGGCGTGTCACACCGAGCTCGTCGTCGTCGACCCGCTCCCGGCGGATCAGCCCGTGCGGCTCGGGGGACGTCGGCCTGTACTCGTACGTCGGGCGGGTGTCGTCGGCCCGTGCCCGTCCGAAGTTTTCGAGCTCGGTCGACGCCGACACCTTCTCGGGCGGACCCGAGTCGCGTCGTTGCGTGTCGCGTGAGAGCGATCCGGTCGGGTTTCGTTGACGGTTCGTGGAGAGCACGACCGTCGTGACCATCCCGGCCGCCGCGATCACGATGATCGAAATTGCGACGACTACGGCAGCGTCCTCTCGATGGAGACGTGCCCGCCCAGTGCTTTCCAGTATGACGACGTCGAACTCGAATTGGTCCGCGGCCCGAGCCTGCACCGACCGTCGAGGAATGATCGACCGAACCTGTTCAGCGCTGCCAGCTCGTTCTCAGAACGTGCCGGTCCGACGCCGGTGGCGTATCGGCAACGAGCAACATCGTGAACGCAACCGTGCGTGCGCGCGGCGACGGAAGTTGCGTTCAGGCGGACGGCGACGCTGCTCGTTGCGGACGACCGGGCGGTCAACCTGTCGAACCGAACGTCGGGCACCGAGGCGATGCGCGGCGGCACGCGAGTCGTTCACGTCGTTGTCGACGTGCCGCACACGCGACCGGCGCGACGGATTGCGTCTCGGCGACGTGGCCGGCGGTCGCGGCGCCGACACCGAGCGATGTGATCGATCCTTCGTGTGTGCTGCGCGAGCGCCGGCCGCTCAGGTAAGCATGTTGTCGAGCGCTTCGACTGACGGTGCGAAGTAGTAGGAGCCGGACGCGGGGGTCGAGTAGTCGGTGAGCGCGTCACGTTTTTGGCCGTTCATCGCGTAGATGGCTTCCATACGTTCCCGCATCGGTGCCTGCTCTCGACAAAAGCCCATGAAGTACAGGCCGACCGTGCCGTCGTGGAACGCGTACGGCGTCGAGCGGCGCACCATCTCGCCGCGTTTGGGTGTGCTCTCATCGCCGGTGGTGCCGTCGCGTAACTCGACGTGGGCGAGATGCGAGGTCGGGACCTGGGTCGCGAGTCGGGTCGAGTCGGCCTTGGTGCGCCCGAAGGTGTTCTCCTGATCGGCCGGCGAGAGGCCTTCGAAGTAGGCCAGGTCGTGCACCCAGCGTTGCGCGATGCAGAACGAGCCACCCGCTCCGGGCTTGCCGTCGGGGACGATCGCCCGGTCGTACTGGTCTTCGGGTTCCGGGTTGCCGGTGCCGTCGATGAAGCCGGTCAGATCGAGGCTGTTGCGATAGATGAACGTCGGTGTCTCCCGCGCGACGGTCATGTGGTTGGCGACCGCGTTGCGGAAGTTGAACTGGGTCTCCCAGCACAGGTCCTTCTCATCCGAGTGGATCCACAACAGGAGTTCTTCTTGGGTGGCTTTGGCCTCTTTGCCGTCCGCAGAGCGGTAGCCCGGGTACGGCTCGAAGTCGTCCGGGATGTCATCGGTCAGGTCGCCGAGCAGGGTTGGTCCGAACAACACACACACGTTGATCGGGGTGGTCACGCCGGTCTGAGCGCCCGCGGCTCGTACGTCGCGCAATGCACGTTTGATCACGGCCATGTCGGCGCCGGTGGTACGGCTGAAATGCGTGTACCACTGGTACTTGGTCAGATTTGTCAGGATCGCGTGCTGCGGGTTCGGCATGACATCTCCTTGAGGCCGTGATGACTGCACCATCTTCTATCGCAAGCCGCGCCCCGCGTGCGGAGCCGAACCGGCACCGTCGGTGGAGCGCCCCTCCCGGCGGTGCCCGCGGAACCTCTTTCCAGCGAATTTTTGACGGGACCACTGCGGCCAAGCGGACCGGTGGACGGTTCAGCGCACCTCGACGAGGGTCCTGTCCGTGAACGCCAGCCCAGCGGGGCCGCTCGGCGACCTGGGCCGGCGTTCGAGTGCCCGTCAGTCGTTGGCCTGCCGGGAAGAGGTTCGACGATCAGGTCCGGCAGCTGGGTTGGCCGCTCATCAGGGTTGCTATCGCGTGTTGTTTTTCGGGGGTGGGTCGGTCGAAGTCACATCCGACGGTCCAGACGTGGGCATCGTCGCGGGTCCAGCGCACAATCACCGGGAACCACGAAGCGTTCGCCCCGGTCTCGATTTTGACTCGTCCCGGACGGTTTGGACTGACACGTTTGTAGACGTGTAACACGCAGCCGTCCCGTGACAGCTGTACGAGACGACCCGCAGCGGTGATCAGCCCGTCCGGATGATCGACGACGAGGCTGGCGGTGGCGTCGAGCAGCGCACGTCGGATACGCAACCGGGACCGCGGATCGTGCGTCTGCACCCTGGATGTATCGACCCTCGGGCCCACGTTCGTGACGTGATTTCCGTCTCAACGGCCCTGGACGCCCTCCGCCTGTCGGGCGCGTGCGCTTGCGGTCACCTCCTCGACCCGAACCGACGACATCAGTCGCGGGCGTCGTCGGTGCGTTCGTGACCGCCCATGCCGCCCTGCCGCTGAACCGCCACCGGCCGGCCCGCGGCACGTTCCGTGGACGTGCAATCCGGGCCGCCCCGACCGTACGCGAATTTCGTCCGATGAGATGTTGGGGGTGAGCGGTCGCGGGGCGCGACACGACCGTGGGATCGTGCATTCCCGGTCCGCAACGGCACCGTCGTGACCTCGGTCGCCGGCCACCTCGAAGTCCGACCGGCATGCCCGCCGCTCCGGTGTCTCATGCGGGCCGACCCGGCTCCCACCTGCAGCGGGCGGGCACCGTCTGCCTCCCGCCGGCCGAAAAGACGGGAGGCCCGTCACGTCTATGTAATCGCAGTGAAATATTCGGGCCGTATATTGCAGGAATGTACGTCGAACTGATGCGCTGGCCTGGGGACCAAAGACGTCTCGCCCTGCTGCGCGACCAAGGAGTGCCGCGGCTGCTGCTCGTCAGCGAAGGGACCGAGCCGCCCGTCCCGACCGATTGTCTCGAAGACTGGGTTGCCGGCGACGCAGCCGAGGCTGCGGTCGACGCCCGTCGGCGCGCGCTGGTCGCTCGGGCGAAGGCCCACGGCCAGCGGCCCGCGATCGACAGTTCCGGCCTCTTGCGCCACGACGACGTGTGGGTATCCCTCTCACCGGTCGAGCAGGCGTTCACGGCGGCGTTGCTCGACCGGTTCGGCGCGGTCGTGCCGCGCGACGTTGTCGCGAACCGAGCGTGGCCGCACGGCATCCCGAGCCGGAACTCGCTCGATGCACTCGTGATGCGTCTGCGGCGGCGGCTTGCGCCTCTCGGCCTCGAGATCCGAACTGTCAGGTCGCGCGGCTACGTCTTGCAAGCATTGCGTCCGTCCCACTGAGGTACGCAGACCGCGGTTCGGCGAACCGCCCATGGATGCAATCCTGTACCGGCCGCGACGCGGGTCGTTGCTTCGCTCGGCGCGTGTCGGCCGCGGCCGTACCGACACGTGACCGTGCGAGGTTGAGTCTTCCTTCGTGGTTGCGCGCACGGCACGCGCAACAACGTGCCGTCCCTGACCGACGCGCCGGCGACGGGATGAGCCCACGCCGGCTTGTCCGACCCGTCTGTTCCGGCTGACCTGCATCGCAGGTCGGCGACGGAAGGTCGGGTCGCGACCGTCGCCCGCCCGTGAACCGAATCACTGCTCCCGTGTCGCGAACGCCGACAGCATCGAAGGCGGCTCTTGGTGCACAACGATGCCGCTGCGTTCGACGCTGTCCGCATCTCGGCCGCGAGCAATCGGTGGCCCTGCGTGCGGTGCCAGAACGCTGCGATGCTGCTGTCGAGCTGAGCGCGCGTTCTCAGATACGCATCAGATTGCTGTTTGACCTGTGTCACGACTCAGTCTCAGCGAGTTTACGGCGCGCACATCGCCCAGAAACTGCTGCTCCGTATCTTCGCCGCATGATCACTCGACTGAAGCGACTCAAAGAAAAAGACCGGCGGAAATTTATTGCCGTGTTCCTCGCCGGGAAGATGGCGGCCGTCGGCCTGATCCTCGGCGCGATGCAACTCGCGAACTGGTTCATGCAATCACCGGCCGGCGCGGCGACCGGTGTGGTGCAACATCATCCGAACGATTTCGTCAGCCCGATCAACACGGTATGGACGCTCGTGACCGCGTTCCTCGTGTTCTTCATGCAGGCCGGCTTCATGGGCCTGGAGGCCGGGTTCGCGAGATCGCGTGAGACCGTCAACGTGTTGTTGGAGTGTGTGTTCGACACGTGCCTGTGTGGCCTGTTGTACTGGGCGTGGGGTTTTGCGTTCCAGTTCGGGAACGGCAACGGCTGGATCGGGCACCAGTACTTCTTGCTGCACGGCATGACACCGGCGTACGGGACGACAAGCGTCGCGTTCTTGGCGTTCTGGCTGTTCCAGTTCGCGTTCGCCGACACGGCGTCGACCGTGACGTCGGGTGCGATGGTGGGCCGGACCGGGTTCAAGGGCGACATCTTGTACAGCATCGCCGTGTCGGGTTTCTTGTACCCGATCTTCGGCCACTGGGCGTGGGGACCCGGCGGCTGGCTCCAAAACGGCAACGGCACGATGTTCAAGTTCTTCGGGACCGGCGGCACATACTTCCGTGACTTCGCCGGCTCGACCGTCGTGCACACGGTCGGCGGCATGATCGCCCTCGCGGGCGCGATCGCCCTCGGCCCTCGCCTTGGCCGCACGTTCAAACGTGACGGAGGCGGGCCTCTGCCCGCGCACGATCTCACGATCGGTGCGATCGGCGGCGTCATCTTGTGGTTCGGTTGGTACGGATTCAACCCCGGCTCGACGTTGTCGGCCATGGACTGGCAAGGCATCGGCCGGGTGTCGGCGAACACGACGATCGCCGCGTGTGCCGGCGGAATGGCAGCCGTGCTGTGGACCTATCCGAAGACGAAGAAATGGGACCTCGGCATCTCCGTCAACGGGTTCCTCGGAGGCCTGGTCGCGATCACGTGTCCCTGCTACTGGCTGTCACCCTGGGGAGCGGTGGTGAACGGCGCGGTCGCCGGCGTGGTGGTCTGTGTCGGTATCGACCTGCTCGAACACTGGCGCATCGACGATCCCATCGGCGCGGTGCCGGTCCATGCCTTCGCCGGGATCTGGGGGACGCTCAGTCTGGGCTTACTGGCATGCGGCAAGTACGGCGTGCCCACAGCTGACGGAGCCGACACGTCGACGGTCGTGAAGGGCTTGTTCTACGGCGGCGGCGTCGATCAACTCAAATCCCAGTTCATCGGCAGCATGGCGTGCTGCATCCTCGTCTTCGGCGCCGCATTGATCGTCATGTACGCCATCAAGGCGATCCGAGGAAGTTGGACGCTCCGACTCGACCGGGACGCCGAACTCGAAGGCCTCGACATCGTCGAGCACGGCACGCCCGCCTACCACGTCGAGTTCGGCTACGGCATGACCTACACGACGCCGACCGGATCGACCGCGCCGGGCAGAGGCGCCCCGCCGCCAATGGCCGTCAAGGCGGGAGCCGAAAGCCCACACGTCTGACCCAACAAGGAGCGGAACTCGAGGTCGGGGCACCGTCGCCCCGACCTCGAGGTTCAGCTTCTCCAACTCGTGCGGAGCGCCCGTTCACCAAAGGCGTTCGGCCAGGAGAACCGGATGGCTCATCTCGTCACAGCAATCATCAAGCCGTTCAAGCTCGAAGAAGTCAAAGAAGCGTTGCGTGGTGCTGGCATCCTCGGACTGACCGTCGTCGAGATCCAGGGTTACGGACGCCAAGGCGGAAAGACCGAAGCGTTTCGTGGCAACGAGTACAAGATCGACTTCGTGCCGAAGGTCATGCTCGAGGTGCTCGTCGACACCGGCGACGTCGACAAGATCATCGACACCATCGCCAGCAGTGCCCGCACCGGAAAGATCGGCGACGGCAAGATCTGGGCCACACCGGTCGACCGGCTCATGCGCATCCGCACCGGCGAACTCGGCGACGACGCCCTGTGAATTCGTGAACCGGCACGTGATCGAGCACCTGTCGCCGAACGGCTGTCGGCGATGAGCGCCGGACCGCAGCACGCGCCGCGGACGGTTGACGCGCGACCGGCCGTCGACGCGGCGTTCGTCGATCGCGACCGCGACCGCGACGTCGTGATACTCGAATGGCCGCACCGACAACACGACCGCGACGATCTCAAACGTCGGGGCGTCCCCCGCCTGCTGTTGATCGCGCCGAAGACGCCACCGCCCGAATGTACGGACTGTCTCGAAGACTGGGTGCGGCTCCCCGCCGACGGGGCCGACCTCGATGCCCGGTTGCACGCGCTGGAAACGCGCCGGCCATCGCACACGATCCCAACCCTCGACGAGCACGGGGTGCTCCGACGAGACAGTCAGCTCGCGTTGCTCCCGCCGTTCGAGCACAAGGTCGCCGAGATCCTCCTCGACAACCTCGGCGAGGTCGTCCCCACCGCGACCATCGAACGGATGCTCGACTATCAGCCCGACACGCGCTGCCGGTCGTTGCGTGTCCACCTGTCACGACTTCGCAAACGGATCGCGCCGTTCGGTCTCACCATCAGTTGCATTCGTGCGGTCGGATACATGATGCACCGAGACGTCGCCACTGCCGCAACGCCCCAACGTCCCGACCTGTCGGCGCCTTGATCGACACGGCTCGGCCACCGGTGTGCAACCAGTCGCGTCGGTCGCCGGTCCGCCATCGCCGGCCGTCGTTGCCCGGCGGACGGTAAGGACGGTGCATCTCGAACGGGGCCCTCTCCTCGCCGACAGCACCCTCACGGGCGCTCGATGGTGCGCTCGGCACAGCGCGCTCATCGACGAGTGGCTCGCGTCGCTTCTCGCTGCCGCGGCGGGTTCCGAGCGTGGTTCGGACACGATCGGTGCGTCGCTCGTCGCGGTCGGCGGGTACGGACGTTCGGAACTGTGTCCGCAAAGCGATCTCGACGTCATGTTGCTGCGCAGCCCACGCCGCGACGTGACTGCTCTCGCGGAGCGGGTGTGGTATCCGATCTGGGATGCCGGCCTGAAACTCGGGCATAGCGTGTGTACGCAACGGGAAGCGCTCGACATCGCGGACGAGGATCTCGACACCGCGACCGCGCTGCTCAGCGCCCGACACGTCGCCGGCGACGCGTCGCTCACGACGGATCTCAAGCGTGCCGCACGGACACAATGGGAGCGACGTTCGAAGAGATGGCTCGAGGCGCTCGACGCCCGCGTCGACGCGCGGCACGTGCAGGCGGGCGAGGTCGCATTCATGCTCGAACCGGATCTCAAGGAGGGACGCGGCGGACTCCGCGACGTACATTCGCTGCACTGGGCTCAGGCTGCCCGGGCGATCCTGCTCGAACACGACGAGATGAGCCTGGCCTGCGCCTACGACACGCTGCTCGACGCGAGAGTGGAACTGCAGCGCCGCACCGGCCGTCCGAACAATGTGCTCGCACTCCAGGAGCAAGACGGTGTGGCCGACGCGCTAGGACTGGTCGACAGCGACGCGCTGATGGCCGGTGTCGCGTCCTGCGCACGCGCGATCGCCTGGACGAGCGATGACGCCTGGCGCCGGGTGCGATCCTCGTTGCGCGGGCCGCTCGGCCGAATCGCAACACGCGACCGCGTGCTCGGCGAGGGTGTGGTGCTCCGCGACGGCGAGGTTCGCCTCACCGTCGACGCCGATCCTGTCGTCGATCCCCTCCTGCCGTTGCGCGCCGCCCGGCTCGCCGCCGAGCACGCGACCCCGATCGACCGCTCGTCCCTGGAACGGCTCGCGGAACGCGCGCCGGTACTCGCCGATCCGTGGCCGGCCGGCGCACGCGAGCTCCTCGTGGGGCTGCTCCTCGCGGGCGCGAACGCCATCCCGGTGATCGAGGCGTTGGATCACCGTGGCGTGTGGGTGCGGATCCTCCCCGAGTGGGAACCGGTGCGGTCCCTACCCCAGCGCAGCGCATATCACCGGTTCACGGTCGATCGGCACCTGCTCGAAGCGACCGCGAATGCCGCGGCCGCCGCCGACCGCGTCGAACGCCCCGACCTGTTAGTGATGAGCGCATTCCTCCACGACCTCGGCAAAGGCGCCGGCGAAGACCACACAACCGTCGGTGTCGGCCTCGCCCGCCGGTTGGCGACGCGGATTGGATTTCCCGCCGCCGATGTCGACGTGCTCACCGAGCTGGTCGCCAACCATCTGCTCTTGTCGGACGTCGCGGTGCGTCGCGATCTCGACGATCCTGCGACCGTCCAGCGGGTCGCCGAGCGCGTCGTTTCGATCGAGACGTTGGATCTGCTGTCGGTCTTGACCGAAGCCGACTCGCGCGCGACCGGACCGGCGGCGTGGGGACCGTCGAAGTCGCAGCTCGTCATGCTCCTCGTCGAACGGGTGAAGGCGCTGCTCGGTGGCACCGATGTCGAAGCGACCGAGCTCGCGCAGTTCCCAAACGCGACGGACCGAGCACTGCTCGAGGCGGGAGGTACGCAGATCGTCTGCGCACCACAGGTCCTCACCGTCGCGACCGACGACCGCCCCGGCATCTTCTGCAAAGTGGCCGGCGTGCTCGCCTTCCACGGCCTCGATGTCGTGTCCGCGACCGCGTACTCGGCCGACGGTCGGGCCCTGTCCAAGTTCGGGGTGTCGGATCCGTTCCGATCCGAGACAGCGTGGCCGCGCGTGGAGCGCGACCTCGAGCTCGCGCTCGACGGCCGCCTCGCGGTGCAAGCACGCGTCGCCGACCGGGCCCGGACCTACACCAGGCGCGACGTTGCGTGGCGGGCACCGATCACGTTGGTCCGCTTCGACAACCGCGCTTCCGAAGCGGCGACCGTGATCGACGTGCACACCGTCGACGGTGTGGGCGTGCTCTACCACATCACCCGTGCGCTCACCGAGTTCGATGTCGACATCCGTTCGGCCCGGGTGCAGACCGTCGGCACGCAGGTGGTCGACGCGTTCTACGTGGTCGACAGCACGGGCACCAAGATCACCGACACCGCGACGGAGACCGAGATCGAACGCGCCATCGTCCAGGCGCTCAGCTAGACCGGCGGCTCCGGCCGCGACAAGGCCACCCGAAGAGCCTGCGAGCGGTTGCGAAGCCGGAGCGACGCGTGCGCGGCTCTTCACCCTGCAACGGCGGCCGCGGACCGCTCGAGTGGAGGGCCGGGTCCAGCTTCGTCGACGGGGCCGCGGCCGCCGCCGACGTCCCGGCGGTGTGTGCGGTTCGGCGCATCTGCTCGAGCGTGGCGGGTCGGCGAGGGCCGTGAGCGGGGGACCCGCCGGCGCGCACCGTGAGGCCGCGGGCCGGTCGGACCGGCGGAGACTTCGACGGTCGGTCGTCTCAGACGGTGGCGGACACTCGTGGCGCCCTCGCGCGTACGCCCGCGGTGAGATGGCGGCGATCACGGTGTCCGGCCGGTGCACGGCCAGGCTCGTCGTCGGACCTGCCGCGGCCGGGCCTGCGCCCGCGATGCCCGAACCGGCAACCAGCGTTGTTAACACGCGTGTTACATGTTCTGACTATCCGCGTAACGCGTTTTCCGTATCGTCGGCGCAGATCAGTAATGAACCAGTTGCAGATCAGCAAGGGAGTGGAAAGCGGTCAGCGTCGACCGCGACGCCCGCCGTAACGATGTTTGGAGGTCTGATGGCGGAAAGCATGACCGCGCCGGGGGAGATGAAGCGCACGCTGACGCTTACCGGCATCACTGTCAACGCGATGTCGTTGATCGCACCGGGAGCGTTCTTATGGACGACGTATGAGATTCAGGCGTCGCAGGTGTCGGGGACTACCTCGACGGCGGCGGCGATGTGGGGTGGGCTGTTCTTCGCGTTGATCCTCGCGATGCTCACCGCCTACAGCTACTCGGAGCTGGCGCGTGCCTATCCGGACGCCGGCACCGGGTCGAGCTACTACTTCGCGGAGGCCGCGCTGCTCGAGAAGGAGAGCCCGCAGCACCGCAAGTACGCACGGTTCGCGAAGCTTTGGGTCGGTTGGATCAGCCACCTCTACTACTGGCTGTATCCGGGGATCATGGTCGCGTTCACGGGGACGTTGTTCTATTACATCTACGCGACGCTGTTCCACCACAACCTGACGTGGTTGCCGCTGTCGGGGATTTGCGTGATCTTCGCGTTCGTGTCCGGCTATATCGCGTTCCGGGGTATCTCCGGTTCGACGATGACCGCGATCGTCATCAACGTGATCCAGATCACGTCGCTGATGGCGGTGAGCGTCATCTTCATCGCGTACCGCATCGGCCATCACAACAAGGTGTACGAGATCTCGAGCGCGGTGAAAGTGATCATCCCAGCAGTTTCATCCACGTGCTCTATCAGGGCACGATCGCGATCCTGCTGTTGGTCGGGTTCGAGTCGGTCACCGCGCT
>Ga0182024_10004196_pt1 | contig 33447 bp, 27 predicted proteins | sample P32metaG_FD_120480 | JGI IMG/M metagenome (GOLD analysis project Ga0182024, IMG submission 120480) | Permafrost microbial communities from Stordalen Mire, Sweden - P3-2 metaG (Illumina Assembly) | ecosystem: Environmental > Terrestrial > Soil > Wetlands > Permafrost | place: Sweden: Stordalen... | reverse complement strand
GTTGCGCGCGAGCTGGCGCGCTTCGGCATTCGCGTCGTCACCATTGCACCCGGGGTTTTCGAAACTCCCATGGTCGCCGGTTTCTCGCCGGAAGTGCACGAGGCGCTCGGCAAAAGCGTTCCATTTCCCGCGCGCCTTGGTCAACCCGCGGAGTTTGCCGCTCTGGTGAAGCATATTTGCGAAAACACCATGCTTAACGGAGAGACGATTCGCCTCGACGGTGCGCTGCGTATGGCTCCGCGCTGAGGAGCGAGTATTGATGAAGGAGCTGCAATGGCTTTACCCGATCCAGTCGTGATTGTCGGCTCCGCGCGGACACCCATCGGCGGATTTCAGGGCGATCTCAAAGATTTCACCGCCCCGCAGCTCGGTGCAGCCGCCATTCGCGCCAGTGTGGAGCGCGCTGGAATTTCTTCCGATGCTGTCGCCGAGGTTGGCGAAGTCATTATGGGATGCGTGCTGCCGGCAGGCCTCGGACAGGCTCCGGCACGCCAGGCCGCTCTTGGCGCAGGATTATCAGCCTCGACCGGCGCCGTCACGATCAACAAGATGTGCGGCTCCGGGATGAAGGCGGTGATGCTCGGGCACGATCTGCTCCTCGCAGGCAGCGCGAAGATCGTCGTCGCCGGCGGCATGGAAAGCATGAGCAACGCGCCCTATCTGCTAGACCGCGCCCGTGCCGGCTATCGCATGGGCCACGGCCGCATCCTCGACCATATGTTTCTCGACGGCCTGGAAGACGCCTACGACAAGGGGCGACTGATGGGAACCTATGCCGAAGACTGTGCCCAGAGCTACGCGTTTACTCGCCAATCGCAGGACGAATTTGCGCTCACATCTCTCACACGCGCGCAAGAAGCCACGGCGAGCGGAGCATTCTCATCTGAAATCGTTCCACTGACTGTGAAGGCAGGCAAGACCGCCGGGGCCACGAGTATCGAGCGGGTCGTCAGTAGCGACGAGCTCCCGCTCACAGCCGCGCCTGAGAAGATTCCGAATCTCAAGCCGGCCTTTCGCGAAGACGGAACAGTGACCGCGGCAAACTCCAGCGCCATCTCCGATGGAGCCGCATCGCTGGTGCTCATGCGCCGGTCGGATTCTGAACGGCGTGGCCTCAAGCCTCTGGCAATCGTCACCGGGCACGCCACTTACGCCAATACGCCGGCGCTCTTTCCGACCGCGCCCCTTGGAGCCATTAGGCGCTTACTCGAACTAACTGGCTGGTCACTATCGGAAATCGACCTGTTCGAAATCAACGAGGCCTTTGCCGTTGTCGTTATGGCGGCCATGCGCGACTTGGGCCTTCCTCGCGAAAAAGTCAACGTCAACGGCGGCGCTTGCGCGCTTGGTCATCCCATCGGCGCGTCGGGCGCGCGCATTCTCGTCACACTGCTTGCGGCGCTCGCGCAACGCAATCTCCGCCGCGGAGTTGCCTCGCTCTGCATCGGCGGTGGCGAGGCGACCGCCGTCGCAATCGAACTTGTCGAAAACTGAAAGAATAGGCTGGTGTTTTTTGCGGGGAGATATGCTCGATCTCGGCGAACGATCGGCGCGTTACGCGCCCGCTAATGCAGCTTCGCCAACACCGCCATCGGCCTCGAGCTGAGGCTCGGCAGCGGCGGGAGATTCAACCGGAACATGGGCCAGCTCCCAAGCCGAACGGTCTTTGAGCAGCCGCGCTACGCAAGCGGTGTGCATGGCGTGCCCCGCACGGACAGCCACCACGTGGCCCTCAATTCTTCGTCCTGCCAGCGCCAGATCGCCGATCAGGTCGAGCACCTTGTGCCTTACATATTCGTCGGGGAACCGCAGCGGCCCATTTTCCGGCCCATTCTTTCCCAGGATGATCGCGTTCTCCGCGCTTGCGCCGCGAATCAGACCCATGTCGCGCAGCTTGCGCTCATCCGCCTTGTAGCCAAATGTTCGCGCCGGCGCAATCTCGGTCCCATACGTCTCCGCAGCCAGATCGATGCAGGTCTCCTGCCGGCCAATGGGCGCGGGAAAGTCAATGGTGTAGGAAATTCGATAACCCTGGCCCGGATAGACGCCAATAAACTTGTCGCCCTCGCGAACCTCCACAGGATGCAGCACGCGCAACGTCTCGCGCCGGCGTCGCTGCTCGCGCATACCCACACTTTGGATCGCCTCCACATACGGCAATGCGCTGCCATCCAGAATGGGCAGCTCAAGATTGTCGATCTCAACAATCACGTTGTCCACGCCCATGCCGATGCAGGCCGACAGCAGGTGCTCAGTGGTTGAAATGAGCACGCTCTGCCGCATCAAGCTGGTTGCGTAGCTTACCTTGGCAACGTTGCGGCCATTTGCGGGGATTTCAAAGTTGTCCAGATCCGTGCGCCGGAAGACGATTCCTGATCCGGCTGCCGCGGGCAAGAGACGCATGGTCACGGGCGCCCCCGAGTGCAGTCCCACGCCCGCAAACTCCAGCGGCGCATCAATCGTCTGTTCGTGGTGCGCTTTCTGACCCAATCTGTAACCCCGCAACCCCGGTTCCGCCCTGAAAACCTTTGCCGTCTATAGGGTAGACGGCATCCGTGATTTCAGTTGTGTGTCATTTTTGCCACACCCTGCGTTCATGCGTGCTCACGAACCTCCTTGATTACGCCGACGCCGGCGCGCCCTAACTGTCGTAGAATCAGGGAGTCTCCGCATGGAAACTAAGAGAAATCTAACCAAAGACGGACCTATGTCGTTGCCTGCCAATCCGAAGATTCCAATGCGCGCTATGCTAGCCCGTGCCCGGCGGAAGCAGCCGAGCCTGATCTCGTTGACTCGTGAGCTGGTAATGGTCGAATCACCGTCGGACAACAAAGCTGCTGTCGACGCGTGCGTTGCCCTGGCCGCGGCGCGCGGCCGTCAATTGGGAGGCCGGGTAAAAATCCACCGCCAGCCGGATTTTGGCAACGTGCTCGAACTTCGCTTCGGCCCTCGAAAACCCGCCACGCGCGGACAAAAGCCAATCCTGCTTCTCGGCCATCTGGATACGGTGTGGCCGCTCGGCACACTCAAGACCATGCCCTGCCGCGTGAGTAACGGCCGTCTTTGGGGCCCCGGAACACTGGACATGAAGGCCGGAGTCGCGATGGCATTCACGGCTCTCGAGCTGCTGGCTGAGGCTGGGCTTTTGCAGCGCGAGATCGTGCTGCTTCTCAACGGCGACGAGGAGATTGGCAGTCCTGTTTCGCGCCCAATCACCGAAAAAATCGCCGGGAGCTGCTCTGCTGTTTACGTGCTCGAGCCGGCACAGGGGCTGGCCTACAAGACAGCGCGAAAGGGAATTGGCATTTGGCGCGTCGAGGTCGAGGGCGTTGCGGCGCACGCCGGCGTGGACTTTGAAAAAGGTGCAAACGCGATCCTCGAGCTGGCCCGCGTCATTGAAAAAGTCAGCGGTTGGACCGACCTGAAGCGCGGCCTCACAGTATCGGTTGGTGTCGCGGGCGGCGGCACAAAGAGCAACGTGATTCCAGCCCATGCCTGGGCGGAGGTTGAGGCCCGCATCGTGCGCCGCTCCGACGAGCCGCGCATCGAGCGAAAACTCGCCGCCCTCAAAGCTCAAGACCCGCTTTGCTCGCTCACCGTAACCGGCGGCTTTAATCGTCCGCCTATGGAGCGCACCTCCGGCACCGTCCGCCTTTTTCGCCAAGCCCAGGCACTCGCCGAAGATCTCGGCTTTTCCCTGGACGAAGCCGCGACCGGTGGCGGCTCCGATGGAAACTTCACCGCGGCACTCGGAATCCCGACGCTCGACGGTATGGGCGCAGTAGGCGAAGGAGCGCACGCGCGCCACGAGTCGGTTCTGGTGGAGCATCTCGCCCCGCGCACCGCGCTCCTGGCGGCAATGTTGATGGACTGATGATGAACTGAAGCCGGCCTTCAGCGCCTCCAGCCTGATAAACTCGCAAAAGTAATTCAACCGGAGACTTTTCTCGCCATGAATCGTTTTGTTCTCTTTCTGTCGGTCGCAGCATTCGCTACTTCCGCCGTCGCTCAAACTCCCGCTGCAAAGCCTGCAACAGCCGCGAAGCCTGCTTCATCTCCCACCACGGCTAAGCCGGCAACCGCCGCTGCCGCTGCTTCCGCTCCCGAAGCTCAGCCATGGATCAAGCTTCCCGCCGGCGTGCCCAGAGTTTTGCACGGCCCGGTGAAAATGCCTTTCGCTCTGCGCTATGAAGACATCAAGGTAGGTACAGGCGCTGCAGGTGAGACCGGCAAGCTCTGGCACCTGAAGTACACCGGCTGGCGCGCGGCCGACGGCATCAAATTCGATTCGTGGGATGACCACAAGCAGCCCAAGACAGGTCCCGACGGCAAGCCGGTGATGGGCCCTGACGGAAAGCCCGTCTTGGGCGATCCTGTTCCGATCTCGATTCCGCAAGGTATGGGCCGTGTGATCCCCGGCTTCGACTACGGACTTGAAGGCATGAAGATAGGCGGCAAGCGCCGCATCTTTATTCCGTGGCAGATGGCGTACGGAACTCGCTCCATACCCGATCGCCCCGACCACCCCGGCATTCCGGCCAAGTCTGACCTGATCTTCGATGTGGAACTCGTGGACCAGACCGACATGCCGCAGCCGCCGCAGATGCCGCGACCTGGGATGCCCGGCAATCATCCAGTGCCCGGCGGAACGCCGCCGCCGCATCCAGGCGCAAGTGCTCCACCGGCAGCTGCACCTTCGGCGCCGGCAACGCAGCCAGCTGCTCCGGCCGCGCCCACGACGCAGACCGCGCCGAGCGCGAGCACGCCAACTCAACCCGCGGCACCTGCGCAGACTACGCCGCCTTCGCCTCCTTCGGGCGTTCAGGCCCAACCCAAGTAGCGCTCAAATCAATCAGGCCGCGCCGGCAAGCAACTCCGGCGTGGCCGCAATTAATTGCCGCGTATACGCCTGGCGCGGATGCGCGCAAATTTCTTCAGCCTTGCCGGTCTCCACGACTTTCCGTGCCCCATTACCGCAATGCGCGTGCTGAGATAGCGGACCAGCGGCATGAATCGATGCTACACGCGGGCCTTAGCTCAGCTTCGGGTGCAGCTTCTCGAAACCCGTCGCCAGCTGGTAAGCGCGCGCAAAAGTCGCCAGCTTCGCGTCCTGGTAAAGCGCGCCGAGGAAAGTAATCGACACAGGCGTGCCCGGGCCGCCGATATTGTCATGGTTGCCGTCGTCGATCGCGGGAGGTGCAGGCGCGTCTGCGCCGCGCAGGCCATTGGGCACGATCACCGCGGGATTGCCGGTCATATTTGTGGCGATCAATTGCTCGTCGGTTGAAGGCGTGACGATCACGTCTACCTTTTCAAACAGCTTGGCAAACTGGCGCACGCCGAGCGTCCGAGCGCGGTTCGCCTGAATGTATTCCACTGCGGGATAAAAGCGCGCGATGCGGAAATCGTTTGGCCAGTCCTCCGGCCCCTGCTCGGTGAGCAGGCTGTCACGGCCGCTTACGGTCAGGTCGTCGAACGCCGCAGCCGCTTCAGCCGTGAGCAGCGGGATCATCTCGCCCCACGGCAGCTTCGGAAGCTCGACGGGAATAAAATTGACGCCCATCTTTGTGAGCTTGTCCAGCGCGGCCTGCTCGTATTTCTTATCGTATGAGCGCCGTGCGTAGTCATCCTGCGCGGCGGCATTTGCGTCTTCGCGCCTTTTTTGTTCGTCGGAGGTCTCGTTCGGCACTGCATCTTTCAGTTGTAGCGGAGGCAGCGGATCAAAGTCGCTCTTGAAGTAGCCAACGCGCAGGGAGCGCCAGTCAAAATCGGGATTCCAATTGAAATCAATGCTGGCCCCTGCCGAAAGATCCTTGCCGTCAGGCCCATGAATTACGTCGAGCACCAGCGCGCAATCGTCCACTGAGCGGCAGATAGGTCCCAGCTTGTCCATCGTCCAGCTCAACGCCATGGCGCCTGTGCGCGGCACCATGCCGAAACTTGGCCTCAGCCCCGAACAGCCGCACCGCGTAGAGGGCGAGGAGATTGACCCCAGCGTTTCCGAACCAAGCGCGAAGCCGACGCAGCCCGCAGCCACGGCGCTCGCCGACCCTGCCGACGATCCGCTTGAGCCCAGCGCGGGATTCCACGGGTTGCGCGTGCGCCCGCCAAACCATTTGTCGCCCATGGCCAGCGCGCCGAGCGAAAACTTCGCGACAAGCACGGCTCCCGCCGCGTCCAAACGCTGCACTACCGTTGCGTCTTCTTTGAAGGTCTGCTGTTCAAACCCGCCGGCGCCCCAGGTGGTCGGATAGCCTTTTACGGCGAGGAGATCCTTTGCGCCCCAGGGAATGCCGTGCAGCGGTCCGCGATAGAGGCCGTTTTCAAGATCCTCATCGGCGGCTTTAGCCTGGGCCAGCGCACGGTCTTCAAGCAGAGTGATTACGAAATGCAGGGTGGGGTCATAGCGCTTGAGGCGATCGATGTACATCTGCGTCAGCGCGACGGAGGTAATTTTGCGATGCCAGATGAGACTGGCTAGTTCGAGAATGCTGGCGAATGCAAGGTCTTCAAGGTTCGCGGGGGCTTTCGGCTCGCCGGACTCCGAGTCGTTAAAGATCAGCTGCGGCGTCGCGCCCTCGTAGGCAACGCGGCTCTCTGCCGGCTTGGCCGGCGGCGCTGGATGAAATGCAAATGCCGGCGGAACGTCGTTGGCGATCTTCAGCGCGCGAATCTGTGCGTACGCATCGCGCTGATCGTTCAGCCCACTGAGCATCAACTTCTTCTGCTCGGTTGTGAACGGGCCCACGCCAGCCATCACTGCAGCCTGGTCGAGCATCTCCGATGTGATTTTGGGTAGTGCTGGCGGCTTGGCTTCACCGCCCGAACTTGGGCTTGCGGCTGGAGCGGACTCCTGCGCCTGCGCGGCCAGCGTGTACAGAATTCCCGGCAGCAGCGGCGACGCAATTCCCGCGCTGGTACAGGCGTTCAGAAAGGCTCGGCGGTTGATAGCCATGCGCATTTGTCCTTTCGATCAAAAGAAGCTCTACGAGTGGTGCACTGGTATGAACGCGACTACTATCTCTGCGACCTCGTTCTTATTCAGGCCGGCCTTCACGCTCGGATCGCCGGCTGCAAGGGCGTTCGCTTCGTCCTTGGTTGTTGCCCGAACAACGATGATGCCATACACGCCCTTGGGATCGAGCACCGGACCGCCAAAGATGCAGACGCCTTTATCATTCAGGTCTTTCCAGTAAGCAAAGTGCTGGTCCATCAACGCATCTTCGGCGGGAGTGGAGTCCTTATCGAATGTTGGCCGCGGAGGAATAATGCGGATCAACCAGCTCTTCATCGGCGGCTTGGCCGGGGTCGGGTTGGCATTGGGGGCCGGAGCGGCTTGCTGCACTTGCGCAGCGGGAGCCTGTGCAGACAGAACGGGCGCGAAGCTCAGCATCAGGGCTGCAAATAGAAACGGCGAGGGCTTCATGCGACGGATAGTAAATTGCGCAGCCACCGCCGACAAAATGTAAGCCGGCTGACGGCCGAACGAAAGTCACAAATTTTGCGCTTGACATATTCCTATATGGGAATGTATTGTTCTTGTCATGGCAAGGGCCGCAACCACTTCCGACGCGTTCAACGCTGTTGCTGAGCCGCGACGCCGGCAGATTCTGCTCTATCTGGCGCACGACGAGCGCCAGGTGGGCGAAATTGTCGCGGCCATCGGCATCGATCAGCCGTCGGTCTCAAAGCACCTGGGCGTTTTGCGCAGCGTCAATCTTGTTCGCGTGCGGCGCAACGGCCGCCACCGGCTCTATCGCACCAACGCCGCGGCTATTCGCCCGCTGCATGAGTGGACTGAAACATTCGAGCGATACTGGCAGCACCAATTGAACCGCGTGAAGGAACGCGCCGAAGCGCAAATGAATTCAAAGGTCCCATCGAAATAGCAGTGCGCGCGTAATCGGCCCGCGAGCCAGAGGAAGCTTTTCCAAGGAGAATCTATGACGACCTCAACACCTCCCGACATCGAATCCCTCTCCCTCAAAATCACCCAGGAAATTCGCGTCAAGGCGCCGATTGACGTGACCTTTGCTGCGCTGCTGGAGCAGATGGGCCCGGCGAATGAAAAGCCTGACGGGACGCCCATGCCCTTCAAAATCGAAGCGTGGCCCGGCGGGCGCTGGTTCCGCGACCTCGGCGATGGCAACGGCCACTGCTGGGGCATGGTGCAGGCGATCAAGCGGCCGACTTTGCTTGAGTTCAGCGGGCCGCTCTTCATGTCGCAACCGGTGGCCAACAACATCCAGTACCGGCTCAGCGAGGAGGGTGGCGAGACGCTGATCAAGTTCACTCACACCGGCTTCGGCCTCATTTCGGAGGAACACAAGGGCATCAGGAGTGGCTGGTCCAACACGCACGAGTTGGTTCGCAAGCGGGCGGAGCAGTCCGAGTCGTAGGCGCCCGGTGTTCATCAACAAAAATTCCCAAGGAGAGATTCGCTATGCCCGTTGCAGAAGCAGTTGCCACAAACTCCATCGCCCAATCGATGCTCGCCGAGTTCGAAACGCAGGCGCCCATTACACGCAAGTTTCTTGAGCGTCTGCCTGAAGACAAGCTCACCTGGAAGCCGCACGAAAAATCGATGACTGCGGGCGAGCTCGCCTTTCACCTCGCGACAGTTCCCGGCAGCATTGCTAAGTTTGTGCAGAGCAATCCGGCGCAGGCGCCGACGAAATTCAATTTTCCGCAACCCGCCAGCCGCGCCGAAATTCTGAAGGCGCACGACGAAGGCGTTGCCACAGTGCGTGAGCTGTTGCCGAAATTTGACGATGCGGCGATGAAGGAATCCTGGCATCTGATGGCCGGCGACAAGGAATTGTTGGTCCAGCCGCGCGGCCAGTTTGTTCGCGACGTGATGCTCAGCCACTGGTATCAGCACCGGGGCCAGTTCAGCGTCTATCTGCGCATCTTGAACGTGCCGGTGCCCGCGAGCTGGGGACCCAGCGCCGACGAGCCACCGCCGTTTATGCAGTAATTGGCCGTACAGATTGTTTCGCGGAGTTTTGGCTCCGCGCACTCGAAAGCGCCGCACGATCGGCTTTCGCTCACCAAAGGGGGGTCTTATGTGTCCCGTATGCGTAGCAACAACCGCTGCTCTTTTGGCCGGCAGCACAGCCGGGTCGGGCGGAATCGCTGCATTGATCGCAAAATTATTTCGCCGCGGCAAGTAAGCAGGTACTCTCCCGCATCTCAAGGCAAAGGAGGTTGCTATGGCAACCACAGCGACAGAAATCAAAAGCCCCAAAGTTGTTTCGCACGACGAATGGGTCGACGCACGCAAACAATTTTTGAAAAAGGAAAAGGAATTTACCCGCCAGCGCGACGAGATCAGCCGGCTGCGCCGCGAGCTGCCCTGGGAGAAGGTCGAGAAGAACTACGAATTTGAAACTCCGGGCAGCAAACTTTCGCTCGCCGAGCTTTTTGGCGGCCGCAGCCAGCTTGTCATCTATCACTTCATGCTGGGGCCGGGTTGGAAAGAAGGTTGCCCCAGCTGCTCTTACATCTCTGACCACTTCGACGGCATGACAATCCACTTGGCCAATCGCGACGTGACGCTCGCAGTGGTTTCGCGCGCGCCGATTTCGGAGATTGAGACATTCAAAAAGAGGATGGGCTGGAAGTTTCGCTGGGTTTCATCGAACTCGAGCGACTTCAACTTTGACTATCAGGTTTCGATCACGCCCGACGAGGTCGGAAAGAAGCAGGTCTACTGCAACTACGAGATGATGGAATTTCCCGCCGAGGAGCGACCCGGGTTGAGCGTCTTTGCAAAGGACGCGAGTGGGGCCGTCTTTCATACCTACTCAAGCTATGCACGCGGGCTGGACATTTTGGTTGGCGCTTACAACTTTCTCGATTTGGTGCCGAAGGGGCGCGATGAAGCAGGCCTGAAGCACACCATGGCATGGGTTCGCCACCACGACAAATATGGCGAAGGCTACTTTGTCGATCCGGATCAGCCCTATATTCAGCCGGAAGTGGCGCAACCCGAGAAGGTCACGTCCAAAGCAAGCGGATCGTGCTGCCACGATTGAGGTCGTCGCTCCGAAAATGAAATGTGCGATGCGTGGCTACTACTTTGCCGCTTCGGCCAGCAGCGCCTCGGCCCGGTGCAGCGCGTCGCGGCGTTTTTGCTTTTCGCTCTCAATGTCGGCCGGCGCCCACGTAGATCCGCCGATGCGCCGTGAAGTATCGCTGAGGCGTTGCTCGAACTCCTTGTCCAGCCCGGCCACATCGGCCTGTGCCTTCGCGAGCGCTTCGTGAAAGTGCGCAAGCTCGGCGTCGATGCGGTCGGGAAAATAACTGATGCGATCGCCCGTCTGCATCGCGTCAACGAGAGCATTGGAAGGTCCCGCAACCGGCCCGGTCTGCTGCAAGGCGTCATCGACGCCGCTTAGTCGCGTCATTGCGCCCGGAAATCCGTCGAGTTGCGAGCGCTGCGCAACGCGGCCATTCGCACGCTTGATTTCTATGATGGCCTTCGCGGCAACACTGCCGCTGGGCACCGGAATCACGGTCGTCAAAGTATCTCCCTCGAACGTCCAGCCGCCCGCTTCGCCCGGCTTCGCGAACCCCACAGCCTTGCCGTTTACCGTGACGCTGGCCGGCGGCCAGTCGTCCGGAAGACGCACTTCGTAGCTGCGCGTCTTCAACATTCCGGGATAGCTTCCTTCAACCGGCCCGATCTCGACTTGCAGAGTGTCGCCATCTTCGGTTGCTTTGATGGGCGTACGCGCAAACACTCCCCGCTGGTATTCGACCGACACCCCCGAATCCTCATAGACCGAGTAGCTGGAGCTTGCGCCTGGCGCGAGCGGCCAGACGTTCACGATCAGCGGATCGACGGGTTTTTCGCCGGTGTGCAACATTGCCGGCTGCATGGGAATAATTGTGCCTGCGCGGACGTACCTGGGAATCTGATCGATGGTGAAACTGCGCTGCACAGTTGTTGGCCCGGCGAAATGCTTTCCCGTCGGCCACTCGATCCAGTCGTCCCCCTGCGAATCGGATTTTGGTAACCAGACGTCCTCAGTGGCAAGGCCGGAAATCTTGTCAGCCGGCGCAGTCACGGGGCTCACGATCATCTGGTCGCCGAAGAGATATTCGTTCTTGCTGTTGTAAGCTGCATCGTCTTCCGGCCAGTCGTAGTAGAGCGGCCTGAAGAACGCGACCCCGGTGTCGTACGTACGTCGCGCCTCGGTATAGAGGTACGGCTGCATTGCCTCGCGCAACTGGTAGGCCGACCGCATCGCTGCGGAATACGGCTCGGGGTACGCCCAGATGCGCCGTTCGGAATCTGGATTTTTAGTGGTGTGTGTGCGCAGAATCGGACTGAACACGCCAAACTGAATCCACCGCGTATACAGCTCGGGATCGACCGCTCCCGGCATGTGGCCACCGATGTCGTGGCTCCAGAATGCGTAGCCGACGTTGGCCGCAGTGGCCGTGAACCACGGCTGGAAGGCGAGCGAATCCCACACTGAAATTGTGTCGCCGGAAAATCCAATTTGATAGCGATGATTGCCGAGGCCGCCCCAGCGATGAAACAAGAGCGGGCGCTTGCCTTCGCGCTGCTGATCGGTGAAGTGGACATAGTTGAGCCACCAGGTCGGATTCACTCCGGGCAGGTCAGTTGTTGACTGCTGCTGCCAGTCGAGCCACCAGAAATCCACTCCCTGTTTTTCAAGCGGATGCAGGACGAGGTTCAGATAATTCGTCGCCCATTTCTTGTCGGTCGGGTCAAACGGAATGTATTTTTTCGTCGCCGGATCGATTCCCATCGCGCGCGCCATCGCCGGATACGCCTGCTCCCACGGCTGAATGCCTGATGCGGGATGCAGATTCATCGTCGTCTTCAGCCCGTCCTCGTGAAGCTTTTTCAAAAACGCATCGGGATCGGGAAACAACACTTTGTTCCACGTGTAGCCGGTCCAGCCGAGCAATTGCCCCGCCTGGTCTATATCGCCAGCGGCGCGGAGTTGCTCGTCGCTGATGTGCCAGTCCATGTCGATGACGAGCACGTCGAGCGGCGTGTCATTTTGTTTGAAGTCCCGCACCAGGTCGTCGAATTGCGCGTCGCTGTATGCCCAGTAGCGCGACCACCACACGCCGAATGCAAATCGCGGCGGTAGCGGAATGCGCCCTGCCACGCGCACAAAATCACCTAGCGCCTGTTTATAGTCGTGCCCATAGCCGAAGAAGTACCAGTCGGTGTAGGAGCCCGGCTTTTTGTTTGCCGGCCGCTCCATCACCCACGGCCACTCGCTTTTTTCGCCATTAAGAAAACGAAAATCGGTCGAGTCGAACAGCGGCCGCGTGGAATCGTCGACTAGCGCCCAGCCTGAGCGCGAAACCAGGCCTTGGTCGATCGGTTCCTGAGTTTTTGAGCCGCGCGCGGTGTCGAGCGTGCGTGTGGTGCCTTGCAGATTTTCAGGGTCAGAGTCACCGGGATGCCAGATGACTTGCTTGCCGTCGACGGTGAGGTTGATCGAGAGATTGTTTGCGGTGAAAACCCCTTTCGCGTCCGGAGTTCCGTCAACCGTGTACATAAGGTCAAGCGCATCGGTCTGGATCTCGAATCTTCCGATATTGCCGGCGTACTCGATCCTCGAAAAAAACTTCGGCACCGGCAGCTTTCGATTGATGAACACAAACGACGCGTGATCCTCGAATTTCCCGTCCGCTGACCACTCCATGCGAATCAATTGCGGAGTCAGCACGGTGAACCGCGCATTGCCGATTGTGACCACGGCCTTGGGGTCTGCCACAGGGTTGTCCAGCAGCACTGCGACACTCGGATGCTCTATCGGCGAGTCGTTCGGCACCTGCGCTGCCTGCGCGCTGGCTACCGCAGAACACCCGTAACCGCACGCTATAGTCGCGACCGCCAACCACTTCAAAGACACACGCATTGTGGCCCTCATTCCTGCTCCATCGGGAAGGGTACCACCGCTTACCTTGCTTCATCAGCCGTCCGCGCATAGGGCCGCTATTATGGGTTCACCCATGCAGTCGGCCCCAACATCGACGACACCGCTCATCTTCATCTCGGCAGGCGAAGCCAGTGGCGAGCACTACGGCGCGCTGCTTGCTGCGTCGATCCGGCAGCAATTAGCCGCGAAGGGTGAAACGGCTGAGTTCGTTGGCATGGGCGGAGAGCGCATGGCTGGCGCTGGCGTTGAATGCGTTGTGCGCGCAGAAGACATGGCAGTGATGGGCTTGACTGAAGTGGTGCTGCACCTGCCGCGCATCTACCGCGAGTTCCGCAAGCTCAAGCGCGCCATCCGCGCCCGCAGGCCTGCCGTCGCCGTCCTCATTGACTTTCCTGAAATCCATTTTCGGCTGGCGAAGGAGTTCCATCGGCTGGGCATTCCGGTCATTTATTTCGTGAGTCCGCAGCTATGGGCCTGGAAGCAACACCGCATCAAGCTGGTCCGCGAATACGTCCGCCGCATGCTGGTCATTTTTCCTTTCGAGGAGGCGTGGTACCGGGACCGCGGAGTCGATGCAGAATTTGTTGGGCATCCCCTGGCCGATTTGCCGCAGCCGGCAATTTCCCGAGACGAGTTCGCCGCAGAAAACAACCTCGACCCCGCACGCACATGGATCGGCCTTCTTCCCGGCAGCCGCTTGCGGGAGATTGAGGCAAACCTGCCGCATATGCTCGAGGCTGCCCGTGCCCTCGCGCCGCAAGAGCCCGATCCCGTCCGCTCTTTGCACGCCGTGGACTCCGACTCATCCCCGCAGGAATACGAGTTCCTGATTCCTCTCGCTTCTACGCTCGATGCGGCCCAGAGGAATTCGGTGTTCAAACTCGCGCAGGCTTGCGGCCGCGGTCCTTCTGTGCGGTTCGTCTCGGACGCTCGCGCTGCCCTGTTCCACGCCCGCGCCTCGGTCGTTGCCAGCGGAACCGCTACTGTCGAAGCAGCCCTCATCGGCAATCCCTTTGTTGTTGTGTACCGCGTCTCGCCGCTCACGTATGCCATTGCCAAGCGCATGGTCAAAGTGCCGCACGTGGCCATGGCCAACCTGATTGCGGGCAAGCGCGTGGTTCCAGAGTTGATCCAGGACGACTTCACCGCCGCAAATATCGTCCAACAACTCAGCCCGCTGCTACCCGACGGCCCCGCTCGTGAGTCCATGACAATGGAGTTGAGGGCGGTTCGGGAGGCGTTGCAGGTGCACGAGACCAGTCAGGACGCGATTACCGCTGCCGGATCTATCGCGTTTGGACTTACGGCAATCGAGCGGGTAGCGGCTATCGTAGTGCAAGAGGTTGAAGCAGCCTGTGCGGCGCCAGTGCATGCGGCCAGGCTCTGAGGTCAGTTGCAGAATTGCTAGGAACAAGTAAATCAGGCAGGAACGAGTAGGCCAGTGAAGAGCTGCAAGACTATGAGCGATCGAATGAAGAGAATTCTGAGAGACCCCCAGATTAATGGCCGGCGTATCGCAACCCGCGCGGCATTTTGCCTGCTCGCGGCGGCCTTGATTGCAGCTTCCGCGCTGCCCGCAACGGCCCAGATTGCACGCCCGGCGCTCAATATTGCGGGCTACGTGATTGACGCCGAGCTTGATACCACCACGCACCACCTTACTGCGACGGCCCAGGTCACTTTTACAGCTCCGGCCAACCTCGACGTGGTCACCTTTGGCTTCCATCCAGCGCTCAAAGTCACCAAGATCGCCGACGCCGCAGGCAAGCTTCTCGACGGCGAGCGGACGGCGGACGGCTCCATACGGGTGACCCCAAATGCGCCTTTCGTCGCTGACCAGCCCGTGCACTGGACCTTTGTCTATGACGGCATCATCACCGGCAACGAGGATGGCCCGATCGAGGGACTCAAGCTCGCGGCCATTCAGGAGCCAATTACTTACCTGCTCTATCCGGCCCGCTGGTTTCCCATGACGGGCTTCATGACCGACCGCTTCACCGCGGAAATGCACATCCGGGTGCCGCAGGGAATGAGGGTATTCGCCAGCGGGTCAAATGGGGCTTCAAAGTCCGTGACCCTTGCGAGTGGCAAACCCGGCGACGAGTACGATTTCAGCTGGTCCAAGCCGGGATTTCCGGGGACGGTTATCGCCGGCCGCTTTCTGCCGCCTGTATCAGCGGGCGCCGGCAACGTGAAGGTCTACGTGACCATCACCCACCAGGCCTCGGCTAACCAGTTGGCGCAAACGGCCACCAGCGAATACAACTTCTTTACCGACGAATTCGGCCTGCCTCCCACGCCTCGCATCGACATCGTCGAGCTCCCGGATGACACTTTGCCCGCGGTCTACGCGCCCGAGCTGGCCGCCATTATGGGGTCGCGGACCGGGGACAAATCGGGCGTTCGCCTGCTGGCTAATACCATTGCGCACCAGTGGTGGGGACTTGAAGTCAGCCCAAAAACGCTCGACGATGCCTGGATCACTAACGGTATGTCGCGCTATGGCGAGCTGATGTATCTGGAGGACCAGAGCGGCGCCAGCGCCTTGAAAACTGCAATGGGAGACGTGGCAGCCGGCGCGCTGGCTTATGACACCAATCCGCTGTCGAGCGTCGGCCGGCTCGATCCGTTCTCACCGCAGTTCCAGTCCATGACGCTGGAAAAAGGCGCGATGATCTTCCACATGCTGCGCTGGGAGGTCGGCGACAAGGCCTTTGCGGACATCCTGAAAGGCGCGCTGAGCCAGTATGCCGGCGGGGCGATACGCACCGATGATTTCGAAAGGGTCGCGGAGGCGCAAAGCCAGAAGCAATTGGTACCATTCTTTTCGCAGTGGATCGACGGCACAGGCGCACCGACCTTCTCCAACAAGTACTCTGTTTACCGGCTGGGCAATAACAAGGGGTTCAGGACCATTGGCGAGATCAACCAGGACCTGGACCTGTTTCGCATGCCAGTCGATCTGCGCATCGAGACTGAAGGCAAAACCGTCAACCAGAGCATCGAAGTGGTTGGCACCGATACCCAGTACGTCGTCGACACTTTTGGCCGTCCGCGGCGCATCAGCGTCGATCCCAACGATTGGGTGCTGAAGTCCTCGCCGGACCTGCAGGTCAGGATTTCCATTCTGAAGGGCCAGCAACTGGTGGCGCAGAACGACCTGCTTGGCGCGCTGGCCGAGTATAAGAAAGCCATTGACGCCAATCCGCAGAGCTCGCTGGCGAGCTATCGCATCGGCGAAGTGCTGTTTACCGAGTGCAACTACCAGGCCAGCGTCAATGCCTTCCGCGACGCCCTGCATGGCGACGACGAGCCACCGTGGACCGAGGCCTGGAGCCATATCGCGATCGCGAAGATCTTTGACATTACGGGCCAGCGCGACCGCGCGGTCGGCGAGTACCGCCTGGCTGTCCAGACCAACGACAATACCCAGGGTGCAGTGAACGAGGCACGCCAGTACCTGCAAAAGCCATTTGCACAGCCGGAAGGCAGTTGCGCGCACTGAGAGGGTATTGATCCCAAAAAAAAGGCCAGCCGCGGGGGGCTGGCCTTTTTGCATGGGGAGGGCTGACTACCGGCTGCTGGCTACCTGTTCCGGCTGCTTCTGCTGCTTACCCAGCGATAGAACCTGCAGGTCCACATGGGCCAAACCGTTCCAGGTCATTCCCAGCTTCTGGGCCGCGGCATAGGAAAGGTCGATAATGCGGCCTTCTTCGACCAGGTCGCCGCGATCCGTAATCCGGACCACGACCGAGCGGTGGTTATGCACGTTCACGACCCGCACGATAGAGCCGAAGGGGAGCGACGGGTGGCAGGCCGTCATGGCGTTCATGTCGTAGACCTCGCCACTGGCAGTCTTGCGTCCGTTAAAGACGCCACCATACCAGGAGGCGACTCCATGAATCCTGTCGTTCCAACTCTGAGCGGCGGGGGTTGGGGCGTTCTGCGGGACCCGGGGTTCCAGATCACTCGGTTTCTGGACGGCGACTTTTAGCGGTGCGAGCGATACCGGTGTCGCACTCTCTTGAGGTGATGCGGCAGTCGCGATGAAGACTGGTCTGGGAAGACCCGCATCCGCTTGCACCGTGCGCGCCGAAAACAATACAACCAGCGCGACCATTGCAACGGCAGAGACGCCGGCTACGAGGCAAATCCATAGCGGCGCCTTTCGTTCTAAGCTGCGTGTTTTCCTTGTTCTAACCATCCACATATTTTACTAGATCGCCACTGGGGGCCGTGCGGTGTTGTCAAGATCGATAAGGGGGTTTTTGTTGAAAAATCCCCGAAGGATCGGCCCGTTGCCCATAAGATATTCAGCTCGTTTAAGTTACAGATTGCACCTAAAACGGTGCCTCTTTTTCCTATTTTGGGCACAGATTTCTGTGCGAAATTGACCACAAATTGGCATCTTGGCACGCTGCATGCGCATCGGCGATGTATGTTATTGAAATAAAAATAGTTATTGTCGAAATTGACGTCTGCCAGCCTCTGGCTCACTGCAACTGTTGGATGCGTCAACCCGGCCCCGCCTGAAACCAACGCTTGCTTATCCTCGGAAAATTGCTTGCCCCGCCCTTTCCGCGGCTTCATTGCCCAAGGGTGGGATAGCACGAACCCAGTTCTCGCACGAAAAAACCGCCCCTATCGCCTGATCCCTTGATCCCTTGGTCCCTGCTTCCCCGCCTCCCCTGTCAAGCTCCATTCCGTCTCTTTCCCTCACAACTCGGTGAAAACACACCCAGAATTCTCCCTTGCAACTTTGCCGATTATTTCCCACCTTCAGCGCATACTCAAACTATGAGCACGAACTCAAAACACAGCAACTGCGCTCGTTGGTCGAGGCCCGCTCGCCGAATTTCGTCTCGGTCATTTCAGGGACCCCGATCTCCGCGAATCTCGATCTCCGCGAGTTCAGTTGAAGCCCGTTCACTCCGTAGGCCGGTTGTCGCCAAAATAACAAAAGCAGTGATTTTTCCCCTTAAAGAGCACAAAAGTATCCATAACTCATTTGCCATCAACAAATCTGCCCAAAAGTCTTGTTGATTTTTGTCGATTTTTATCGATTTTTGTGAGCGAAACGGCCCTTTTCTGCCCAAAAGTCTACCCCAGCGAGGACCTTCATTTCGGTTTCATGCGGGAGCTTGGATTCGCGTTTTCCCACCCGTCACCAGAGCTCCAAGGGGCAGGTTTCGCGACTCCCATCGGCCGTCGCCGCGGACTCCAGTCGCTCAGGACGACAGCCACAAAGGGGCGCCCATTTTTCGAGCGGAGTTGGCTGGGTTTGCAAGTTTCTTACGGTTGGCGGAGCTGGCGAGGTTGCGAGCTGCGAGCGGGGTCGACTATAAGTAACAGCGAACGGAGAGCAATTGCGACTGGGGAGCCGGACATTTTTGCGTCCGACGCATTTGAGTAGTGGGCCAGTTTGAATCTGCTTTGAAAGGGCACGGCTTCAGCCGTGCCACAAATGGCCCAAAATAAGCTCGGGCTTTAGCCCCTGAGGGATGACCTTTCAAACTGGCCCCCACCCGCACTTGCAGACAAGAGAGGAAAACAACGATGAATCGCAGAGAGATGTTTGCGGCGTTGGCCGCTACTGCCGTGGCCGGCGACGTGCTGGCCTTTGCCGAAGCGAATCCCCAAGCCGGCCCTCCTGCCGCGCCGGCGGCAGCGGCTGCGCCCGCAGCAGCGGGGGGGCCGGCAGCAGCGAGTCTGATGGGATCAAAAGTCTTCGACTGGAACGCGATGGTCGACAAGCCAAACAAGACCGGGTCGGTGCGGACGGTTTGCTCGGCGCCGACGGCGACGCTCGAGAATCTGGAGATTCATATCTCCACGTTGGACCCGGGGCTGATGTCGCATCCGCCGCACAAGCACCCGAACGAGGAGCTGATCATCGTGCGGCAGGGGACGGTGGAGACGCTCTCGAATGGGGAGTGGATTAGCGTGGGGCCGGGGAGCGTGATTTTTAACGGATCGAACCAGCCGCATGGGTTCAGAAATGTGGGAACGGAGCCGGCGATTTATCACGTGGTGAACTTCAAGACGGCAGCGACGCCTCCGGGTGCGACGGTGTTTGTGGGGAATGGCCAGTAGAGAGTAGCCAGTAGCCAATAGGGAGCGCGGGAACGAGCGGGCGAGTCTGTGCGGTTAGCGGGTCCAGTACGCTCCGTGCTGCGAATCTCAAACCCTCGACTCAATTTCCAACAACTCGACCTCTGAATAATTCGCCAGAAATTTCGCGTGGGCTCGAAGACCTTTCTGAATGGCGACGACGCTAAGTATGGCACGGACATCCTCGCGGGCCTTCGCCCTCAATACTTCTTCAGCACCGATCTCGGCTAGTTTCCGAATTGCCTGAAAATAATCCTCCGCCATCCATTGCGGCACATCCGGATTCGTGCCTTCTCCGCGAGCCAGCTCGATGATCGCGACAATCGCGTAGGTGCTCCAGCCATTTCCGCCTCGCTTCCGGTAACTTTCTACGAGGAATGGGACAGCGGCGAAGGAAGCGTCCCCAACGTCGCCTTGATGGTGGAGCTCGTCCCATAGCTGTTTCCAGGCCTCTGTCGTATCGCTGTCAGTCTCGATTCTTTTGAGCAATGGGCGCGGATCGAACGGGGTTCCGTATCCCCCGGTCATCTCTCTCCATCGGACGTCTTCGAAGCTAATCACGCGAAGTTCTCCCTGATTTGTGGACCATTTTTGCGCCACGTAAAGATCGCGAAAAGCAACTGCAGGTCCTTCGGCTCCGCCCGCCTATCTCGGACTCCGCTCAGATGACAGATCATCCTGCTGAGCAAAAAGTTTTACTTCGATTGGGGTGAGGACTGCGTCACCGGTTCGCCCGCGGTCGACAGCTTCACGCGGTAGACGCTGGTGCTGGCGCAGATGTACAGGGTTTTGCGATCGGCGCCGCCCCAGGCTACGTTGGCGACGCGCTCAGGGATGAGCAAGGTTGCGAGGCGCTTGCCATCGGGCGAGAGAATGACGACGCCGCCAGGGCCGGCGCTGTAGATGTTCCCCTGGACATCGACCTTCATGCCGTCGGGGCCGCCGTTTCCCGAGTCATTGGTTCCGTCATAGAGGAGCGTGGGATCGGCGAGCGTGCCGTCGGGGAGCACGCTGTAGCGCATCCAGATTTTCTTTGGCTCGGTGGAGTCGACGTAGAGAAATTTTTCGCCGGGCGAAAAGGCGATGCCGTTGGGGCGGGGCAGATCGGAGACAAGAAGCTGGAGGTCATCGCGCGAGGGCGGCGCGCCGGGCTTTTGGGCGGAAGCACCCGGGATGCGATAGACGCCGTTGACGTGGAGGTCTTTGTCGGGGTCGGAGTCGTTCTGCTTGCGCAGGCCGTAGGGCGGATCGGTGAAGTAAATTGACCCGTCTGACCGATAGACCAGGTCGTTGGGGCTGTTGAGGCGCAGGCTCTGATAGCGATCGGAGAGGACCGTCTGCTGGGCTTCAGGGTTTAGCGATTCAAATCTGAAAATGTCGCGCTGGGCGTGGCCGGCGACGGTGAGTCGGCCCTGGGGGTCCAGCGTCATTCCATTGGAGCCTGGCTCGCGGCCGCCGTAGGGAGCGGAGCCTTTGTAGCCGCTGGGCTGGAGAAAGATACTGACGCCTTTGCCGGGCGTCCACAGTCGAATGGAGTTGGACGGGATATCGGCAAAGTAGAGACTGCCGTTGACCCATACTGGGCCTTCGACCCAGGTAAACCCTGTAGCCACGCGGTCGAGCTTGGCGTTGGCGGGGACGATGTGGCTGCTGGCTGGGTCGGCGCGGTCGACTTGAAGCGGCGCGGAGGTGATGCGAGTGGGCGAGGTAGGCGGCGCGGGGCTGGCTGGGGTTTGGGCCGAAGCGGCGGCGAGGGAGAGGCAGAAAAGCGCAAAGGCGAAATGGCGCATCAGATTCGTGCAGGCGGGTTTCATTCGCAACTTCCTATCTTGCAGAAATTTTCGTGAGGCCGAGGTTAGTTTCGGATTGGACACGGAGCGCCGGAGCACCTGGCCGGCTGATATTTCGAGCCCATTCATCTTTCGCTGGAGGGCGCGGAGGAGTCAAGTCTCAAGTTTCCAAAGCAATCCACCGGGAGAGCGGAAGACGGCTGCCAAAAGCGGAGGCGAGCGCATAGAATACGAAGTGCAATGGGTCAGGACAAGGACAAGACGTTTGAAGTGGCGTGCCCTGATTGCGGGGCGATGCTGAAGATTGACGCGGAGACCGGCTTGCTGGTAAGCCACACGTCCGCTCCGAGAAAGCGGATGTTCGACGACCTGGAGACGGCGGCTAAGGCGATGCGCGAGCAAGGGGAACGGACGGAGTCGATTTTCAGGCAGAGCGTGGATGCCGAGAAGAATAAGGAAGATTTGTGGGAGAAGAAATTTGCCGAGGCGATGCGGAAGGCGAAGGACGCTCCAGATGAGAAGCCGTTTCGCGAGATTGATTTGGATTGACGAGTTGGATTGAATTGAATTGATTTGATAAGCGCTGGCTGGATGGGAGCGCGAACGTGAGGAGGGATCATGGTGGTTGTGCCATTAGCCAGAGGGGAATACGGATCTGGAGAATACGAGTCGAGGGAGTCGAATTTGAGCGAGTCGAGTTTTGAGACGCGCGAGGAAGAAGCGAGCGGCACGAACTGGATCCGATATGCGGCGGCGGGCACTCTGGCGGCAAGCGGAGTGCTGCTGGTGACCGGGCAGCGGCGGATCGGGCTTGTCACAGCCCTGTCGGGCGCTGCGCTGGCGCTGATCGATCAGCAGGACGTGGTGCGGAGTTGCTGGGACAAGCTGCCCGAATTTCTGGAAAACCTGCAGGGGCTGCTGAGCAAGACGCAGTCGGCGGTTGAGGACATTTCGACCCAGAGCGAGAAGCTGCGGCAGGTGCTGAGCCAGTAAGGCGGGCTTACAGCCTGCCGGCACGCGCATTCAACTTAGGTAGTCGTGCGCGCGGAACCACGCGATCTCGTCGCGTAGGGTTTCTTCGAGGGGCCGAAATTCGAGGCCCAATTCCTTTTTGGATTTGCTGTGGTCGAATTGCAACTGGTCAACGCGCCGGTCAAGGAGACGCACGGCCGCGAGGCTCAGCTGCACTGGCCTGCGCGTGAGGCGCGCCCAACACTCACTGACGCAAGCGACGGCGAAAAGGGCAGAGCGTGAAATTTTTCGCGTCGGCAGTTTCGCTCCGCTGATTGCGGCGAGCGAGGCCATGTAATCGGCCGAGGTGACGGGGCGGCCGGCGGCGAGGTAGCGTTCACCGCGGCGGCCTTTCAGCGCGACGAGGGTCATGGCTTCGGCGACATCGCGCGCATCGACGATCGAAAATGCGCCGGGCAGGATTCCGGGGATTTTTCCGCGGAGAAAGTCGAGCACGGATTGGCCGGCGGGAGTTGGGGCGGCATCGCCGGGGCCATGCATCCAGCCGGGGAGTATCATCGCCGCCCACATGTCAGGATGCTGGCTGAGGAAACCGAGGATTTCGCGTTCAGCGAGGATTTTGCTGCGGTAGTAGGGTTCGGCGCGACGTTCATCGCGGAGCATAGTCTCGTCGATGCGCGCAGACGCGCGATCGTCAAGCACGGCGATCGAGCTGGCGTGGACGAACCGCCGAACGCCGGCGCGATATGCAGCTTCAAGTAGGCTGCGCGTTCCGGCAACGTTGATGCTGTAAAGCGCGTCCCAATGGCGGCCGCCTTTGAGGTAATCGCGAAAGTAGGCGGCGGTGTGAAAGACGACGTCGACGCCGGAGAGCGCGGAGGCGATGGCGGGGACGTCGCGCATATCGCCGGGAATGATGTCGACACGAATTCCAGCGAATTGAATGGCGACTTTGTCCATCTCGCTGGGAAGAACCAGCGCACGAACCGAATATCCGTTGCCGGCAATGAGCCGGACGAGATTGCTGCCGAGGAGGCCGACGCCGCCAGTGATGAATGCCGTTTGTGTCATCGAGGACTGCCTCCGGGCGCGAAAACGCGCGGGCATTGACCGAGTCTAGACCGAGCAGTGACCGGCGTTGCGGCTGCGAGTCGCGAGTTTGATTGCGGCTTCGTTCTTTGCGGGGGGGACGATTCGGGGAGGTTCGTGTGCGAGAGCGTGGAAAATTAGTTCTTGCGCTCGATGAGATAGCGGGCGATGGCCTTGAGTCCGTAGGCGCGGCTGCCGTATGGATCAAGGGCGGCGAAGGCTTCTTCGACGAGCTGCGCGGCGTCGCGAAGGCTTTGATCGACTCCGAAGACGGCGGGCCATGTGGCTTTTTCTGTGGCAGCGTCTTTGCCGGCGGTCTTGCCGAGCTGCGCTGAATCGACAGTCATGTCGAGAACATCATCGACAATCTGGAATGCGAGACCGGCTTTGCGGCCGAAGCGGTTGAGGCGCACGACGTCGTCGGCGGTTGCTCCGGCGTAGACGCCGCCGGTGATGACGCTGACGCGGATGAGCGCGCCGGTTTTGGCGCGATGGATGGCCTCGACCAGCTCGGGCGTGGGCTTGCGGCCCTCGCTCTCGAGATCGAGCACCTGGCCGCCGATCATGCCGTCGACAGTGCCGGTGGCGTTGGCGATGAGGCCGATGATCTGCGTGGTTGCGTCGGGCGGGCAGGCGAGGCCGGAGAGCACTTCGAAGGCGCGGGTCTGGAGCGCGTCACCGGCGAGGATGGCGATGGCCTCTCCGAATGCGACGTGGCAAGTGGGTTTGCCGCGGCGGAGATCGTCGTTGTCGAGTGCGGGCAGATCATCGTGGATGAGCGAGTAGGTGTGAATCATCTCGATGGCCGCGCCTAGGCGCTCGATGCCTTTGGGCAGGCGGCCCGCGATGGCGACTCCGGCTTGCATGGCGAGAACGGGGCGGAGACGCTTGCCGCCGGCAAAGACAGAGTGGCGCATGGCGCCGTGGATCGAGACAGGAACGGTGTCCGCGGACGGGAGCAGGTTCTCGAGCGCCTTGTCGGTAAGGTCGGCGCCTTCCTGAATGAGCGTTTTTACGTCGATTTGCGCGTCGGGGGGCATTGCAATCATGTTAGACGAGAACGGGCGACGCGGCGTTCACATCGCGAAATTGCGAAGAGCAAAAAGATACTGAGGACGCTGAGCCAGCGGCCAGCGAGATCGCCGGAGGATCGGGTCCAGTCGACGGTGAGATTGATGGGGCCTGATGGAACGGGCACGGCGATGAGGCCGTCGTCGCGATCGGGCAAGGGCAAATCGCTGGTGCGGTCGTCGCGGAAAAGTTGACCGTTGACGCGGATATCCCATGCGGGATAGCGCATGAGATGGAGCACCAGGTAGCCGGCGTGGGGCATGGCGGAGATGATTCTGCGGTGCTCGGGATTGGCGCGAGCGCCGTTTTCCCAGGTGAACGAGGCCTGGCAAGTGTTTTGATCCGGAGTCCACGCGGGATTCACGCTTGGGTCGTTGGGGTCGGGTTTGCCAAGGACGATGTATGCGTTGGTGACGAGGCAGGCGTCGGGGATTCCGGTGGGGACGATGCTGAGGTCGCCATTGGGCGGCTCGTATTCGTAGAGGCCTTCAAAGCCGACGCCGGTTCGGTAATCGACCAGCGAGGATGCGACGGTGTCTTCGGGATAGCAGATCTGGAAGTAAGTTGTTCCGGCGTATACGGTGGCGGCGATGAAGAGCGCGGCGCAGGCGGCGAGAATGAGGCTGCGCGCGAGACGGACCCGGCTCGAGGGGCGCGCATTCAGATTAGTTGGCCAGGTGGCGGCGACGAAAAAGATGGACATGGGCGCTTCGACGGCTTCAAGCATGCGCCATGGGTATTGCAGGAACGGCATTTGAGGGAGCGTGTGCCAGATGGGTCGCGAGATGGGAAAGAGAAGAAACAGAACGACGACGGGAATGGCGGCGAGTGGAATCCAACAGCGGTTTTTTTCTGGTTTTAGAAGAGAGCCGCGAAAATAGCAGACCAGGACGGCGATGAGAGCGACGGCGATCATCGAGACGGCGATCCAGGAGACCTGGCGCAGGACGACATCGTGCATCGCGAGCAACGGATCGGCGTGGTGCGCGAAGAGCCAGCTGTTCTCGAAGTTGTAGCCGGGATCCTGCGTGGACTGACTGATGTCGACCCAATGGCGCTGGACTGTGGCGGGAACCCAGTAGATGGCGGCGAGACCGAGGCCGAGTACGGTGGCGACGGCGGCGCGAAGCAGTGGGGCCCAGGATTTGTTGACGATGGCCCAGAGAAGCGCGGTTCCGGCGAGCAGGTAGCCGGCGATGACTCCGAGAGGAAGATTTGATAGCCATGCGCCAGCAAGGGCGATGGCTAGCGGGACAGTAGGACCTGAGAACGCCCGACGGTGCACTCGCGAGAAGTGGGTCCTTCGACTCCGGTCGCTGTCGCGACCTTCGCTCAGGATGACAGATTGATCTGGGCGGTCTCGCAGGACGAAGAGAATTATGAGCGGGAGCCAGAATCCGCCGGCGAATTCTGGAAAGGCGCAGCGCTCGTAGGCGGTGAAGAGCGTGAAGCCGGAGAAGATGGAGACGCAGCCGGCAAGTATGGCAGGGACGTCGTCGAGAGCTTCAAGTGCAAGGGCGCGCGCGGCGAGGCCGGTGGCGGCGAGGATGATGAAGGTGAGCGCGAGGGGCGCGAGATTCCAGGGGAGGATTGCGCCGAGTGCTGCGCCGAGCATCCAGGTGAGCGGGGGATAGTAGACAAAGCGCGGCTCGCCTGCGCCGTAGTTTGCGCTGGGCGTCCAGTGGGGATAAGGAATGCCGTGACGCCAGGCGTTGAGGCAGTCGAACCAGGAGACGAGATGAACATTGAAGTCGTGCCCGCAGGAGTTGCCGCGAATTAGCTGCGGGACGATGGCGACGGCGGCGGCGAAGAGAATGATGGCAGGGCCGGCGAAGCGGGACCAGCGTGCCTCGCCCGGCGTAGTAGCAACCGACCGCTCCATCATTCCGTTTTCCCCTGACTGGCTTTAAACGTGTCAACAAGTTCGATGAGTCCGACGATATGGTCGTTGAATTCCGCAAGCTTTTCGGCCGGAATCCAGTATTCACGATGCAGCCTGCTGCCAACTGTCTGCACTTTGAATTGTGAGAGATATTCTGCTTCGACTTTGAAGCGCAGCACATAGCCTGTCCCGCCGTCTCTCGTGTTCCAGTCACGGGCAATGAATGTGGCATATTCCTGTTCAACAACGGGATAGAAAATGGGTTGCTCTGGCAGCCGCGGCGGGAATAGTTTCCACCCCGAGTCCCGGATCAGCGCGAGCTCATTCTCGCCGGTTGGCCGGAAGAGTATCACCGTCGAGATCTCCGATCCCCGTTCTCTGTTTTCTGTTCCCTCTCTGTTCATGGCAGCAGGCAGAGCGTGTGCTTGGTTTGCGCGGCTACCGCTGACGGCGTGAAGGGCAGCGCGAAGGTGGTTCCGTTGTACCAGTCATTCCATTGGTCGCGGAAGTAAGGACTGAATGGATTGCTGCTTTCGCCGAGGACGATGTTTTCAGTTGAGCCGTCGATGTTGCTCCAATCCATGGTGAAGCGCTGCGAGGGGCCAAAGTCGCGGGCCGTTGCCTTGACCGTGGTTCCATCGCCACTTTGGGGTTGCGGGCCGGTTCCGGCGACGCGGGCGATGAGGGGAAGAAAAACGGCGAGCGGGTGCTCGATGTCGACGACGTGCCAGCGGCCGTAGGTCCATTGCGTGACGTCGGCGGTTGCTTTGCCGCGCTTCATTCCGCTGCGCACGGCGGCGGTGAGGAGCGCGTTCCAGTCCTTGTACGCGGATGGGAGCCACGCGGATTTGGCGTTCATCACGATCTCTTCTTCAGCAAACCAGTCTTCGCCCCAGCGATAGTCGCCAGCGAGGTTGCCGAGTTTGGGCTGGAGGATCAGGGGCCAGAGCGCGGCGCGAGTCTGGGTGACGATGGACGCGGCGGCGGAGCTGGTGGTGAGACGGCCATCCCAACTGCGCATGAGGTCGGCGGCCTGGCGCATGCGCGGATCGCCGTTGCCTTCTGGGCCGGGAGTGTGATCGATAGCGTAGGCGAAGCGATGGCCCATCTCCTGATCGAGTTCGCTATAGATGTCGGTTTGGACGGCGATCATGTCGGCGGCGGTGAGATGGTCGCGGCCGTCGAGAGATTTGTAAATGCGTTCGATGCGGTAGGGATCGGCCCATTCGTTTGTAAGCGGATAGGGAGATTCGTCGGTGGTGACGCGGGAGTTGGCTGTGGCGAGAAAGCCTGAGGGGGGATCGACGGCGTTGGGCAACTGGTCGTAAGGGATGAAATCGGGGCAGATTCCGGCGCACTCAGTGGGGCCCCATTCGTGCGAGTGGTCGGGACTGGACTCGCCGGCAGTGGCGGCGTGCGGAATCGGCACGTTGGCGATTCCGGCGGGGCGAAGGGGAATTAACCCGATGGCGTGATACGCGATGTGGCCCTGATCGTCGGAGTAGACGAGATTCAGCGTGGGCCAGGACCAATTGGCGAGCGCGGCGGAAAATTCTGCCCAATTCGATGCGGTGTTCATTTCATAGAGCGGAATTTTGTTGAGCAAGGGGTCGTAGAGGGTCCACTTGAGCGCTGTAGGTGCGTCGCCAGCGGGGAGAACCGGATTGAGGAGTGGGCCATGCGCTGTGGTTTGGACGGTGAGGAGAACGTCTTTGCCGCCGCGAACGTGAATGACTTCGGGATCGACGATGAGCGGCTTCCAGCCTGCATCCCAACCCTGATAGTTGCCTTTGCCGTCGAGTTTTTCGATGTAGAGATCCTGCGTGTCGCCGTAGAGCGCGGTGAATCCCCAGGCGACGTGATCATTGTGGCCTGCGATGACGAGCGGAACGCCGGGGAGCGTGACGCCGGCGGCATGGAAGCCTGGCGCGCCGTGGGAACCAGACGAATACAGGTCGGCCATGTACCAGGTGTCGGGCTCGCGGAGGGTGAGGTGCATATCGTTCGCGAGGAGCGGCTTGCCGGAAGCGGTGTGCGCGCCTGCGATGACCCAGTTGTTGGAGCCGGACGCGCAGCCGGAGCAGGTGGGTTGGCCAAGGAGGGCGACGAGAGCTGTGGTGTTGAGGGGGGTTGCGTTCGAGTCGGCAGGAACGGCGCGGGATTCGGTGTTTTCCTCATCGTCGTCATCATTTCCTGGTGGGAGGGGCAGACCCTGCGGCTGCGTGAGATCGAGCTTGACGCCGGTGGGCGGATGGTCGCGCCAGGAGCCGACGGGGTAGAGATCGGATTCGAGAGCGGGGTTGTTAAGCCTTGCAGCAATGCGGCCGCGCGAGAGCTTGGTGGCGATGTGAGTGTCGAGAGTTTGCACCATGGAGAGGACGATGCTGATGGAATCGACGCCGGTCCAAGGTTCGGGGCGGTAGTGGAGGAGACGGAATTCTGCGGGAAGGGAGTTCGATTGCTCGCACTGGGCGATGAAGAGGTTGACGCCGCGGGCGTAGTCGTCGAAACGTCGGCGATCGTCGGCGGATATTCTGCCGTAGAAATGCTGAGCGGTGAGACGAATCTGGAGGACGCGCTGCGATTTATCGTGCTCGATGAGATTGGGGCCCATGATTTCGGCGAGATCGCCGTTCGAGTTGCGGCGCGAGACGTCCATCTGCCAAAGGCGGTCTTGGGCGGTGACGTAGCCCTGGGCGATGAAGAGATCGTCTTCGGTGGCGGCTTCGATGTGCGGAACGCCGTGGGCGTCGCGGCGGACGGTTACGGGCGCGGAGAGGACTGAACTGGAAGACCCGGAGGGGAGATGGACGTCGCCATCGAGCTGGGGCAGCGCGGATCTGGTTGCAGAGCGGAGCCACAAGACGCCGGCGAGAGGGGCGAAAAGCAGCAAGACGAAGAGGGTGACGCAGCACCAGAGAAGGATGCGGGGCCAACTGCGCTGGCGACGCGGCGCTGGCGGTCGTTGCGAGGAACTAGTTGGAGATGGGTCGGACATTGGGCAGATTCAGGATACGACGAGGATGGAAGCGCTGAACGGGCAGATTGCTGAAGCGGTCAGTCTGTCGCCAGCGCATGGGCTGCTTCGAATTTGGATTTGTCGCGGGCGTAGAGGGCGAGCAGAAGCAGGAGCAGGAGCAGAATAACGCCGAGGACGAGCAAGCTGCCTTCGGGGCCATCGCTGCCGCCGCTCCAGAGGGGATTGCCTGCGGAGTTGGCGGAGAGGAAGTGGCCCTGACCTTGGAAGCCGCTGTCGGCTGCGCCGTAGAAGAAGGTTTCAGCCCAGTCCCATGCCGCGTGGCAACCGATGGCCCACCATGCGGAGCCGGTGACGCGAACACTGACGCAAAAAACGAAGCCGATGAAGGCGGCGGCGAAGACTCCGATCCAATTCTCCCCACCGTTGGAGGTGTGATAGAAACCGAAGAACGTAGAGGTGACCCACGCCGCCTGCCAGAATGCGCTGCGGGCACTAGATTCTGAGTGGGCCCCACACTTTTGGTGGAGTATGAGGCAGGGGAAGAAACCGATCGCGGCGGCAAGGTAGACGCCCCAGGCGCCGTTGCCGCCGCCAGTGAGAGCGAGATAAAGGCAGAGGCCGATCTGGGCGGCGAGGGCCCACCAGAAATTGATTCCGCGGCTGAGCGTGGAAAGCGAGTAGCAGCGAAAGAGGCCTTCCTCAACCGAGCCGATGAGGAGGAATGCGACGGCCCAGAGCGCGCCGCTGAGGAGTGCTTGCGCAAAGGGAAGCGATGTGGGGCCGAGGCGCAACCAGCCGCCTGAGGCGAGGGCCGCTATGAGCAGCGACAGCGCGGCGAAGCCGGCGGCGAGGCCGGAGAGAAAATGGCGTATCCGGCGCGGGCCGGCGAGGTTGTATCTGAGGACGCGGCGGTCTTCAATTAGGGCCATGATTAGCGCCGCACCGACAAGCGCGAGAAACGGGACGAATTCCGCGATCAACACAGCGCCGGCAGAATCGGGGGGTGTGTCGTGAATGAGACCTGCAGCGTAGAAGAGGGTTCCGATGATTTCGCGGAAGAGGTAGTAGAGCGCGGCGAAGAGAAGGATGGACCAGCCGACGCGGAGGCCGTGCGGGCCGATGAAGACTGAGTCGAGGTCGCGGTGGTGCGGGGCATGGGGCGGCGTGGGGAGAGCGTTTTCGACTGCGGGCTGCGACTGCGGCTCCATCAACGATCCTCAATGCACGCGAAGATCTCTTCGGCCTGCGAAGAGAGGCGAAAAGGCACACACCAGCATAACTATTTTTGGCGTGGATTGCGGCAGTCGGTAGTGGGTTAGTTTGAGAGAGCTTCAGAGGCGTCGAGTTCCTACCCTTTCCGTGACCGAATTGCGGAAAGGGTAGGGCACCCGGCATTTGTGCTTCAGGGACAAAGTTACGGCTGCTTCTCGGAAGGCTGGCCGGCGACCTGGAGGTGGTTCTCTACGCTGAAGACTCCGGGAACGGTGTTGGCGCGGATGTTAGCCGTGTCCTTGTCGGATTGCGAGTCGACGACGCCGTAAAGCTCCACGTGGCCGTTCTGCACCGAAATGCGGATAGGCTTGGCGGGATCGATCGCGTACCGGTTCAGCGAGGGGTAGCCGTAGACGGCGCGCGCTACCGCGACCCGAATGCCATCGTCCATCGGCGAGACGGGATCGACTTCAATGTTGTCGACAACGTCTTTCACACCGGCCATTGTGGAGACGACGGCAAGAGCGGAGTCACGGTTGGGATAGTCGTGCGCGTGACCGCCGAGGGTGACGACGCCATCGTGCACGTCAAGGGTGATGGCATCGAACGTGTTGCCGTAGCCGATGCTGACATAGGAAAGTTTTTCGAGCAGCTTTTTCTGCAACTCACTATCGGAGACGCTGGGTCCGGCAACCTGAATATCGTTGCGGACGGCGGAGACACCTTTGATTTTGTGGACTGTCTTGTCGGCGTCAGCCTTGTACTCGTAATCGGCGACGGTGCCGGACAAAGTGGCGACGCCGTTCGCGTCGACGCTAACCTGGACGTCCTTGTATTGCGACTTATTCAGCTTGGCGTGGACCGCGGCAGTTACATCAGGCTGGTCGGCTGCTGATGATATGGCCGCTTGGCCGAGCTGCGGAAGAAGCAAAGTGGTGCCGAAAAGCGCCGCGGCAAAGAGAAGAGAGTTGCGATGATTCATATTTCGTGTCATTGGAAGATCCTCCGTCATCAGGATTTGTGCCTTTCAGGCGCGGGCTCCCTGACGAATGAGCCGACGACGGCAGCGAGCCTGCCGGACTGTTTAGACACGGATAGGGTGCGATTGGTTGCGCAAAAAGGCTGAAACGGCCAGGCGAAAGGAGTTAGGACGAGTTAGGGAGAAATTAAGGAGGAGTTAAGGACAAGTTAGGGAGGAGTTAGCGGTACCGGCGAGTGGCCTTGATGACCATGGAGAAGACGCCGGACTCGTCTCGGGCGACGACGAGCGAGACGTGGCGGTTGATAGCGACTTCGGCCTGGAGCAACTGCTGGCTGGTGGTGTTGACGTCTGTAGCGTAGGTGAGGGTGACGGCGCGGCCAAGCTGCTCCTCAACGGTAATGCGTGACGTGGAGTTACCGAAAGCGCCGAGATAGTTGGGATCGACTTTGACGGAGCCCGCGCCGAAGAGTTTTTGAATGCGGCTGGAGACGGTGGCGTTGAGCGCGCCGCCGAGGAGCGCATCGGTGGTGGGATTGCTGATGGCCTGCTCCTGCTGCTGGGTGTAGAGGCGCTGCTGGTTGGCGGTGTGGCCGAGCGCGAGCAGCGAGACGACGTCCGATTCAGGCAGCGGAGGATCGCTGCGGTAACTGACGCTGAGCTTCTGCGGCGAACCATGGAGGCCGAGGGAGATGTCGTAATCCTCGACATGGGCAGTGGCGCTCAAGTCGATAGTGGGCTCGATGCGGACGGGGTTGGTGAAGGTGATGTCGCCGCGCTCGAGCTCGTAGCGAGTTCCGGCGATGAGCGCACTGCCTTCAGTGATGGAGACGGCGCCGAGAAGCGACGGCGCGGCCAATGTCCCGCGCAGACGGAGGTTCACGTCGCCGGCGAGCTTGGCAAATGCATTCTGGAAGTTCAACTGCGGAGAGGAGACGATGCGTATGTCGAGACGCACGTGGTTCGAAGGAGCGTCTGGCGGCGCGACGGCCTGAACAGACGAACCGGCCTGCGTGGCGAGGGCGGCCAGATCGAGGTCGGGGCTGACGGCAAAACGCGTGATGAGCACGTCGCCGCTGAGGAGCAGATTATTTTGCGTGCCCTGGAGTTGCATCGTGGCGTCGGCGAGTGAGCTGACGCCGTCGGGGTAGCGAATGTGAACCGCTTTTCCAGTTGCGGTGAGGTTGGCGAAGATGCCGTGCTGATAGGCGAGGTATCCGCCGACGGTGAGCTGGCCGCCGCCGGTCATTGCGGTGAGAGACCTTACTTCGAGGCGGTTCTGATTGAATTCCAGCGTGCCGCGCAACTGGCTCAGGCCGTTGGGCAGATCTTCAAGCGAGAGCGAACAATCCTGGAAATCGATGTTTCCACGCAAGTCGGGATTTTGCACCGGCCCGTGCGCTGCGACGGTGAAAGTGGTGACGCCGCTCGCGGTGAGATCGGGATCGAGCGTTTCGGCCAGCTTGAGATTGATAGAACCGCCGGCAACGAGATCGAGTTGCTGCGAACCCTCGAGCGAAAGGCTGCCCTGTACACGGAGATCGGTGTTGTCGCCGGTGACGTGGAGGGGATCGAGATGGATGATGCCGCCGGCGAGCGTAGCGTGCGCGGGGCCATCACTCTTGAGAGGCACGCCGGCGACAGTGACATCTAATTGCTGGAGCCGGGCGTCGCCGCGAATCTGCTTGATCTCGGCAAGCGGCCCATCGATCGAGACAGTTCCGGCAAGCGCGGATTCGGCGCTGAATGCGTCAACGCGCGCCATGCGAAGAAGCGCGCCGACATTGAACTGGGAAAACTCAAGCTGAGCATGCGTTGCGTAGCCGGCACTCATTGCAGTCTGGCCCTGGAGATGAAGGTCGGCTCCCTCTAATTGCGTGGTTGCGCTGTAAATGAGGTTGCGATTGGTGGTGTGCGCGGAAATATCAAGAGCGCCGAATTGCTGCCCGCCGAGGGTGAGGGATTCAAGGTGCGCGTTGGCGTTGAGACGCGGATCGTCAAGCGAGCCAGAGCCGGTGAGGTCGACGGAGAGCTTGCCGGCTGCGTCAAGATTGTGCTGACCGACCCAGCCGATGCGGGCGATATCGATTCCAGTCCCGTGCGCTTGCAGATCAAATGTTTTTGCGTTGAAGTCGTAGCTTCCTGAGGCGGAGAGAACGCCGCCCGCATCGGTCGCGTGTGCCGAAGTGAGTTTGAGCGCATGGTGAGCCAAGGCGGCCTCGATGCGGAGCTGCGTGACCGGCTCGCCGTAGATGACGCCACGGTCTGCTTGCAACAAGCCGGAGGCTGCGGGTTCGTTAAGCGGTCCGTCGGCCGTGAAGTGTGCGGTGAATACGCCAGTGACCGGGAGGGTCTGCGAAAGAAACGGCTGGAGATCGGCGACGTCGACGTTGGTGGCGTCGATGTGGGCGTGGAGGACAGAATTG
>Ga0182024_10004195_pt1 | contig 33455 bp, 24 predicted proteins | sample P32metaG_FD_120480 | JGI IMG/M metagenome (GOLD analysis project Ga0182024, IMG submission 120480) | Permafrost microbial communities from Stordalen Mire, Sweden - P3-2 metaG (Illumina Assembly) | ecosystem: Environmental > Terrestrial > Soil > Wetlands > Permafrost | place: Sweden: Stordalen... | reverse complement strand
GTGTCGCGGCCGCTGTTGACGGCACTGCGGCGCATGGGTGAGCAGAGAGTAGGCCTTGGGGCGCTGTGCACCGGCGGCTATGCGCTCGCGCGCGCAGGACTTCTCGATCAATACCACGCCACCATCCATTGGGAAAACCTGGCAGCGCTGCGTGAGGAGTTTCCGCGCGTTCTCATCAGCGATCAGCTTTTCACCATCGATCGCGATCGCTACACGTGTTCAGGCGGGATCGCGCCGCTTGATCTCATGCTGCATCTCATCCGTATCAAACTCGGACCCCGCATCGCGAATCTCGTCTCCGAACAATTTATCGTCGATCGCGTGCGCAATGACAAGGACCGGCAGTACATCCCGCTGAAGGCGCAGATTGGCGTCTCACATGCAAGCCTCATCAAGGTCGCGCAGCTCATGGAAGAGAACATTGAAAGGCCGTTGTCCTTGGATGCAATCGCAGACGCCACCGGTCTCTCGCGGCGGCAGATCGAGCGTCTTTTCAAGCGGCATTTACATTGTGTGCCCAAGCGTTATTACTTGGATATGCGCCTGCGGCGCGCGCGTGATCTATTGCTGCAGACGGCGATGCCGGTGATGGACATCACCACGGCCTGTGGCTTCCAGTCGCCGCCGCACTTCTCCAAGTGCCATCGCAACCACTACGGCTATCCTCCGAGTGCGGAGCGGCAGCCGAACCGCGCTGCCGCGCCGTAAAAGAAGCCGCGACCACTTGATCGCGCTCGAGCTCGAATGCACATGGGTCATCACGGGCTTACCGAGTGATCGGCGCGTGGGCGAATTTGTCGCGCTGCGCCGTGCTACCGAAGAGCCGAAATCCGCGATGGTGAAACACGCCCGTGAAGTGCTCGCAATTTCCATGCAGGACGCAGCGTATGAGCCATCGTGACCGATCCCTTCCACAGGTTGGGCCGTCGGCTGCGCACGGGTGCGCTTCCGGCACGCATCATGACCGTGAGGTGCCTGAAGCGGACCTGTTAGGCGAACTTGTTGTGCGCGGTGTCACTCTGCGCAATCGCATTGTCATGTCGCCCATGTGCCAGTACAGCGCCGTTGAGGGCATGGCAAATGACTGGCATTTGGTGCACCTTGGGAGTCGAGCGGTCGGTGGCGTCGCGCTCGTGATGGTCGAGGCCACCGCCGTGGCCCGCGAAGGGCGCATCTCCCCGGGGGATATGGGCCTGTGGCGCGACGAGCAGATCGAGCCCCTTGCGCGGATAGCACGCTTCATCCATTCGCAGGGCGCAGTCGCCGGCATTCAGCTGGCACACGCCGGACGCAAAGCCAGCCGTGACGTGCCGTGGAAAGCAGGCGGCAGACTCGAGAGCTCCGCAGGCGGCTGGCCGGTCGTCGCTCCGAGCGCGATTCCATTCAACGAATCCGACCCGCCATCGCTGCCGCTCGACGCCGCCGGCATTGATGCGGTCATCGGGCAGTTTGAGGCTGCGGCGCGCCGCGCCATTGCGGCGGGCTTTCGAATTATTGAGATACACGCAGCACACGGCTACCTCATGCACGAGTTCCTGTCGCCGCTCAGCAACCAGCGCGCCGACAGCTACGGGGGCAGCCTCGAGAATCGCGCGCGCCTCTTGCTCGGAGTCGCCGCGCGCCTGCGTGCACTGATGTCCGAGGACCTGCCGCTGTTCGTGCGCATCTCCGCGACCGACTGGGTCGAGGGTGGATGGGACATCGAGCAGTCCGTGCAGCTTGCGAAGTGGCTCAAAGCACGCGGCGTTGATCTTATTGACGTCTCCTCCGGTGGAACGCTGCCGAAGGCCAGCGTTCCGATCGCCGCGGGCTATCAGGTGCCGTTTGCGCGCCGCATCCGCGATGATGCGTCCATCATGACCGGCGCAGTGGGCCTCATCACAGAGCCGAAGATGGCGGACGAGATCATCACCAAAGGCTGCGCTGATCTGGTATTTCTGGCTCGGGAGCTCCTGCGTGAGCCGTATTGGGCACTGAAGGCGCAGCAGGATCTGCATGTCGAGCCGGCTTGGCCCATCCAGTACGGGTATGCCGTGGCGAGGAAAACCAGCAAATAACCGACAAAAATGATCGTAACCGCGATCGTGCATGCCTCGTCTAAGCGACGTCTAAGCGTCGCACGCGATCAGGCCGCGCGCGTGTGCCTGGTGATAAGGCTTTGCACCTTTGAATCCCGGCAGAAACGAGTGGTGGTGTTGATCGCGCGGCCGCGCAGCGTGTGCGAGGTCGCAGCGGAAAGGATCTGCATGTACCGCGCCGGGATCACAAATTCCATGCCGGTGCTTCTGATGAGCTCAAGGAGACGTTCCTCCTGAGCGCGCTTCGTCTCCGGCGTGACCGGTAGATGATGAAAGACGATGCCGCGATGGTCGGCAATCGGCTTAAGTTCCGGATGATTGGAGATGATGGCGCTCACGTCGATCCGCAACTCGCCGATCCTATGCCGGTAAAGAAGGTCCTCGAGGCAGTGATCGAGTGTCGAGACCATGATGAGGACGCGCGGGCGGTGCGCATTGTCGTGGAAGGCCCAGTCCATTTGTTCCGCGACCGCGACGCGGCTGAACTCTTCACGCAGTCGCGCCAGATCGAAGGCCTCCCCACTCACTCCACAGAAGGTAATGCGCACGAGGAAGCGCTCCGCGAGCGTGTCGTCAAACTACTGCATCTCCATGATGTAGAGATGCCGCAGAGTGAGGAAACCCGTGATCGCTGCGGTCGTGCCGATGCAGCGCGGCGAGCACGTAGGTCTGGGCGGTGTTAAAGGTCATGGTGGCCGGTAGTCTAGGAACAGCGCACGCGATCAACTGTCGAAAAAGTGACACGCTTGAGCTTGGCAGTGATTGGAACTGCGTCGCGTTTTGGGGCTTTACGGCTGGCCATGTCGTTCCTGAACATGCGGCCGTCGTGATGTAGCCAGTCCCGCAGCCGCTCGCCCCGTACCATTCTGGTACTGGAGTGAAAGCATGTCAGACCAGGCGGAAGGCGAGTTTGATCTCAAGGGCTTGAGCGACGCGGAACTCGTCGAGCAGGTTCACGACGATCTATACAACGGGCTCAAGAGTGAGATCGAGGACGCTACCCGAATCTTTCTCGAGCGCGGCTGGGGCCCTGAGCAGATTCTGAACCAGGCGCTCGTGGAAGGTATGCGCATCGTCGGCGTCGATTTTCGCGACGGAATTTTATTCGTACCTGAAGTGCTGCTTGCCGCGAATGCCATGAAGGGCGGCATGGAGATCCTGCGGCCACTTCTGGTTGAAACCGGTGTCGAGCCCATCGGCAAGATCGTCATCGGTACGGTCAAGGGCGACATTCACGACATCGGCAAGAACTTGGTTTCCATGATGCTTGAAGGGGCTGGCTTCGAGGTGATTGACCTCGGGATCAATAATCCCGTGGAGAAGTACCTTGATGCCCTGGAGAAACACCGGCCTGACATTTTAGGGATGTCGGCGCTTCTCACAACGACCATGCCCTACATGAAAGTTGTCGTCGACACGTTGAAGCAGAAGGGCATCCGCGACGACTACATTGTGCTCGTAGGCGGAGCACCCCTCAACGAAGAGTTCGGCAAGGCGGTCGGTGCTGATGCCTACTGCCGCGACGCGGCGATCGCCGTCGAGACCGCCAAGAGCCTGATCGCCGCGCGCCGCGCCGCCACCGCGGCCGCCTGAGCGAATCCCATGGCCAGCGCTCGCGGCGCACTCGTGATTGCCTGCGGAGCTCTGGCGCGTGAAATCGCGGCGCTGCGGCGCGTAAACGGCTGGACTGAACTTGACGTGTGCTACCTGTCACCGCAGCTGCACAACCGCCCGGAGCGCATTGCCGGCGAAGTGCAGGAGCAGATCCGTGCACATCGCGAGCGTTACCAGCGCATTTTCGTTGCCTACGGCGACTGCGGCACGGGCGGAGGACTTGATGCCATGCTGCGCGCGGAGGGTGTCGAGCGTATACCGGGGGCCCACTGCTACGAGTTCTTTGCCTCCCCTGAAGTATTTGCAGCGCTCGCCGACGCCGAGCCCGGCACGTTCTATCTCACCGATTTTCTCGTGCGCCATTTTGATCATCTCGTGACTGGCTCACTCGGTCTTGATCGACATCCTGAGCTTGCGCCGCTGTATTTCGGCAACTATCGCCGCGTCGTTTATTTGGCTCAGTCACCGAGCGAAGCATCGCTTGCGAAGGCACAATCCATCGCTGCGCACATGGGACTCGAATTTAAATTTAAGTTCACCGGTTATGGCGGCCTGGGTTTGCAGCTGCAAAGCTTCGTCGCTCAGGAAGTGCCCGCCCCATGGCAAGCCTGATCGTCATTTCCTGGCGGGACATCCCCGCGCAGGTGATTGCCAAGCGGGGTCGCGAGACGGTCAAAGTACAGTTGAGCGCGCGTTTCGAGGAAGCGGTCGATCGCGCCGCCATGCGCGCCGGCAAGGGCAGCTCGGATGCGTACCTTGCCGACTGGCAGCGCACACCGCGCGCATGCGGGGATGACCTGCAGGCCGAAGCCAGCGCCGAGGCGGCGCGACTCGAAGCACGCTTCACCGATGAGGACCTGGAGCGCGTCATCCGCGCCAAGGGCGTCGACGAACGCATCGTGCGCGCTGCCGATCCCGACGCGACCGGATCTGAGGTGCCCTGATGTACGCGGTGCGCCTTTGGTCCACGCGCCATGCGCGCGGGCTTGAACGTTTTTATCGCGGCTTCGAGTCCGTTCTCGTGCGCCTGCACGGTATCGCGAGCGCGATCGGCTACGCGCGCCTCGAAAGGCCCGTCGCCGGCGTCGAGCGGGTGGTCAAGGGTTTCCTGTTTGACTGTCAGATGTGCGGTCAATGCGTATTGAGCTCGACGGGCATGTCCTGCCCCATGAACTGTCCGAAGAACCTTCGCAATGGTCGCTGCGGTGGCGTGCGCGGGGATGGCCGCTGCGAAGTCAAACCTGAAATGCGTTGTGTCTGGGTCGAGGCCTATCATGGCAGTCAGCGCATCCCGGGCGGCATCAAGGCGATGCAGGTGCTGCAGCACGCCGTGGACCGGCGCCTGCAGGGGACCTCCTCGTGGTTACGCGTCGTGCGCGAGAAGGCCGCCGCGCTCGAGCGGACGGCTCCATGATCTTCGAGGACGAACCGGTCCCGGGTTATCCCCTGCCCATCCTGCCCGGGCACACCTCGCCTGGCCGCCTCGAACGGGTGCTGCGCGCCGGGGTGTTTGCCGTGACTGCGGAGCTTGCGCCGCCGGATTCTGCGGATCCGGACGACGTCTATCGGCGCGCGCGCGTATTTGACGGCTACGTCGATGCCATCAATGCCACCGACGGCAGCGGCGCGAACTGTCATATGTCGAGCCTGGCGGTGTGCGCACTTCTGACGCGCGTGGGCTATGCGCCCGTGATGCAGATTTCCTGCCGCGATCGGAATCGCATCGCCATCCAAGGCGACATTCTGGGCGGCGCCGCCATGGGTGTCTGCAACATGCTCTGCCTGACGGGCGACGGCGTGCAAGTGGGCGATCACCCGCAAGCAACGCCGGTGTTCGATCTGGATTGCATATCGCTTTTGACCATCGCGCGCACGCTGCGCGACGAGCATCATTTTGAGAGCGGCCGCAAGATCACGTTTGCGCCGCGGGTTTTCCTGGGTGCCGCCGAGAATCCGTCCGTGCCACCGTACGAGTGGCGTGCGCAGCGGCTCGCGAAGAAAGTGGCAGCTGGCGCACAGTTGATTCAGACGCAATATTGCTATGACACGGCGCTGCTCAGGGACTTCATGCGGCGGGTGGAAGATCTGGGCCTCATCGGCCAGGCCTTCATCTTGATTGGAGTGGGTCCGTTGCGCTCTGCCAAGGCCGCCGAGTGGATGCGCACGCACGTCCCGGGCATGCACATTCCCGACGCCGTCATCAAGCGGCTGGCAGGCGCGCAAGACCAGGCGCGCGAAGGTCGTAACATCTGCGTCGAACTCATCCAGGAGTGCCGCTCCATCCTGGGTGTCAGCGGCGTGCACGTCATGGCCCATCGTCAGGAGGAGTCGGTCGCAGAGGCCATCGACCGCTCCGGCGTGCTTGCCGGGCGGGTGCCGTGGTTTCCGGAGCGCGATCGGGCTCAACCATTAAGTAGGGCAATTCAATGACTGATACCGTCATCAGTTCGGCAACGAAAGAGGTTGTCATCGGCTTCGATCGTCCATTCGTCATCATCGGCGAACGCATCAACCCGACCGGGCGAAAGATCCTCGCCGCTGAAATGGCGGCGGGCGATTTCACGCGCGTCAGTGCGGACGCGCTCGCGCAGGTCGCCGCGGGCGCTCACATGCTCGACGTCAATGCGGGCATCCCGCTCGCCGATGAGCCGGCGATCCTGGCGCAGACCATTCAACTGGTGCAGTCCATCACCGACGTGCCGCTGTGCATCGACTCCTCGATCGTTGCGGCGCTCGAGGCGGGACTTGCGGTCTATAAAGGCAAGGCGCTCGTCAATTCCGTCACCGGCGAAGACGAGCGTCTCGAGAAGGTGCTGCCGCTCGTGAAAAAGTACGGCGCCGCCGTGGTCGCCATCTCAAACGACGAGACCGGCATTTCCGAAGATCCGGACGTCCGATTCGCGGTTGCAAAGAAGATCGTCGAGCGTGCGGCGGATTACGGGATTCCAAGCTGCGATGTCGTCGTCGATCCTCTGGTCATGCCCATCGGCGCCATCAATCAGGCGGGCGTGCAGGTCATGCACCTTCTGCGGCGGCTGCGCGGCGAGCTCAAAGTGAACAGCAGCTGCGGCGCATCAAACGTGAGTTTCGGCCTACCGCAGCGCGACGGCATCAACGGCGGATTTCTCACCATGGCCATTGCCTCGGGGCTCACCTCGGCCATCACCAATCCGCTGCACGCCGACATCATGAAGTCGATCATGGCGGCGGATGTGATGATGGGTCACGATCCGGACTGCGCGCGTTGGATCCGCGCCTATCGCGACCCGCCGGTCGCCGGAGCCACCACCGAGGGCGCGGGGCGCGGCAGACGCGAGGGCGGGCACCGTCGCCGTGGCTGAAGACGCACTCGTCGTCTTCACGCCTTCCGGCAAGCGCGGCCGCTTCGCCGTCGGCACGCCCCTGCTGCAGGCGGCGCGCGAGCTCGGCGTCGACATCGATTCGGTCTGTGGTGGCCGCGCGCTGTGCGGCCGTTGCCAGGTCCTCGTCATGGAAGGCGACTTCGCCAAACATAGCGTCAAGTCGACAGCGCAGAACCTCTCGCCACTTGGCGCGGCGGAGGTCAGCTATTCCTCCAGGCGAACCTTGCCCGCGGGTCATCGACTGTCCTGCTCCGCCCGTATTCTCGGCGACCTTGTCGTCGACGTTCCCATGTCGAGCCAGGTGCACCGGCAGGTGGTGAGGAAAGCTGCGGATGCGCGCGACATCGTTCTCGACCCCGTTCTGCGACTGCATGAAGTTGAAGTCGAACGGCCCGACATGCACAGCCCCTCAGGCGACCTGCGCCGGCTGATGGCGGCGCTCAAGCGCGAGTGGCAGCTCGACGGCCTCGTCTGCGATATCCAGGTACTGCCGGGCCTGCAAAGCGCGCTGCGCAGCGGCGAGTGGAAAGTGACGGTCGCCGTGCACGCCGGCACGCACATCATCGGCGTGTGGCCCGGGCTCTTTGAGCGCGCGTTCGGCGTTGCGATTGACGTGGGGTCGACGACCATTGCGGCCCATCTGTGCGATTTGGTGACGGGCGAAGTCGTCGCATCAAGCGGCGTCATGAATCCGCAGATTCGCTTTGGCGAGGACCTCATGAGCCGCGTGTCCTACGCCATGATGAATCCGGGCGGGGCTGCGCAGATGACTGCCGCAGTGCGCGCGGCGCTCACCTCGCTCGCCGCTGAAGTGGCGCGCGCGGCTCACATCGCACCCGAAGAGATTCTGGAGATGACTTTCGTCGGCAACCCCATCATGCATCACCTCGTGCTCGGGATTGATCCGGTGGAGCTCGGCGGCGCACCTTTTGCACTGGCGGTTGATCAGGCGTTGACCGTGCGCGCCGCCGATCTGGGCATCGCGCTGCATCCGAATGCGCGTGTCTACTCACTACCGTGCATTGCCGGACACGTCGGCGCAGACGCAGCCGGCATGATCCTCGCCGAGCGCCCGGATCTCTCCGACGAACTCACTTTGCTGGTGGACGTCGGCACTAATGCGGAGATCGTGTTGGGCGATCGGCGCCGCATCCTCGCCTGTTCAAGCCCGACGGGCCCCGCGTTCGAAGGCGCGCAAATCAGTTGCGGCCAGCGGGCGGCGCCGGGCGCAATCGAGCGGGTGCGCATTGATCCGGCGACCCTTGAGCCGCGATTCAAGATCATCGGCAGCGACCTGTGGTCGGATGAGGAAGGATTCGAGGCCGCCGCGGCGCGCCTCGGCGTCACGGGCATCTGCGGCTCAGGGATCATTGAGGTCATCGCAGAGATGTACCTGGCCGGCGTCATCAATCAGGATGGCGTCGTCGATGGAGAGTTGAGCACGCGCAGCGAGCGCGTCATCGCAAGCGGGCGCACGTTTTCCTATGTACTGCATCGGGGCAGCGTGCCGCTCATGATCACGCAGAACGACGTGCGCGCCATACAGCTTGGGAAGGCGGCACTCTACGCCGGGATCCGCTTGCTGATGGAGCACCTGGGAGTCGAGCGTGTCGACCGGATCAGGCTCGCCGGCGCCTTCGGCTCGCATATCGACGTCAAATACGCCATGGTCCTCGGCATGATCCCCGACTGCGATCTCTCTCATGTCGGCGCGGCAGGCAACGCCGCCGGCACCGGCGCACGCATCGCGCTTCTCGATTATTCCTCGCGGCAGACGATTGAGACTCTGGTGAGCCGCGTGGAGAAGATCGAGACTGCGCTTGAGCCGCGTTTTCAGCAGCATTTCGTCGAGGCGATGGCGATACCGCACAAGACCGCCGACCATTCCAATCTGATCAAGGCCGTGACCCTGCCGCCTCGCAAGGACTCGGCGGGCCAAGCGCAAACGCGCGGGCGGCGTGGCCGCAGCGCGCGCCCGGTAACGCCGCCAGCCTAGTAGCTCGAGTCGGGGAAGCTCGCGCGCCGCCGGTTCATGTAATCCAGCAGTGCCTCGTCGACGGCCGGATCGAGCGGCGGCGCCACGTATTCCGCCAGCTGTTTCTTCCACAACGCGTTGGCGCGCTGTGCCATGTCCTTTGCGCCCTCAGCCTCCCACTGCTCGAAGCTGTTGTTGTCCGCAAGCGGCGAGCGATAAAAGGCCGTCTCAAAATTCGCCTGTGTATGTGCGCAACCCAAAAAGTGCTTGCCAGGGCCGACTTCGCGGATCGCATCCATCGCCTGACCGTTCTCCGAGAGATCCACACCCTCGAGGAGCGTATGCATCATGCCGGCCTGATCGACATCCATGACGAACTTCTCATACCCCATGCTGAGGCCCCCTTCGAGCCAGCCCGCCACATGCAGCACGAAGTTGACGCCTCCGAGACAAGTGGGCAGCAGAGTGTTGGCCGATTCGAATGCGGCCTGCGCATCGGGAATCTTGGAAGCACACAAACTGCCGCCGGAGCGAAACGGCACGCCAAGGCGCCGCGCCAACGCGGCCATCGCGTACAGCACGAGCTCAGGCTCCGGAGTGCCGAAGGTCGGCGCGCCGGATTGCATCGAGATCGAGGAGGCGAAACTTCCGAGCACGACGGGCGCACCGGGGTTCACGAGCTGCAGAAACGCCATCCCGGCGAGCGCTTCCGCCAGCGTCTGCGCTACGGTGCCGGCGACCGTCACGGGCGACATGGCTCCTGCCAGGATGAAGGGGGTGATGATGCAGGCCTGATTTGCGCGCGCGTAGGCTTTGGCAGCCCCCAGCATCGTCGAGTCAAAGGTCATCGGAGAATTGGCATTGATGAGATTGACAAGGACGGTCTTCGGCCGCCCGGTGGCGGCATCCATGAAGTCGGCGCCAAAGAGGATCTTCGCCATTTCAACGGAGTCCTGGGCGCGCTCCGGATGGGTGACCGAGCCCATGAACGGCTTGTCGCTGTATTTGATATGGCTGTACACCATCTCGAAGTGACGCTTGTTGACGGCCAGGTCGACGGGCTCGCAGATGGTCCCGCCGGAGTGGTGCAGGGAATTCGAGAGGTAAGCGAGCTTGACGAAATTGCGAAAGTCTTCAATGCGCGCGTAGCGCCGCCCCTCATCAAGATTGCGCACGAAGGGAGAGCCATAGGCCGGCGCGAACACCGTGTTCAATCCGCCGATCGTGACGTTGCGTGCGGGGTTGCGTGCGTGCTGCACGAATTCCCGCGGTGCATTCTTCTGAACGAGTGAGCGCGCGAGGCCGCGCGGCATGCGCACCCGTTCGCCCTGCACATCCGCGCCGGCCTGCTTCCACAGCGCGAGCGCCTCGGCGTCTTCGCGAAACTCGATGCCGACCTCCTCGAGGATGGTGTCGGCGTTTCTCTCGAGCAGGGTGAGACCCTCTTCGCCGAGCACCTCGTAATAGGGAATCTTGCGGGTGATGTAGGGAACGGACGCGGCAGCCCGCGCCGTGCGTGCCGCCCGCTTGGCGTCCCGACCGCTCGGGCGTCGCGCCCGCGGCGCTTCGGCCTGTATCTCGTCCATAGTCAGAATTCTCCAGAGTGCGCAGACAGTATCGCGACGCCCGCTGGCCGCGACTGCTCAATTTGCGGCATCCGCATGTCAGGGCGCGCCATCTGGAGCTTCCATTCGTCCCGCAAGCGCACGAACGATCTCCGCCTCGTCACAAATTCCGCAGAAACACCCCTCATCGACGAGCAGCACCGGATGCCCCGTGCGCTGGCGCAGCTCGATGAGCGTGCGCAGCGACATCGACGCTGGCGCGACCGCAACGCCGACCAGGACTTCCTGCCACGACCCTTCCTCGACCCGGCCGAGGGGCTGCGTTGCGCCGTCGCACAAGATCCCCGTGGGCTCGCGCGCCGCGTTGACGGACACGCGGTAGCGCCTTGCGTCGTCGAGCCAGATGCTGTCGTTCTCGCGTGCGAGCTCACTTGCGCCCCGCATGATCATGGCGCCGGTGAGAACGTTGAGCGGGTTCATGTGCTGCACGAACTCCGCCACGTATGCATTGCCCGGCCGCAGCACGATGTCCTCTGCCGTGCCCGTCTGCACAATGCGTCCGCCCTCCAGCATCGAGATGCGGTCGCCGAGCTTCAGAGCCTCATCGAGATCATGGCTCACGAAGAGAATCGTTTTTTTGACACGCTCCTGCAGCGCCAGGAGCTCATCCTGGAGCTTGCGGCGGATGAGGGGATCGAGCGCCGAGAAAGGTTCGTCCATGAGGAGAATGTCCGCGTCGGTGGCGAAGGCGCGCGCGAGCCCCACTCGTTGCTGCATGCCACCGGACAACTCGCCCACCGCGCGCTCGCCCCACTGCGCAAGACCGACGAGCTCCAACTGCTCATCGATGATGCGGCGCCGATTTGCTACCGGTTCGCCGCGCAGCTCGAGGCCGAAGCCGACATTGTCGCGCACGCTGCGCCACGGCAGCAGGGCGAACTGCTGGAATACCATCGCGATGCAGCGCCGGCGCACGCGGCGCAGCGTGGCCGCGTCGCACTCGGCGACGTCGACGACGTTGGCGCCGTCATTCACGAGCACCTGGCCGCGGGTCACAGGCGCAATGCCGTTCGCCGCGCGCAGGAGAGTCGATTTGCCGGAACCGGAGAGCCCCATTAGCACCGAGATTTCGCCGCGCTCGACCTTGAGGTTCGCACCGGCCATGCCGACGACGACGCCGAACTTCTGAGTGATCTCGGCGCGCGTGCCGCCCGCGTCGAGCGCATTTAAGGCCTGCTGCAGAACAGCCGCGCCGCGCCGTCCCGCTCCGGCACTGAAGAGAATATCGACGTCGCGAAATTCGAGTGCCGTGTTCAAGAGCGTTTCTTATCGCTCGGACGGCTGATGCGATCGAGAATGATCGCGAGCAGCACGATGGCGAAGCCCGCCTCAAAGCCCATCCCGATCTGCACGGTATTCAAGGCGCGCACGACCGGTACGCCGAGGCCGCCGGCACCGACGAGCGCTGCAATTACGACCATCGACAGGCACAGCATGATGCACTGGGTCATGCCCGCCAATATCGTCGCCGCGGCGCTCGGCAGTTCAATTTTGAAAAGCATTTGCGTGCCGGTGGCGCCAAAAGCCTGCCCGGCTTCGATGAGCGAGCGCGGCACGGAGGAGATGCCCAGATACGTGAGCCGAATGGGTGCCGGCAGGGCGAAGATGACGGTCGAGATGAGTCCGGGGACGACGCCGAGTCCGAACAACACGAGCGTCGGAATGAGGTACACGAAAGTCGGCAGCGTCTGCATGAGGTCGAGCACCGGTCGCATGGCCGAGTAAAGCCGCGGACGGTGGGCAGCGGCAATGCCGAGCGGCACGCCGATCAGTGCGGATACCAAGGCGGAGAGGATCACGAGTGACAGGGTTTCGAGGGTTGCCAGCCAATAGCCCTGATTCATGATGAAGAGGAGGGCGGCCGCGACGAACACGGCAAGCGCGAGCGAGCGATGCAGGCCCCAGGCAAGCACGGCGGCGAGGAAAATAAGGAGCGGCGAGGGGATCGCGCGCAGCAGCGCCGTGAACCCGTTGACGCTGTTCCCCACAATCTTGGAGATGCCGTCAAAGAGCACCGTTCCGTGTGCTTTGACGTACTCGATCATCACCGCGACGGTGTCACCGATTGGGATCTTGTGACGCGTGATCCACTCCTCGAACCCGTGCTGGCCGGCGGCCTCGTTAACCGGCGGAAAATTCGCGAGCGCCGGGCTGCCATCAAAGCGACGCACGCCGGCGAGCCACTGCGCCTTGATTGAGGGATTTGCTTGCAGCCACGCCGCCGCCGCGGCCGCGGGGGTCTCGTGGCGATTCAGGATGGCGTCCATCACTTCGCTCTCGCCATGCGGCGTGAACTGAAGATTCGTCAGCAGTCGTCCGACGTTGGGGCACTGCGCTGAATATCCGGCGCGTGTATTCGTGAAGACGCTCGCGCCGCCATAATTCGGCCCGAAGGTGGCATCGCCACCGGACAAATAGCGAATCTGGAAGCGCATGTTCATTGGGTGCGGATCCCACGCGAGGAACACGATCGGCGCGTGCGCGCGGATGGCACGCTCGACCTCGGCGAGCATCCCCTGCTCACTCGATTCGATGAGCTTGAAATTCCCAAGGTTGAACTGATTGTGCTCGATGATCCCCAGAATCTGGCGATTGCCATCATTGCCGGGTTCGATCCCATAGATTGAGTGGTTGAGTGCGGGCGCGAAGCGTTGAATGTCGGCGAAGTCCTTGAGTCCCGCATCAAAGGTATAGGCAGGAACTCCCAGCGTGTACTTTGCGCCCACGAGGTTGGCCCCGAGCACATCGACCGACCCGTCGGCAACGAATGCGCGCCGGTCTCCCTCCTGCGTCGGCATCCAATTGCCGAGGAAGACATCGATGTCCTTGTTCTTCATCGACGCGTACGTCACCGGCACGGACAGAACCGTGACCTGGGGTTCGTAACCCAGCTCGCCCAAGAGATTCGCGACCAGCGCGGTCGTCGCCGTGACGTCGGTCCAACCAATGTCGGCAAGCCGAACGCTGCGGCACGAGGCCTCCTCGGCGGCGTGTGACGGTCCTGCGACTCCAAGAGCGACTAGTGTGCACGCGAAAAACACAGGCGCGAGGGCGCTGCAGCGCCTGGCGCGGGATGAACCTGGCTGTTGTGATTGCTTTCCCGTCATCCGCTATTTAATCTTAGCACGCCTTGAATGGCCGTTTAACGGACCTGTTGCGAGCGATCTAAAAGTCTTACAAGTACATGATCGGCAACTGCGAAACGGTGCGCCGAATGCATGAGAGCCATCGTCGGCTCTGCATAACAAACGGTAGATCGGAGCGCCGCATTGAACAGACAGTCAACACCTCAAGAAACAAACGGTCGAAGTACCAAACCCGAAGCGCCGCCACGCGATGAGCTCGAAGAGTCGCGGCGCAGCCAACTCATCGGCGTCACCATCGACAGTCTGGCAGAGCTGGGCTACGTAAGCAGCACGCTTGCGCAGATTGCCGGGCGTGCGGGTGTGTCGCCAGGATTGGTGGCTCATTATTTCGGCGACAAGGACGGGCTACTCGAGGCGGCATTTCGCTCGCTGTCGCGGGGGGTTGGGGATCAGGTGCGCTCGCGTTTGGCCCGGGCGCACAGCCCGCGCGGCCAAATCCAGGCGGTGATCGATGCGCTGCTCGCACCCGCAGAGTTTGATCAGCGCACGGGCACCGCCTGGCTTGCCTTCTGGGGACAGGTGGTTCACGCGCCGCGCCTGAAGCGTGTACAGAAGGTCTATCAGCGCCGCACGCTCTCGAACCTGCAACATGCGCTCAAACGGCTCCTGCCGGCCGAAGAGGCGCGCAGTCTCGCCTACATGATCGCAGCGATGATCGATGGGGTGTGGCTGCGTGCAGCCCTGTCCGAGTGGACGGAAGCCGACAGCGAGAGCGCGCGAGCTCTGTTGACTGCATTTGTCGACGGCCGCCTGAAGGCGTCCGCGGGCGTTGTACCTGCGGCGGATGCTTCGGCTGCACTTGTCGCGAAGGGCGGTCAGCAGGCAGGCGGTGCTGCCACATTCGCGTCGATCAATCCGGCAACCGGGGAAGTGCTGGCGCACATTCGCATTGACGGGGCCGCACAAGTGGACGCGGCGGTGGCGCGGGCGCGCGAAGCGCAACGCCTGTGGGCTGCGACGCCGGGAGCTCAGCGCGGCCGCGTGCTGCGCCGAGCTGCGGAGATCCTGCGCGCGCGTAACGATGAGCTCGCCCAGCTTGAGACTCGTGACACCGGCAAGCCCATCCAGGAAACTCGCGTCGTGGATGTGGCCTCAGGCGCCGACTGCCTGGAGTATTTTGCCGCGCTCGCGGCAAGTCTGTCCGGCGAGCATGTGGATCTTGGACCGCAGGCCTTCGGCTACACGCGGCGCGAGCCGCTCGGCGTAGTTGCCGGAATCGGAGCCTGGAATTATCCGCTGCAGATCGCCTGCTGGAAATCTGCGCCGGCGCTCGCCTGCGGCAATGCCATGATCTTCAAGCCCGCCGAACTCACGCCGCTATCGGCCATGAAGCTCGCCGAGGTCTTTACAGCTGCGGGGCTACCCGAGGGCGTGTTTCAAATCGTGCAGGGCGCGAGTGATACAGGCAGGCTCCTCACCCGCCATCCGCAGATCCGTAAGGTTTCCCTCACCGGCGAAGTGGGCACCGGCAAGGCAGTCATGGCCGATGCGGCCGCATCGCTCAAATACGTGACCCTCGAGCTCGGCGGCAAGTCGCCGCTTATCGTTTTTGACGATGCGAAGCTTGATAACGCCGTCGCCGGGGCGCTGCTCGGAAACTTCTACTCGGCGGGCGAAGTGTGCTCGAACGGCACCCGCGTGTTTGTGCACCGGAGAATCAAGAGCGCCTTCATCGAGCGCCTCAAGGCGCGCACGGCGACCCTCGTCATCGGCGATCCGCTGGATCCGCGCACGCAGGTCGGTGCGCTCATCAGCGAGACTCACATGCAGCGCGTGTTGCAGTACATCGCGCGCGGCAAGGCTGAAGGGGCGCAGCTCATCGTTGGCGGCGAGCGCGTGACGGCCGGGAATCTTGCCAACGGCTTCTTCGTGGCGCCGGCCGTGTTTGATGCCTGCCATGACGACATGACGATTGTGCGCGAAGAGATTTTCGGACCGGTGATGGCGGTGCTGGAGTTTGAGGACGAGTCGGAAGTCATTGAACGCGCCAACGCCACCGAATTCGGGCTCGCGGCCGGTGTTTTTACCAATGATTTGACGCGCGCACATCGGGTCATCGCGCAGCTGCAGGCGGGAACCTGCTGGATCAACCATTACAACATCACTCCGGTGGAGCTGCCGTTTGGAGGCATGAAGATGTCGGGGCTTGGGCGCGAGAATGGACGCGCGGCAATCGAGCACTACACGCAGCTCAAAAGCGTTTACGTCGCTATGGGCGATGTGGACTCGCCTTACTAAAGGGGGCGCCGCTTGGGCGAGGAAAGCTTTGACTTTGTGATCGTCGGCGCGGGCTCCGCGGGGTGCGTACTCGCCGACCGTCTCACGCAGGATGGCTCGCACACGGTGCTCGTGCTCGAGTACGGCGGTTCGGACCGTTCGCTCTACATTCAGATGCCCGCGGCTCTTTCGATTCCGATGAACATGGACAGGTACAACTGGGGATATCACACCGAGGCCGAGCCCGCACTCGGCGGCCGCCGTCTGCATACGCCGCGCGGCAAGGTATTGGGCGGTTCGTCCTCGATCAACGGCATGGTCTTTGCGCGCGGTAACCCGCAGGATTTCGAGCGTTGGCAGGAAGAGGGTGCCGCAGGCTGGGGCTATCGCCACGTGCTGCCGTACTTTCGTCGTGCCGAGCACCGCGCGGAGGGTGCAGATGAATACCGCGGTGATGCCGGCAAGCTGCGCGTGCGTTGCGGCACGCTGCAGAATCCGCTGCACCGCGCGTGGCTCGAAGCAGGCAAGCAAGCCGGCTACGCGCTCACCGCAGACGTCAACGGATTTCAGCAGGAAGGCGTCGGACGGCTCGACATGAGCGTCGGGGACGGACAGCGCTGCAGCGCGGCGCGCGCCTACCTGCGCCCCGCCATGCGCCGCCATAATTTGATCGTGCGCACGCAGGCGCGCGCGACCCGAGTCCTGTTCGACGGGCGGCGCGCCACCGGCATTGCCTATCGCCGCGGCGGGCAGGAGTTCACGGTGCGCGCACGGCGCGAAGTGCTGCTGTGCTGCGGCCCCATCAATTCACCGCAGCTCTTGAAGCTCTCCGGGGTGGGCCCTGCGGCGGAGCTGCACGCGTTGGACATTCCCCTGGTTCAGGATCTGCCCGGAGTGGGGGAGAACCTGCAGGACCATCTGGAGTTTTACTTCCAAGTGGCCTGCAAGGAACCGGTGACGCTGTATTCGTCGATGAATCCATTCAGCAAAGCCCTGATCGGCGCGCGCTGGCTGCTGTTCAAAGACGGCATCGGCGCAAGCAACCAGTTCGAGACGGGCGGTTTCATAAGAAGCGGCGTCGGCGTGCCGTATGCGGATATTCAGTATCACTTCCTGCCCGCGGCCGTGAGCTACGACGGCACGTCGCTCGTCAACGAACATGCATTTCAGGCACACGTCGGACCGATGCGCTCGCAGAGCCGCGGCTGGGTGCGTTTGGCATCTGCGAATGCGCAGGATCCACCGCGCATTCTCTTCAATTACATGAGCCGCGATGAGGACTGGACGCAGATGCGCGCGTGCGTGCGCCTGACGCGCGAGATCTTTGCGCAGCAGGCGTTTGACCGTTACCGCGGTCGGGAGCTGCAACCCGGCGCCGACGTCAAGTCCGATGTCGAGATCGACGCCTTTGTTCGCGAGCGCGTGCAGACGGCCTATCATCCCTCATGCACGTGCAAGATGGGGCGCGCGCAGGATCCGCTGGCGGTCGTCGATGCCGAAACCCGCGTGCGCGGCGTGACCGGCCTGCGCGTCGTGGACTCGTCCATCATACCCTCGGTCACGACTGGTAACTTGAATGCGCCGACCATCATGATCGCCGAGAAGGCATCCGATCACATCCTGGGCCGCGCGCTGCTGCCCGAATCGGATGCACCGTACTATATCGCCGCGGACTGGCAGACGCGGCAGCGCTGAAAGGGTCCCAGACACTTGCGAGGCTGGAGAGCGGGCGAATTTCGGCCGTACAATGATGATCGCAGGCGCCAGACGGCCCGCAGCACGTCGTACACTGCGCGCAGCCAACGGCGCAGAGATCAAACGCGGAGAGAGTGTTGACAACGCTTATCGAAACGCGGCGTCCGCAGATGTTTCCCACGCTAACGCCTGCGCAAATGGCGCGGCTCGAGGTGTATGGGAAGAGGACGCGTGTCGCAGTGGGCGACATACTTGCGCAATCGGGCGAGCGCGAGGGCCGTGTACTTGTCATTCTTTCGGGGGCGGTCGAGATCCTGCGGACGGGCCTCGCCGGCGAAGAACGCGTGACCCTGCATGGCCCGGGAGAGTTCACCGGTGAAATGAGCACGCTGCGCGGCGCGCGCAGCCTCGTGCGAGCGCGCGTCCACGAAGCGGGCGAAGTCCTGATCATTGAGCACGATTCCTTGCGTAAGCTCGTGCAGCTGGACGCTGAGCTCAGCGAGCTCTTCATGCGCGCCTTCATCCTGCGGCGCATGGGACTCATCGAGGCGCAAGGCGGCGATGTCATCCTGATCGGATCGCGCCACTCGGCGGGAACGCTGCGCCTGCAGCAGTTTCTTGGCCGCAATGGCGTTCCTTATCACTGCGTTGACAGCGAAACCGATCCCAGCGTCGAGGCGATGCTCGAGCGCTATCACGTCAAGGTCGAAGAGGTGCCGATCGTCGTCTGCCGCGGGGAAACGGTGCTCAAGAATCCCAGCAACGAAGAGATCGCCGAGTGTCTGGCGATGAATCCGCAGATCGACGATGCGACGGTGCGCGATGTGCTCGTAATCGGCGCAGGCCCGGCGGGGCTGGCGGCGGCGGTGTACGCCGCCTCGGAGGGCCTCGATGTTCTCGTCCTGGAGACGACCGCTCCAGGCGGTCAGGCGGGATCAAGTTCAAGAATCGAAAACTATCTTGGCTTTCCGACCGGCATCACCGGACGGGCGCTCGCGGGACGCGCGCTGGCGCAGGCGCAGAAATTTGGTGCCGATGTGGCGATCGCGAACAGTGCGGTGCGTCTTCGTTGCGACCGTCGGCCTTTCGAGGTTGATCTCGCGAATGGCCACACGGTGCGTGGTCGCGCGGTCATTATCGCAACGGGTGCGGAATACCGCCATTTGGCGTTGACCGATCTCGCGCGCTTTGTCGGTGTCGGCGTCTATTACGCGGCGACTTACGTGGAGTCGCAACTGTGCATGGATGAGGAAATAATTGTGGTCGGCGGCGGCAACTCGGCAGGGCAGGCCGCCGTGTTCCTCGCCGGCAGTTGTCGCCATGTCAATATTCTGGTTCGCGCGGAGGGCCTTGCCGAGAGCATGTCGCGCTATCTTATCCGCCGCATCGAGGATGCGCCCAACATCACTCTGCACGTGCGCACGCAGCTCACCGCGCTTGAGGGCAGCGACCGACTCGAGCGCGTGACCTGGCACAACGCAGCCGATGGCAAGGACACGACCAGGGATATTCGCCATGTATTTTCCATGACTGGCGCGGTGCCTAATACGCGTTGGCTGCAAGGCGGCGTGCCGCTCGATGATCGCGGCTTCGTGCGCGTCGGATCGGATTTGCGCGCAGAAGACCTGCTCGCGGCGCGCTGGCCGTTGCCGCGCGCCCCGTACCTCATGGAGACTGGCGTGCCGGGCATCTTTGCCGTGGGCGACGTGCGCTCCGGAAGCGTCAAACGCGTAGCGTCCGCCGTCGGCGAGGGATCCATCAGCGTCCAGCTGGTGCACCGCGTACTGCAGGAGTGAGCCTTTGGTGAGCGGCGCTGACGAGATCGTTTTTCTATTTGATGTCGACAACACACTGCTCGATAACGACTGCATCGAGGCGGACATCGGCGCACAAGTCGAAGGACAGTTCGGACGCGCGGGATGCGATCGCTTCTGGGCGATCTTCGAGGAGCTGCGCGGGGAATTCGGCTTCGCAAATTATCTGGGCACGGTGCAACGCTTCCGCCTCGAGGCACTGACCGATCCGCGCGTCCTCGGACTCTCCTCATTCCTGCTCGACTATCCATTCGCAAGTCGTCTGTATCCGCGCGCGCTCGAGATGCTCGCGCATGTGCGCGAGTTCGGTCGCACGGTCATTCTGTCGGACGGTGATGCGGTGTTTCAGCCGCACAAGATCCGACGCGCAGGTTTATGGGATGCCGTCGAGGGCCGGGTTTTGATCTATGTCCACAAGGAACGCATGCTCGAGGACGTGCAGCACCACTACCCGGCGGAGCGCTACGTCATGGTCGATGACAAGCCGGGGATCCTCGCGGCCATGAAAGGGACCTGGGGCACGCGCCTGACGACGGTTTTCCCGCAACAGGGCCACTACGCGCGCGCTGCCCAGAGCATGCCTGTAAAACCAAGTCCCGACATGACGCTCGAGCGCGTGGGCGAGCTCATCGAGCGAGGTTATCCGGATTTTTCGATGTCCGCGTGAGGCGCTAGTGCCGCCGCGATCCGATCAGCGAAATCGGCGAGCGCACGACTCATTGCCGCAGCGAGCGCATCCGCCGTCGCGTCACTTGCCGCTACTTTAATTTCTTCAGTGCCGCGCTCGCTTGGGGCATTCGGCGTTTGGATAACCCAGGCAGCGTGCAGCGTGACCGCCCCGTGCTCATCGCCGGTGAATTCCTGCACGTCAATATAGAGATGACGCCGCGGCTCACCAGTCGCCGGCTCGTTCTCGCTCGCCATCGCTCCGGCAGCGAGCCGCGCGGTCAGATCACCGGCGATGACCCGTCGGATCATGCCCTCGAGGGGCGCCGCCCAGAGATCAAATGTCGCGATCTGTAATTGGTTCGAGGTGCTGCGGCGCACGAACTCCAGGCGATCAAGCTCGCCCGGAATCGTGACGCGTTCGATGCGGATCGGGATCTGCGCGGGCCAGCTTGCACGCGGCGCAGTTGGCGCGCTCTGTGTCATTGCAAAGTAGTGCGTGGGAGGACTCGACTGACACGCGGCGAGGACAGACACGCCTGCGAGAGTGATCAGCCAACCGGGCTTCGCGCTCATGGCTCTGGCTCCTTTTTCTTTCCGCGAATGAGCGCTTCGGGATGCCTGTCCAGATAATCCGCCAGCGCTCTCACCGAACGCGCCGCATCCGTGAGTTCCTGCATCATGCGCGGCAGATCAGTGCCCTGCGCCGTATTGCTGCCGAGCACGTTATTCGCCTGCTCGAGGGTGCGTTGTGCGGCCTCTGCGCTTTGACGCAGGCTGTTGATGAGCGGCTGGATCTGCGGCTCCACTGCACCCGTGATCGCATCGAGGTGAGTCAAGGTGCGATCCAGCTCCTTCATGGCGTGACTCAACTCCGGACCGGCGGTGGCGCGGTCGATGTGACGCAGAATGCTGTGCGCTGATTGGAGGATCTGCGTGACATCCACTGAAGGCGCGCTCGGGATTTGCAGCTGCGACTCGACGCGCTCGATTTGAGCGGGCGCGGCATCGGGCACCATATCCAAGGATACGACCTGCTGGCCCGTAAGGAAGCTCGCCGATGTCAAGCGCGCGCGCAGGCCGTGTTTCACCCACTCCTGCATGTGGGTCGCGAAATCCTGCGCAAGCTCGGGGGCGGAGCGCACCGGTCCGTTCACAACCTTCACGCGCGTCGGATCGATGGCGACGATCACCGGGGTATGGAGGACGTGGCTGCGATCGTCGTACTCAAGCTCGACGTGCTGCACCTGGCCGATTTGGGTTCCCAGGAGCTCTACGGGCGATCCGTGCTCTATCCCCGCAACCGCGCCGGTAAAGTCCACGCGGTAGATGAGCGGCGTTCCGCGCGGATCCTTCTCAGCGCTGTACTTATCGTCATAGAGCCGGAACTGCGCGCCCGTTGGACTCGGGGGATCGGCCATGGCGCTCGATGGAGTCATGAACTCGACTCCGCCGCTCAGCAACTGCTGCCAGGATGAGGCGACCATGTGGACGCCTTGCGCGCCTATTGAAACATCCACGCCGCTCGCATTCCAGAAGCGCGATTCCTGATGGATGAGCTTGTCGTAGGGCGCGCGCACGAACGCGTAGATGTCGATCCTCTGCGTCTTCGGATTGAGCGCGTAGCCGAGGATCTCCCCAACCGACAGTCCACGATAGAAAATCGCCGAACCTTGATTGAGCGAGGTCAGCTGCGATGCATGCAGCGTGAAGCTGCGTCCCGGCACATCCGACTGCAGGACCGGTGGCTCCTCCAATCCCGTAAACTCACTTTGGGGGGTCCCGCGGCCGGGGTTCATTTCAATGAAGACGCCGGAGACGAGAGTCGCCAGGCCCGAGACGCCCTCGGCGCTGATGCGGGGCCGAACGAGCCAGAACTGGGTGTGGGTGTTCAAGTACGGTGCAGCGGAGCGCAGCATCCGCGCCCGCACGACGACGCGCGACAGGTCTGGAGTGAGGTGGATCGATTCAACCGTACCCAGATCCACATCCTTGCGTCGGATTTTAGTTTGCCCCGATTGGATGCCTTCGCCGGCATTAAAGGTGATCGTGATTGTGGGTCCGCGTTGCGCGAGCGCGCGCCAGCCGATTCCGATGACAACCGCGACGGCAATGATGGGGATGACCCATACCAGGGAGAGTCGTCGCCCTTGTGTCACCCGCGCGCGGGGCTCCTCTGGAGGCGGTTCGCTCAACCCTCGCTCCTTGCACGATCCCACATCAAACGAGAATCGAATGCGCGCGAGGCGATCATGGTGACGACGACCACGGCGCCAAAGGCGATCGCGCCGTACCCGGCGCGCACTTGACTCAGCACCCCAAACTGCACGAGAGCCACGAGAATCGACAGCATAAATATGTCGATGTTCGACCACCGTCCGATGAGATCGATCATGCGATAAAGGCGCGTGCGGGCGACAAGGTAACGGCTGGAGCGCTGATGCGTCAGGAGCAACATCCAACTCAGGCCAAAGAGCTTCATCAAGGGGACGATGACGCTCGCGACGAAAACAATCACGGCAAGCGGCCACAAATCGGCGCGGATCAATTCCCTGATACCGCCCAGAATGGTGTTCGGGTCGACACTGCCGAGCTGTTCGATGGTGAGAATCGGCAGCAGATTGGCCGGAATCAGCAGCACGAATCCCGCAATCACGAGCGCCGTGGTCCGGTGCAGCGCAAACGGCTTGCGTTCGTGCAGCACCGCCTCGCAGCGCGGACAGGAATCGCCCGCCCGCGCCTCAGGAACGGGCAATTCGCAGGCGATGCAGCTGATCGCTGGCGTTCCGGCCGGGAGCGGGCGGCGCGGCGCGAGCGCATCCCAGATGCGCCTTTCATCAAGTTTCGCAGCAAAGAGCAGCAGCGCAAACGCAGCGGCCATGAAGCACCAGCCGCCCAGGCCTACGTTCACGAAAGCGATTTTCTGCAGGCGGCTATAGGCAACACAGGCACCCACGAGGTACACCTCGACCATCATCCATGGGCGTAGGTGCTCGGTCCAGCGAAACACCTTGCCAAGCCGCGGCGGCCCTCCGAATCGGATGCTCGCGAGCACACCGACCAGCAGCATGAGATAGAGGAATGGAATGACGATCGTGAACGTCGCCACCAATATGGCCAATACCTCGTACCCTCCACTCCAAAGAGTCACGACTCCCGTCGAGAGCCAGTTCTGACGCTGCGCGCCGCGCTCAGAAATGCTCATCAAGGGGGCGAGGTTCGCCGGGATCAGCAGCACCAGGGCCGTGACGGCCAGGGTGAGGGGCACGTCGATGCCGCCGCGGCTGCGGCGCGTAAGCATTTTGGCGCATTGCACGCACTGCGCCACTTGGTCAGCCTTGATGGGCGGCAACCATTGGACAAGCCCGCAGTCCGGACACGCAATGCGTTCGGAGCGACTACGCTCGAACATGGGGTGTCACGCAGGCGGGACCTCGATGGGCTGACCGTTCGAAAGAACGGCTTTGCAGCGCTAGAGTTCCCGAACAAGCTTTCACTCGTGCCTTTACCATCCCGTGCTGCGCGCACAGGGAATCTTAGCAGAAGTTTGAAGCCTGCGACGATTGGACGGGGCGCGTCCTCTGACGTGCCTAAAAGTGGAAAATCATGTCCGCGGCAAGCATCAGCCGGTTCTTCTTGCCACCCCCCGGAGTATCGGTCGGGTTGTCGTAAGCCTCCGCGTCAAAGGCGTGGTCGAAGCGAATCTCGGAACGTAGTTCGAGAGCGTCGCCCACCCAGTGGGTGTAGCCGAGGTCAAATTCCGCATTGCGCGTCTTGAAGCCCGTGCGCTGCCCTCTGGCATCGTTCAGGAAATCGGTCCGCCCAGTGAAGATGTCATGCGCGGTGTACGTGTGGTTGAGGTAGTTGACGATCGCCCACTCGTACGAATAGCAGTACACAACCGCGGGATTGCACTGTGCGCCCGACGGTGCGCCGTTGGCCGCTTTCTTAACAGCTTTTTAACAGCTCGTTCTATATCGTAACGACCTTAATGGCGTTTATGCGCTATGCGCCGGGCATATTGAGGCTGGTCACAAAAATCATGCGATTTCACGCGATTGCGATTCGGGTAGGCATTTCTTGCGTACGGCCGCTCGTTCGCGGAGGCCGCACCACCATTCAGTGATAGCATTTTCAAAGGGCTTATAGGGCTGACGTGCTCGTTTCCGGCGACAACTATGAATATTGGAAAGTATCTCGAAAGTGTCCTCTCATCGGTCATCATATCGATCGCGGTTGGCGTACCGATTGTTTGCGCCGCAGACGCTGCAACTCCGCTAACTGTGGTGGCAAACGGTACGATTGTAGGCATCGTGACGAATACGGCGAAAGTACCCATCGGCGGCGCGACCGTAACCGCCGCTCGCGCGGGGGGCGGCATTCGATCCACGGTGTCGGGTAGCGATGGCATCTACTCGTTTGCGGATGTTGCTCCTGGATCGTGGTCGCTGACGATTACCGTCGACGGCTCCCCAGATGTTGTCGTCCCGACTCTCAACGTGAATGGCAGCAAGGCCACGCGTCACGATGTCGTAGTGGACATCCCCGCTATGCCCAAGGCATCGGCACCAGCAGTCGCATTGGCACCAGCCACTGCCGTTCCGAGGATACCCGAAGCACTGCAAGCGCCCGCTCCGTCCCCGGAGGTCGACACTCAGACCCCATGGGCCGACGTGGGCTACGTTGGCTGGATGAACGGCACCTCGCGTGAGCACGACCCGATATTCGATACGAATTTTTTCACACCCGAGATCCGCTTGGACATGAATTATCTGCAAAGCGGCAACCATCCAATCGACCATACCATCGTCGGCTCCACTGAGGAATTTCGCTCGGGGGAATTCCAGATCGAACAGGTGAGCTTTGGCGGTGACTTCCACTGGCACAATGTGAGGGCGCGATTTCTCTCGATGTTCGGCGAGTTCGCTACGACCACGCCCCGCAACGATGCAAGTTCCGCCGTGGGCCAGTGGGATCTCCCTGATGCCTACCGATACTTCTCGGAAGCAAATGCCGGGTATCACTTCGACGTGAACCACGGCCTCAATGTCGATCTGGGCGTATTTGTCTCCTATATCGGCTTGTTCAGCTATTACAACTATGACAATTGGACTTACCAGCCGTCGTTCGTGTCGTCCAATACGCCCTGGTTCTTTAACGGACTACGAGTTCAGTGGTGGCCAACCCAAAACTTGAAAATCGAGCCATGGCTCATCAATGGCTGGCAGTCTTATGCGAAGTTCAATAGCAAGCCCGGATTCGGAGGGCAGATCCTTTGGATTCCGAATGACTCGCTTAAATTGGTGTTTAACAACTATTCCATCGGCCAAGATAATTTGAGTTGCCAAGCGAATAACACAAGCGGATCGAACGGCACCATCGATTCGCTCTGCCAGCCCCAAAATGGCGGCAATCCCAATGCCGCTGTCGGATCATTTGTGGCGGCGGGAGGGCCGGTTGATTGGTCGAGGGTGAAGCGTGTTCACGAAGACGATAGTGTCGAGGTCAAATACTACGACGCGCATGGCCAAGGCGGAGCCGGCGTGTCCAGAATGGCTTTCAGCTATACGCTCGATATCGGCTGCGAATACGGCGGCGGCGTCACCTGTTCGAGCGGAAAAAACAAGGAGAGTTTTTTCGGCATGATGCTTTATGACCGTACCTGGCTCCGCAGCGATCTATACGCGGTCACGATTGGCGGCGGCTTCATGAACAATCCGGGTCGCTACCTGGCTCTGACGCCGCCCATCAACGGAGCGACTGCCGCCACTGGCTCGCCGTACTTCACCCAGGCGCCTGGGCAGAAGCTTTTTCAATGGGACACTCAGCTTAATTTTCAGTACATGCCCAAGGATTGGATTACCTGGTGGACGGAAGCGACATTCCGGCATTCGAGCGCGCCGTACTGGTCAGGGTCAGGCGGCGTGACACCGCCGGGCGGCAATAACGGCTCGCCGGGGAGCTGTGTTGGAGGCGGCTCCAGCGCCACTACCGGCCAGTGCGAGCTAGGCGACTGGTTTCCGGACCTTCGCACGCGCGAAGTGGTGTACGGCGCTGGAGTTCTCGTCAAATTCTGAGATTCGGGCATTCAACATGCCACGTGGATTCGCCGATTCTTATTTCCCAGCGCGGACCCTCCGCCGGAGTGGGCGGCGAGCGGGGCATCGGCAATCTGGTACAGCGCGCCATAAACAAACGGCACGGAAAAGCGGTTCCAGCGGCGCGCCGCCAAGCCGACAATCATGCTGACCAATTGCAAATCTCTCGCTGAGGCGCGCGGGTTGATCGCACTTGAGCACAAAACTCAGGCGCACCTTAGTACGCGTATTCCAAATGGGGCAGGCAAGCCTAGCCGATGCCATAGGCCTGCAAGGCATCGGCGTGTTAGGAAATGAGTTTGCAATGCCAAGTCACAATACTCACATCACGCTCACGCGCTCAAGTCTAGACTTGGCGGCATGGATGGCGCATTTGTACTCATCGGCGTCGCGCTGTATGCCGTCACGCACTGGCTGATCTGGGCAATTGCCCGCCTCGGGGGCGGCGAATGACCGGCGTCTATGCACTGAGCGCGCTGCTCGCTCTGGCGCTCGGCGCGTACCTCTTGTACGCCCTCATCCGGCCGGAGAAGTTCTGATGACACTCGCGTCAGTCACGCTGATTGTCATGCTCCTGCTGGTTGTACTGCTTTTTACGAAGCCGCTTGGGCTCTATCTTGCGGATGTCATGCAGGGCAGACCGATCTGGGCGCTGCGCATGGGAGCGCGCACGGAAGCCTGTATTTATCGACTCGCGGGTGTCGACCCCGCCGTCGAGATGGACTGGAAGAAATACGCAATCGCGCTGCTGGTATTCAACTCACTCGGCGCGGTCTTTGTTTATCTTCTGCAGCGGCTGCAGGCATGGCTGCCGCTCAATCCGCAGCACTTCGCGAACGTGGCGCCGGACTCGGCGTTCAATACGGCGGTGAGTTTCATCACCAACACGAATTGGCAGGGCTATTCTGGCGAGTCGACCATGAGCTATCTCACGCAGATGGCTGGGCTTGCGGTGCAGAACTTCCTGTCCGCAGCGACCGGCATCGTCGTGGCGATTGTGCTCATCCGTGCGTTTGCGCGTCACAGCACGGCAACGGTCGGCAACTTTTGGACGGATATCACGCGTTGCACGCTCTATGTTTTGCTGCCGATTTCCACACTCCTCGCGATCGCTTTCGTCTCCCAGGGCGTGGTGCAGAATTTCAGCGCCTATAAAGATGTGGCGACCGTCGAGGCGCTCACTTACCAGCAGCCCAAGACGGATGCTCAGGGCGCCGCCATCACCGATGCAGCCGGCAATCCCGTGCAGGAGACGCTGACAACGCACTCGCAGACTCTGCCAATGGGTCCCATGGCATCACAGGAGAGCATCAAGGAGCTTGGTACCAATGGCGGGGGTTTCGTCAACGCAAACTCCGCACACCCCTATGAGAATCCCACGGCGCTCTCGAATTTTCTCCAGATGCTCGCGATTCTCCTCATTCCGGCGGCGCTGACGTATACCTTCGGCCGGCTCGTCGGCGATTCGCGCCAAGGCTGGGCCGTCTTCGCGGCCATGCTGATTCTGTTCGTGCCGCTTGCGGTGATGGCCGTGTACAACGAACAGGGGGGTAATCCCCGCGTCGCCGCGCTCGGCGTCGATCAGGCGGCGAGTGAGCTGCAGCCGGGTGGCAACATGGAGGGCAAGGAGGCGCGCTTCGGCATTGGCGCCTCAGCTGTATTTGCCACGGTCACCACGGGTACTTCCTGCGGTGCGGTCAATTCGATGCACGACTCCTACACACCGCTCGGCGGCTTCGTGCCGCTCTTTCAGATGCAGCTTGGCGAGGTGGTGTTCGGGGGAGTCGGAACCGGGCTCTACTCGATGCTGATATTCGCCATCATCGGTGTCTTCATTGCCGGACTCATGATCGGCCGCACTCCCGAATATCTGGGCAAGAAAATCGAAGCGTTCGAAATGAAGATGAGCTCGATCGCGATTCTTGTGATGCCCTTCATCGTGCTCGTGGGCACGGCTGTAGCGGTCTCGATAGCCCCCGGCAAGGCAGGCGTGGCGAATCCAGGCGCGCACGGATTCGCGGAGATCCTATATGCCTTTACGTCCGCATCGAATAACAACGGCAGCGCGTTTGGCGGGATTTCGGCCAACACCGTCTTCTACAACACGGCGCTCGGGCTTGTGATGTGGGTAGGACGCTATTGGCCGATTGTCGCGGTGCTCGCGATCGCAGGTTCACTCGCCGCCAAGAAACGCGTGCCCGTAACAGCCGGCACCATGCCCACGCACGGACCGACCTTCGTCATCTTGCTCATTGGCACGGTGCTCCTCGTGGGTGCGCTCACCTTCGTGCCGGCCCTCGCGTTGGGCCCCGTCGTCGAGCACCTGACACTATGGGCGCATTAGAGACACATTGAAGGCCTAACAACGTGACACGTCAGAAGCTGTCCATGTTCGACCGCTCGCTTCTCGGGCTCGCGGTGGCCGATGCTTTTCGTAAGCTTGATCCGCGCGTGCAGTGGCGCAACCCCGTGATGTTCGTCGTCTACGTCGGTGCGATTCTGACCACGGCGCTGTGGTTCCAGGCCCTCGCGGGCCGTGGCGAGGCGCCCGGCTGGTTCATCCTGAATGTCGCGATCTGGCTATGGTTCACGCTGCTCTTTGCGAATCTGGCCGAGGCTCTCGCCGAGGGTCGCAGCAAGGCGCAGGCGGCGGCGCTCCGCGGACTTAAGCAGACGGTTACGGCGAAGAAGCTCGTGCATCCTCAGGATCGCGCGCACACGAGCGCCGTGCGGGCGAGTGAGCTGCGGCGCGGCGATGTGGTGCTGGTCGAGGCGGGCGACTACATACCGGCTGACGGTGAGGTGCTTGAGGGTGCAGCTTCGGTGGATGAGAGCGCGATTACCGGCGAATCGGCTCCAGTCATTCGCGAGTCGGGCGGCGATTTTTCTGCTGTAACCGGAGGCACGCGCGTCATATCCGACTGGATCGTGGTCACCGTCACGGCCAATCCCGGCGAGACATTCATCGATCGCATGATCGCCATGGTCGAAAGCGCCAAGCGGCAGAAGACACCGAATGAGATCGCACTGACGATCCTGCTCGTCGCGCTCACTCTGGTATTCCTGTTTGCCACGGCCACGTTGCTGCCGTATTCGCTCTACAGCGTCGAAGTCGCCAAGCTCGGTACGCCGGTCAGCATTACCGCACTCATTGCCCTGCTCGTTTGCCTGATACCCACGACGATCGGTGCGCTGCTCTCTGCGATCGGGGTCGCCGGCATGAGCCGCATGATGCAGGCGAACGTCATCGCGACCTCGGGCCGGGCCGTCGAAGCCGCCGGCGACGTCGATGTCCTGCTGCTCGATAAAACGGGCACGATCACGCTTGGCAACCGACAGGCCGCGGCATTTATGCCGGCGCCGGGGATCACCGAAGAGGAGCTGGCCGGAGCTGCGCAGCTCGCCTCGCTCGCCGATGAGACGCCGGAAGGTCGCAGTATCGTCGTGCTCGCCAAGCAGCGCTTCAATATGCGTGAGCGCGATCTGCAGTCGCTGGCGGCGACGTTCATTCCGTTCTCGGCACATACGCGCATGAGCGGGGTGAACATCGGCGCGCGTCAGGTGCGCAAAGGCGCCGCGGATGCCATTCAGAATCAGGTCGAAGGTCTCGGCCAGGTCTTTCCCAAGGCAATCCAGACGACCGTGCAGGAGGTCGCGCGGCGCGGCAGTACGCCGCTATTGGTGTCCGACGGTGCCCGAGTACTCGGCGTCATCGAGCTTAAGGATATCGTCAAGGGCGGCATCAAGGAGCGCTTCGGCGAGCTGCGTCGCATGGGGATCAAGACGGTGATGATCACCGGTGACAACAAACTCACCGCCGCGGCGATCGCGGCAGAGGCGGGCGTCGATGACTTCCTGGCCGAGGCCACCCCTGAGGCGAAGCTGCGCTTGATTCGTGATCACCAGAGCCAGGGTCGGCTCGTGGCCATGACCGGAGATGGCACCAATGACGCGCCGGCGCTCGCTCAGGCGGATGTGGCCGTCGCCATGAACACCGGCACGCAAGCCGCCAAGGAAGCCGGCAACATGGTCGACCTCGACTCCAATCCCACAAAGCTCATCGAGATTGTCGAGACGGGCAAGCAGATGCTAATGACGCGTGGCTCTTTGACCACCTTCAGCATCGCCAACGATGTGGCCAAGTATTTCGCGATTATCCCTGCGGCATTTGCCACGACTTATCCGCAGCTCAATGCGCTCAACGTCATGCGCCTCGCAAGCCCCCTCTCCGCGATCCTTGCCGCCGTGATCTTCAATGCGGTCATCATTGTGTTTCTCATTCCGCTGGCATTGAAGGGCGTGAAGTACCGGGCACTCGGCGCAGCGGTGCTCCTGCGCCGCAATCTTCTTCTCTATGGGCTCGGCGGCATTCTGGTGCCCTTTGCTGGGATCAAGCTCATTGACCTGGGCCTGGTACTGGCCCGCCTGACCTGAGGAGCCGTCGTGCCGATTGCAATCATTCGTCCAGCCGTCATTCTTTTCGCCCTCCTGAGTGTCCTGACCGGCATCATCTATCCGCTCCTCGTGACGGGTATCGCAACCATCGCCTTCCCGCATCAGGCGCGTGGCAGCCTCATCGTAAGGAACGGCAAGCCCGTCGGTTCGCAGTTGATCGGACAGAGTTTCAGCGATCCGAAGTACTTCTGGAGCCGCCCGTCCGCGACCTCGCCGCAGCCGTACAACGGCGCCGGTTCGGGCGGATCGAACTTGGGTCCGCTCAATCCGGCGCTCACCGATGCGGTCAAGATGCGAATTCAGGCGCTGCAGGCCGCCGATCCCGGCAACAAGGCGCCCGTTCCGGTAGACCTCGTGACCGCCTCGGGCAGCGGTCTTGATCCGCATATTAGTGTCGCCGCGGCGCAGTATCAGATGGCTCGCGTGGCTCACGCGCGCAGCTTGGATGTGCGGGCAGTTCAAGCCCTCGTTGCCGCGCATATGGAGGGCAGACTGTGGGGAGTCTTCGGTGAGCCGCGCGTCAACGTGCTCGAACTCAATCTGGCACTGGACGATCATGGTGCTCGCGGTAGAGGAACCTCCGCGCCGTGACGGATGAGACCCTCGCGTTACAGGTAGGCAGACGCGCCGCGCGGCTGTAGCCTTCAGGTATGGCGGACGTGCGGCCCGACCCGGATCAGCTCCTGCGGCACGTCGAGGATGAGGAGAAGCGTGCGAAGCGCGGTCGACTGCGCATATTCTTCGGCTTCTCGGCGGGCGTTGGCAAAACCTATGCGATGCTCGAGGCCGCACGCGCGGCGCGCTCTTCTGCGACAGATATCGTCGTGGGCTACATCGAGCCGCACGGGCGAGTGGAGACCGAGCGGCTGCTCGAGGGCCTTGAACGGCTGCCTACTCTCCCGACGCACTACCGCGGCATCGTGCGCGAGGAATTCGACCTCGACTCGGCCCTCAAGCGCCGTCCGACGATTCTGCTCGTTGATGAGCTCGCCCACTCAAATCTGATCGGCGGGGAGCCTGCGCCACGCCACCCCAAGCGCTGGCAGGACCTCGAGGAGCTATTGGAAGCCGGCATCAGCGTCTGGACGACCGTAAACGTTCAGCACCTCGAGAGCCTGAATGATCTCATCACGCAGATCACCGGTGTGCGACAGCGTGAAACTCTTCCCGACCACGTCTTCGACGAGGCCGACGAGCTCGAGCTGATCGATCTGCCGCCTGACGATCTGCTCGCGCGTCTGCACGCCGGCAAGGTTTACATCCGCGACGAAGCGGCGAACGCGGTCGAGCGTTTCTTTCGCAAGCCGAATCTTTTGGCGCTGCGCGAGCTTGCGTTGCGCCGCGTCGCGGACCGCGTGGAGGCCACCGCGCGCGCCTCGCTTGCGCCCGGAGAGGCTGCGCGCACCCGCTTTGCAAACGATCGTATTCTTGTCGCCATAGGCCCCGACGCGCAGGCCGAGCAGCTCGTGCGGGCCGGCAAGCGCGTCGCCGACGCTCTGGATGCGCAGTGGAGTGTCGTCTACGTCGAGACGCCGGCGCTGCTGCGCCTCTCGGAGACGGAACGAAATCGGCGCATTGACCTCTTGAGGCTCGCGGAATCCCTCGGAGCGGAGACCGTCACGCTCGATGGTCCCGCGGCGGCGACTACACTTGTGGAGTATGCGCAGACCCGACATGCCACGCGGCTGATCGTGGGCTCTCCCAAGCGGCGCGGATGGCGGGCGTGGCTGCGGCCTTCGACGACCACCGAGCTGGTGCGCCGCGCGCGCGATTTCGATGTGCTGATGATTGCGGCGCCCCAGCCTGCCGGTGCGGACCCGAGTAGGGCGTCGCGCCCGTCAGCCGCGGCCGATGCGCAGCCGATCCGGTGGGATCGCTATGCCTGGGCGCTGACGAGCGCGCTGGTGTGCACGGCGGCTGCGTTTCTCATGTATCCGCGCTTCGAGCTGTCCAACCTCGTGATGGTCTACCTTCTTGGCGTGACGCTCGCAGGGCTGCGGCTGGGTCGTGGCCCCGCGGCTTTGACGGCCGTGCTGAACGTCGCCGCTTTCGATTTCTTCTTCGTGCCGCCGCGATTCAGCTTCGCCGTGTCGGACGCTCAGTATCTGGTGACGTTCGCCGTGATGCTGATCATCGCTCTGGTCATCGCCAATTTGATGGCGAGCGTGCGCCAGCAAACCCGCGTCGCCGGCGCGCGCGAGCGGCGCACTGCACTGCTCTATGGGATGAGCCGGGAGCTTGCAGTGACTCGGGGCGTCGGCAACATGGCGCGCGTTGCCGTCAAGCACGTCGCAGAGGTCTTCGATTGCCTGGTCACGGTTCTTTTACCCGACAGTGCGGGCAAATTGCACTATCCGCACGAGGCCGCGCTCGAGGTTTCCCTGCGCGGCGCGGACCTTGCCATTGCGCAGTGGGTCGTCGATCACGGGCGGCGTGCGGGCCTCGGTACAGATACCTTGGCTGGGGCGCCCGCTTTGTACTTGCCGCTGGGCGATTCCCGGCCGGCCCTCGGCGTCGTTGCCGTGCTGCCGAGCAATCAACGTCGGGTGCTGCTGCCAGAGCAGCGCCATCTGCTCGAGACTTTTGCCGGGCAGATTTCTCTCGCACTGGAACGCGCGCGGCTCGCCGAGTCAGCGGAGGCCGCACGTGTCGCAGCAGAGGGCGAGAGCCTGCGCAATACCTTGCTCGCCTCGATTTCGCACGACCTGCG
>Ga0182024_10004194_pt1 | contig 33460 bp, 23 predicted proteins | sample P32metaG_FD_120480 | JGI IMG/M metagenome (GOLD analysis project Ga0182024, IMG submission 120480) | Permafrost microbial communities from Stordalen Mire, Sweden - P3-2 metaG (Illumina Assembly) | ecosystem: Environmental > Terrestrial > Soil > Wetlands > Permafrost | place: Sweden: Stordalen... | reverse complement strand
GGCCCTGGGTGGCGGCATCGGCCCGCTTGATCAGTTCGGCGATATCGCTTGCCTCATGCCCGAGCTTGGCGATCCGCGCCGCGCCGCCGCTGTCCTCCGGTAGGATGCGGCGGGTCAGTTCGAGCCGATGAGCGGTCAGCTCGGCAAGGCGCCCGCGATCCGCTTCGCGCGCTTGACGCGCACCGGCCAGATCGCCCTCTTTGCCGGCGATCTGCTTGCGCAGCACCGCAACCCGCTCGATTTCATTGACCAGCGCGTGCGACTCGGCCCGCAACCCGGGGAGGGTGCCCTGCAGCAACAGCTCGCCCCGGATCCGCTCGATGGAGGCCGGGTGAGCATCGGCCGGCCGCTCAGGCAAACCGCGCGCGAGATAGGCAAGGGTGCCGAGGAGACGCCCCTGTTCGGCGCGGCTCTCGTCGAGGTCGCGCTGCCGCCCCTCCGCGTCCCGGCCGAGGAGGTCGATGGTGTGTTCGATCTCCGCGGTCGCCCGCTCGTGCTGCTGCGCGTCTTGCGCGGCGGCGATGCATTGCCGGCGCAGGAAGTCGAGTTCACCCGAGGCGTTCGGCGGAGCAGTCGCCGGTGCTGCGAGTACCGGAATGGCGGAGACGACCAGCACGGCGAGCGCCGCACCGGCCGCGCGCCAAGGCCCCGGCTCACTCGGCCGCACGCCGCTGACCCGAGGCGAGCAGCGAATGCCCGGTCATCGCCGCAGGCTTGGGCAGCCCGAGAATATCGAGGAGCGTCGGCGCGACATCGGCGAGCCGGCCGTTATCGATTCGCGCGATCGCGCCGGGCGGGTTGACGATGATCAGCGGCACCGGGTTCAGCGTATGCGCGGTGTGCGGCTCGCCGGTTTTGGGGTCGCGCATCATCTCGGCGTTGCCGTGGTCGGCGGTGATGACGAGGGTGCCGCCGGCGGCCTCGACCGCATTGTCGAGCCTGCCGAGGCAGCGATCGACCGTCTCGACCGCCGTGATCGCGGCGTCGAGATGCCCGGTATGCCCGACCATGTCGGTGTTGGCGTAGTTGATGACGACGACATCGAAACGCCCGGAGCCGATCGCCGCGACCACCTTGACGGTCACCTCGGGGGCGGACATCTCGGGCTGCAAATCGTAGGTCGCGACCTTTGGCGACGGCACGAGGATCCGTTCCTCGCCGGGGAACACGTTCTCCCGCCCGCCATTGAAGAAAAACGTCACGTGCGCGTATTTCTCGGTCTCGGCGATGCGCAGCTGCTTCATCCCGGCGGTGGCGACGATTTCCCCAAAAGTGTCGTGGAGGTCTTCCGGCGGGAACAGCGTCGCGAGAAAATGGTTCAGCTCTTCCGAATACTCGGTGAGGGCGAGCGCGGCGGCGAAGGCGATGCGCTTATTGCGCGCGAAGCCGGAAAAATCGGGATCGACCAGCGCGCCGGCGATCTCGCGGATGCGGTCGGCGCGGAAATTGGCGAACAGCACGCCGTCGCCATCCTTCATGCCGCGATAGTCGCCGATTACCGTCGGCAGGACGAATTCGTCGGTTTCACCGCGCGCATAGGCGGCCTCGACCGCGCGGAGCGCATCGCCGGCATGCTCACCGTCGGCGGCGGTCAGCACGCGGTAGGCCTTCTCCACCCGGTCCCAGCGCTGGTCGCGGTCCATCGCGTAATAGCGCCCGGCGACCGTCGCGATGCGGAGATTGCCGTGGCCGGCGACATCGGTCTCGAACTGTTTCAGGTAGCCGATCGCGGATTTGGGCGGCGTGTCGCGCCCGTCGAGAAAGGCGTGCACCGCGACCGGCAGCCCGGCCTCTGCGAGGATTGTGGCGAGCGCGGCGATCTGGCGCTGGTGCGAATGCACCCCGCCAGGCGACAGGAGGCCCATGACATGCGCGGTGCCGCCTGCCGCCTTTACCTTGGCGATGAAGTCCTGGAGCGCCGGCATCCCGGCGAGCTTGCCCTCGGCGATCGCCTTGTCGATGCGCGGCAAATCCTGCATCACGACGCGCCCGGCGCCGAGATTGGTATGCCCGACCTCGGAATTGCCCATCTGCCCGTCGGGCAGGCCGACATAATGCTCGCTTGCCTGGAGATGCGCATGCGGCCAGCGCCGCATCAGCGCGTGCCACACCGGCGTCCGGGCTCGGTCGATCGCGTTGTCGGCGGCGTGTTCGTCCTTGGGCGGACGCTCGCCCCAGCCGTCGAGGATGCAAAGCACAAGCGGGCGCGGGCGAGAGATCATGGCTCGCGATGCCTCGATAGGGCCCCGAAGGGCTGCTGATCGACCTTATACGCGAAACCACACCGGCTAAGGTAGGCCCGCTCGGCATCGGTTTTGGCATTGCGTCTCGTAGCGCGTCGATCGGTACCGCACCTATATAAGGGGCGGCACTGGATGCTTGCCTTCGCCACATACACAAGCATCAACCCGTTGCGCTGTGCCGGTCAGGATCAGCGACCGAGGAATCACGCATGAAATGGCCGACATGGTCGATTGCCAGCGGCGAACCCGGTGACTTCCTGCCGATTTTTATCGGCTGCATCATTTTGTTCATGTCGGTGCCGGCCTTCGTGCTGTTGCTGGTGATGCCGGATCGGAATTCGGGGGTTATCGGCATACCGCTGCTGGTTTGGCTCGGGATCGGGATCATCATCGGCGTGATTTTTGTCATCCACGGTCTGCGGATCTGCTCATTCCCGGGATCCTGGCTGTACCGCATTACGCATGGCCGGATTTTTACGAAATAAGCCTATTCGGCGTCGGGCTGCTTTGCCGGGTGAGCGTCGGCAAAAGCGGGGATCGCCATGCAGCTGTCATAGACCCGCACGACCCGCTTATAGGGCGCGAGGTCGACGCCGAAGGTCTTGGCCGGGGTCACCTGGGTCACCACCCCGATATCGGCGATCGTCGGCCCCTCGCCATGGCAGAAGCGCCTGCTTTCCCGGTGCTCGGCCAACAACGCCTCCATCGCCGCGAGCCCGGCGCCGAGCCAGTGGCGGATCCACCCGACCATCTGCTCCTCGCTGAGTTTCAGTTCGTCCAAGAGGTAATGACGGATGCGCGGGACGATCAGCGGGTGCGCGTCGGCGATGTTGATGAGGGCGAACCCGCGCACCCAGGCGCGCGCCGCGATGTCGGTCGGCAAGAGCGGCGGCTCGGGGTATTTCTCCTCGAGGTATTCGAGGATGGCGAGCGATTGGAACAACCTCGTTTCGCCGTCGATCAAGGTCGGCACCACCATCTGCGGGTTGACCGCGCGGTATTGCTCCGCGAACTGGTCGCCGTGCTCCAGGTGGAGGAAGGTGTCGTCATGCTTCAGCCCCTTCAGGTTGAGCGCGATGCGCACGCGGAAACTCGCCTGCGAGCGGTAATAGGTATAAAGCTGCAACGCCGCCTCCCTCGACTAATCAAGCCCCAAACGGTGTCTTCCCATGGCCGATGCCTTACCCGATACGGCTCCGCAACCTACCCGGCTCGCCGATTACCGGCCACCCGATTTCCTGGTCGAGACCGTCGATCTCGTGTTCGATCTCGGCGAGGCTGAGACCCGCGTCGCATCGCACCTCACCGTGTGCCGCAACCCGCAAGCGGCAAGTTCGGGGGCGCCGCTCCGGCTCGACGGCGACGAACTCGAACTGGTCGCGATTGCGCTCGACGGCAGAGCGCTCGCCCCGGCCGATTACCGGCGCGAGCCGGACGGCGCGCTGGTCGTGGCCCAAGTGCCCGACAGCTTCGCGCTCGACATCGAGACGCGCATCGCCCCGGCGCGCAACACCGCGCTCAACGGGCTCTACATCTCGGGCGGCAATTTCTGCACCCAATGCGAGCCCGAGGGGTTTCGCCGGATCACCTATTTCCTCGACCGCCCCGATGTGATGGCGCGCTATACGGTGACGATCCGCGCCGATAAGGCGCGCTTTCCGGTGCTGCTGTCGAACGGCAACCCGGCTGAGAAGGGCGACCTCTCCGGCGGGCGTCATTGGGCAAAATGGGTCGATCCACACCCCAAGCCCTCCTATCTCTTCGCCCTGGTCGCGGGCGACCTCGTCGCCGTCGACGACCGGTTCACCACCCGTTCGGGGCGCGTGGTGCCGCTCGCGATCTGGGTGCGGCGCGGCGACGAGGACAAATGCGGCCACGCGATGGCCTCCTTGAAGAAGGCGATGCGCTGGGACGAGGAGGTGTTCGGCCTCGAATACGATCTCGACGTGTTCAACATCGTCGCGGTCAGCGATTTCAACATGGGGGCGATGGAGAACAAGGGGCTCAACATCTTCAACACGCGCTATGTGCTGGCGCAGCCGGCGACCGCGACCGACGGCGATTACCAGGCGATCGAGGCGGTGATCGCGCACGAATATTTCCACAACTGGACCGGCGACCGGGTCACCTGCCGCGACTGGTTCCAATTGTCGCTGAAGGAGGGGCTGACGGTCTTTCGCGATCAGCTGTTTTCCGCCGACCAGGGGAGCGACGCGGTGTGCCGCATCGGCAACATCCGCACCCTGCGCGCCGCCCAGTTCCCCGAGGACGCCGGCCCCTTGGCGCATCCGGTGCAGCCGCAGAGCTATCTGCGGATCGACAATTTCTATACCGCGACGGTCTACAACAAGGGCGCCGAGGTGATCCGCATGATCCATACCCTGCTGGGGCCGGAGGGGTTCCGCCGCGGCATGGACCTCTACATCCAGCGGCACGACAACCAGGCCGCGACGATCGGCGATTTCGTCGCGGCGATGCAGGAGGGCGGCGGCGTCGATCTTACCGGCTTTGACCTGTGGTACGCCCAGGCCGGCACGCCCGAGATCACGGTCGAGGACCGCTATGATCCCGCGACGCGGAGTTATGAGCTTAACGTCGCGCAGAAGGTGCCGCCGACCCCGGGGCAGCCCGACAAACAGCCGATGCCGATCCCGCTGGCGGTCGGGCTCATCGGACCCAATGGTGACGAATTGCCGACCCGGCTCGACGGCGACAGCGAGGGGCGCACCGGCACCCGCGTGGTGGTCTGCGACCGCGAGCGGCAGGCGTTCCGCTTTGTCGATGTGCCTTCACCGCCGGTGCCGTCGCTGCTGCGCAACTTCTCCGCGCCAGTCAAGCTCCAGGGCGTGCCGCTCGACCGGCTGAAGTTTCTCGCGATCCACGACACCGATCCGGTCGCCCGCTGGGATTCCGGGCAGCAGATCGCGAGCCGGATGCTGCTCGACCGGGTCGCGGCTTATCCCGGCTCGATGCCGCCGCTCGATCCCGAGCTCGTCGCGGCGATGCGCGAGACGCTGGCCGATGCCGAGGAGGACCCGGCCTTTGCCGCCGAGGCGCTGGTGTTGCCGAGCGAGGCGACCCTCGCCGACGAGATGGCGGTGGTTGCGGTCGAGGCGATCCACGCCGCACGCGAGAGCGCCCGCGCCGCGCTGGCGGGGGCGCTGGCCGAGCCGCTGTCGCAGACCTATCGCCGCCTCGCCGATCCCGGGCCCTACCGCACCGACGGACGTTCGATCGGAGGGCGCGCGCTGCGCAACGTGTGCCTCGCCTATCTCGCCGCCGGCGACCGGGCCGCCGGCGCCCGGCTCGCCAAGGCGCAGTTCGATTCCGGTGCGAACATGACCGACGTCTTGGCCGCGCTCGCCGTACTCGTCGACATCGATTGCCCCGAGCGCACGGCGGCGCTCGATCAATTCCATCGGCGTTGGAAGGAAGATCCCCTCGTCATCGACAAATGGTTTGCGCTGCAGGCACGCTCATCGCTGCCCGGCACGATCGAGGCGGTCCGCACCTTGACCGGGCATCCCGACTTCACCCGCGCCAACCCGAACCGGCTGCGCGCGCTGATCGGCACCTTCGCGCAGGCCAACCCGCTCTATTTTCACGCGACGAGCGGCGCGGGCTACGCGTTTCTCGCCGACGAGGTGCTCATCCTCGACAAGGCCAACCCGACCACCGCAGCGCGGCTGGTGCAGCCGCTCGGCCAATGGCGACGCCATGATGCGACCCGCCAGGGGCTGATGCGCGCCGCGCTCGAACGCATCCTCGCGGTGCCGGGCCTCAGCCCGAACACCTACGAGATGGTGGCGAAGAGCCTCGGCGAAGAGAGCTGAATGGCGGCCGGTATACGGGCAGAAGGCCGCCGCCGCACGGCGCAACCTGGCGTCCTTCGAGACGGCGCTCTGCGCCTCCTCAGGAGGACGATATGTATATGGTAATATTACGAAAATCGTCATCCTGAGGAGCCCGCAGCGCGGGCGTCTCGAAGGACGCACCGTGCCGAGACTGCTCAGCCCGTCAGACCCGGCCGTGGCAGTGCTTGAATTTCTTGCCTGAGCCGCAGGGGCAAGCGGCATTGCGCGGAGTTCCCGCCCAGGGCGCGCGCGGCGCCGAGTTCCGTTCGCCGTTGCGGCCGCCGTCATAGCCGTTGCCCCGCGGCGACGTCCGGGCGGCTCGGCTGCGCGTCGCCCCGGCGCGCGCGGGTGCCGGCGCCTCGGCTTCGGCCAGCGCTTCCTCGCGCTCCATAAGCACCGGCTCGCCGTAGGAAAACGCGGGCTGCGGCGGCGGCTCCGGCGGCGGTTCGAGGCGCAGCTCGACATGGCTCAACACCGAGGTGACCTGCTGACGCAGGGCGACCAGCATCTCCTCGAACAGCTCGAAGGCTTCGCGCTTGTACTCGTTCAATGGATCGCGCTGCGCATAGGCGCGCAGATTGATCCCCTGGCGCAAATGATCGAGCGACAGGAGGTGGTCCTTCCAGGTCTGGTCGAGGATCTGTAGGAGGAGGCTCTTCTCGGCCATCCGCATCAAATCGGTCCCGTAATTGGCGGTCCTCTCGGCCATCCTGCGGTCCGCGGCGGCGACGATCCGCTCCTCGATCGTCTCGGAAGCGATGCCTTCTTCCTTGGCCCACTCGGCGAGCGGCAGATCGAGCGCCAACAGCCGCAAGCACTCGGCATGCAGCGCGGCGATGTCCCATTGCTCGGATAGCGCGTTTTCCGGGACGGAAGCCGCGATCATCTCCGCAATCGAATCGGTGCGCATCTCGGCGACGGTCACCGCGACGTCGCGCGAATTCATTATCTCGCGGCGCTGCTCGTAGACGACCTTGCGCTGGTCGTTCATCACGTCGTCGTATTTTAAGAGCTGCTTCCGGATGTCGTAGTTGCGCGCCTCGACCTTCTGCTGCGCCTTGGCGAGCGCCTTGTTGACCCAGCTGTGGATGATCGCCTCGCCCTCCTTGAGGCCGAGCCGCTGCAGCATCGAATCCATCCGCTCGGAGCCGAAGATCCGCATCAGATCGTCTTCGAGCGAGACGAAGAATTTGGAGGCGCCGGGGTCGCCCTGGCGCCCGGACCGGCCGCGCAACTGATTGTCGATGCGGCGGCTCTCGTGGCGCTCGCTGCCGACGACGAAGAGGCCGCCGCCCAGGCGCACGACCTCGCGCGCGGCGTCGATCTCGGCGCGGATCTCGTCTGCGCGCGCCTCGCGCCCGGCGGGATCCTCGTTCTCGGCGAGATCGGCCTTGAGCCGCATCTCGAGATTGCCGCCCAATTGAATGTCGGTACCGCGCCCGGCCATGTTGGTGGCGATCGTCACCGTCCCGGGCCGTCCGGCCTGGGCGATGATATAGGCTTCCTGTTCGTGGTAGCGCGCATTGAGAACGTTGTGCGGGATCTTGTGCTTCTTGAAGAGCGCGGCGAGCGCCTCCGATTTCTCGATGCTGACGGTGCCGATGAGCATCGGCTGCTGCCGCGCCCTACACGCCGCCACTTGCTCCACGATCGCGTCGAATTTCTCGCGCGTCGTGCGGTAGACCTCGTCGTCGTTGTCGGCGCGGATGCACGGCTCGTTGGTCGGCACTTCGATGACTTCGAGCCGGTAGATGTCCCCGAATTCAGAGGCTTCGGTCATCGCAGTTCCGGTCATGCCGGCGAGTTTGGGATACATCCGGAAGTAGTTCTGGAAGGTGATCGAGGCGAGCGTCTGGTTCTCGTTCTGGACGGTGACGCCTTCCTTGGCTTCGAGCGCCTGGTGCAGCCCCTCCGAATAGCGCCGACCCTCCATCATCCGCCCGGTGAACTCGTCGATGATGATGATCTTGTCGTCCTTGGCGATGTAATCGGTATCGAGAGCGAACAGCTTGTGCGCGCGCAGCGCCTGGTTGACGTGGTGAACGAGGGAGACGTTGTGAATGTCGTAGAGGCTGCCGGCGGTCATCAGCCCGCTGTCGCGTAAGAGGGCCTCGATCTTCTCGACCCCGGATTCGGTCAGGGTGACGGTGCGCTGCTTTTCGTCCTTCTCGTAATCGCGGGGCTCGAGGGCCGGGATCAGCTTGTTGACCTGGATATAGAGATCGGAATTATCCTCGGTCGGACCGGAAATAATCAGCGGCGTTCGCGCCTCGTCGATAAGGATCGAATCGACCTCGTCGACGATCGCATAATGAAACGGCCGCTGGACCATCTCCTCGAGCCGGAACTTCATGTTGTCGCGTAGATAATCGAAGCCCAACTCGTTGTTGGTGCCGTAAGTGACATCGCACAGATAAGCCTGTTGGCGCTGCGCATCGTCGAGGTCGTGGACGATGCAACCGACGCTGAGGCCGAGAAAGCGATAGATCTGCCCCATCCATTCGGCGTCGCGATGCGCCAGGTAATCGTTGACCGTGACGACATGGACGCCGTTGCCGGTCAGCGCATTCAGATAGACCGGCAGGGTCGAAACGAGCGTCTTGCCTTCGCCGGTCTTCATCTCGGCGATCATGCCGCGGTGCAGCACGATCCCACCCACCAGCTGCACGTCGAAATGGCGCTGCCCGAGGGTGCGCTTGGCCCCCTCGCGCACCGTGGCAAACGCCTCGACCAAGAGATCGTCGAGTTCGGCGCCGTCCGTCAAGCGTTCCCTGAACTCGGCGGTGCGTGCGCGCAGCGCCTCGTCGGACAGCTTCTCGAGCTCCGGCTCGATTTCGTTGATCTGTGCGACGAGCGACCCGAGGCTTTTGATGTAGCGATCGTTGGCCGAGCCGAACAGACGCCGGGCTAAGGCGCCGAACATGGGAACCTCAAGACGGGGAGGGGATGGCGAGAAAATGAGCGCACGACGAGGGCCAGACATAGGGCGCGGGTGTCGGGGTGTCAATTAAGCTGGGATCGATGCCTTCCGAAACCCCTTTCCGACAAACTCTCGCTTCGATTATATACGGTGCGATGCTGATTTTGGTTCAGTTGCACGAGCGACGCCGACGCCGCCATCCAGGCGGTGCTGGTGCATCTGCGCGTTTGACCGACCGCTGGCGACGATAGGCATCGCGCCGGCGCCGGTCCAAGGACCGCAGCTTCTTCTACCGCCGCCGCCCGCTCCGGCGGCTTTTTTTGTCCGCTTGGGGCGGTGTCGGTCACCGCTTAGCCCTGTACATTCGAGCCGAACCGAGGAGAATCGATCCGATGGCCGAAGTTTCGCCGCTTGCCCCCGAGCGTTTTCCCGAATTGCCGCCGATCCCCGGCGTGCGCCTCGCTGCCTATGCGGCCGGGATCCGCTATGCCGGGCGCAACGACATGATGTTGGCCGAGCTGGCGCCGGGCAGCGCAATCGCCGGCGTCTTCACTCGCTCCCTGACCGCCGGCCCGCCGGTTCTGTGGTGCCAGGCTTGTCTCTCCGGCGGCCGGGCGCGGGCGATCGTCGTCAATTCCGGCAATGCCAATGTGTTCACCGGCCGCACCGGCCAGGAGGCGGTACTGGCGACCGCTGCGGCCGCCGCCAAGCTCTTTCGATGCGACCCGAAAGAGGTGTTCATCTCCTCGACCGGCGTCATCGGCGAGCCGCCGCCGGCGCAGAAGATCGTCGATGCCCTGCCGAAAATCGCTCCGTCACTGGCCGCGGACGCCTGGGAGCCGGCGGCGCGCGCGATCATGACGACCGACACCTTCCCCAAGGGCGCGGCCGCGACCGCGACGATCGCCGGCACGCAGGTGCGGCTCAACGGCTTTGCCAAGGGCTCGGGGATGATCGGGCCGGACATGGCGACGATGCTGGCCTACGTCTTCACCGACGCTTCCTTGCGCGCCGCGGTGCTGCAGCCGCTCCTGTCGGCGGCGACGGTGCGCTCGTTCAATTCGATCACCGTCGATGGCGACACCTCGACCAGCGACACGGTGCTCCTTTGCGCGACGCAGCAGGCGCGCCACGCGCCGATTACCAGCGCGACCGACCGTCGGCTCGGCGATTTCCGCCGCGCCCTCGACCGGGTCATGATCGATTTGGCGCAGCAGATCGCGCGCGACGGCGAGGGCGCCGAGAAATTCGTCACGATCGAGGTTTCGGGCGCCGCCAGCCCGCGGGCAGCGCGGCGCATCGGCCTGGCGATCGGCAATTCGCCCCTGGTCAAGACCGCGATCTCAGCGGGCGATGCCAATTGGGGCCGCATCGTCATGGCGGTCGGCAAGGCCGGCGAGAAGGCCGATCGCGACCTTTTGTCGATCTCGATCGGCGGCACCCTGATCGCCGCTGAGGGCGGCCCGGTGCCGGGCTATGACGAAGGGCCGGTCGCCGAGCATATGAAGGGCCGCGATATCCGCATCGGCGTCGACATCGGCATCGGCCGCGGCCGGGCGACGGTGTGGACCTGCGATCTGACGCACGGCTATGTCGACATCAACGGCAGCTACAGAAGCTAGCCCCCACCCTAACCCTCACCCGCAAGCGGGGGAGGGAAGGGAGGGGGTGGCGCGGCCGATCGTCCTCGTCGCGGCGGTCGCCCTCATTGATACCGATGGCCGCGTGCTGCTCGCCGAGCGCCCGGAAGGTAAGCACCTCGCCGGGCTGTGGGAATTCCCCGGCGGCAAGGTGCAGCCCGGGGAGACGCCCGAAGCGGCCCTCATTCGCGAACTCGCCGAGGAGATCGGCATCGATGTCGAGGCGAGCTGCCTCGCACCCTTCACCTTCGCCTCCTACGCCTACCCCGATTTCCATCTGCTGATGCCGCTTTATGTCTGCCGCAAATGGTCGGGGATCGTGACCGCGCGCGAAGGCCAGCGCCTCAAATGGGTGCGCCCGCAGCATCTCTCCGATTATCCGATGCCGCCGGCCGACAAGCCGCTCGTCGCCATGCTGAGGGATCTGCTGTAGGGAAGGTCTCGCGATGCCCGCCGCGCCGATCGTCACCGCCGACAGCATCACCCGGATCGCCGATGAGGCAGCGGGCGCGGTTGTCGTCAATGCCTCGCATGGCGGGGTCTATGCCGCCTACCTCGCGGCGAAGCTCGGGGCCGCCGCGGCGATCTTCAACGATGCCGGGGTCGGGCGCGAGGGCGCCGGGATCGGCGGTCTCGACTACCTGCAACAGCTCGGCATTCCCGCCGCGACGGTGGGCCACATGACAGCGCGGATCGGCGACGGCGACGACATGCTGGCGCGCGGAATCATCACCCATGCCAATCCACTGGCGATGGCGCTGGGCGTTCGCCCCGGGATGGCCTGCCATGACGCCGCTTCGGCCTTGACGCGGGCCAAACCGGCGCCCCTTGCGCCGCCGCCCGCCCTCGAAGGCGCCTATCTGTTGGTCAGCGACGCGCCGCAGGTGTGGGCGCTCGATTCAGCGTCGCTGGTCGCGCCCGAGCATCATGACGCGATTGTCGTCACGGGCTCGCATGGCGGGCTCCTGGGCGGCCGGCCGGAGACCGCACTCAAATACGATGTCCGAGCCGCCTTCTACAACGACGCCGGGATCGGCATCGACGAGGCCGGGGTGTCGCGCCTGCCGGCGCTCGACCGCCGGGGTATCGCCGCGGCGACCGTGGCGGCGGCAAGCGCCCGCATCGGCGACGCGCGCTCCACCTACGCGGATGGCGTGCTGTCGCGGGTCAACGTCCACGCCGCCGCGCTCGGCCTCAAGCCGGGGATGACAGCCCGCGATGCCGCCGCGATCCTGCGCCGCGCTCCGGAATGACAACCAATCGGGAGATCCGCCCATGACCACATCAGCCGATCCAGCCCGGCAGAACCGCCCGCATGGGAGGATGACCGGCGGGCGGGCGCTCGCCGAGATGTTGCGCCTCTCCGGAGCGGGTCCGATGTTCGGCATGGGCGGGTTTCAGCTCTTGCCGTTCTACGACGCGCTGGGCCAGCTCGGCATGCGGCATTTCCTCATCAATGACGAGCGCTGCGGCGCTTTCGCCGCCGATGCGTATGCCAGGGTCACCAACCGGCCGGGGATCTGCGACGGGACGCTCGGCCCCGGTGCGACCAACCTCGTCACCGGGCTCATCGAATCGCTGAATGGCGGGATCCCGATCGTGGCGATCGCCGGAGACACCAACCGGGCCCATTCCTGGAAGAACATGACGCAGGAGTGCCGGCAGGTTGAGATTCTGCGGCCGGCGGTCAAGGAGCTGATCCGGGTCGAGGAAACCAGCCGCATCCCGGAGCTGACCCGTCGCGCCTTCGCGATCGCGACCTCGGGCCGGCCCGGCCCGGCGCTGCTCGACGTGCCGGAGGATGTCTGCCACGGCAGCCACGATTTCATCGCAGACGATTTCGCGATCGATCCGGCGACGCTGGCCGCGCCGGCGCGGCGCATCCGCCCCGACCGTGCCGACATCGAGCGCGCCGCGCGGCTGATCGCCGCGGCGAAGCGGCCGCTTTTACTGGTCGGCGGCGGGATCCATACGTCGCAGGGGTACGCCGCGCTTGCTGCCTTGGCCGAGGCGCAGTCGATCCCGGTGGCGCATACAATGAGCGGCAAGGGCGGGATCCCTTGCACGCATGCGTTGTCGGTCGGTCTTTTCGGCCGCTATGCCCGCATCGCCAACGAGCTGATCGAGGCCTCCGATTGCCTGATCGTCGTCGGCTGCAAGCTGGGCGAGATCGCGACCAAGCGCTATGCCCTGCCGCCGCGGCATATCCCGATCATCCATCTCGAAATCGTGGCGGAAGAGATCGGGCGTTGCCACCCGGCGGAGGTGGCGCTGTGGGGCGATGCGCGCGCCGGGCTCGAAGACCTCGCCGAGGCGCTGGCGGGCGATGCGAAACGCGCTCGTCCCGCGCGCGCCGATTATATCGGCGAAATCCCCAGGCGGATGAAGGCCTGGGCCGAGGACGCGGCGCCTCGCCTCCATTCGCGCGACCGCCCGATCCACATGGCGCGGCTGTGCACCGAGCTGAACCGTGCCCTGCCGGCCGACTCGATCCTGGTCGCCGATGGTGGCTTTGCCGGGCATTGGACGGGGCTCCTCTACGACACCAAGATGCCGGGCCGGCATTTCATCCCCGACCGCGGCTTTGCCTCGATCGGCTACGGCCTGCCGGGCGGGATTGGCGCGGCGATGGCGGCGGGGCCCGGGGTGCCAGTCGTCGCGATCAGCGGCGACGGCGGGTTCAACATGATGCTGGGTGAACTGGAAACCGCGCGCCGAGCCAAGCTCGGGCTGACCATCGTCGTCGTCAACAACGCCGCCTCGGGTTACGTGAAGGCGTTGCAGCACGCGATGATGGGCGGGCGCTATCAGTCCGCCGATCTCTCCGAGATGGATTACGCGGCGATTGCCCGCGCGATGGGCGTCGGCGGCATCCGCGTCGAGGACCCCGAGGCGTTGGCGCCGGCCCTCGCCCAGGGCATGGCCGAGCGCGACCGGCCGACGGTCGTCGATGTCGTCGTGACCCGGGACCCCGGCCAGATGCTCCCCGCGGTCGACAATCGCACGGTTGAGATCCGCCAGGGCGACCGCGTGGCGTGACGCGCATCAGTTCCCCTGGCGGGCCAACAGGTCGATCTCCACGAGGGCGCCGCGCGCGAGGCCCGTGACGCCGATACAGGTCCGCGCCGGCAACCGGTCCGCCGCGAAGTAGGATAGGTACACCGCGTTCATCGGCGCGTAATCGCGCTCGAAATGGGTCAGGTACACTCGCGCGAAGACGACCCGATCGAGCGCGCTGCCCGCGCCGGCCAGGACGCGTTCCAGGTTTTCGATGACGCGGCGCGTTTGCGCCTCGATTCCTATCGGCAATGGTTCGCTGTCGTCATCGGGGTCGGTCGGCATCTGGCCGGTGACGAAAACCCAGCCGTCGACCGCGACGGCGTGGCTGAACGGCGCCACCGGCACCGGGGCGCCGGGGATCATCAGAAACTCGATCATGGCGGGCACTCACATCGGATCCGGAGATCGTAGTGATCTGGCCTCGCGGTTGCACGGCAAACAAGCCGCATCGGAATCGAAAGACGATCCTGGCTGAAGGCTTACGATCAGGCGCTCCGTCAGGCGCTGCATCCCGGTATACTGCGCGCCGCGGAATGAGCCGGTGCGCCGCAGGCAGCGGCGGCGCCGGTCGCGCGGAGCAGAGGAGACCAGGATGGCGAAGTCACCGAGGAATGCATCGGCGCCGCAGGCCGGGATCGCGAAGCTGAAATCCGCCTACGACGCGGTGGTCAAGGGCGGGCATGTCATCGACCCGGCCAACAATCTCGACGGCGTCTTCGATATCGGCATCAAGAAAGGCCGCATCGCCGCCGTCGCGCCGTCGCTCGAACACGGCGGCGCCACAAGGGTGATCGACGCTCAAGGACTGCTCGTCACCCCGGGGCTGATCGATACCCACGCCCATGTCTACGAGCATGTGTCGGGCGATTTCGGGCTCAACCCCGATCTCGTCGGCATCCGCAGCGGGGTCACCACGGTGGTCGACCAGGGCGGGCCGAGCGCGCTGACTTTCGACGGGTTCCGCAAATTCATCGTCGAGCCGGCGCGGACCCGGGTCTATGCCTTCATCTCAGCCTATCTCGCCGGCGGGCTCCTGGGCCACCGCTATGTCGATCTCTACGGCCCGGTCGGCATCAATATGAAGGCGGTCGTCAAGGCGGCGCGCGACAACCCCGATTTGGTGCGCGGCATCAAGGCCCACGCCGAGCCCGGCGGCTATTCGCGCTGGGGGATGGCGGCGCTGAAGCTCGCCAAGGAAGCCTCGCGCGAAGTCAAGCTGCCGGTCTACATCCATCTCGGCACGCTGTGGCCCGAGCTCGAGGGAGCCAAGGTCGACCCGTCCAAGATCATCGACGAGGTCGTGCCGCTGCTCGATCCCGGCGACGTCCTGGCGCACCCGTTCACCCGCTTTCCCAGCGGCTTTGTCGCGCCCGACGGCACGATCCACCCGCTGATCCGCGAAGCCCTGGCAAAGGGCGTGCGCATCGATGTCGGACGCGGCGCCCATTTCAGCTTTACCGCCGCCGAGCGGGTGATCGACGCCGGCATCCTGCCGTTTACGATCGGCGCCGATTTGCACGGCTACAATGTGCGTATCGCCGATGGCGGGCGTGCCTATCGCGGGATGTTTACCGGCGAGGGCGTCGATTCGATCGTCGCCGATGATCGCGCCTCGCCGTTTTCGCGGCCATACAGCCTGCAGCACGCGATGAGCGAATTATTGGCCTTGGGCGTGCCGCTCGCCGAGACAATCCGCATGGCGACGCAGAATGCCGCGATCATGTTGGGGCTGGAGGCGGAAATGGGCGCGCTGTCGGTCGGGATGCCGGCCGATCTGTCGGTCATGCGGCTGCTCGAAGGTGAGTGGACCCTGGTTGATTCCGAGCGGGTCACCCACCAGGCGCAACAGCTGCTCCACCCGGAATTTGCGGTGCGCGGGGGCAAGGTTCACCGCGCCGACTCGCCGCTGCTCCCAGCTGTCGCAGCGCTCGCCGCCTGATGAAGGGCGCGATCCTGCTGTAGGCCTGTTGGCACGGTTCCTGCTCGGCGATCGGCATCTTCTCGTCGGACCTCTATGCGGAGGGTGGCCGAGATGCTGGGGAACTACCGCGTCTGTCGGCTGGCCGGGCCGATGGCGTTCAGGTCATGATCGGCTCCGTCGAGATCGCCGGCGGCGGGATCGCCGGGCTCACCACCGGTCTCGCCTTCGCGCGCAAGGGCTGGCGGGTCCGGGTGCACGAGCAGGACAGCGAACTGCGCATCCTCGGCGCCGGGATCTATATCTGGGAAAACGGGCTGCGGGTGCTGGAGGCGCTCGGGGTGCTCGACCGGGTGATTGCCGAAACCATTCCCGCCGCTCGCCATGAAAAGCGCAACCACGACGGCAGCGTATTCTCGCAGAGCCGCATCGCCGGCGATTTCCGTCTCTATGTGCCGCTGCGCGAAGCGCTGCTGACCGCACTCTACGATGCGCTCGACGACGCTGGCGGTGAGGTCGCCTTCAATTCGCGCGCCGTCGGTGCCGAGCCCTGTGGGCGTCTCGCTTTCGCTGACGGCAGTTCGGTGGCGGCCGATCTCATCGTCGGCGCGGACGGGATCAATTCGCCGATCCGCGACAGCCTTGACCTATTGCGTTGGCGTCGCCCGGTTGGCCAGTTCGGCTATCGGGCGATGATCCGGCGCGAGCCGGGCGATTGGTCGAACGAGATCGCGGAGGCGCATTGCGAAAACTGGAACGGGTCGCGGCGCCTGCTCTATGCCCCGTCCACGGTGGATTACGCCTACGTGCAACTGACCTCGCTCAAGGGCGACGCGGCCGGCAATTCAGTGCCGATCGACCGGGCCTTGTGGCGCGAGCTGTTCCCCGGCCTGCGTTGGATCGTCGATCGCCTTCCCGACGACGGAAGCGGCGATTGGTTCGAGCTGTTGCGGCTGAAGGACTGGTCCAAAGGACGCGTGGCCCTGGTTGGCGATGCTGCCAGCGGCCAGCCGCCGTTTCTCGGACAGGGCGGCGGCTGCGCGATGATGTCGGGATTTGCCCTCGCGGAGGCGATCGACCGCGAGGGCGACATCATCGCCGGCATCGCCACCTGGAAGCGCAGCGAGCGGCGGGTGATCGAATGGGTGCAGCGCGTCGCCTATTGGTACGGCCAGCTCGCCCACCTGCCGGCGGGCGCGAGGACCGCCGCGTTCAAGGCAATCGACTCCTGTGAGGCGCTAAAGCGGGTGACGTTGTTTGCCGGCGCCCGCCACGATCCGACCGCGGCCGATTACTGGCGCATCGATCCCGACCCGAGCTTCCCGTTCGTGTTTCCGCTGGTGCATTAACCTGCGCCGAACAGCGCATCGAGCCGCAGCCGCGTGATCGTAAAAATCTCGCCAAGGGCGGCCTCGATCTCGACCGCGCGCGAATTGCCGAGGCGGGTTTCGAAGGCGGCGAGGAGGCTCGCCCTGTCATGGCGTCTGACCGCGATGATGAAGGGGAGCCCGAAGCGCTCGCGGTAATCGGTGTTGAGACGGAGCAGCCGGTCGTATTCGTCGTCGTCGAGGCTCAGCAACCCGGCGCTCGCCTGCTCGGCGACCGAGTTTGCGGTCATGGCACCGCTAAGCGCGGCCTTGCCTGCGAGATCCGGGTGTGCGCGGATGAGGTCGAGTTGCCGCTCCGGCGAAGTCGAGCGGACGCCGGCAACCATCGCCGCGTGCAGGGCGGCGATGCTGGAGAACGGAACCCCCGGCCAGGCCGCTTCCGCGACCCACGGCGAGTGCTCGAAAACGCCGCCGAGCGTGCCCACGAAATTGCCGCGTTCCATCCGATTGAGCGCGGCGAGCGTGAGGGCCGGAGGCATCGCAGACATGACTTCCCATCCTGCCATGCCGAGCCGGTGCCTTCACTTTTATATCGGCCGACGCCCTTTCCTGAAATGCGTGCCCGCCCGCTACTCCGCCGGCATCGGCAGCGCGTCCGTTGGCGCGCTGCCCAATGCCATGATCCGCGAACGCCCCGTGACGACGAGCGCGGTCAGCGTGTAGCCGATGCCGGTAAAGACGATCGTCGTCACGGTCGGGATCCAGGTCGCCGGCACGACAAACATGTAGAAGAGAAAACCGAGCACGGTCCAGACGACCGCGACCAGGTTGAAGCCGCCCCAATAGCGATAGCGGCCGTTGGGCGCGAACAGGGCGAGGACGTCGAGCCGCGTCCGCTTTAGGATCAAATAGTCGAACACCAGAACCCCGGCGATCGGCGAGAAGAAATTGCCGAGGAGGGTCGCGTAGGTCAGGTAGCTGTTGAGCACATCGGGGATCGCCGACAGCAAGATCCCGACGACGCTGGCGATCAGCGTCGTCCAGAAGCGGCCAAGCCGCTCGAACATGTTGGAGATCGACAGACCGCCGGTATAGAGGTTGAGGACGTTGATCGTCCAATTGTCGAGCGCGATGAACACGAGGATCAGAAACAACGTGATCCAGCTCGTGCTGATCCCGGCGATGATGACGAACGGGTTGGCGGTCTTGCCCAGCGTCGCGGCGGCGGCATAGGCGCCGAGCGAGCCCGAGATCATCGTCCCGATCGCCGAAGCTGACAGCGTGCCGATCCACATATCGGCGCGGCTGCGCGAATACCGGCAGAAATCGGCCGAGTCGGTGATCATTGTCAGCCAGCCGGCGGCCGCGGCGTTGAACCAGGCGACGAAGATCACCCAGTTCCAGCCGGCCTTGCCCGGGAACGACAGCACCGCGCTCGGTGCGAAGTTGGGGTCGGCCTGATTGGCGAGCAGCACGAACAGGTAGACGAACATCGCCAATTTGACCGGCAGCGCGATCCGCGACAGCACCTTCAGCGAGTCGTATCCGACGATCGCGACGATGGCCTGCACGAGCCCGAACAGCACGCTGACCACGATCAGCGAGTAGGACCCGCCGGTCAATTTCGTGAGGACAGCAACGATGGCGGTGGCGCCGATCACCGTCTGGAAGGCGAACCAGTAGCAGGACGCGATCGATCGCAGGAAGGACGGGATCACCTTTGACCCGCGCAGACCGTAGACCGCGCGGGTCGCGACCTGGCCCGGGATACCGTAATCGACCCCGACCGTTGCCATCACCACGTAAAAGAACGCGGCGACGACGATGCCGGAGCATTCGGCGGCGACCGACGCCTGGAACGACAATCCGGCCGCGACGCCGAGCCCGCCGCGCAGGATCGTCGATGGGCTGACCAGAAAATTGAGGATGATGCTGAAGAGGTCGTACCACTTGACCGTCTTGAGCTCCTCCGGGATCGCCTCGATGCCGAATTGCTCGACCCCCTTGGGCTGGTGGTAGCGCTGTTGCAGCTCGCTCTCGATTGCGGTGTCGAACGTCGTATCGCCCATCAACCTTCTCCTGCGACGACGGAGGCCAACGCCACAACCGGACGATTACTGATTGGAGGACGCATTACTGCTTTGGCTAAATAATAATCAGCCCGCTTAGCAAAGAAGCATTCGGCGAGCATTATTTGGCCAAATAGCCTCGTCCGTGGTTATTGCCGGATCACGCCAAGCGAGAAGCGTGCCAGCGCAGCCCGGCAGCTCCCAACCGCCCGAGAACCTTGGGTCAGGCGGCGGCGGCGTCCTCGTGCGCCACCATGCGCAGGAATCGGCGCGTGCGCTCCTGGGCGGGCCGGTCGAGGACCTGCTTGGCCGCGCCCTCTTCGACGATGATTCCGTCGTCGATAAAAACGATGCGGTCGGCGACATCGCGGGCGAAGCGCACCTCGTGGGTGACGACGATCATGGTCATGCCGGCCTCCGCCAACCCGCGGATGACGCCAAGGACCTCGCCGACCAGTTCCGGATCCAGCGCCGATGTCGGCTCGTCGAACAGCATCACGCGCGGCGAGATGGCGAGCGCCCGGGCGATCGCCACGCGCTGCTGCTGGCCGCCGGAAAGCCGGTGAGGCAGGTGGCCGACATGATCGCCGAGGCCGACGCCGGCGAGGAGCCGCAATGCGATCGCGCGCGCCGCTTTCGGCTCCCGGCGATAGACCCGGATCGGCGCCTCGATCAGGTTCTCCAGCGCGCTCATATGCTCGAACAGGTTGAACTGCTGGAACACCATGCCGATCCGCGCCTCGGCGCGCGCCTGGGCCAATTTGCGCACCGGCCGGAACCCGCCGGGTATCGGCTCGTACCCGACATGCTTGCCGTCGATCGTGATCTCGCCCCAATCGACCGGCTCGAGGTGGTTCACCAGGCGTAAGAGCGTGCTTTTGCCCGACCCGCTCGGCCCCATGATGACGACGACCTCGCCGCGGTTCACGGTGAGATCGATGCTCTTCAGGACCTCCCGCTCGCCATAGGATTTCTGCACGTTGCGGCAGACGATCATCGGCCGCGCATCGCCCCCGCCTCCGACGATTTCGCGGCAGATTTCGCCGATCAGGGCCGGCAGCCGCTCGGGTTGCGCCGGCGCTGCAGGCAACTCATTCGGTGGCGAGCGGCGAGACCACCCGAGCGCGGCCAGCCATCCGCCAGTGGCGCTGCCGCGCTCGCGGAGAAAATCGAAACGCCGCTCGGCCGCAATCTGTCCAACCGCCACGCAGCTGGTCATCGCCAGGTAGATCACCGCGGCCGCCGCGAATACGGTGAAGAAGCGGAAATTCTGGCCGACGATCTGCTCGGCTCGGAAGGTCAGCTCGTTGACAAAGATCACCGAGGCGATCGAGGTGCCCTTGATCATGCCGATCGCCTGATTGGCGATCCCCGGCAGGATCGCCCGCATCGCCTGGGGCAGGATGATGCGCCGCAACGTCAAGAGCGGCGGCATGCCGAGCGCGGCGGCTGCGATTCCCTGGTTGCGACTGACCGATAATACGCCGCCGCGAATGATTTCCGCGCCGAACGCCGCCTCGTTCAGCGCAAACCCGATGACCGCGGTGGTGAACGTGTTGAGCTTGATCCCGATCGCCGGGAGCACGTCATAGATGAACACGAGCTGCAGCAAGAGCGGCGTGCCGCGAACGAACCAGATGTAGCACCAGGCGGGGCCGCGCAACGCCGCGTGGCGCGACAGCCGCATCAGCGCCAGCCCAAGCGCCAATACCAGGCCGAGCGCCATCGCCAGCACCGAAATTTCAACTGCCAGCAATGCCCCGCGCAGTAGGAAGGACGACACCACATAGGAAAGAAAATCGGTCGGCATGGCGGCGCTCGAGCGAGTGGCGCGTTACTTGGTCCACATCTCGACGGGCCGCTGCAAGGTCGGATCTACATTGTATTTTATCATCAGTTTCTTCATCGTCCCTTCAGCCTGGATGATCTGGAGCGAATCAAACACCGCTTGCCGCAGTCCGGGCATATTCTTGCTGATCCCCGGGCCAACCTTGTAGTCGGTTAGCATCATGTAGCCGCGCTCGAGTTCGTTCGGCAGCTGCGCGATCGTGAAGTCCATGCTGCCCAAATCGCCCATCAACAGATCGGCGCGGTCGTTCTGCACCATGCGGATGCCGCTCGGCCGGTCGGCATAGGTGACGAGTTCGACGGCGGGCTTGCCCGCAGCCACGCACTTGTCGCTGACGCTGCGGAACATCGCCTCCTCGACGGTGCCCAGCCCCGCGGCGGCGCGCGCGCCGCAGGCATCGTCGAGCGAATGGATGTTCTTCGGGTTGCCCTTCTTCACCATGCCGCCGGTCGCCGCGAGCAGATAGGTCACGAAATCGACCTGTTCGGCGCGCGGCGGGGTGTAATAGAGGTTGCTCCACATCAGATCGGACTGGCCGGCGATGACCGAGGGCAAGAGGCCCGACCAGCCGCCGGTCTTGAACTCGAACGGCACCCCGATACAGGCAAAGGTCTCCCGCACCAGATCGGCGTTGAGCCCGACCAGCCGGTCGAACTCTTCCGGGTCGCGAAAGGTGAACGGCGCGCCTTCACCGCTCTGGGCGACCCGGATCGTTTTACCGACCAGCGTGGGGTATTTGGTGGCCAGCGCCTCCGGCTCGCACTTGCCGTCGGCAAAAGCCTGGCCAGCTGCCAACACGAGCGCCAGCGCACCGGCGAAAATCGAGATGTGCAATGTCGAGCCCTCCTGTCGCGATCGCAAGAAACCCCGTAGCAAGGGGCGTGCCGCGATTGGATGAGCTTCATGCGTCCTTCGAGACGGCCGCTACGCGGCCTCCTCAGGATGACGTTTTTTCTTAATTCCATCAGAGAATTACCCTCATCCTGAGGAGCGCCCGAAGGGCGCGTCTCGAAGGACGCACCGCGCGCAGACCGCACCAAGCCTGTGGCGTTGGAGCAGACGCGACGACCTTGTATGCTGCGTGCCGCCGAATGAAGGAACGCGGAGGCCAGCCCGATGTCCGTCAGCGAGACGATTGCCGCGAGACCGGCGCCGCCGATGCCGTCGCGGCGGCCGATCGACGGCCCGTCGGCCTGGATCGGCGCCGATGTGAGGAAGCGCGAAGCGGAGTGGAGCTATCGCCTGTCGCCGCCGGAGATCGCCGAGATCGAGGCGGCGCTGCGCGCGGTGCGGGAGCGCGGCATCGATATCGCCGACATAAGCCGCGAGGACTTCCCTCTACCGACGCTCGGGCCGGTGCTCGACCGGCTGCGCGGCGAGGTGCTCGACGGGCGCGGCTTTGTTCTGCTGCGCGGCATGCCGGTCGAGGATCGGCCGATCGCCGAGAGCGCGACGGCCTATTGGGGTGTCGGCACCTATTTCGGCAGTGCCCGTTCGCAGAACGCGAAGGGGCACCTGCTCGGCCATGTCTACGACCTCGGCATCGGCCTCAGCGAGACCGATCCCAATTTGCGCAGTTATGCGACCGCCGAGCGCCAGCGCTTCCATATCGACCGGTGCGACGTCGTCGCGCTGTTGTGTCTGCGACGCGCCAAGACCGGCGGGCTTTCGACAATCGTCAGCTCGATGAGCGTGCACAATGCGATGGCGGAACGGCGACCGGATCTGCTGGCGCGCCTCTTCCAGCCTTTTCCGGTCGATCGCCGCGGCGAAGTGCCGGAGGGCAAGGCGCCCTTTTACGAAGCGCCGGTGTTCAACGAGCACGCCGGCACACTCTCGGTGCTCTATTCGCGGCTCCATATCAATTCGGCGCAGCGCTTCCCTGAGGCGCGGCGCCTCGCGCCCGAAGACATCGAGGCGCTCGAGATGTTTGGCGATCTCGCCAACGACCCCGAATTGCGGCTCGACATGAATTTCATTCCGGGCGACATCCAGTTTCTGCACAACCATACGATCCTGCACGCCCGCTCGGCCTATGAGGATTGGCCCGAGATCGAGCGCAAGCGGCATCTGCTGCGCCTGTGGCTTGCCCCGCCGGGCGCCCGCCCGCTGCCGCCGGTCTTCAGCGAATGCTACGGCAGCCTCACGATCGGCGACCGCGGCGGGATCATCTGCAAGGAGACCCGTCTGCACGCGCCGCTCGTACCGGGCTGAGCCGCGGCACGAGGTTTGCTTCGGGAGAACGATACAAGCCGAGCCGGTGGAGACGGCCCTTGATGCATCTGGCGTGGTTCATCGGCCGGGGCAGCTCGGTCCATGGCTGGAACCAGCCCTGGTCGGGCCTTGTCGGGTCGGATTGGACCAACCCGGACATCTATCTCGACCTCGTCCGGGCGCTCGACCGGGCCTCTTTCGACTACGTCGTCATCGAGGACGGGTCGTTCGTTCCGGACGCGTTTCGCGGGTCCTCCGAGTGGTATCTGCGCAACGCATCGACCGTGCCAAAAAGCGACCCGATGCCGCTTGTCCCCCTCCTCGCCCAGGCGAGCTCCCGGCTGGGCATCGTCGCGACGATGACGACGGCGTTCTACCCGCCCTATCTCGCCGCCCGTCTCGGCGCGACGTTGGACCATTTGACGCATGGCCGCGTCGGCCTCAACCTGGTGACCGCGCACAACGACCGGACGGCCCAGAATTTCGGGCTCGAGCGCCACCATGAGCACGATCTGCGCTACGAGATGGCCGATGAGTGGATGGAGGTGGTCGACCGCCTCTGGGCTTCGTGGGAGCCGGGGGCGATCGTCGCCGACCGCGACGCCGGGATCTTCGCCGACCACACGAAGATCCACCCGATCGACTTCGCCGGCCGGTACTACAAATGCCGCGGGCCGCTCAACATGCCGCCGGGGCCGCAGGGCCGTCCGGTGATCTGCCAGGCGGGCGGCTCGTCGGCGGGGCGGAATTTCGCCGCCAAGCACGCCGACACGATCATCGCGCGGGTGCGTGGTGTCGCCGCCGCCAAGGCCTATCGCGCCGACATCTCCACCCGCATGGCGGAATACGGCCGCGCGCCCGGCGACTGCAAGGTGCTGTTCTCAACCTCGATCGTCCTCGGCGAGACGCCGCGCGAGGCGCAGGAGAAGAAGGAACGCCTGACCGCCGGGCTCGCGGCCAATCTGGACGCAAGGCTTGCCGCGTTGTCGTTTCTCAGCGGGCAAGACTTCTCGAAATTCGACCTCGATGCACCCCTGCCGGAGGTGAAGACGAATGCATCGCGCTCGCTGACCGAGCTCTATACGAGCGGCACCGGCAAGGAGACCTTGCGGCAGATGCTGCTCGATCCGGGCAGCGGCGGCATCGATTTCGTCGGCACCCCCGACAGCGTCGCGGCCGAGATGGGCGAGGCCATGGAGGAGATCGGCGGCGACGGCTTTCTCATGACCGAGAATTTGACGCGGCGCACGATCAGCGAGATCGCCGACGGACTGGCCCCGGCGCTGAAGCGCCGCAAGCTGGTGCGATCCTCCTACAGCCACGAACACTTTCGCGACAATCTGCTCGCCTTTTGAGGACAAAATGGCGGTCAAACAGCAGGGGCCGAGACAGCGGAGCCACTACTACTTACCGGCGACGGCAAAGACCGTGCATTGGGGCTATTTCAGCCGGTCGCTCAAGCCACTGATCGAAGTCGATTCCGGCGACTTCGTGACGATCGAGACCTTGACCCACCACGCCTATGACGATCACGCCCGGATGATCGAGGGCGATCCGGGCGCGGAAAGCGTCTTTCACTGGACCCGAGACAAGAAGAACGTCGACCGCCGCGGCGCCGGGCCGATCGATGCCTCGATCCATGGCCGCGGGGCGGGAGAAGGGTTCGGGGTGCACATCTGCACCGGCCCGGTCGCGCTGAAGGGCGCCATGCCGGGCGATGTCGTCGAGGTCCGGATTCTCGACGTGAAACCGCGCCAATGCTGCAACCCCGCCCATAAAGGCAAGGCATTCGGCAGCAACGCGGCGGCCTGGTGGGGCTTTCACTACCAGGATCTCTTGACCGAGCCGAAGCCCCGCGAGGTGATCACGATCTACGAGATTGACGCCGCCGGGGATCGCAGCTGGGCGCGGGCCGTCTATAATTTCCGGTGGGTCCCGCAGACCGATCCCTTTGGCGTCAGGCACGACATCATCGACTATCCCGGGGTTCCGGTCGATCACCGCCTCGTCACGGAAAACCACGGCATCCTCAAGGATGTGCGGATCCCAGTCCGGCCGCATTTCGGGGTGATCGCGCTGGCGCCGCGCGAAGCAGACATCGTCGATTCGACGCCGCCCGGCTATTTCGGCGGCAACATCGACGATTGGCGGATCGGCAAGGGCGCCACGATGTACTATCCGGTCGCCGTTGAGGGCGGGCTCTTTTCGGTTGGCGACCCGCATGCCTCGCAGGGGGATTCGGAACTCTGCGGCACGGCGATCGAGTGCTCCTTGACCGGCACGTTCCAGCTGATCCTGCGCAAGCGGGATACGCTCGACGGAACCCCCCTCGCGGATTTGCAATACCCGCTATTGGAGAGCGCGGACGAATGGGTCGTCCACGGTTTCAGCTATGCCAACTACCTGGCCGAACTCGGCGACAATGCCCAGAGCGAAATCTACGCGAAATCCTCGCTCGACCGCGCGATGCGCGACGCCTTCCGCAAGATGCGGCACTTCCTGATGACGGCCAAGGGACTCTCCGAGGACGAGGCAATCTCGCTGATGTCTGTCGCGGTCGATTTCGGCGTGACGCAAGTTGTCGACGGCAATTGGGGCATCCATGGCGTCTTGAAGAAAGCGATCTTCGGCGGGGGTAGGAAATAGCCGCGCGATCCGGACCGCGGGCCTCCGGGCCGCGGTCCAAGCCTCACACCCGCGAGTTCGGCCGGTAGAACGGCATGTGCAGCTCGGCGTCGAAAAATCCGGCGTAGAAGGCTTTGACATGCGGCAGCAGCCTTCGCCGCGACGACGGCGCACCACCTCGATATCGGGGCGCTGAGCCCGGGCAACCGCGGCATCGGCTGCCCTTGAAGGTGCCGCACATGCAGATCCGCGCCGGCGAGAAATTTTCTGCATCGGCCCGGCCTGCGGCGGCTACGGCGACCCGCTTGCGCGCGTCCCGGCGCGGGTGCGCGAGGATGTCGCCGACGGGTTCGTGTCGGCCGAGGCGGCGAAAGAGCGATTACGGCCTCGTGCCGAGCGCGCCCGGCATCATCGACGAGGCAGCAACCCTCGCCTGAGCACCGCAGATGATGGCAGGTGCGGCCCCCGCCCCAAATTGCGCAGGCCGGACACAAGCTCGGATCCGTCGCTGACGCCCTCTCAATCATCGAGATAATTGGTGGGTGCAGCAGGACTCGAACCTGCGACCCGCTGATTAAGAGTCAGCTGCTCTACCAACTGAGCTATGCACCCCGCCGCGGGAGGCGCGGTCTATAACAAAGCCCCGGCGGGTTGTCGATAGCGGTGCCGGGCGGTGGCAGGCGCCGGGCCCGGCGCGAGGTTCAGCGCGGCGCGAGGGCCTCGGCGGTCGGCAGGGGCACCGCCTGCGCCGCATCCTGCGGGGTGGACGGCGCGGGGATCCGCCGCGGCGACCAGGTGAAGATCGACGACATCGCGTAGTTCCACACCACCGAGACGGCCGCGCCCGCGAGCCCGGCGAGCCACCAGGACGTGTGGCCGTAAACCAGGTGGGCGGCGATCCCGACATTGGCCACCGTGCCGATGCCGCACACGGCATAAAACGAGATGAGGCCGGTCCACAGGCGTCTCCCGCGCAGCCGGCGGTCGCGATAGGTGAACACGTTGTTGAGCAGGAAATTGCCGGTCATCGCGACGAGCGTCGCGGCGGTCTGGGCCACCGCAAACCCCACGAGCAGCACGTGGGTCCCGAACCACAGCGTCAACAGATGGGTGCCGACGCCGAGCCCGCCGATCAGCGAAAACAACAGGAAGCGAACCGGGACGGCGGGCCCGACCAGCTTCTCCAAAAGCAGCATGAGATATTCCCACACCACCATCGCATCGAGCTTGCTCTCGCCATGGAGGCGCGGGCGGAAATTGAGCGGCACCTCGGCGAAAGCGAGCGGCCGCGGCGAGGAGGCAAACAGATCCAGGAGGATCTTGAACCCCTGACCCGATAAGGAGCGCATCGCCTCGGCGAAGGCATCGCGCTTGATCATGAAGAACCCGCTCATCGGGTCGCTCAACTTCGCCTTGACGACGAGCCGCCCGAGCCGGCTGGCAATATCGCTGATCATCACGCGCGAGTGCTGCCACTCGCCGACGCCGCCCTCACCGATGTGGCGGCTGGCGATGACGATGTCGAGCCGCTCGGCCTTGATCTTGGCGAGCATCGCCGGCAGCAGGTTTTCGTCGTGCTGCAGGTCGCCGTCCATGATCGCGGCATAGGGCGCGGCGCTCGACAGGATGCCCTCGATGCAGGCCGACGACAGACCGCGCCGGCCGAGCCGCTGCAGAACGCGAATATTGGGTTGGCCGCGCGCCAGCGCGCGCACCACATCGGCGGTCCCATCGGGCGAATCGTCGTCGACGAAGATCGCCTCCCAGGCAATCCCGGCGAGCACCCGGTTGAGGCGCTGAACCACGATGGACACGTTGTCGCGCTCATTGAGCGTCGGGATGACGACCGCGAGCTCGGGCGCGGCGTAACGCGCCGCCAGCACAGGATCCGTGGCGCCGTCAGAGGATGACGCGGCCGGGAAGGCGGCCGGCGCCGGCTCCGCGATACTCATCTCGCCCCATCCACATCGAAGGGATGCGGGGATAGTCCCACATCAATCTTCGTTAAGGTATGTGGGAAAGGTTTCCAACTGGTTGCGCAGCCGCGTGGCATCCCGGTCAACGCCGGCTATTGCGCGGCGGCTTCCTCCTCGAGCTTCGCCGCCTCGATCGCGGCGGCCTTCTTTTCGACGAGCGCCACCAGGTGATCGACGATATCGGCATCCTTCAGCCGGTGGTCGGCGATCCCGCTGATATAGACCTGATGCGTGTCGTTGCCGCCGCCGGTGAAGCCGATATCGGTTTCGCGCGCCTCGCCCGGGCCGTTGACGACGCAGCCGATCACCGAGAGGGTCAAGGGCGTCGTGATATGGGCGAGGCGTTCCTCGAGTACCTCGACGGTCTTGATCACCTGGAATTGCTGGCGCGCGCAGCTGGGGCAGGAAATGACGGTGACGCCGCGCCGGCGCAGGCCCAATGATTTCAGCATGTCGAAGCCGACCTTGACCTCCTCGACCGGGTCGGCCGAGAGCGACACCCGGATCGTGTCGCCGATCCCGGCCCATAGCAGCATGCCGAGCCCGACCGACGATTTGACCGTGCCGCTGCGCAGCCCGCCCGCTTCGGTGATGCCGAGATGCAGCGGGTAGTCGCACTCGTCGGCGAGCTGCTGATAGGCGGCCACCGCGAGGAACACGTCGGACGCCTTGCAGGAGATCTTGAACTCCAAGAAATCATTGTCCTCGAGGATCTTGGCATGGGTCAGCGCGCTTTCGACCATCGCCTCCGGGCAGGGCTCGCCGTATTTCTCGAGGAGGTCGCGTTCGAGCGAGCCGGCGTTGACGCCGATCCGCATCGAGCAGCCATGATCCTTGGCCGCCTTGATCACCTCGCGCACCCGCTCGGCGGAGCCGATATTGCCCGGGTTGATGCGGAGGCACGCGGCACCGCTTTCCGCGGCCTCGATCGCCCGCTTATAGTGGAAATGGATGTCGGCGACGATCGGCACCTCGACCTGACGCACGATCTGCTTCAGCGCCAAGGCCGATTCCTGGTCGGGGCAGGACACCCGGACGATGTCGGCGCCGGCCCGCTCCAGGGCCTGGACCTGCTCGACGGTGGCCTTGACGTCGCTCGTCACGGTGTTGGTCATCGACTGCACCGTGATCGGCGAATCGCCGCCGACCGGCACCCTGCCGACATGGATCGTGCGGCAGGGCCGGCGGTGGATGTCGCGGTACGGCCGAATGCTCATCTCACCCTCGCGAAATTGGCTGGTCGGCTTATAGAACGCTTTGGTGACGGAAAAAAGACCGCACTACCCGCGAACCGCGGTCCCGGCGAGCAGCGCCTGAGGGTCTAGGGTAACGTCGCGGCGCAGCGTGCCGATGGCGCCGATGGCCGGCGCCGGCTTGCCGTCGACGACCAGCGCGAGGGCGCCGGCGTTGCCGGTGCGCAGCACGAGGCCGGCGCGCGGCACGCGGTAGGTTTCCCCCGACTTGAGCACCCGCGAGAAAACCACCGACTGATCCTCGCCCGAGCGCACCTGGATCCAGCAATCGGCGAGGGCGCGGATGTCGATATGTCCGTCGGGCTTGGCGCCGGCATCGCCCGCCGGCGCGGCCGGCGTGTCAAGCCGGGCGGGCGGCGCTTCGCCGACCCTGTTGCCGCTCGCCGGCGGTACCGTCGCCGCCAGCCCGGTCAGTGCCGGCGTCGCCGGGCTCGCGACGGGATCAGGGTCCGGCGCCCCGATGGCGAGACCCGCCGGCGCCGGCGAGGAACCACCTGGCGATAGGAGCCCCGAGGCGAATCGCGGGGCGGCGGGCAGCGGCGCGTCGCCGGGCGCCGCAGCAGGCGCGGGGTTTTCCGCCGCCGCAGCGCCCTGCGCCGCCCGCTGCAGATCCGCCGGCACCACCGCGACGCGCTCCGGGCGGCTGCGCTCGCCGGTCGAAAGATAGTACCAGGTGCCATAGAAGCACGCTGCCAGGATCACGCCCACCAACAGGATCGGACCGCGCGGCAGGCTGCGCGCATCGAGCGGCACCGGGAGTGACAGATCCGGGCGATGGTGCACGTCGGCGCATTCGGCCTTGTAATTGTCCAGGATGCGGTCGGCGTCCAAGTCCAGAAGCTGGGCATATGCGCGAATGAAGCCGATTGCATAGGTCGGCCCCGGCAAATCCTCGGCGCGGCTCTGTTCGAGCGCGGCGAGAAAGATCGGCTTGATGCGCAGCGCCTCGCCGACGGCGTCGAGGTCGAAGCCGAGCTCTTCGCGGCGCTCGCGCAACACCGCGCCAACCGCTGGCGCAGCGTCCCACGGCTGGACGGAGCTGTCGTCCGCCATCTCGCTGAACGGCGTCTTTATCCGTTGGAACAGGCTCACAGGTGCGATCTCGCTTCGGCATCATCCTAAAATAAGCAGCCCGTCCTGTCGAATCGGGCGCGGCTGCCCGTATCGAGGCTGCTCCCGTGCGGGAGTCTGCAGCGACTCGGCGGGCCGCTACAGCGCGACCTCATGGTCGCGCGCATAGGCCTCGATCCAGCGCCGCAGCGAATGGTCGGGGCGGTCGCCGATCTCGTCCAGATAGCGCGCGAGCGCTCCCCCATCGAGGCTGCGGATCATCGTCTTGACCGGCCCGACCGCGGTTGCCGCCACGGACAGCGTGCGGAAGCCGAGCCCGATCAGCACCATCGCCTCGATCGGATTGCCCGCCATCTCTCCGCACATGCTGAGCGGGGTCTCGGCGGCAAGGCATTGCGCAATGACATGGCGAAACAACGCGACCATCGGTGCCGACAGCAGATCGTAGCGCTCGGCGAGCCGCGGATTGCCGCGGTCGCAGGCAAAGAGGAACTGGGCCAGATCGTTGGTGCCGATCGACAGGAAATCGACGCGGCGGAGGAGGGCCGGAAGCTGCCACAACAGCGAGGGCACTTCCAGCATGACCCCGAGCTTCAACGAGCGCGGCGGCTCCACGCCTTCCGCCGCGGCGCGGGCCAATTCCTTGTCGAGCAGGCGGCGGGCGCCTTCAAGCTCGGCGATCTCGGCAATCATCGGGAATTTGAGCAACAGGTCGTGGCCGGCGGCGGCGCGTAGCAGCGCCCGCAATTGCTGACGCAGCATCGCCGGCCGATCGAGCCCGATGCGGATGGCGCGCCAGCCCATTGCCGGGTTGTCCTCGGCCGTGTGCGCCAGATAGGGCAGCACCTTGTCGCCACCGATATCGAGCGTGCGGAACACGATCGGCCGTCCCTCGGCCTGTTCGTAGGCACGCCGGTAAAAATCCGTCTGATCGGCGACATCGGGAAAGGCGTTGCGCGTCAAGAGCGGGATTTCGGTACGGAAGAGGCCGACCCCCTCGGCACCGGTCGGACCCAGCTGGGCGAGGTCGAGCAGCAGCCCGGCATTGAGCAGGAGCTTGATTTCGATCCCGTCGCGGGTGACCGCCGGGGTATCTCGCAAGGTATCGTAAAACGCGCGGCGGCGCGTGCGGGCGGCGACCGCCGCCGCGACCGTCTGTTGGATGTCGGCACGCGGGCGGGTCAGCACCGTCCCGTGCTCGCCGTCGACGATGACGATGTCGCCCGCCTCGATCCGCCGCGTCGCCTCGGCGACGCGCCCGACCACCGGAATATCGAAGGCGCGAGCGACGATCGCGACATGGGCGGTGGGCGAGCCTTCCTCGAGCACCAGCCCCTTGATCCGCCGATGCGCGTAATCCAACAGCTCGGCCGGTCCCATCGCGTGGGCGACGAGGATGAATTCACCCGGCAGATCGGCATCAGCCATGCCCGGCTCCGGCCCGGACAGGAACCGCTGCAGCCGGTTGGCGAGGTCCTCCAGATCGTAAAGCCGTTCGCGCAGATAGGGGTCGGTGACCTGCATCATGCGGCTCTTGGTTTCGTCGCGCACCTTCTGCACGGCGGCTTCGGCGGTGAGGCCGCTGCGCACCGCCTCGGTGATCCGTTCGAGCCAGCCGCGGTCGGCGGCGAACATGCGATAGGTCTCGATGATGTCGCGGTGCTCACCGGGACCGAGGCGGCGGCTGGTATCGACCAGCCGATCGATCGCGTCCTGCATCGCCTCGACCGCCAGGCGCAGGCGCTCGTGCTCGGACGCGATGTCCTCGGCGACGACCTGGCGGATCACCACCTTGGGCTCGTGCAAAACCGCCGGGCCGATCGCCAGACCCGGGTTGAGCCGGATGCCGTCGAGGCGCAGCGGCAGCGACGCGCCCATACGGCTTTGCGCCATCTCGAGCGGATTGACGAGCTCGCCGCTGGCAACCAGTTCGGCGACGATCATCGCGATCGTCTGCACGACCTCGGTCTCGTCCTCGGTGTAATGGCGTGGCGTGCGGTTCTGCACCACCAGGACGCCGAGCACCCGCCCGCCGCGCAGGATCGGCACGCCCATCAGCGAGTGATAGACCTCTTCGCCGGTTTCCGGACGATAGGCGAAATCGGGATGGGATTGGGCGTCGGCGAGCGCCAGCGGACGCGCACTGGCCGCGATCAAGCCGACAAGCCCCTCGCCGACCCGCAGCCGGGTGCGATGGACCGCCTCGGGGCGCAAGCCCTCGGTCGCGAACAGCTCCAACACCTCGCCGGCGCGCATGACATAGGCCGAGCAGACTTCGGCGACCATTTCGGCGGCAACCACCCGGACGATGCGGTCGAGCCGTTCCTGCGCGCTGCCGGACCCGGCCATGATGCCGCGCAGCCGGCGCAACAGGCGGCGGGTCGCGGTAACGTACCCATCGGGGCTGTCCTGGGTGATGGCTGGCGCGCTTCCCGGCGTGCTCCGCGGAGGGTTTCCGATGACCTCGCTCATCCGTCGAACCGGCGCCCCCGGGCGTCAATCGCCGCCAGCGCCTGGTCGAGAAGCTCGGCGATGATCTCGGCGGTGCTCTGCTCGCGGGTCACCATCCCGACGCTTTGCCCGGCCATCAAGGAACCGCCTTCGACATCACCGTCGATCACCGCCTTGCGCAGCGCGCCGGCCCAGAAATGCTCGATTTCGAGCTGCGCCTCCTTCTGCGACAGCTCACCGCGATGGAAGCGGACGATAACCTCGCGCTGGACCGCGCGGAACCGCTCGGTCGCCGGGTTTGCCAGGGCGCGCACCGGAATGACCGGAAACCGCGCATCGAGCTGGGGCGACGGCATCGCATCGCGCGCCGCGGCGCGGATGAACGCGCGCTTGAAGCGCGGATGGGCGATCGACTCGTGGGCGCAGACAAAGCGGGTGCCGAGCTGAACGCCCGACGCCCCCATCTCGAGATAAGACAGCATCGCCTCGCCGCGGCCGATCCCGCCGGCGACAAAGACCGGGACCTCGGTAAGATGCGGCAATACCTCCTGCGCCAGCACCGCGGTCGAGACCGGCCCGATATGGCCCCCCGCCTCGCTGCCCTCGATGACGATCGCACCAGCGCCCATCCGCACCAGCTTTTTTGCGATTCCCAGCACCGGGGCAAAACACACCGCGCGCGCACCGCCATTACGGATCCGCTCGATCGCCGCCGAACTCGGGATGCCGCCGGCGAGGACGACGTGACCGACCCGTTGGGCGGTGCAGACATCGATCAGCTCGGTGAGCTGGGGGTGCATCGTGATCAGATTGACCCCAAACGGTTTCCTGGTCAGCGCCGCGGTGGCGGCGATCTCCTCGGCCAATAAGCCGGGTGACATCGCGCCCGAGGCGATCACCCCAAAACCGCCGGCATTCGAGATCGCCGCGACAAGGTTGCGCTCCGATACCCAGGTCATCGCCCCGCCCATGATGGCAAGATCGGTGCC
>Ga0182024_10004193_pt1 | contig 33464 bp, 25 predicted proteins | sample P32metaG_FD_120480 | JGI IMG/M metagenome (GOLD analysis project Ga0182024, IMG submission 120480) | Permafrost microbial communities from Stordalen Mire, Sweden - P3-2 metaG (Illumina Assembly) | ecosystem: Environmental > Terrestrial > Soil > Wetlands > Permafrost | place: Sweden: Stordalen... | reverse complement strand
AGGAGCGCTGCTGTTAATATGCGCTCTGCCGGAAGGAGTGCGAAGCGTCAGGCGATGGAAGAGCAAAGCGATAGCGAAATCGTCGTTGTGCGGCCGCGCAGGAAGGGCATTTATCTGTTGCCGAACCTGCTGACGACCGGCTGCCTGTTCTCCGGCTTTTACGCCATCGTTGCCGCCATCGACAAGAACTTCGCGCCCGCCGGCATCGCGGTGTTCGTGGCGATGCTCTTCGATACTCTCGATGGACGCATCGCGCGCGCCACTCACACCGAGAGCGCCTTTGGCAAGGAGTACGACAGCCTGGCTGACATGGTGGCCTTCGGCGTGGCGCCCGCCATCGTGGCCTACCAATGGGGCGTCGTGCGCATCGCAGAATACGGGCGTGCCTGGGGCCGCTTCGGCTGGCTCGCGGCCTTCTTTTATGCCGTGGCCGTGGCGCTGCGCCTCGCGCGCTTCAATGCCCGCTCTGCCGGCGCCGACAAGCGCTACTTTGAAGGACTGCCCAGTCCCTCCGGCGCTGCGGTGGTCGCGGCATTCATCTGGTTCTCGAGCGGCTGGCACGAGCCCGGTCTGCCGGGCCTCATTGCGGCATTTGTCATTACCGCCTCGGCCGGCGCTCTCATGGTCAGTAGCTTCAGCTATCCGAGCTTCAAGCAGTTCAATCTCGATCGGCGTATCAAGTTCGCCTATATGCTGATCGTGCCGCTCTTTTTCGTATTGGTCGCGGCGGACCCTGCGACCATGCTGCTGTCTATATTTTCCACCTACGCGTTGTCCGCACCGCTACTCTGGGTGGGGCGGCGCATCCGCCGCAAAAACCGCGCAGGACCTCCGGCTGGAGCCGTTTGATGCCCTCGGCCCGTCTGCAATATCTCGACGCGCTGGGCATCGACACCTGGGAGCCGCGCCAGCCGCAAGCATTCCCTGCAGAGCTACCGAGTGCGCCAGGCGCGGCAACGGGCGCGGATTGGCAGCTCTTGCAGGATGAAGTTGCAGGCTGCGTCAAATGCGCCCTTGCCGCGACGCGCACGCGAACGGTGTTCGGCGTCGGTAACCCGCGCGCCGATTGGCTCGTGATCGGTGAAGCACCCGGCGCTGAGGAGGATCGGCAGGGCGAGCCGTTCGTGGGTGCCGCGGGCAAGCTCCTGGATGCCATGCTGCAGGCGATTGGCCTGTCGCGCGCCGAGAATGTATTTATCGCCAACATGTTGAAATGCCGGCCGCCCGGCAATCGCGACCCGAAGCCCGAGGAAGTCGCCTCCTGCCTGCCCTATCTCATGCGGCAGATCGCCGCAATCCAGCCGAAGCTCATCCTGGCCGTCGGGCGAATCGCCGCGCAAAACCTGCTCGCAACGGATGTCGCCCTGAGCAGGCTGCGCGGCCGCGTGCACCGCTTTGGCCCGCTCTCCACAGCGCTCATCGTCACGTATCATCCGGCCTATCTGCTGCGCTCGCCCGCCGAGAAGCGCAAAGCCTGGGAGGATTTGAAGTTCGCGCGGGACTATTTCAAAAACACTTTCGTGTCAGGAAGCTGATGGCCACCGCTCCGGAACATTTTTCGCCACTATCCGAAATTGCGATCCGTGCCATGGCGGAGCCGGATGTGCCGGAGGTCGTCGCGATTGAGATCACTTCCTACCGCTTCCCTTGGAGCGAGGGGATTTTCCGTGACTGTCTCAAGGTCGGCTACGTATGCCGTGTGGCTTTGCAATTTGATGTCGTGGCCGGATACGGCATCGTCAGCACGGGTGCGGGGGAGGCGCATATCCTGAATCTGTGCGTTCGCCCGGAGCTGCGCTGCCGCGGGATTGGCACGCTCTTGCTCGAGGATCTATTGCAGCGGGCGGCCGCGGCGGCGGTCGACATGGCATATCTGGAAGTGCGGCCGTCGAACACGGCGGCCATTCGCCTCTATCAGGCATTTGAGTTTGAGCACATCGGGACCCGGCGCGGCTACTATCAGGCGCCGGACGGCCGCGAGGATGCGGCCGTCTTCAAGCTGGCGTTGAGCGGCCGCCGCGCCTGCAACGACTGATCGATACCCATGAGCGATCTTGCGGCCGAAATCCGTCGGCGACGGACTTTTGCGATCATCTCGCATCCGGACGCCGGCAAGACGACGCTTACGGAAAAGCTGTTGCTCTTCGGCGGCGCCATTCAGATGGCCGGCACCGTGAAGGGACGCAAGGCTGCGCGCCACGCGACGTCCGACTGGATGCGCCTTGAGCAGCAGCGCGGCATCTCGGTCACTTCTTCGGTCATGCAATTTCCGTACGACGGCTGCATCGTCAATCTCTTGGATACGCCCGGCCACGAAGACTTCTCGGAAGACACCTACCGCACGCTGACGGCGGTCGACTCCGCGCTCATGGTCATCGACTGCGCGAAGGGCGTCGAACAGCGCACCATCAAACTGATGGAGGTGTGCCGCATGCGCGATACGCCGATCATGACCTTCATCAACAAGCTCGATCGCGACGGCCGTCCGCCGATCGAGCTTCTGGACGAGATCGAGAGCGTGCTCAAGATCGCAACCGCGCCCGTCACCTGGCCTATCGGCATGGGACGCGAGCTGCAGGGCATCTATCACCTGCTCGAGGACCGCATCTACGCCTATGCCGCGGGCGAGCGCGGCCGGATGGGCGAGAATCGCCGCATTGACGGGTTGGCAAGCCCCGAGGCGCGCGAATTCTTAGGTGCTGCAGCGGACGAGTTTCTCGCAGAGATCGAGCTTGTGAAGGGTGCAACCCAGGCCTGGGATATCGAAGCCTATCGCGCGGGCCGACAGACGCCCGTGTTCTTCGGATCGGCGATCAATAATTTCGGCGTTGAGGAACTGCTTGCGGCGTTCACCGCGCACGCGCCGGGTCCGCTCGCCCGGCCAACGACCGAGCGCAGCGTCGATCCCTTTGAGGAGTCTCTGACCGGGTTTGTCTTCAAGATCCAGGCCAATATGGATCCCGGGCATCGTGATCGCATTGCCTTCATGCGCCTGTGCTCGGGGGCCTATCAGCGCGGCATGCGCTTGCATCACGTGCGTCTCGACAAGGAGGTTCGCGTGGCCGATGCGCTCACGTTCATGGCCGCCGACCGCGTGCAGGCGAAGGAAGCCTATGCCGGCGACATCATCGGCTTGCACAATCATGGCACCATCAATATCGGCGATACCTTCAGTGCGGGTGAGCGCCTGACCTTCACCGGCATTCCTAATTTTGCGCCTGAGCTCTTTCGCCGCGCGGTCCTGAAGGACCCGCTGCGCATGAAGGCGCTCGCCAAGGGTCTGGTGCAGCTGTGCGAGGAGGGGGCGACGCAGCTCTTTAAGCCATTGCGCAACAACGATCTCATTTTGGGCGCCGTCGGCCCGCTGCAGTTCGAGGTGGTGGCGTTTCGTCTGCAGGATGAGTACGGCGTGCAGTGTGTATTTGACATGATCAATGTCCACACCGCCCGCTGGATCGGCGCTGACGATCCGCGCAAGCTCGAGGAGTTTCGTCTCAAGGCGCACGACAATCTGGCAATTGATCACACGGGCGCGCTCGTCTACCTTGCGCCGTCGCGCGTGAATCTGGAACTGACTATTGAACGCTGGCCCGAGCTTACTTTCTCGCCGACGCGAGAATACCAAGCCAGTTGACGGGCGGGGATTGCGGCTCGGCAAAAATCCGAATTATTGTGTCAGCTCAGGCCGCAGCGGGGGGGCTTGAATGTTGCCGAGCCGTCCGGCCCATGCGCTGCGCTTTGACTCGTAACACAAAAGCTGTAAGTTCAAAGATGCGCGATCGCGTGCAGCGAGACAAATTGAACATAACGACGATCGAGGGGGCAAAAAAAATGCAAACTTCATGGCGAAGGGGTCGGAGCTGCACGCTGCACCCGCCAGAGCGTATCGCAATGCGTCAAAACGCATCGCAACCCGCATGCGCCTTGTCTCGGCTTGGGATGCTAGCGGTAGCCTGGCTCCGTTGCGCAGTGAATGATCCAGATCAGGTTTCCGCCGCTGTAATTGCCTAGGGAGCCGCCCGCGAAGATCAACCGGCCCTCGCCTTTATAGACAAGCTCAAAGCGATGCCGATCGCTCCCGAAGTAGAATGGGATGAATGCCTTGCCGGTAATGTATGCCCCCTGATCGGTGGGCGGTCCGGCGATATCAGTCACTTGCTTCATGCCCATGCCAATTTGCAACTGCGTGAACTTGCTGTTTGGCGCAGGGATGCCGGTGATCTCACCCTCGTAATCATTGACGCCCTTGACCTTCTGGCCGTGACCGGCCTCGACCTTTGAGGCATCAATGACTTCTCCTGCGCTATTCATGCCTGGAGCAGCTTTGCCCGAATCCGCAGCCGGATCCTTGGCGTTGTCGGCATTGGCGTCCGTCTGCGCGCTGCCGGCAACCACAAAGGCAATCACCAATATAAATGCACTGATTTTTGTAAACACTTTGAAACCCTCCCGTTTCATTTTCTCAGCAACCGATGGCATCTATTTAGTGCGCAACTCGTAGGTCAAATCAAGCTAATCCTGGCAGGACGAAGTCAGGCGGACTTCCTTTGCTGCATGAGCGACTCCCGTGGCCGGCGCACGACGTGCAGGCGCAGCACCATGCGCTCAAAGGCTGCGATCGCCGTTGCGGCGGCTTGACCGCTCACCGGGCCGTAACGCAGCTGCGCGTAGCGCGCCAGGAGCGGCTGGGCACGTGGCGCAAGATCCGGCCGGCCGTGCGCAATCCGCGCAGCATAGGCGAGCGGTCCTTCATGCGCATCGCGGGCGACACCGGCACGCGCAAGCTTCCTGCACAGGCGTGCGTAGGCGCGCCCCAGGCGATCGGGCGGCCGCGGCCCTCCGGAACGTCCGATATGCCAGGCAATCCACATGAGCCAGCCGACAAGGCCGCTACCGAGCGCCGCGACCAGCGCCGTCCAGTCCGCCGAATGCACGCCGAGACGCGCGAGGATTCCAAGTTGAGTATTGACATCGAACTTCACGATGCGTTCGTTCCACGCGGTGTTGAGAGCGTCCCATTCCTGCATGAGATGCGCGAGCAACGGCGTCGCATACAGCAGGCGGGTGCTGCCCGAGACCCCGTCCGGCAGGATGTCGAGAATGCCGCGGCGCAGGCGCTCCGGTGCGACGATCGCGGTGGGATCGATTCGCCGCCAGCCGCGTCCGTCAATCCACACCTCGGCCCAGGCGTGAGCATCGGACTGGCGGATGATCAAATATCCTCCGATGGGATTCCATTCGCCGCCCTGATAGCCCGTCACCACTCGGGCAGGCACACCGCCTGCGCGCATCAATGCGACGAACGCGGAGGCGTAGTGCCCGCAGAATCCCTCGCGCGTATGAAACAGAAAGTCGTCCACGGAATCAAAGTCAAGCTTCGGCGGGGTCAGGGAATACTGGAAACCGCCGGTGCGAAAGAAGTCGATGACCGCACGCACGTAGTCCGAATCCGTCGGTGCGCGCTCGCGCAGCCGTGCGGCCAGTTGGCGCGTGCGCGGATTGCGGTCGGGCGGCAGCGCGGTTTCCAGCCTACGCGCAAAATTTGACAGTGGCTGTGATGACTCCGTGTGGGTATAGGACACCGCATCGTAAGTAATCGGCTGCGTGACGGGCTCGCGCGCGACAAGGTCGAAGTCAGGGCTGAAGAACGCCCGCCTGTCGGGCGCGCCGACGACAGTGTCGAGAGTGAGCCACCAGCGATTGCTGTTGGGCACCAGCGTGATGGAGTAGCGAAACGGTGCGCCAAGATACCGCAAGGATGGTGGGTCATAAGCCTGGCGCGCCCCGCGACGCCAGCTGTAGCCGTCGAAGTCGTGCAGCACCGGTCCCCTCCAGTAGCGCTCCTGTGCGGGGGGAATAGCGCCTGCAAACCGCGCGCGAAAGGCCGGATCATACGAGGCGATGAGCTGCGTGATGCTGCCGGGGCTCATGGTGTCGCCAAGTCCCGTGACCGCATCGTCGCTCGCAGGTAAAGCCCAGAATCCTCCTGGCAGACGCGGAAAGAATAAAAAGAATACGAGCGCAAGCGGCAGAGCGAGCAGCAAACTGCGCACGGCGAGTTTCCCTGCGACGCGAACGTCGAGCCCCGTGCCCCCGTAGGCCGAGACGACGAGCGCCATACAGCACAGCACTGACGCGCCGAGATACAGCGGCAATCGCGCCAGTGACTGCCGATCGAGACAGGCGGCGAAGAGCAGGAAGAGGGCAGCTCCGATTACGATGTAACGGTCGCGGCGGCTGTGGGTCTCCAGGAGCTTGATCGAGCCCATGACGACGAGAAGCACGGTGCCGGCCGCAAGTCCGTTCAAGGTATGGAAGGTTGCGACCACGCAGGTCACGAGAAGGAACGTCAGAATGAGTTGCACGGCCCTGGGGAGTGCAGGCAGCTTGTGCGCCGCCACGCTCAACTGCCAGGCCGCGCAGGCGATCAGGACTGCCGTCGCCCAGAAGGGAATGCGGTCCACGTTCAAAAGCGCACCCGCAGCGAAGGCCGCGGTGCTCCACAGCATGGGGCGCAATGTGTCGCCCTCAGCGTGCGATGGTGGCGGCATGGCGCACTGGCGCTAAACCATGAAGGGCGAGGGCGCGCAGGCATCGATGTCGGTGCTGTGCACCGCGATCGAGCGCCAGCGCACCGCTTGGCAGGCTGAGCGCGTAGCGCTCGCCGCGGTTTTCAGCATCGACGATCCAAGCAGCGAGCTGCTCGAGGCGCCTCTCAGTATCAAGATTCGGCAGGCGCTCGAAGTCAAAGAACCGCTCCGGGGCCGCCGCGGCGCAATATTCCTTGACGAGGAGCGGCGCGCCGCGAGCGTATGCCTTCCATGCCACCTGACGCGGCGAGTCGCCATCGCGAAAGGCGCGCAAGCCCAGCCACTCATCCCCGCCCGAGCCACCGTGGATCTTCGCGCCGGGCGTCACACCGGCCACGGTGGGCAGCGGCAAGAGGCCGCGCGCGCGCGGATACACGATGAGCTCCAGCGGCAGATAGACCCAGGTCCAGGCGCGAAAGAGACCCAATGGCAGCGCCGTCGTCAGACGCAGCCCGTCAATCAACACTCGGCCGCGCACCGTCGTCGGCACCGCGAGGTTGAGGCGCGCGGCGCCGCGCGGAGCGATGTCGGTGACGCTCGGCGCAACTCCGGGCAGGTCCGCCTCGATGCGCAGGCGCACAAGCGGCGCGGGATTCTCGAGAGTGAGCTCAATTTGACCCGCGCCACCGGCGAAAGCGGGCACGGCGGTCGCACCCTGCAGCGCGATCCCGAGGAGGTTGCGATGGCAACGGTGCAGCCCGACGAGAACGAACCCGGTGAGCCAGAAGGTCAGAAATAGCGCGGTGCTGTTGCTGTAGTTGAGAGCCGCGACGAACATGCAGAACAGGAGGAATGCGAATCCCCAGCCAGCGCGCGTCGGCAGGATATAGATCCGGTGGTAATGCATCGTGACGGGCAGCGCATCGGCGCCCTGACGCCGTCGGGCCCAGTTTGCGATGCGTGCGCGGAGGAAGCGCTTCAAACGCGTCTCTATAGCGGCACGGGAACCGCTTTTAGGATCTCATCCGTCAGCGCGCTGCCCGCGCGCATGTCGAGACCCTCGCGCCGCTCAAGCCGGTGCGCGACCACTGCGGGCAGAACCGCCTGCACATCCTCCGGCATCACAGCCACACGATTTTGCATATAGGCCCAGGCTTGCGCTGAGCGGATGAGTCCCTGTCCGGCGCGCGGGGAAAGTCCCAGCTTCAAGTCTGCGCGTGCGCGCGTGCGTGCGATCAGAGCAAGTGTGTAATCAAGCAGCGCATCGGCAACGTGCACCTCGCGCACCGCCGCTTGGATGCGCAGCAGCGCGGCGCAATTGAGCGCCGGCGCTATCTGCGGCAGTAGCTCGCGCCGTGAGCCGCTCTTCAGCAACTCGCGCTCGTGGTCGGTGTCCGGATACCCCAGGGTCACGCACATGAGGAAGCGGTCGAGCTGCGACTCAGGCAGCGCAAAAGTTCCGACCTCATCATGCGGATTCTGTGTCGCGACGACGAAGAACGGGTCGGGCAGAGAATACGTCGTGAGATCCGCGCTCACCTGGCGCTCCTCCATCGCTTCCAGCAAAGCGCTCTGCGTGCGTGGGCTCGCGCGGTTGATTTCATCGGCAAGCAGGAGCTGGGTGAAGACCGGGCCCTTGCGAAATTCGAAGACCTGCCGGGTGCGCTCAAACACGGATACGCCGATGACGTCGGCCGGCAGCAGATCACTGGTGAACTGCACGCGTTGCCATGCGAGTCCGAGGACGTGCGCGAGTGCGTGTGCGAGGGTCGTCTTGCCGACGCCGGGCACGTCCTCGATCAGGAGATGACCACGCGCGAGAAGACAGGCGAGACACAGGCGCACCTGAGCGCTCTTGCCGAGAATCACGGTCTCGAGTGCGGCAAGTCCGCGCTGCAGTGCCGCTCGATCCGGCTCGGTCATGCGCTTTGCAGAGCCCGCACGCGCCTAAGCTGCGCTTCGAGCCCGGTCGCCGTGCGCTCAAGCTCCGCGGCGCGTTCGCGCAGGGCGCCGACGACCGCCGCGGGTGCATGACTCACAAGGTTCTCATTGCCGAGCTGGGCGCGCGTCTTATCCAGATCCTGCCGCGTCTTTGCCAGGCGCTTGCCGAGGCGCTCCGACTCGGCGGCCGCATCAATGAGATTCGCCATCGGCACGAGGATCGTGAGCTCCCCGACCATGGCCGTCGCGGCCTGCGGCGCGGCCACGCCATGCTCGAGCACAGTAATTCTGTCGATGCCTGCGAGGCGCTCAAGATACGTGCGGTGCCGCTCGATGCCGGCCCGATCGCCCGCGGAGGGCTCCTTCACCAGCACAGGAATGCGTTTAGACGGGTTGATATCCATCTCGCCGCGAATCTGGCGCACGGCGAGAATGAGACTCTGCAGCCACGCGATCTCAGTCTCAGCCTCCGGATCGGGCGGATAGTCGGCAGCATCCGGATATGGTTGGAGCATGATGGTCGCGCCGCCCCGGCCGGCGAGTGCCGCGGTTTTCTGCCAAATCTCTTCGGTGATGAATGGCATGAGCGGATGCAGCGCGCGTTGCAGCGCTTCGAGTATCTGCGCCAGCGTGTGGCGGATGCCACGCTTGGCCGCCGTGGATGTTTCTTCCGCCTGCAGCACGGGTTTCGTCAGCTCCAGATACCAGGAGCAGAATTCGTCCCAGGTGAACTCGTAGAGTGCGGCGGCTGCAAAATCGAAGCGATAGGTGGCAAGGGCGCTTTGCACCTCGGCGAGCCGCCGGCCGAAGCGCGCGCGGATCCACCGGTCGGCCAACGATAGTTCAGCACCTGTGCCGCCCGCACTTTCGGCATCCGGAACCATGAGCGTGACGAAGCGCGCGGCATTCCATAATTTGTTGCAGAAGTTGCGGTAGCCGGCCACGCGCTGCAGGTCAAAGCGGATGTCGCGATTCGCCGAAGCCAATGCAGCGAAGGTGAAGCGCAGCGCGTCGGTGCCGTGGGCGGAAATGCCGTCCGGGTAGGCCTTGCGCGTTGCCTTCTCGATCCCGGGCGCAAGCTGCGGCTGCATGAGGCCACGCGTGCGCTTGGCGACCAGTGCCTCGAGATCAATGCCATCGATGATGTCGAGCGGGTCAATGACGTTGCCTTTGGACTTCGACATCTTCTCGCCGTGTTCGTCGCGCACCAAGCCCGTGATATAGACGTCGCGAAACGGCACGTCGTCCATGAACTTCAGGCCCATCATCAGCATGCGCGCGACCCAGAAGAAGATGATGTCGAAGCCGGTGACGAGGACATTGGTCGGATAGAAGCGCGACAGCTCCGGGGTCTTCTCGGGCCAGCCGAGCGTTGAGAAGGGCCATAGCGCCGAGGAAAACCAGGTGTCGAGAACGTCTTCATCCTGGCGCAGGGGCAGCGTCGCAGCGAGACCATGCTGGGCGCGCACTTCCTCCTCGCTCCTGCCCACATAGCTTTTCCCTGCCGAGTCATACCAGGCCGGAATGCGGTGCCCCCACCACAGCTGCCGGCTCACGCACCAATCCTTGATATTGCGCATCCATTCGAAGTACGTTTTCGCCCAGTTCTCCGGCACGAAGCGCGTGCGAGCGTCTTCGACGGCGCTGATCGCGGGCGCGGCGAGCGGCGCGATCTTCACGTACCACTGATCGGTGAGGTAGGGCTCGAGGATGGCGCCGCTTCGGTCGCCGCGCGGAATCATCAGCCGGTGCTTCTCGATGCGCTCCACAAGTCCCGCGGCCTTAAGCTCCGCGACAATGCGCTCGCGCGCGACGAAGCGGTCGAGCCCGCGAAAGCGCAGCGGTACGTTTTCGTTGAGGGCCGCGGCGGGAGTGAAGATGTTGATCTGCGGCAGGTTGTGGCGCAGTCTGATCTCATAGTCGTTGAAGTCGTGCGCGGGCGTGATCTTGACGCACCCAGAACCGAAGGCGGCATCCACGAAGGCATCGGCAATCAGCGGAATGACGCGCCCCGTGAGCGGCAGCTGCAGATCCTTGCCGACGAGCTTCTGATAACGCGCATCCTCGGGGTTCACCGCGACGGCGGTGTCTCCCAGCATGGTCTCCGGTCGCGTGGTTGCGACCACGATATGGCCCGAGCCGTCCGCGAACGGGTAGCGCAGATGCCATAGTTGGCCGTCCTCTTCTTCGCTTTGCACCTCAAGATCCGACAGCGCCGTCAGGAGCACCGGATCCCAGTTCACGAGCCGCTTGCCGCGATAGATGAGGCCCTCGTCGTGCAAGCGCACGAAGACTTCGGTGACGGCGCGCGACAGATCCGCGTCCATGGTGAAGCGCTCGCGCGACCAATCGACCGAGGAGCCGAGTCTGCGCATCTGCGCGCCGATCGCGCCGCCGGATTGCGTCTTCCAGCGCCAAATACGCTCAACGAAGGCTTCGCGCCCGAGGCTTATGCGATTGGTCCCTTCCGCCTCGAGCTGGCGCTCCACCACCATCTGAGTGGCAATGCCCGCATGATCGGTGCCGGGCTGCCACAGGGTCTCCTCGCCGCGCATGCGGTGATAGCGCGCCAGCACATCCATCAGCGTGTGCTGAAACGCGTGTCCCATATGCAGCGTGCCCGTCACGTTCGGCGGCGGAATGACGATGCAGTAGGGCGCGCCGCCGGTGTGGTGCGGCGCAAACCAGCCGTGCGCCTCCCAGTGTGCGTAGATACGCCGCTCGATGTCAGGCGGCGCGTAGACTTTTTGCATTACCGCCCGGCGCGGTGGATCAGGAAGTCTGCCAGAAGCGGCGAGGGCCGCCCGGTGCTGCCCTTGTGCGCGCCGCCCACGTACGCCGTTCCGGCGACATCAAGATGTGCCCACTTCATGCCCTGCGTGAACTTCGCAAGGTAGGCGGCCGCGGTGATTGCGCCGGCTTCGCGGCCGCCAATGTTGGCAAAATCCGCAAAATTGCTCTTGAGCTGCTCGCTGTATTCCTCCGTGACGGGCAACTGCCAGGCGCGGTCATCGGCGCGCACGCCGGCGCTGATGATCTCGCGTGCGAGCCCATCATCATTGCTCATGACGCCGGTGTGATGTGACCCGAGCGCAATGACACAGGCGCCCGTCAGTGTTGCTATGTCGATGACGGCGGCGGGATTGTAGCGACGCGCGTAGTGCAGGGCGTCGCACAGCACGAGCCTGCCTTCTGCGTCCGTGTTCAGGATTTCCACCGTCTGGCCGGATGCGCTCGTGACAATGTCGCCGGGCTTGATGGCCTTGCCGCTCGGCATGTTTTCGCAGGCTGCGACGAGGCCGACGACGTTGAGACGCAGGCGCAGTTCCGCGGCGAGGCCGACCGCCGCGATCACAGCGGCGGCACCGCTCATGTCGTATTTCATCTCATCCATGGCGCCCGGATCCTTGAGCGAGATGCCTCCGGTATCAAAGGTGATGCCCTTGCCGACGAGCACGACCGTCGGCGCGGTCTTCGAGTGGCGATACTCGATGATGATGAACTTCGCAGGCTCCTCGCTGCCTCGCGTGACGGCGAGAAAGCAGCCCATTTTTTCGCGCTTCAGTGCCGCTTCATCGAGCACCTGCACTTTGAGCGCCGCGACACCCTTTGCAATTGCGCGCGCGCGATCGGCGATGTAGCTCGGCGTGCAAACATTCGAGGGCAGGTTGGCCAGATCCCGCTGCACGCGCATGGCATTTGCGACCGCGGTTCCGTGCGCGAGTCCGCGCCGCGCTGCGGCGGCGCCCGTTCGGCGCACGGGCCCGGCGAGCACGGTGTCGAGCGCGGCGGCCTTGGGCTTCTTGCCCGTTTTAAGATCATTCACCTGATAGAGCGCAGCGCCCGTAAGCTCTGCGGCTGCCCGCCCGAGGTAGTAGTCATCGAGCTCCTTCGCGCCGGGGCGCGCGACCGCCAGCGCCACGCTTGTGATACGCGTGCGTGCGACCGCGGTGAGGGCCGCGCTGCACGCGCGCCGCCAGGCCCTGCGGGAGAAATTCTTTTTTGGCCCAAGACCCGTCAGGAGGGCGCGCGTGGCCTTCGTGCCGGTGAGATCCGTCACGAGCAACGTTTCGCCGATCTTGCCGGAGAGATCGCCGCGCGTCAGGAGCGCCGCGATGCGCCCGCCGGTCGCTGCGTCCACCGCGCGCGCCTCCTCGGTGAGTTCGCCCTCCTCGAAGGCGCCGAGAATGAGGCACTCCACAGGCACTGTCGTGATCCCCGTCGTCCAAATATCGAAATGCATTGAATTCATCCCCGCAAGGTCTTGAGTTTTTTGGCCGTATCTGAGCTATTGAGACCCGGCCCCGTCTGAATTACCTTAGGAAGCCTAAATTCCTTTGCCGCTCCCATTCGCGTCCACTCATGCATAAACGCACGGCGGGTTCGCCACACCCGAGTTTAACCCAAGAGTCGCCCGCCGTTATGCCGGGTATGGGTTGAGCGGTAGGGCACCCACTTTGGGGCGGATTCTCGGCCGGTATGTTCTGAAGGAAGTCCTGGCGAGCTGGCTGGTGGTGACGGGCGTCCTCCTCATCATCCTGCTCACGAATCAAATGGCCCGCGTACTCGCGCGTGCGGCTGAAAATCAGTATCCGCAGCAGGTCGTGCTCGAGCTCATCGGTTTAGGCGCGCTGCAGGATGTGAGTATTCTCATGCCGATCGGGCTGCTCCTGGGCGTGGTGCTCGCATTTGGCAGGCTCTACCACGACAGCGAGATGACCGCGGCATTGGCCTGCGGAGTCGGCACGGCGCGCCTGTACTGGCCGGTGACGCTGCTCGCGGTGTTCGTCACCGCCGTGCTTGCCTGGCTGACGCTCGATCTTGGGCCACAGGCGGTCGAGCGCTCCTTGTCGCTGCGCGGCGCAGCGCTGCGCGCCGGGCAATTCGCGCCCATCTCACCAGGACACTTTCGCACTTTTGGCGGCAGCGGCGGGGCTGTCGTCTACGCCGAGGGGCAGAACCCCGACGGCTCGTTATCGCACGTGTTCGTCGAGCGCGAAACCGAGGGTCGGGTACAGGTGGCGGTGGCAAACCGTGCCCGGCATGCGCTCGCGGCGGATGGCTCGACCCACACGCTGACACTCTATGACGGCGAGCGCTTTGAGGGTGTGCCCGGCAGCGCCGAATTTCGGATCGTGCGCTTCGCCGAACATGTCATCCCAGTGCAGGTGCCGCAGCTCAGGGATGCGGTGACCGCGCTCGAGGCGCGCCCCACGCGCGAGCTGGTACAAAGTAGCGACCCCGGCGAGCGTGCCGAGCTGCATTGGCGCGTAGCGTTACCGGTGATGTGCATCGTGCTCACCTTGCTCGCCGTGCCGCTCGCCCACCTGCGGCCGCGGCAGGGACGCTTCGCGCGCGTCTGGCTCGCGGTGCTCGTGTATCTGCTCTATTCAAACCTCGTGTCGGCTGGCAAGGTGTGGATCGCCCGCGGCACCGTGCCGGAGATACTCGGGCTTTGGTGGGTGCATGCGGCTGTCGTGCTCCTGGCGATCGTGGTGATTTATGCCCCCGGCCGCCTGGCACGGTGGCGCAACAAGAGTCCCGCATGACGATACTCGACCGCTACATGATCCGTACCATTTTGGGGTCGGTCGCGCTCGTGCTCGCCATCTTCCTCGTGCTGGGAGCGCTTTTCGCCTTCATCGGCGAGCAGGATGACATCGGCATTGGCCACTACACCGCCCTCGACGCATTCTGGTTCGTGCTCTTAAGCCTGCCGCAGCAGGCCTGGGAGGTGCTGCCGATCGCGGCGCTCATCGGTTCGCTCGTTGGGCTCGGCACTCTGGCGCGCGGCAGCGAGTTGACCGTCATCCGCGCGACCGGTATTTCGGTCGCACGTTTGGCCGCGGCCGCGCTCGCCGCTGCACTCGTTCTCATCGTGTGTGAACTCGCTTTAGGGGAGTTCTTTGGGCCGCCGCTGCAGCAGGCGGCGAAACAGCACAAGGCCTTCGCCAAATTTACGGACATGAGTTTTGGCGGCGGCGGCGGCGCTTGGGTGCGCGACGGCAACCTGATCCTGAATGTCACGCGCCAGTCGCTGGGTCGTCATTTTGGCGCCATGCAGGTCTTTGAGCTTTCCCCCGAACATCGACTGCTTGCGATCGGACACGCAGCGCGTGCCACGGCCGGCTCGAACCGCACGTGGCTCTTGTCCGACTACGCCGAATCGCGATTCACGCCCGAGCGTGTGATCGCGCGCCCGGCCGGCGAGCGAGTGCTGCACTCAAGCGTAAGCGCGGGATTTCTCGGACTTGCCGTGGTAGATCCGAGCGATTTGGAAGTCTCGGCCTTGTGGCGCTTGATCAGCTACTTCAAGGCGAATGCGCTCGATGCGCGCCCCTACGTGTTTGCCTTCTGGTCGCGCGTTGCACGTACCGTGGCGATCGTATTTGCCGTGCTCCTTGCCATTCCCTTCGTATTGGGATCGCTGCGCTCCGCTGGCGCCGGTGCCCGCACCCTCGTGGGACTCATGCTCGGAATGGTGTTTTTCCTGCTGCAGCGCCTCATCGAAAGCGGCACGATCGTGTTTCAGCTGAATCCCATCGTGCTCGCCTGGTTGCCTACTACCCTCCTGATGGCGGTCGCTCTCGGCCTTCTTTGGCGTACGCGCTGAAGCCGACGGCGCCATTCCGCGCATCCCGGAATTGCGCCCTCAAGAGGTGGAAACATCGAAGCCCGCGGCCGGATCGCCGCGCGCGCTAAAGCGGGGGCTCGGTATTGCTCCGGCAACCGGCCGCCGATGGCCCGGCCTTCGATGCGGCGCATCGTCCCACACCTTCTGTGCCTGGGAGTTTATAATTTTAGTCCGCCACTCGTCCGAGGCGGGTTAATCTACTAGCGCCGCAGCGGGTTTGCGGCGACCACTTTCGTTTGAGGTCCAGCAGGCATGGCCGACATCTTCATTTCCTACGCCCGCAGCGACAGAGCGCGCGTCGCGCCGCTCGTGTCCGCGATCGAGGCGCGGGGCTGGTCGGTTTGGTGGGACCCTGCGATTGCGGCTGGGCAGCAGTTCGACGACCAGATCGATGCGGAATTGCAGGCGGCGAGCGCCGTGCTGGTGGTGTGGACCGCAACATCGGTGGCCTCGCGCTGGGTGCGCGGCGAGGCGCGTGACGCCGCGGAGCGCGGCATCCTGGTTCCGGTGCGATTCGATGACGCTCGGTTGCCGATCGATGTTCGGGCGATTCAAACGACCGACCTCGATAAGTGGAACGAGGATCCCGCGAGCGCTCCGTTCCAGGATCTCTTGCGTTCGCTCGAGAGCGTCATCAAGCGTCAACGCGCATCAGCGAAGTCAGCCGCAAGCTCCGCGCCATCTGCAGCCGCCGCCGCCGTTCCGCGCGTCGCGATCTGCGTCCTGCCCTTCGCCAACATGAGCGGCGATCAGGAGCAGGAGTACTTCAGCGACGGCATCACCGAGGACATCATCACCGATCTGAGCAAGGTTTCGGCACTGGCCGTCGTTTCGCGCAACAGCGCGTTTATGTACAAGGGCAAGCATGTTGATGTCCCCAAACTCGCGCGCGAACTCAAGGTCGGCTACGTCCTCGAAGGCAGCGTGCGCAAGGCGGGTGGCCGCGTACGCATCACCGCCCAGCTGGTCGACGGTTCGAGTAACGAGCACCTCTGGGCCGAGCGCTACGATCGCGACCTGAACGATATCTTCGCGCTGCAGGCCGAAATCTCCGAGGCCATCGTCAAGGCCCTGAAATTGAAGCTCCTGCCCGAAGAGAAGAAGGCGATCGAGCAGCGCGGCACGGACAATGTCGAGGCCTACAATCTCTATCTCCTGGCGCGACAGAGCTACATCACCGGCCATGAAGCCGATGTCCGGCGGGTGGAAGCGCTCATCCGGCTGTGTAACCGCGCCATCGAAATCGACCCCAAGTATTCGCGCGCCTGGGCGCTCATGGCCATTGGGCAGATGACCCTGCGCTTCGTCCACGGCAGACCCGGCGATGACGGTCTGGTGCCGGCAGAACGGGCGCTCGCGCTCGACGCCAATCTCGCCGAGGCCCATGCGGTCAAGGCGAGAATCCTCGCCCAGCATGGCCGTCATGATGAGGCGGCGGCCGAAATCGATGTCGCCCTGCGTCTGGACCCCGAATCCTACGAGGTCAATAGATCAGCCGCGTATTTGCGATTCAGGCAGCAGCGGCTGGACGAGGCCGCTCGTTATTATGAGAAGTCGATGTCTCTTATGGAGACGGATCTTAATTCCAGCTCCATGCTGCTCACCTGTTATACCGCCGTCGGAAATTCGCAATCTGCCCGTCGGGTTGCGCAAATCACACTTTCCCGAACCGAGAAGACTCTGGCGCAAGATCCGAATAATGGAACGGCCATGGCCTACGGCGCCGTTGCTCTTGCGGCTCTGGGGGAGGCGGAACGCGCGAAGGATTGGATGAATCGTGCGCTGCTCATTGATCCGGACAATATGAACGCGCGCTATAACTTTGCCTGCCAAATGGCAGCCCATTTGAAAGATTCGGAAGCGGCACTCAAATTGCTCGGTCCGGTTTTCGAAACCCTCGCCATCGGCTTCTTGAATCACGCCAAAGCCGATCCGGACCTCGATCTTCTGCGTGATGATCCGCGATTCAAGGCGATGATCGCGGCCGCCGAGGCGCGGCTCGCGGCGACGAATGACGGAGGCTCCGCGACGGGTTCTTGACCTCGGGATGGCCGCCACCGTTGGACACGGCCCGCTAGCGCCACTCTGCAGCACCGGTCGCCTAGTTTTCGTTACTTTCGCCCTATGGCTCGAGACCTCTCCGCCCGCCAGGCCCGCCGAATCGCACTTGCAGCGCAGGGACTCGCCGCGCGACGGCCGGCCGGGCCGGTGAGCCGGCGCGATCTGCGCAAGCTTGCTGACAGGCTGGGCGTCATTCAAATCGACAGCGTCAATGTGTTGGCACGCGCCCATTATCTGCCCGCGTTTTCGCGCCTCGGCAGTTATCCGCTCACGCTGCTGGAAGATGAGGCCTGGGGCAAGCGGCCGTCGTTATTCGAATATTGGGGCCATGCGGCCTCGCTGATGCCGCTCGCGCTGCAGCCGCTCCTGCGCTGGCGGATGACGCGCACGCGCGGCTTGCGCGACGGTGAGTGGGGGAAATTCGCCCGCGAGCGGCACGACTACATTGGCCAAGTGCTCGCCGAAGTCGAGCGGCGCGGACCGGTGACTGGGGGCGACTTCGCAGACGGGCCGCGCAAGAGCGGCTGGTGGAACTGGAGCCACGGCAAGCATGCGCTCGAGTGGCTGTTCGCGGCCGGATTGATCGCCACCCAAACTCGCCGCGGATTTGAACGTGTCTATGATCTGACCGACCGAGTCATCCCGCGCGCTGTGCTGGAGCAAGCGACACCCGCTGAGGCCGATGCACACCGTGCGCTATTGATGATCGCCGCGCGGGCGATGGGCGTGGCGACTGAAGGCGACCTGCGCGATTACTTCCGCATGCCGGTGGCGGAGACCCGTGCGTGTTTGGCAGATCTTGTCGCGGCGGGTGAATTGCAGCTCGTTGAAGTCGAAGGCTGGCGCCAGCGTGCGTACCTCGCTGCAGATGCAAGGGCGCCGCGCGCGCTTGTGGCGTGCGCGCTGCTATCGCCCTTTGACAACCTCATCTGGCGGCGTGAGCGCACCGAACGATTGTTCGGCGCGCGCATTCGGCTCGAGATCTATACACCGGCGCACAAGCGCGAGCATGGCTACTATGTCCTGCCGTTTCTCCTGGGCGAAAGCATCGCGGCGCGTGTCGACTTGAAGGCCGATCGCAAGGGGCGGCGCCTGCTGGTTCAGGCTGCGCATTTGGAGCCGGGCGCCGAGAGCGCGGCGGTAGTTCCGTGCCTCGCTGCCGAATTGGCGCAGCTTGCTGCGTGGCTCGATCTACCCGAAATCACAGTCGCAAAAAAGGGCAGCCTTGCGGCTGCCCTTCGGCGCGAGCTTGGTTAGGTTGCAGGGTGCCGCGATGAGGCGAGCAGGTTGGCGGCAACTGGCTCCTCTGCTACCAGTCTTTCGAGCGCAGCGAAGTCCACGGGCTTGACGAGGTGCGGTCTCACGATTTGTTCCGCGAGCCGCTGCCAGTTGGCAAGCCAACTAAAAACACAGTGCGTGCTGCAGCGCGCCGGTTTTGATCCGCACAGCGGGAGCTGGTGCGAGACAGCACGGGGACGAGCGTTCGGCGGCTGCTGTGCCAAGGAAAACTCGCGCAGGGTTAACTGCGGCGAAAGCTCCGATGAGGATTGCACCGCCGGCCAGCAATCCAGATCGGCCCTTCAGTCGCTTTTCTTAGCTGCGCTCGACTTCGTGGCTTTGGGCTTGGGCGGCTCAACCTTTTTCAGCAAGTCTTCAAGCGGGCGGAACATCGCCTGATATTTGTAGGCCGGGATTTCGATCTGCCACCCCTGAAAGCGCTTATTGAGGGCGTCTGCCTCGGCTTGCGCGTCCTTGGCGGTTGAGCGCGCGAGGAGCGCGATGAAGTGATGCTCGCCTTCCGCCAGCCCCGTGACATCAAGCTCCAATCCGTTGAATGTGCGGAAGACGGCATGGTCGGATTTGGCTGCGGGCGCGGCGGTCGGAGTGCGTCGTCGGACGTCATCCGCCTGCAGCGCCGCGAAGGCGCCGCTGACATCGTTCGCGGCTGAACTGCTGGAGAGCTCCCGACCCTTCGGAATGGGAGTCACTTTGTAGTCGGTCTGTTGGGCCGAATCGCGCGTCGCCGTGTAGGCAGCGCCAGCCGCGGGCTCGACGAGCGCCTCCTTCACGCGCTGTTCGCCGACATCGACCACATTGCGATCGATCCAGCGCCGCGGGTCGGCGTCGACGCTGATGAGCGGCTGCGCGAGCAAGCTCGGCTCAGTGTGCGCGACGCGTACGAAGCTGGTCTTGCCTTGCTCGGGTTTACCCACGATGACTGCAAAAGTCTTCGCCGGCGTGATGACCTCGACGAGGGTGCTTGCGGCTTTGGGGGAGTCGCTGTCTTCGACGCCGAGCTGCGGGTAGAGCTCCCGGCTGCGCGTCTTTTCCTCAACGACATTGAGCGCACCCAGATCAAGCAGCAGCTTGCGCACGCGTCCTGAGTCCGCCGGAAAATCACGCTCGGCGACGACCCAGTCCGTCGCGCTCTTCTTAAGCGTAGTACGCGTCCCATCACCCTTCCTTAGATGAATCTCAGTGACGTCGTTCAATGACTTCTGAAGACCGGGGAGCACGAGGTCGCCAGCGAGGGTCGCCTTCTCAAGATGACGCTGGGACGCGAGCCACAGGGATCCTGCGATCACGATGACTCCTGCGATGAGGAGGAGTAGAACGCGTCGCGGGGTCATGAGCGCCCCGTGTTCTGTAAGGTCGCGTGGTGCGCGCGCCGCCGCCGGCGCCAGCCGACCACGAGGAGCGCAATCACGGCGAGGAGCGCAGGCACGACGACGATGTTCAACACCTTCAATGTCGTACCCAGCCGGTGGATTTCCTCATCGAGGCCGAGGCGTACATTGCGCAGTTCCTTGCGCACCTGCAGCTTCTCATCCTGAAAGCGATTGAGCTCGCGCTCCTGCTCGGGGGTGAGGATCACGGAGGATTTGTCATTGCGCCGCGACTCGAGCGTCGTCAATTTTTCCTCCGTCGTACGCAGTTCCTGCTCGAGCTCCTGTTCCTTGCTGCGGAAGCGGTCATCTGCACTCCTGCGCAGCGCCTCGACGCGCTCGAAGGGGCGCGTGAATGTGGCGCGGCCGCGCACGCTGATGAGATCGGCGCTGCCGGAAAGATTATCGAGAACATTCAGCATCAAATCGCCATTGTTGGCCCACGCCTGTGCCACGCGTTGGCCAAAGAGATTCTGTTGCCGTACCCACAGATAATCCGCCAGCATGTCGACGTCGGCGAACACGATGAGCTCCAGGGGTTTTGCCGAGGTCTTCAGCGCCGTCGTGCCGGGCGGCAACGTGACGCCCGCGGGCGGTCCGCCCGGATATGCAGTCTTGATGTTGCCGGTGACGCGCGCGCCGATGACGTAACGCTCGCCGGTCGCATGGAATCCATCGCGCAGCGCGCCGGGATCAAACAACATCGCGAAGCGTTCCGTCGCGAGCGGTTGCGCCTGATTACTCGAGAGCAGCAGAGGCTCGAAGCGGGTGGTCGCGGCCTTGTCCGGCTTCAGGTAGCCGCTCATCGCGACATTGATGCTCGAGAGCCCCGCCGTCACCACATCGGAGTGGTTGAAGTTCGACTGGTCGAGTCCAAGGATACCGTAGTGCCGCGACGGCGCTTCATTCTCGTGCAGCGAGACCGACATGGCCTGCTTTGCATCGGCGATCACCTGACGCGGATTGTATTGCACGCCCCAGTTGGCCAGCAGCGGTTCAAGGTTCGAGGACTTGTCGGCACTCATTGCGGACATGGGATTCTGTGGATCCACGCCCGAGGTGTCGGGCTCGGCGATCGGATCGACAAATACTGCGATGTGGCCACCCTTTAATGCGTATTGGTCGATCGCAAACAATGTCGCGAGCGCGAGCTTCTTCGGGTGCACGAGCACGAGCACGTCGATGTCGGCGTCGATTTTAGTTGCGGCAGGGTCGACGGGCCGCACGTCAAAGAGCTGCTGCGCCTGCGAATAGATCGCCCAGGGCTCGCGCATCTGGCCCGACTGCGGATCCATCGACGGCGTCATCGGTATGCCCGCGAGCCAGCCGACAACCGGCTTCTTCGGATTGGCAAGCTGGTAGATGAGCTTTACGACATCGTATTCGAGGAACTCCTCCTTGGTCGGATCGAAAAACTCGATCGCGGCGTGGCCGTCGGTCGAGTTCGTGCCGGCCAAGCCGAAATAGAGCGTGCCACCGGAGCCGCCGAGCGGCGTGCCGCGTACGCCAAGCTCGGAAGCGCGGTCCTCATCCTCGGAAAACGGCTGCGGATCGATGAAGTGCAGGCGCAGCTTGCCATTCGAGCGCGCCGCCAGCTCCTCGAGGAACTCGCGCACGCGTCCGCCATAGGTCTTCAGCACCGGCAACTGTGCTGCGCTCTTCTCCGTGAAGAAGAAATACAGATTCACAGGCTCGCGCAGGCTCTTCAGGATCCGATCGGTGCCAGGCGCGGTCGAGTAGAGGCGGTTCTGCGTCAGATCCACGCGCCAACCGTGCAGGGCATGATCGAAAAGGATCGTGAGACCGACGAACAGGAGCGCGAGCGCCAGAAGCGCACCACCGCCAAGAGTTGAACGTTTCATCATGGTGTGCGCGCCCCGCCTCTACTCGGCTTTGCGCACGTCGAGTGCGATCGCGGTTGCGAGCAGGAAGAATGCGATCAGCATCGCGAAGTAGAGGAAATCGCGAATGTCGATGACTCCCTTGGCAATGGACTCGAAGTGCGTGAGAAACGACAGCGAGGCGATGGCGTCAATGAGCGCCTGCGGCGCCCAGCTGCGAAACACGTCGAGCACGAGAGGAAACCCCGCGAGCAGGAATGCGAAGCAAACGACGACGCCCAGGATGAAGGCAATCACCTGGTTGCGCGTGAGCGCGGACATGCACGATCCGATCGAGAGAAAACCGCCCGCGAGCAACAGGCTGCCGACGTAGCCTGCGAGAATGGCGCCGTTGTCGGGGTTGCCCAAATAGTTGACGGTCAGCCAGATGGGAAAGGTCAATGCCAGAGCGAGCGCCGCGAAGATCCAGGCGGCGAAGAATTTGCCGAGCACCGCCTCCCACAACGTCACCGGCTGCGTCAGCAGTAACTCGATGCTGCCCGTCTTGCGCTCCTCGGCCCACAGGCGCATCGCGAGCGCCGGTATGAGAAACAGATAGAGCCATGGGTGGAAATTGAAGAAGGGCGCCAGATCTGCCTGGCCGCGCTCGAAGAATCCGCCGAGATAGAACGTGAAGGAGTTCGCGAGCACGAGAAAGATCAGAATGAACACGTACGCAAGCGGCGTTGCAAAATAGCTGTGCAGCTCGCGGCGCAGGATGACGGCTACGTTGTGCATGAGTCTTTCTTGCCCTTACGCCGTGATCGTGCGGAATACTTCATCGAGGCGGCCCGACTCGAGATGCAGTTCTTTGAGATTCAATCCCCGTCGGGCCGCAAGCTCGCTCACAGAGGGCAGGATCTGGGCACCGGCACGCGGCAAGGCCGTGATACGCGCGTCGCGCTCACTCATTTCGACCGACTCGACCAGGGGCAGCGCGGCGATCGCGTCGCGCGCTGCAAGAAGATCCTGTGTGCTGTCGAGTTGCAGCGACACCGCGTTGTGATAGCGCGAGCGCGCTGCCAGGCCTTGCGGAGTGTCGTCGGCGACGATGCGGCCGCTGGCGATGATGATGGCGCGCGTACACACGGCGTCGACTTCTTCCAAAAGGTGCGTCGAGATGATGATGATCTTACCCTGCGACATCTCGTTGATGAGCGTACGCACCTCGTGTTTCTGATTGGGATCCAAGCCGTCGGTGGGTTCATCGAGAATGAGCACCGGCGGGTCCGGCAGCAGCGCCTGTGCGAGTCCAACGCGGCGGCGAAATCCCTTCGACAGCGTCTCGATCGTCTGCTCGAGCACCGTCGCAAGCTGCAGCCGCCCGATGACGTAATCGAGTCGGCTCGCGCGCGCGCTGTCGGAGAGGGCGCGCAGGTCGGCGATGAATTCGAGGAAACTCTGCGCGGTCATCTCGCCGTAGAGCGGCGCGCCTTCGGGCAGATAGCCGATCGATCTCTTGGCCGCGAGCGTATCGGTCGCGATGTCGTGCCCGCAGATGCTGGCCGCGCCGCTCGTTGGGCTGATGAACCCTGCGAGCATGCGCATGGTCGTCGTCTTGCCGGCGCCGTTGGGTCCGAGAAACCCTAGAACTTCGCCCGGATGCACCTCGAAGCTCACATCATCGACCGCGGTGAGCGTGTCGTAGCGCTTGCTGAGTCGTTCGGTCTTGATCATAAAGGTGGCATCGATAGAGGGGTGCGCCGCGGAAAAAGTTCCGCTGGGGGCAGCCGTTTAGGCGCGCGATTCTGAACGGGAGGGCTGCCGAATATCAAGCCCTCGGTATACGACGGGCGCGCCAATATAGAATTACGAGCGCGCCGCCCAGCATTCCGCCCAAATGCGCGAAGTGCGCAACCCCGGCCTGGGTATTGGTCACTCCGAGCACGAGCTCGAGGACTCCATAAAGCGTCACGAAGAGCCATGCGGGCATGGGAATGGGCGGGAACAAGAGCGTGATGCGCTGGCGCGGAAAATACATTGCAAATGCCAGGAGGAGCCCAAACACACCGCCTGAGGCGCCGAGCGTTGCCTCCGTCGAGCCTGCCAACGACGCGGTCAAGAGCTGCGTCGCGGCGGCTGCGATGACGCAAGCGAGATAGAAGATCGTGAACCGGCGGCTGCCCCAGAAGTACTCGAGCGCGCGCCCGAACATGAATAGCGCAAACATGTTAAAAAAGATGTGCGCAATGCTGCCATGAAGGAACGCATAGGTGACGAGCTGCCACGGCTGGAATAGCGGGCTTCCCAAGGGCCACAGCGCAAAGAGGGCCACCATTGAATTGCCGAAGGCCTGCTGCAGCAGAAACGCGACGACATTGACGGCGATGATGGCACGGGTGGCGGGCGGCAGGGAACTTGGCATGGCGCGAGTTTAACGTAAGAGGTGACGCGGCAATGATTGAGGCTTTCATATGCGATGCCGTGCGCACGCCCATCGGGCGTTACGCGGGGGCGCTTGCGGCGCTGCGCACCGACGATCTGGCAGCATTGCCGCTCGCGGCGCTCCTGGCGCGCAATCCATCTCTTGCAGCCGGCGCCGTCGATGAGGTGATCCTCGGCTGCGCGAACCAGGCGGGCGAAGACAATCGCAATGTCGCACGCATGGCAGCGCTCCTCGCCGGCTACCCCGTGGAGGTCCCCGGAGTGACGTTGAACCGCCTCTGCGGCTCAGGCCTCGACGCGGTCGCCGTCGCAAGCCGCATCATCAAGACGGGCGAGGCTGAGCTTGTGATTGCAGGCGGGGTTGAGTCGATGTCGCGGGCCCCCCTCGTGATGCCGAAAGCCGAGGCCGCGTTCAGCCGCGATGCGCAGATCTACGACACGACGATCGGCTGGCGCTTCGTCAATCCGCGCATGAAAAGCCAATACGGCATCGATTCAATGCCGGAGACGGGGGAGAACGTGGCCGCCGAATTCAGCGTGAGCCGTGAGGATCAGGATCGCTTTGCTTTAAGGAGCCAGGAGCGCGTGGCGGCGGCGCGCGCGCGCGGCTTCTTCAAGGGCGAACTCTTGAGCGTCGAGATTCCCGAGCGCAAGGGCAAGGTGCGCATCGTGAGCGAGGATGAGCACCCGCGCGAAACCAGTCTCGAGCAGCTCGCGAAACTGCCGACGCCTTTTCGCACCAACGGCACGGTGACCGCCGGCAACGCCGCGGGCATCAATGATGGCGCCTGCGCACTCATCATCGCCTCTTCCAAGGCCGTCGAACGCTTTCATCTAACGCCGCGGGCACGCGTCCTCGCCGCCGCGACCGCCGGAATTGCGCCGCGCATCATGGGCATGGGGCCCGTGCCGGCGACGCGCCGCGTCTTGGAGCTTGCGGGCCTTAAGATCGGCGCCATGGATGTCATCGAGCTGAACGAAGCTTTCGCCGCGCAGGCGCTCGCAGTGCTGCGCGAACTAGGCCTTCCCGATGACGCCGCGCACGTCAATCCCAACGGCGGAGCGATCGCGCTCGGCCATCCGCTTGGGATGTCGGGCGCGCGCCTGGCCACCACGGCGTCGTATCAGCTCGCCGCCGCGCACGCGCGCTACGCGCTCTGCACCATGTGCATTGGCGTGGGCCAGGGCATCGCGATGATTCTGCAGCGCGTGTAGCTGCGCTTATGTGCGTGACGAGACCCATGCTGCCCAGCTTTTTCATGCGCATCCTGAAGGTTCCCTGCGAGGCGGCGATAGGAAGTTGCGACCCACCGGCGTATTGCGGAATTCTGAAATGAGGCCACTCACGCCATCGCCGTCGGCGAGTCGCTAGAAATGCGGCGTCGCTACAAGAGCCACTTGATCGCAGGCTTGCCGACCACATCTATCTTGGCGGTGAACTCGATTGCCGGCTCCGAGCCTGAGCGCGCGGGCATGACGAGACGGCCGTGAGGCTTTTGCGGACCTAGCAGTTCTGCCGTCCTGCGCGATCAAGGGTTGACCGAAGGCGCGCGAAATGCGGGCGCAGTGGCGGACGCCGGCCAATGGCCTAGGCTTAGCTGTTTCCGTATCCAGTGTGACGCGAACGACCCACTTGGGCGGATGCGGGCGGCGTTTGAGTTTCTTCGTGTGATCGTTCGCGGTACATTCCCCGCCCGGGGAAGTGAGCCAATTGAAACCTTGGAGGTTGGGTCGACCATGAAAGCAAAAGCAGCGATCGCGTATGCCGCCGGCAAGCCGCTCGAGATCGTCACGGTTGATCTGGCAGGCCCCAAGGACGGGGAAGTTCTGGTCGAAATCAAGGCAAGCGGCGTATGCCACACCGACGAGTTCACGCGCTCGGGCGCTGATCCCGAAGGTCTCTTTCCGGTCATTCTCGGACACGAGGGCGCCGGAGTGGTCGTCGATGTCGGCCGCGGAGTCACGACCCTCAAGAAGGGCGACCATGTGATCCCGCTCTATACCCCGGAATGCCGGCAGTGCAAGTCCTGCCTGTCTCGCAAGACGAATCTGTGTACCGCCATTCGCGCAACCCAAGGCAAGGGCGTGATGCCTGACGGCACCAGCCGCTTCTCCCTCGATGGCAAGATGATCCATCACTACATGGGCTGCTCGACGTTCTCGAACTACACCGTGCTGCCGGAGATTGCGCTCGCAAAGATCCGCGAGGACGCGCCCTTCGAGAAGGTGTGCTACATCGGCTGCGGCGTCACGACCGGTGTCGGCGTCGTGATCAATACCGCCAAAGTCGAGCCGGGTGCGAACGTCGTCGTCTTTGGCTTGGGCGGCATCGGCTTAAATGTCATCCAGGGCGCGCACATGGTGGGCGCCAACAAGATCATCGGCGTCGACGTCAATCCGCGGAGGAAGGCGCTCGCCGAGAAGTTCGGCATGACGCACTTCGTCAATCCGAAGGAAGTGAGCGGGGATCTCGTGGCGCACCTCGTCGCCCTCACCGATGGCGGCGCGGACTACAGCTTCGAGTGCGTCGGCAATGTCGATCTCATGCGCCAGGCGCTCGAATGCTGTCACCGCGGCTGGGGCGTCTCGACCGTCGTCGGGGTCGCCGGAGCCGGACAGGAGATCAAGACCCGCCCCTTCCAGCTCGTCACGGGCAGGGTATGGAAGGGCACCGCTTTCGGCGGCGCCCGCGGCCGCACGGACGTGCCGAAGATTGTTGACTGGTACATGGACAAGAAGATCAACATCGACGACCTCATTACGCATGTGATGCCGCTCGAAAAGATCAACGACGCCTTCGATCTGATGCACAAGGGCGAATCGATCAGAAGCGTTGTCACGTTTTAGGGCTTTCTCAAATGTTGAGACCCGCGCAGGCAGGCTCTCTCGGCGCGGGCGGGTTCGATCTACGTTAATCGCTTAAGTTAAGAGGGGATCACTATGGCTGTTTCAATTCATCCGTCCGTCGATCAGGGCGTCAAGCAGGGATCCGCGAACTTCGCCGGCGGCGCGCTGACCTGCAAGTGTCCGTCCGACCCGGTCGTCGTCACCATCAAGGGCGACGTCGCATTCAATCATGCCTGCGGCTGCACCAAGTGCTGGAAGCCCAAGGGCGCGGTGTTCTCGATCGTCGGGGTCGTGGCACGCGACAATCTGAGCGTCACCGCGAACGGACAGAAGCTCAAGATCGTCGACCCGTCCGCTGCCATTCAGCGTCATGCCTGCAGTGTCTGCGGCGTGCACATGTACGGCCGCATCGAAAACAAGGCGCATCCGCTCTACGGCTTTGATTTCATCCATGTCGAGCTGTCGAAGGAGAAGGGCTGGGCGGCTCCGCAGTTCGCCGCATTCGTCTCCTCCATCATCGAGTCTGGAACGAAGCCCGATCAGATGGGCGCCATTCGCGCACGGTTGAAGGAGCTGGGTCTTGAGCCGTATGACTGCCTGTCGCCGCCGCTCATGGACCTTTTGGCGACGGATGCCGCCAAGAAAAAGGGGACGCTGGCGGCCTAAGGCCGCCCTCATGGCAGGACCCTCCTTCGAGGTCATCAGTGAGCACCGCTCGTTTGGCGGCGTCGTCGGCTTCTATCGCCACGATGCCGCCACAACGGCGTGCCCGATGCGCTTTGCACTCTTCACGCCACCGCAGGCGCAGAAGAGCCGCGTCCCGGTCCTGTACTACCTGGCGGGACTGACCTGCACTGAAGAGACTTTCATGATGAAGGCCGGTGCGCAGCGGATTGCCGCTGAGCTCGGCCTCATGCTGGTTGCGCCCGACACGAGTCCCCGCGGCGTCAAGATCCTCGGCGATACGGACAGCTGGGACTTTGGGGTGGCAGCAGGCCTCTATGTCGATGCGACTGAAAAGCCCTGGTCCGCCCACTACCGCATGTATTCCTACGTAACCGAGGAGTTGCCGGCGCTCATCGATGCGGGCTTTCCGACCGACCGCGAGCGGCAGGGTATTTTTGGCCACTCCATGGGCGGCCATGGTGCGCTTATGATCGCGCTCAAGAATCCCGAGCGCTATCGCTCCGTTTCCGCCTTTGCACCCATCGCCGCGCCGAAGACCTGTCCGTGGGGACAAAAAGCCTTCAGCGGTTATCTCGGGGCGGATCACGGCCAGTGGAGCACCTATGATGCGACCGAGCTCGTCGCTCGGGTCAAAGATGCCGCACGGCGCCCGCCCATCCTGATTGATCAGGGTTCGGCCGATCAGTTTCTCGAGAAGCAGCTGCATCCGGAGCTCTTTGAGGCGGCGTGCCGCAGCGTCGGTTACCCCGTCACGCTGCGCCACCAGGAAGGCTACGACCACGGCTACTATTTCATATCGACATTCATGGAAGATCATCTGCGCCACCACCAGCGCACGCTCAAGGCATGAGCCCGGCGCCCGGCTGCGCGCACCGGACAATGGCGGTTATGCAGGCGCAGATCCGAATTCCGACCTATATTGACGGATTATGGAACCATTGACTGACGTCGAGCGGCAGACGGTGCTGCGTATCATGGCCGAACACAAGTCCCGCCCGGGCCCACTCATTGAGATTCTGCACGGCGTGCAGGCAAGCCTCGGCTTCGTACCCCCGGCGGCAGTTCCGGTGATCGCCTTGGGCTTGAACCTGTCGCGCGCCGAAGTGCACGGGGTCGTGACCTTCTACCATTTTTTTCGCGATCATCCGGTGGGTCGTCACGTGGTGCGGCTGTGCCAGGCGGAGTCCTGCCAGGCGATGGGTGCAAGCGCGCTCACCGCGCACGCCAAGCGCCGCCTCGGCATTGATTTTCATCAGACGAGCGCCGACGGCGCATTCACATTGGAGCCGGTGTGCTGCCTGGGGAACTGCGCCTGCTCTCCGGCGCTCATGATCGATGGCGATCTAATGGGGCGGGTCACGCCGCAGGACTTTGACGACATGGTGACCGCCGGGCAGGCGCGCAAATGAGCATCGACATCTACGTGCCACGCGATGCGAGCGCACTGTCCCTGGGCGCCGAAGGCGTCGCCCGCGCCATCGAGGCTCAAGCGCGCGAGCGGCGCGCCGATGTGCGCGTGATCCGCAACGGTTCGCGGGGACTTTACTGGCTCGAGCCCCTGGTCGAGGTCGCATTGCCTGGCGGCCGCTGGGCCTACGGGCCGGTGAAGCCTCAGGATGTGGCGAGTCTCTTCGCCGCGGATTTTTTGCAGGGTGGCGCGCATCCCCTGTCGCAGGGACTCACCGAGGAGATTCCGTACCTCAAGAGCCAGCAGCGGCTGACCTCAGCGCGGGTCGGAGTGATTGAGCCCACGAGCGTCGCCGACTATGTCGCGCATGGCGGTTACCAGGGACTGCAGCGCGCGCTTGCGATGACGCAGGCCGAGATCGTGCAGAGCGTCCTCGACTCGGGGCTTCGCGGTCGCGGCGGCGCGGCTTTTCCGACGGGCATCAAGTGGAAGACAGTCCTCGATCAGCCCGCTGCCCAGAAATATGTCACCTGCAACGCCGACGAAGGCGACTCCGGCACCTTTTCCGATCGCATGCTGATGGAGGGCGATCCGTTCGCCCTCATCGAGGGCATGACGATTGCGGGAATTGCCGTGGGTGCAACGCAGGGCTACATCTATCTGCGCGTCGAGTACCCACACGCCTATGCGGCGCTCAACGAGGCTCTGAATGCCGCGCGCCAGGCGCGCTATCTCGGCCGAGACGTCATGGGCAGTGGACGGCAGTTCGAGCTTGAGGTGCGCCTGGGCGCCGGTGCCTATATCTGCGGCGAGGAAACCTCGATGCTCGAGAGCCTCGAGGGCAAGCGCGGCGAGATCCGCGTGCGGCCACCGCTGCCGGCCATCAAGGGACTTTTTGGCCAGCCAACCGTTGTCAACAACGTGGTCACACTGGCGAGCATCCCGATCATCCTGGCGCGCGGCGCCAAGTACTACCGCGACTTCGGAACCGGCAAGTCGCGCGGCACGCTGCCACTGCAACTCGCCGGCAACGTGCGGCGTGGCGGCCTCATCGAGCGTGCTTTCGGCTTGAGCCTGCGCGAGCTGCTCTACGACTATGGCGGCGGCTCGGCCAGCGGGCGGCCGATTCGGGCGGTGCAGGTGGGAGGGCCGCTCGGTGCCTACATCCCCGCCTCGCAGTTCGACGTCGCGATTGACTATGAGGCGCTGACCGGGATCGGGGCACTCCTGGGTCACGGCGGTGTCGTAGTCTTTGACGACACCGTCGATATGGCTCGGATGGCGCGTTATGCAATGGAGTTTTGCGCCATCGAGTCCTGCGGCAAATGCACCCCCTGCCGCATCGGCTCGACGCGCGGGGTCGAGGTCATCGACCGCATCATTGAGGGGGTAGAGCGGGAGCGTAACCTTGTCCTGTTGGAGGACTTATGTGAAACCATGCTCCAGGGGTCACTTTGTGGCCTGGGCGGCATGACGCCGTTCCCCGTGCAGAGCATACTCAAGCACTTCCGCGAAGATTTTCATGCTGGGACGAGGCATTGACGCGGGCGGAACTTTCCTTCGGAGATTTCGATGTTTGCCATTGATTACAAAGACCATGGGACACCTGCAAGCGACAGCCAGGCGGCGATCACGCTCGAGATCGACGGCCGCTCGGTCACCGTGCCCGAGGGCACCTCGGTCATGCGCGCCGCGATGTACGCGGACGTCCAGGTTCCCAAGCTCTGCGCAACCGACACTCTGAAGGCCTTCGGCTCCTGCCGCCTGTGCTTGGTTGAGATCGAGGGCAGAAAAGGCTATCCCGCCTCCTGCACCACGACGGTGGCGGCAGGGATGAAGGTTTCCACGCAGTCGCCGAAGCTTGCGCAGCTGCGCCGCGGCGTCCTTGATCTGTACATCTCCGACCATCCGCTCGATTGCGCCACCTGCCCGGCGAACGGCCACTGCGAATTGCAGGACATGGCGGCGGATGCGGGCATCACCGAGACCTCCTACGGAGTCACCGGCGCGAAGCACCGCCCGGCGCTGAAGGATGCGAGCAATCCGTATTTCACATTTGATCCCGAGCTTTGCATCGTGTGCTCGCGATGCGTGCGCGCCTGCGATGAGCAGCAGGGCACGCTCGCGCTCACTATCCAGGGCCGCGGCTTTGATTCGAAGGTCTCTGCCAGTCAGGCCGAGCCTTTCTTTGAGTCCGAATGCGTATCCTGCGGCGCCTGCGTCGAGGCCTGCCCGACGGCAGCGCTCACCGAGAAATCCGTGATTGCGCTCGGGCACCCCGAGCATGTGGCGAAGACCACCTGCGCCTACTGCGGCGTCGGCTGCTCCTTCAAGGCGGAGACTACGGGCGCCGGAGCCGATGTGAAAGTCGTGCGCATGGCGCCGGACCGCACGGGCGATGCGAATCACGGCCATGCCTGCATCAAGGGGCGCTTCGCCTATGGCTACGCCACTCATGCGGACCGCGTCACGAAGCCGATGATCCGCGCGCGTATCACCGATCCCTGGCGCGAGGTGTCCTGGGAAGAGGCGATTGGCCATGCGGCGAGCGAGTTCAAGCGCATCCAGGCGAAGTACGGCAAGGACTCCGTGGGCGGCATCACCTCTTCGCGCTGCACCAACGAGGAAACCTTCCTCGTGCAGAAGCTCGTGCGCGCGGCTTTCGGCAACAACAACGTCGACACCTGCGCGCGCGTGTGCCATTCGCCCACGGGCTATGGCCTGAAGAACACCCTTGGCGAATCCGCCGGCACGCAGCGATTCGATTCGGTCATGCAGGCCGATGTCATCCTCATCATCGGCGCGAGCCCCACGGACGGCCATCCGGTTTTTGCGTCCCAAATGAAGCGCCGCCTGCGACAGGGCGCGAAGCTGATCGTGCTCGATCCGCGCACGACCGGCATCGTGCACTCACCGCACATCCAGGCGAACTATCACCTGAAACTGCAGCCCGGCACCAATGTGGCGGTCTTGAATGCGCTCGCGCACGTCATCGTCACCGAGGGCCTGACGAAGGACGATTACGTGGCCGAGCGCTGCGAGGCGGATTCTTATTTGAAGTGGAAGAAATTCGTCGCCGAGGAGCGCAATTCTCCTGAGGCGACCGAAGGCTTGAGCGGCGTGCCGGCCGCGGATGTGCGCGGCGCCGCGCGTCTCTATGCGAGCGCAGCCAACGGCGCGATTTATTACGGCCTCGGCGTCACCGAGCACAGCCAGGGCACGACGACGGTCATCGGGATTGCCAATCTTGCGATGGCGACCGGCAACCTCGGGCGCGAGGGAGTGGGCGTAAGCCCCCTGCGCGGCCAGAACAACGTGCAGGGCTCCTGCGACATGGGCTCATTCCCGCACGAGTTCTCCGGCTATCGGCACGTATCCGATCCGGTGGTGCGCAAGATGTTTGAGGATGCCTGGAAGGTGCCGATGGAGGCGGAGCCGGGACTGCGCATCCCCAATATGTTTGATGCGGCGCTCGACGGCAGCTTTTTGGGAATGTATGTCGAGGGTGAGGACTTCGTGCAGTCGGATCCGGACACCAATCACGTCGCCGCGGCCATGGAGGCCATGGAATGCGTGGTGGTGCAGGATCTGTTCCTGAACGAAACGGCAAAATACGCGCATGTGTTCCTGCCCGGTTCGTCGTTCCTCGAGAAGGACGGGACGTTCACCAATGCCGAGCGGCGCATTTCACGCGTACGCAAGGTGATGGAACCGCGCGGCGGGTACGCCGACTGGGAGATCACCTGTCTGCTCTCCAATGCGCTCGGCTATCCGATGCATTATTCGCACCCGTCGGAAATCATGGATGAGATCGCAGCGTTGACGCCTACTTTCACAGGTGTGAGCTTCGAAAAGATTGATCGCCTGGGCAGCATCCAGTGGCCCTGCAATGCCGCGGCACCCGAGGGCACGCCCACCATGCATGTGGGTGAGTTCGTGCGCGGCAAGGGCAAATTCTTTGTCACCGAGTACGTGCCGACGAGCGAGCGCTCCACCAGCCGCTTCCCGCTGATTCTGACCACCGGACGCACGTTGACGCAGTACAACGTCGGCGCGCAGACGCGGCGCACGGAAAACTCCAAATGGCATGCCGAGGACGTCCTCGACATCCATCCGCACGATGCGGAGGTGCGCGGCATTGAGGCGGGCGACTGGGTGGGACTGACGAGCCGTGCGGGGGACACGATCCTGCGCGCGCGCATCACCGACAAAATAGCCCCGGGCGTCGTCTACACGACTTTCCACTTCCCCGAGACGAACGCGAACGTCGTCACGACCGACAACTCCGACTGGGCGACCAACTGTCCGGAGTACAAGGTGACAGCCGTGCAGGTGGTCCGCGTGCAGCGCCCGGAAGGGTGGCATGCGCAGGTCCATCACGAGCACGAGCACACCGAGGATGCCTGAGACGGGCAGTGCCGAGCT
>Ga0182024_10004192_pt1 | contig 33465 bp, 29 predicted proteins | sample P32metaG_FD_120480 | JGI IMG/M metagenome (GOLD analysis project Ga0182024, IMG submission 120480) | Permafrost microbial communities from Stordalen Mire, Sweden - P3-2 metaG (Illumina Assembly) | ecosystem: Environmental > Terrestrial > Soil > Wetlands > Permafrost | place: Sweden: Stordalen... | reverse complement strand
CCCCAAGAGCGGCATCCGCGTCGGCATAGTGCCGGATAGCTTCCATCAGGGTCTTGGGTTTGATGTTTTCCATGAATCAAGTATGCCTGAAAAACGTGGGTGTGTCAAGGATATTGTTGCCGAGTAGTCTGTCCCTGTTTTTCGCACACTGTGGCAAGCTAGCGACACGTGAAAAGCGAAAAATATGGGACATTTTGTGGCAGGCGGCGTGCTTTATACTAGGATTATGCGTTTGGGTATCTTTTTTCTGGCGATTGCTCTTTATGGCGCCGACGTCACCTTGATGGAAGAGATTATCTGCAAGGTGAACGGCGACATCATCACGCGCGGCGAGATGATCCACGACAAGAAGATGCTGGAGAGCGAGATGCGGCAGCAGGGGCTGACCGGGGCTCGGCTCAATGAGGCGCTGAACGACGCCTCGCGGAATATCATGCGCGAGAAGATTGACCAGCTTCTGCTGGTGCAGAAGGCGAAAGAGCTCGATATTAAGGTCGATAGCGAGCTGAACAAGCAGATCCTGGATATTCAGCGCAACACGAAGATTGTCGATCCGGAAAAATTTCAGGAGTACGTTCATCAGCAGACAGGCGTGCCGTTCGAGGATTACAAAGCCGAGCTGAAGAACAACCTGCTGCGCGAAAAAGTGGTGCGCGAGGAAATTTCGCGCAAAATCATGTTCAAGAAAGAAGAGCTGCAAGCGTACTACGACGCTCACAAGGACGAGTTCATGAGGCAGGAGCGCGTGTTCCTGCGCGAGATTTTTGTTTCGACCGAGGGCAAGGACGCGGCGGGCGTGGCGGCGGCTGACAAGAAGGCTCGGGACCTGGTGGCGAGGGCGCGCAAGGGCGAGCGGTTCGCGGACATGGCGCAGGCCAATTCCGATGCGGCGAACGCGGCGACGGGCGGCGAGATGCCGGCGCTCGAGAAGAAGGATCTGCTTCCGGACATCGTCACGCAGGCCTGGAACCAGTCGCGCGGCTACGTGACCGATCCGATCAAATTGGAAAAGGGATTCGGAATTTTCAAGGTGGAAGAGCACCAGAAGGCCGGCTTGGCGGAATTTGAAGAAGTGCAATACGAGGTGCAGGACAGGCTTTTCCGGCCCAAGATGCAGCCTGCTTTGCGCGAGTACATGACCAAGCTTCGCGCGGTGGCGTTTTTGGAAATCAAGGCGGGATGGGAAGATACGGGCGCTGCGCCGGGCAAGAATACCGCCTGGAGCGATCCCGCCCAGCTGAAACCGGAGACCGTGACGAAGGAAGAAGTGGCCGCGCGAGGGCATCGCCGAAAACTGCTCGGCATGATTCCGATTCCGGGGACAAACACGACGTCGGCGGGCGTTTCGTCGTCCAAATAAGATCACGACGTAATGAATGAAGTCACCTTTCGTAATCGATTTACAGCCGGATCAGATCATCACCGGCACGTTCCTGGTTCAGCATAAGGACGTCCGGCAGAAAAAATCGGGCGACCTTTATCTTTCTCTCACGCTGGCCGACCGCACGGGCGAAGTAGACGCCAAGATGTGGGACAACGCGGCTGAGGCGGTGGAAACCTTCGCGCAGGACGACTTCGTGCGCGTGAAGGGCCTCATGCAGGTCTTTCAAAACAGACCACAGCTCACGCTGCATAAAATTCAGCCGGTGGCGGAAGCGGAGATCGACGTTGCCGATTACTTTCCGGCGTCGAAACGCGACCGGGACGAAATGTTCCGGGAGTTGCAGGGCTGGATCGCCGGGATGACGAATCCGCACCTGAAGTCTCTGCTGGAGGCGATGTTCGCGGACGAGGAAATCGCCCGGGCTTTCCGCACGGCTCCCGCGGCCAAGGCGATTCATCATGCCTGGATCGGAGGGCTGATCGAGCACGTGCTTTCGCTGTGCACGCTCGCGAAATTCACGGCGGCGCACTATGCGAATATCGACTTCGATCTGCTGCTGACGGGCGTGATCCTGCACGACATCGGCAAGATCAGCGAACTGAAATATGCGCGGAGTTTCAGTTACTCGACCGAGGGTCAGCTGCTGGGGCATATTTTAATCGGGCTGAAGATGGTGGAGGACCAGCTGCGGCTGGTGCCGGAATTTCCTCCAAAACTGCGCGACCTGCTGTTGCATTTGATCGCGAGCCATCATGGGGAACTGGCGTTCGGGTCGCCCAAGGTGCCTTTGTTTCCGGAGGCGCTGCTGCTGCATCATCTGGATAATCTGGATTCGAAGATGGAGTGCATGCGGGGGCTGATCGAGAGGGATCGACAGATTGAGGGCGAGTGGACGGGGTATAGTTCGGCGCTGGAGCGGACGGTGTTGAAGAAGGATAAGTTCTTGAGCGACGATCCGCTGCCTGAAGGTCGCGGCCCGGTAGAGCCGAAAAAGCTGGAGCCGAAGCCGGAGCGTAAAGATCCTCCATCGTCTTCGCCGTTTGCATCCAAACTGAAAGACGCGCTGAAGGGCTGACGATGCGACGGCCGGCTCCGCAGCGCGACATGCCTCCGCCGCTGGAACTGGAGTGTCTGAAGGCGCTGTGGGGCATCGGCGAGGGCACCGTGCGCGATGTGCGCGACGTGATGGTGAGCAATCGCAACCTGGCGTACACGACGGTGATGACGGTGCTGGATCGCCTGGAGAAGCGCGGCGGCGTATCGCGAAAAAAACAGGGGCGGTCCTTTGTTTATGTGCCGAAGCTTAGCCGCGAGGAGCTACGGAAGTTCGCGGTTAAGGAAGTTGTCGACCGGTTCTTTGACGGGTCACCGGAAGCGCTGGCGCGCTTCCTTCGAAGTAGCCAGGAGCCAGGAGCCAGGAGCCAGAATGAAGGCATGGACGCTTCGTTATTGTAGAGAGGCCGCTATTTCTTCACCCAAAGCCAACGACGCGGTTGCACCGGGGCTGGGGGCGTTCACCACGTGCAGCTCGCCGGGGCCTTGGACGAAATGAAAATCCTCGACGAAGGATCCGTCGGGCGACATGGCTTGGGCGCGGACGCCGGCGCCACCTTCGCTTAAGTCTTCGGTGCGGATATCGGGGACCAGGCGCTGAAGTGACGCGCAGAATAATTTGCGGCTAAAAGACCGGCGCGTTTCATCCCAACACATTTTTGGATATTTTTTGAGGAATCGCCAGAGGCCGTTAAAGGTGACGGCGTCGAAGATGTCGAGGGGGTTGATGTCGGTTTTGGAGTAGCCTTCGCGGGCGAGCGCGAGGACGGCGTTCGGTCCGGCTTCGACGCCGCCGTGAATCAGGCGGGTGAAGTGGACGCCGAGAAACGGAAACTTCGGGTCGGGGACGGGATAGATCAGGTGACGGACGAGGTGCTGGCGCTCCGGGCGGATCTTGTAATACTCGCCGCGAAAAGGCACGATACGGACGGTGCGGTTCGCTCCGGTGAGCGCGGCGACGCGGTCGGATTGCAAGCCGGCGCAGGTGACGACGCGCGAACATTCACGATCGCCGACAGTGCTCGCAATGCGCCAGGAGCCGTTTTTTCGCGCGATGGCGGTGACTCGGGCGGACGTGACCACTTCCCCTCCCTGGGCGCGGATCAGATCGACCAGCGTTTCGCAGACCCGCAAGTAATCGACGATGCCTTCCTGGGGGACGCGGATGGCGGCGAGGCCGGCGGCGTGAGGCTCGATTTCGCGCAGTTGGTCGCCGGTGAGCATTTCGAGGCCTTCCAGGCCATTTTGGGTGCCGCGTTCGAACAGCGCATAAAGGCGAGGGAGTTCTTCTTGGGCAGTCGCGACGACGACTTTGCCGCAGATTTCGTGAGGGATGTCGTGCTGCCGGCAGAAATCGACCATTTGCCGGATGCCGGTGACGGCGAGCCGCGCTTTCTTCGAGCCGGGCTTGTAATAGAGTCCCGAGTGAAGAACGCCGCTGTTGTGACCGCTCTGATGGCGGCAGACGGAGGGCTCTTTTTCGAGCACCGTAACGTGGGCGTCGGGGAAGCGCTGGCCGAGACGCCAGGCGGTGGCGAGGCCGATGATGCCTCCGCCGACGACAACGATTTGTTCGGGCATTAAGAGGCCTGTGGGGGCATGGGCGAAAAACCGGGGACAGCCCGCTCTGTCCACGCGGCGCCGGAGGGATGCACGGTTCGCGATGTTTTGCGCTCGCCTTGGGACAGAGTAGGCAGTCCCCGATTTTTCGCGCATTGGAAGGTTGGTGACACGGAACAGTCGTTATTATAAGAGACATGCTCATTGTGATGAAGGCGCAGGCGACTGAGGCTGATATCGATCGGGTGCGGGAGCGGATCGAAAGCCTGGGATTTCGCGCGCACATCATGCCAGGGGCGCAGAAGACGGCCATCGGCATCACGGGAAATCCGAAGCCGGTTGATCCGGTGGAGTTCGAGGCGATGCCGGGCGTGGCGGAGGCGATTCGCGTTTCGAAGCCTTATAAGCTGGTGAGCCGCGAGGTGAAGGCCGAGAACTCCGTGATTCACGTGCATGGCGTTCCGGTGGGCGGCGCGGAGCCGATGTTCTGCGGAGGGCCCTGTTCGGTGGAAGGTCGCCAACAGATTCTGGAGGCGGCGCACGCGGTCAAGGACGCCGGAGGGCAACTGCTGCGCGGAGGCGCGTACAAGCCGCGCACGTCGCCCTATTCGTTCCAGGGGTTGGGAGAGGAAGGGCTGCAACTGCTGGCGGAGGCGCGGGAGGCGACGGGGCTCGGGATTGTGACCGAGGCGATCGACGTGGAGACGTTCGACCTGGTGGAGAAGTACACGGACTGCATCCAGATTGGGGCGCGGAACATGCAGAATTATTCGCTGCTGAAGCGCGCGGGGAAGGCCCGCAAGCCGGTGCTGCTGAAACGAGGGATGTCGGCGACGCTGGAAGAATTTCTGATGGCGGCCGAGTATATTTTGTCGGAAGGAAATTATGAAGTGATCCTGTGCGAGCGCGGCGTGCGGACGTTTGCCGATCACACCAGGAACACGCTGGACTTGAGCATCGTGCCGGCGGTGCAGAAGCTGAGCCATCTGCCGATAGTCGTCGATCCGAGCCACGGGACGGGCAAACGCGACAGTGTGCATCCCATGGCGCTGGCGGGAATCGCGGCGGGCGCGGCTGGGCTCCTCGTCGAGGTGCATCCGCAGCCGGACCGGGCGTGGTCGGATGGGGCGCAGACGGTTTATCCGCATCAATTCGCGGAGATCGTGGCGGACTCGAAGGCGATTGCGCAATTGCTCGCGTCGCGGCGGGCGACGGCTTAGCCCCATGCGTCAGAGTCTGTGTGAAAACCGCAGCGCTGACCGCTCCTGCTGGTCGCGGCTCCGTTTATCCTGATGAATCCACAAGGCTCGAAACAGAGCCGCGACCAGCAGGAGCGGTCCAAACCGACTTTTCACGCAGACTCTCACGCTTGGGGCTACACCAAGTCAGACGGCAAAATACCCCGATCCGGGTATGGGTCCCGCCGAGACACTTCTCTATCCTCGGACTAGACGCATGAAGCGCATAGCCGGGGTATTGCTGATGATCGCGCTGGCCTCGTGCTCCAAGCACGAGGAGGCAGCGGTGGAAGCGCCTGCCGTCGCGGTGGTGAAGGTGGTTGTTGGCGACCTTTCACGCGAGATTGTGCTGACCGCGGAGTTCAAGCCGTTTCAATCGATCGACGTGATGGCGAAGGTCGCCGGGTATGTGAAGTCGATCAACGTCGACGTCGGGTCGAGGGTGCAGGCGGGACAACTGCTGGCGACGCTTGAAATCCCTGAAATGGCGGACGACCTGGCTCGGGCCAAGGCGATGATCGAGCGCAGCCAGGCGGAGGTCACGCGGGCAAGAGACGATTTGCAACGCACGCAGTCGGTAAGGGACATCGCGCATCTTACTTACTCGCGGTTGGCGAACGTTTCGAAGGAGCAGCCCGGCCTGGTGGCGCAGCAGGAGATCGACGATGCGCAGAGCAAGGATCAAGTGGCCGAGGCGCAGATCGCGGCGGCGCAATCGGCACTGTCGGCCGCCCAGCAGCAGGTGCACGTGAGCGACGCGGAACTGGCGCGCGTCAACACGATGTTCAATTACACGAAAGTGATGGCGCCGTTCGCCGGCGTGATCACCAAACGCTACGCGGATACCGGATCGATGATCCAGGCCGGAACGGCGTCGCAAACGCAGGCCATGCCGGTGGTGCAACTGGCCGAGAATACTCTGCTGCGGCTGGTGCTGCCGGTTCCTGAATCGGCAGTGGCAACGGTGCATGTCGGACAGCCGGTGGAAGTGCGGGTGCCGACATTGAAGCGTAGCTTCACGGGAAAGGTTTCGCGATTCGCCGATTCGCTGGAGATGGACACGCGAACGATGCACACCGAGGTGGATGTTCCGAATCCGGACTGGGTGCTGATCCCGGGGATGTACGCGGAGGTGAACCTGGGGCTCGACCGGCGGGAGCACGTGGTGACGATCCCGGTGACCGCCGTGCACGACGGGCGGGCTTACGTGGTGACGGCGGACAATCGCATCGAGATCCGCACGATCGAGACGGGATTGCAAACGGCGGACCAGGTCGAGATTCGATCGGGGTTGAAGGAAAACGAAATGGTCGTGGTGGGAAACACTGCGGGGTTGCGGGTGGGCGCGGCCGTGACCCCGAAGCTGAGTCAGGGTAACTGAGATGCCGGCGTTTGCGATTCGAAATCCATTTCTCGTGCTGGTGGTCTGCCTGATTATCGCGGTGGTGGGTGTGACCAGCGTAGTTCAGATGCCCGTGGATATGTTCCCGGCGATCAATATTCCAGTGGTGGTGGTGGCCACGTTCTACTCGGGGATGCCTCCGGAGCAGATCGAGACGGATATCACCAGCCGGTTCGAACGCTTCTTCACGCTGGGCAGCGGGATTGAGCATATCGAATCGCGATCGCTGCCGGGGGTGAGCATCATCAAGGTGTACTTTCAGCCGGGCACGAATCCGGATTCCGCGGTCACAACGATTTCGAATCTGGCGATGGCGCAGCTGCGCAGGCTGCCACCGGGCACACTGCCGCCCGTGGTGTTGAAATTCGACGCGTCCAGCTTGCCGGTTTGCCTGGTGACTTTCAAAGGCGAGGGATTTACGGAGGCGAGACTGCGCGACCTGGCGCAATTTCAGGTGCGCAACCAGATCGCGAGCGTTCCCGGCGCGAGCGTGCCGCAGCCGTTCGGCGGCAAGTATCGCCAGATCATGGTGTACACCGATCCGTACAAGCTGGAGAGCCATCAGATGAGTTTGATGGACGTGGTGCGCGCGCTGAACACGGCGAACCTGATTCTGCCGGCGGGCGATGTGCAGATCGGGCCGCTGGATTACAACATTTACACCAACAGCCAGTTGAGCACTATCGAAGAGATCGACCAGCTGCCGGTGAAGATGTCCGGGCAATCGCCGGTGAGGGTTCAGGATATCGGCTACAGCGAGGACGCGAGCACGATTCAGACCAACCTGGTGCGCGTGGACGGGCAGAAATCAGTTTACATTCCGGTGATGAAGCAGGGAGGCGATACCAACACCATCTCGGTGGTGGACGGGGTGAAGGAAAAGCTCCAGCATCTGTTCGATGTGCCGAAGGAACTCATCACGCGGGTGGTGTTCGACCAGTCGGTGTTTGTGAAGCAGGCGATCGAAACGCTGCTCGATGAAGGGGCGATCGGCTTGCTACTGACCTCGGTGATGATCCTGGTATTTCTCGGGAGCATGCGGGCCACGGTCGCGGTCTTCTTTTCCATTCCGCTGTCGGCGCTGGCGGCGCTGATCGCGCTCTCGATTGGAGGGAGCTCCATCAACAGCATGTTGCTGGGCGGGCTGGCGCTCGCTTTCTCGCGGTTAATCGACAACTCAGTGGTCGTGCTTGAAAATATCTACCGGCATCTGGAGCTCGGCGAGGAGCGAATGGTCGCGGCGCGAAAGGGCGGGCAGGAGGTTGCGCTGCCGGTGCTGGCGTCGACACTGACGACCATCGTAGTGTTCTTCCCGGTGACGATGTTGTTCGGAGTGAGCAAATATCTTTTTTCCGCGCTGGCGCTGGCGGTGGTTCTGTCGCTGATTGCGTCGTATGTGGTCGCGATGTCGGTGGTGCCGCTGTTCTGTTCACGATTCATCGGCGGCCATCACGCGTTGGAGGGACGCGGCGATCTTCTCGACCGCTTTAACGCGTGGTTCAACCCGAAGTTCGAGTCGTTTCTGAACGGATATGACTGGGTGATCGCCAGAGTGCTGAAACGTCCGGTGGCGGTATTATTCTTGCTCGCCGGACTGATTGCGGCGAGCCTGCTGTTGTTTCCGGCCCTCGATTATTCCTTCTTTCCACGTACCGATCCGGGGCAGTTCATGATCAACGTCAAGTTCCCATCCGGCACCAGGATCGGGCGGACCGACGAAGGCATCGCCAGGATCGAAGAGCTGATCCGGCGAACGGTCTCCAGCGAAGATCTGGGAATGATTGTCTCGAATATCGGCTCGACGCCGGATTTTTCGGCGATCTACACCAGCAACTCCGGCATGCATTCCGCGACGGTGCAAGTGAGTTTGAAGGAAGGGCACAAGGTCGGCAGCTACGAGTACATGGCGCGGGTGCGGAAAAGGCTGGGCGAAGAGATTCCGGAGGCGACCGCGTATTTTCAATCCGGAGGGCTGATCGATGCGGTGTTGGGACTGGGCATGGCGGCGCCGATTGACGTGCAGGTGGCGGGATCGAGTCTCAAGACGGACTATCGAACAGCATCCGACCTGGCCAATGAAATTCGCAAAATCAAAAACGTGAGTGATGTTTACATTCCGCAGGACCTGGATTATCCGGCGCTAAAGCTGGACATCGACCGGACGCGCGCGCTGGAGCTGGGGCTGAGCCAGCAGGAAGTGGTGGACGACATCATTACGGCGCTCACGTCGAATACGATGATCGCGCCCAGTTTCTGGATCGACCCGAAGACCGGCAACGATTACATGCTGACGGCGCAGTATCCGGAGACGCAGATTCACACCTTGGACGATCTACGCGCGATTCCGGTTCGCGGCGAAAATCTGAAGGATTCAACGCGGCTGGACGCGGTCTCCAAGATCAGCCGGATCGATTCGCCAACCGAGGTGGATCATTACTCGATCCGGCGCACCATCGACATTTATGTGCAGCCGGAGGGCGAGGATCTGGGGAGGATCGCGACCGCAATCGACAAACTGACGGCGAAGACCACGATTCCGGAAGGTGTTTCGGTCACCTTGCTGGGGTTGGTGCAGGGGATGCGCCAGAGCTTCCGCAGCTTCGCGCTGGGCCTGACGCTTTCGGTGGTGCTGCTGTATTTGATTTTGGTGGCGCAGTTCAAATCGTTTCTTGATCCTCTCTTGATTTTGACCGCCGTCCCGCCGGGGCTGACGGGCGCGTTGATGATCCTCTATTTAACCGGCACGACGATGAACGTGATGTCGCTGATGGGGTTGATGATCCTAATCGGCATGACGGTTTCCGACAGTATTCTTATCGTCGAGTTCACCAGGCACCTGCGCGAGGACGGATTGACGGTTCGCGAAGCGGTGGCGACCGCTGCTCGCGTCAGGCTGCGCCCGGTGCTGATGACGTCGCTGGCCACGATTATCGGATTGTTGCCGATGGCGCTGAAGCTGGGCGAGGGCAGCGAAGCGTACGCGCCTCTCGCTCGATCGGTTCTGGGCGGAATGAGTATTTCGCTGATGATGACCGTGATCATGGTGCCGGCTGCGTATTTCGTCGCGTACCGCAAGGAGGACGCATGAGGCGCGCGCTCCTGATCCTGCTGATTTCCGGTTTTGTTGAAGCGCAGGACGCGATGCACCTCACGCTGACCGACGCGCGGCGGCTGGCGATTGAGAATAATCCTCAATTCAGCTCGGCGCGGCTGACGGCCTCGGCGGCGCATCAGGTGGCTCCGCAATATCGCTCGAACCTGTTGCCGTCGATGACGGGCCTGGTGACGGGCGTCGGCGCGGATTCGGGATCGCGGCTGGCGGCGGGGGCGCTTAACAATCCCACCGTGTACAGCCGCATTGCCTCGGGCGTCGCGGCCAGCCAGCTTCTCAGCGATTTTGGAAGGACGAGGAGCCTGATGGCTTCCTCCGATCTGCACGCGCAGGCGCAGGATCAGACTACTGAGGCTACACGCGCCGATATTCTGCTCGCGACATCGCGCGCCTACTTTGGGGTGCTTCGGGCGCAGGCAGTGCTGACGGTCGCCGAACAGACGGTGAAGGCGCGCCAGCTGGTCTCCGATCAGGTGACCGCCCTGGCCGAGAATAAGTTGAAATCCACGCTGGATGTCAGCTTCGCGAACGTGAACCTGGCGGATTCCCGCCTGCTGCTCTCGCAGGCGCGCAACGATGTGGCGTCGGCCAAGGCGGAGCTGGCGGCGGCGATGGGACTGCCGCGTCAAACGGACTTTTTATTGGCCGAAGAGCCGATGCCGAGCGCACCTCCCGCGTCTGCGGATTCGCTACTTCAAGATGCGATCGCGAACCGTCCGGAGTTGAAAAGCCTTCGCCTCGAACAGAGCTCCGCCGAACGATTCGCCAAAGCGGAGCACGCGCTGAACTATCCGACGGTGGCCGCGATAGCCGCTGCGGGCGTGGTGCCGGCGGGCGAATCGATTGTTCCCAGGACCTATGGCGCAGCCGGGGTGAACGTGAGCATACCCATTTTTAACGGCGGCCTGTTCAAAGCCCGCCAGAGCGAGGCCGAATTCAAAGTACAGGCGGCGGCGAAGAATGTCGACGATCTGGCGAACCGCGTGATGCGGGACGTCCGGGTGGCGTATCTGAATGCGCAGACGGCGTTTGAACGGGTCGGACTTACCGATCAGCTATTGCAGCAGGCGCAGCTGTCGCTCGATCTCTCGCAGGCGCGCTACAACCTGGGGTTGAGCTCCATTATCGAATTGAGTCAGGCCCAACTGAATCTGACGTCGGCGCAGATTGCCAGCGCGAGCGCGCGCTTCGATTACGAGGCGCAGAATGCCGCGGTGCTTTATCAGATCGGCGCCTTGCGTTAGCCGAGGAGGTCCGGCATGCAGAAAATTCCGGTGCTCATCGTTACCTCCCGCACAGGGGATGTGGAAGAGCTAAAGTCGATCCTGTGTGAAACGCCATGGGAGTTGACCGACGCGTCGCATGTAGAGGATCTGCCGGCAACGCTGAAAGGAGCGGCAGTTCCCATCCTGCTGTTCGATCGCGACACGGCGGGCGCGTCCTGGCAGGTCGCCATCCGGCGGCTGATCAAAACTCGACGGGGCGCGTGCGTGGTATTGCTATCGAACGTCTCCGACCAGTATCTGTGGGACGAAGTGGTGCAACACGGTGGATTCGATCTTCTCGCCCGGCCATTTCGCAAGGAGCAGGTGCTCTCGACGCTCATGTTTGCTTATGCGCACTGTCGGACGCCTTGGCCGAAGACGGTCGGTTAGAATGCGTCGCAAGCCTTGTCAGCGATGTGGCGCGCGCCCGCGGCGTGCCGCGTCGACACTCGTGTCGATGCGCGGCCAGCGTTTCCGCAGGGAGCCGCCGTCGAGACGAGTCTCAACGCGGCACCCACGAGTTGCGTGAGCCTCTAGCTGATCACGCCTTTGCGGATTGCGTAGAGGATCAGTTCGGCGCTGCTGTGCAAGTTGAGTTTCTGGAAAATGTTGCTGCGGTGCGTTTCCACGGTGTAGAGGCTGAGATGCAGGAGGGTAGCGACGTCTTTGTTGCTTTTGCCCTCGGCCAGCAGTTGCAGGATTTCGCGCTCCCTGGTGGTGAGCAGCTCGTAGCTGTCTTCCACGTCCTTTTCGCGCATCTGGCGCACGTAATCCTCGACCAGCATTTTGCTGATGGCGGGGCTGAAAAATGCCTTCCCTTCGCTGACGGCCTTGATGGCGGCAATAAGATCGTACTCCGCTGAATCCTTCAGCAGGTAGGCCCGCGCCCCCGATTTCAGAGCCTTCAACACATAGCCTTCATCGGAATGCATGCTGAGGAACACGATGGCCGTATTGGGAAACTTCGCGGAGATTTGCCGCGCGGCTTCTATGCCGTTCAGAATCGGCATGGCGACGTCGAGCACGACAACGTCCGGCTGATGCAGCTCCGCCAACGCGACGGTCTCGCGCCCATCGCAGGCGTCGGCAATCACCTGAAATCCATCCTGACTCTCGAGCAGCAGGCGCAACCCCTTGCGGACCACCGTGTGATCGTCGGCCAGCAGAATGCGAATCTTTTTCATACGGCCACCGGCAGAATCACCCGCACAATCGCGCCTTCGCCCGGCTCCGATTCAACGGCGAAGCTCCCGCCTAAGTGACTCACGCGTTCCTCCATCCCGAGCAATCCCATGCCTCGCTCGCCCTTTGATGGAAATCCTTTGCCGTCGTCCTGGATGGAAAGATAGATACGGCCCTCCTCTATGCGAATCGAGACGCGCACGGTGTTCGCATCGGCGTGCTGCATAACATTATGTACTGCCTCCTGGACGACTCGATAAATGCAGGTCTTCAGATCGTCGGGAAGATTCTCAGGCATCCCCTCCGCCGCGATTTTCACGCGAATGCCGGAGCGCCGCGTCACCTCGCGCGCCTGCCACTGCAAGGCGGGCAAAAGGCCGAGGTCGTCCAGCATGGGCGGACGCAACAGCAAGGCCATATTGCGAACGACGACGATGGAATCCTCCACCAGCTTCTTGATCTCGGCGGCCTTCGGTTCCAGTAACGCAGCCTTCTGATTGCGAATCAGCGTCGATAGATTCGCCATTTCGAGCAGAACTCCGGTGAGCGATTGGCCGACCTCGTCGTGCAACTCGCGAGCGATGGCCTTGCGCTCCTCTTCGTGAGCGTGAAGCAGCCGGGCCGACAATTCCTGCAACGCTTCGCGCGCGGCAGAAATTTCGTAATATCGTGCCTGGGTTTCTTTTTCGAGCGCGAAGATCTGGCGGACGCTGAACGCGGCCAGCAGCAGGCCGAGGCCGATGGTCAAGCCGATGGTAACCGTCAGACGCCCGCGATATTGCCGGTACGCCGAGGCGGCCCGCAGTTCGTCCGCACTGAGGCGGGCCGTGGCGATGGCGCCAATCTGATCGGCAATCGCCAGCATCGAGGTGCGGCGCGAGAACACCTCATCGCGGAGAAAATCATATCCGGCTCTCTGGCGCTGCTGCGGATTCCAGTCGAGGACCGGCGCGATCAGCGACCAGTAATCGTCCCGTTCGCGGCTAAGCGTCTCGAAGGACGCTCCCTCGTCCACAGCAAGCAATGGCCGATAGTCACGCAGGGAGTCGTCCATCGAAGAGCGGGCGCTCAGGATGGTTGAGCGGTCTTGTCCGGACTTGGTTTGATCCGGCTCCAACAAAAAGTCACGGACGTTGGTGCCGGAAAGATAGATGGCGTCGCGGATTCGCTGGAGGGCTTGTGTGCGCTTCAGAAAGTCGGCGCTGATTTCGTCGTTTGCCGTCTGCATCTGGCGCAGCGCGCGGATCCCGTCGAATCCGGAGAAGGCCATCAGCAGCAGGAGGCCGCCGAATCCCGCGAAAAGAACGGCGCGGGAAGAGATGCGCTGGCGGGTTATCGATAAAGGCAACAAGCCAGAATCATTATCGCGCGATCGTCTGGCCGGTGTGCGTTAAGTACTCTGAATAAGGGCCCTTAAAATCGTCGATCTTGCCGTGCTCGACGTGCCAGATGCGGGTGGCCACTTCATCCACCACGTCGTGATCGTGGGTAACGAGAAGCACCGTTCCATCGTATTTCTGGAGGGCGATGTTCAAAGCGTTGATCGATTCCAGATCCAGGTGATTGGTGGGCTCGTCGAAAATCAGGAAGTTCGGTTTCTGAAGCATCAGGCGGCAGAAAATAATGCGCGCGGCCTCGCCGCCGGAGAGAGCCTCGGTGCGTTTCAGGGCGTCGTCTCCCGAGAACAGCATCTGGCCGAGCACGCCGCGCAACTCTTCCTGCGAAGCTTTGGGATCGAACTCATGCAGCCATTCGAGCACCTTTACGCCGTGTGGAATGGACTCGGTGTGATCCTGCGCGAAGTAGCCGACCGAGACCTCGTGTCCCCAGAGGACTTCGCCTGAATCGATCGTAAATTTGCGGTCTTCATCCTCCACGAAGCCGGTGCCGTTGCGGATGAGCGACTTCAACATCGTCGTTTTTCCCGCGCCGTTGCGGCCGATCAGCGCAATTTTTTCGCCCCGGCTGATACTCGCGGTGAAGTTTTGAATCACCTTCACGTCGTCGTAAGATTTCGAGAGGCCTTTAATTTCGAGCGGATGCCGTCCGGAGGGACGCAGGTTTTCGAAGCGAATATAAGGACGCGCGATGTTGGAGCGGGCGAGGTCGGCGGTCTGTAATCGTTCCACTTCTTTTTTTCGCGAGGTGACCTGGGAGGAGCGCGTTCCTGCCCCGAAGCGGCGGATGAATTCGTTCAACTGCTCGATTTTTTTCTCGCGCTGGGCGTTTTCGGCCTCGATGCGGGAACGGATCTGCGTTTTGGCGAGCACCATATCGTCGTAGCCGCCTGTATAGGTGATGACGGTCTGATAATCGATGTCGGCGATGTGCGTGCAGACTTCGTTCAGAAAATGGCGATCGTGCGAGATGACGATGAGGCAGCCGTCGAAGCGAATCATGTAATCCTGGAGCCAGTGGACCGAATCGAGATCGAGGTTGTTGGTCGGCTCGTCCAGCAGCAGCACGCTGGGCGTGCCGAACAGGGCTTGCGCGAGCAGCACGCGCACTTTCTGTCCGCCCTGCAATTCGCCCATTTTCTTTTCATGAAGGTGCTCGGGGATATCGAGGCCGTCGAGCAGCACCGCGGCGTCGGTTTCGGCGGTGTAACCGCCTTCATCGCCCACGATGCCTTCCAGCTCGCCGAGGCGCATGCCATCGTCATCGGTCAACGCGGTGTGATCTTTTTCGTAGAGCTTCTCGCGTTCCTGCAACGCGTCCCACAGAGGCCGGTTGCCCATGATCACCGTGTCGACCACGCGGTACGCATCGAACGCGAATTGATCCTGGCGCAACACGCCCATCCGCTTGGGGCGCGTGACATCGCCCTTCGATGGCTCCAGTTCGCCGGTAAGAATCTTCATCAGCGTCGACTTGCCGGCGCCGTTGGGACCGGTGATCGCGTAGCGGCGGCCGCCGAGAAAGGTGGTGGTCACCTCGTCGAACAGGATACGGGCGCCGTAGCGCATCGAGATGTTATTCAGCGTCAGCAAGGGAACTCTTCTATTGCAACAGGGCGTTCGTGGTGGGCGCGCAGGGACTCGAACCCCGGACCTCCTGCGTGTGAAGCAGGCGCTCTAACCAACTGAGCTACGCGCCCCCGATCATTTACAAGGTGTTCTCCCATTATACAATGGCGTTCCCGATAACGATATTCTGAAAGGTGCTTTTACGCATACTTTTCAGCACCAGAGTGAAGTCGTGACCCACGCGAGCCTGGTCACGCTCGGCGTCCGCTGGCTCAGCCGCCAGTCTTCCACCGTCTTCTACGAATTCGCGGCCGTCGCGAAGGAAAATCCCGACATCATTGCATGGTCCAACGGCCTCTCGACGTTGATTGAGTGCAAGGCGACCAGGGCCGATTTCCTTCGCGATTCCAAAAAAACCGCGCGCCGAAACCCCAAAGCCGGCATGGGCCAGCGTCGTTATTATTTGTGCCCGCCGGGAATTATCAACCTGGAGGATGTGCCCAAGAAATGGGGACTGTTATGGGCCGAGAAGGGCCGCATCGTCGTCAAGAAGGAAGCTCGCGGAAATCCCGACCGCAGTTTGATGGCCGAGCTGCGCTTTCTCAACTCCATGCTGCGGCGCGCGCAGATCCGGATCGGATCCAGGCCTTTGTCGGAGTGGTTGCGCGGAGAAAATCGCCTCGAAGCCAAGCGAGGCCGGCCGCCAAATTCGGTTACTGAGCCTGCACGTACCCCGGTCCCCGAATAATCTGGCCCGGCAACGCGCGCGTATGCTTGCCGTCGCGCACCACGGCGATTCCGTTCACGAAAACAAAGCGGACGCCGGTCGAAAGTTGATGCGGCTGTTCGTACGTTGCATGGTCGATAATGGTCCGCGGATCGAACACGGCAATATCGGCACATAGGCCTTCCTGCAACAAGCCTCGATCCTGAATCGACAGGCGACGGGCCACGGCCGAGGTCATCTTGCGAACCGCTTCTTCGATCGACATCACGTTCTCGTCGCGCACGTATTTTCCCAGAATGCGCGGAAACGTCCCATAGGAGCGCGGATGCGCCAGATCCTTGGCGTTCTCCGGATCAAGCCCGGCCGCGTCCGTGCCGATCTTGATCCACGGCTGCCGCAGCTGAAGCTTCACGTTGTCCTCGCTCATCATGAAGTAGATCGTCTCCACGCGCCGGCGTTCGGACAAAATCAGGTCCATCGCGGCATCCATCCAGTCCTTGTGCATCATCGCGGCGACCTCGGACAGGCGCTTGCCGACGTACTTTTTGTTCTCTTCCTTGTCGATCCCGACGATCAGAACGCCGTCCGGGCCGGCCAGTTGACCCATGTTTTCCCAATCCGTTTTGTCGCTCTGAATCTCGGCGCGAATGCGTGCGCGCACCGCGGGATCGGCAAGGTTATCGAACAATTTTCCATCGGCGGCCGTCCACGGAGGCAGCACCGCAGTCAGTCCTGTGCCACCCGCGGTGTACGGATACATGTCCGCCGAGACATCGATCCCCGCCGCACGCGCCGCGTCGATTTTGGCGATCGCTTGCGGCGCCTTCGACCAATTGCGCCGGCCTCCGGCCTTCAAATGATAAATCTCAACGGGCACGCCGCCCTGGCGTCCGATCTCCAACGCTTCATCGATCGCCTCCAGAAATTGATCCGCCTCCGACCTCATGTGCGTGATATAGACGCCGCCGAAGGGCGCCATCGCCTTCGCCATCGATCCGAGTTCCTTCGTTGTCGCGTAGTTACCCGGCGGATAAATCAGAGCCGAGGCAATCCCGAATGCGCCGTCCTCCATGGCCTGTCTGACCAGCGTCTGCATCGCTTCGACCTCACTGTCGGTCGGCGCACCTTGCGCCATCCCTTTCACATACTGGCGAATTGTCGTTGCTCCCACGAACGATCCGAAGTTGGTGGACGTTCCGTGGTCCTTCATCGCGCGCAACCAGGAATCGAAGCCGTGCGGTCCTTCAAACGCGTTGTCGCCTTGGCGTCCCGTATCGCGCTGCGCGGTCGAGGTCTTTTCGTTGGAAGGCGCGTTGGTAAAACCTTCGCCCAAAATCTCGGTGGTCACGCCCTGCGTCACTTTACTGATCACGCGGCCGTCCTGGGAAAGGAACGCGGCCCTGGACTGGCCCTGAATGTCGATGAAACCCGGCGCGACAATCAGCCCGGTCACGTCGATGCGCTCGCGCGCGGTTGCGTTGCGCAACACGCCGACCGGAGCGATGCGTGCGATTTTGCCGTCCCGAATCGCGAGATCGCCGTAGAACCAGTTGTTACCGGTCCCATCGACGATGCGGCCGCCGGTCAAAATGGCGTCATAAGGCGTCTGCGCGAACACCGCGGAAGCCAGTAGCACAGAGAGCAAGAATCGACTCATAGATACGGAAAATAACACACGCGGGCTGCTGACGTGGCCGTGCTACCTTTAGAAATTCCGCAGTGATCTCCTATGAATGATCCGAACGACTATTTCCTGGTCGCGCACCAGTCGCTCGCCGATTTCGCGCGGCGTGTGCTCGAGGCCGTAAATGTGCCTAGCCGCGCCGCGACCCTGGTGGCCGATTCGCTGGTCTCCGCCAATTTACGCGGCGTCGATTCTCACGGCGTGCAACTCCTCATCTGGTACACGCAACAGATTCAGGATGGTAATATCGACATCGCGACAGTGGGCGAAGTGGCCAGCGAGAGCGGGTCCTGCATGGTGTACGACGGCCTCAATGGTCTCGGCCAGGTCGTCTCCGATGCCTGCTGCGACCACGCGATTCGGCTCGCGCGAGCCACTGGGCTCGGGATGGTGACCGCCCGCAATTCCAGCCACTTCGGAGCCTCGGCGTGGTGGGCGCAAAAGCTCGCCGCGGCCGGGTTGATCGGCATCGTCACCTGCAATGCGACCCCGTTGGTAGCCGCGTGGCAAGGGAAAGACAAAATTCTCGGTACCAATCCGATCTGCATGGCTGTGCCCGGACCGGATACGTTTCTGCTCGACATGGCGACAACCACTGTCGCGCTGAATCGGATACATAAAGCGATTCTCAGCGGCGACACCGAGATCCCCGACGGCTGGGCGATGGATGTTGACGGGAATCCGACGACGGACCCGAAGGTCGCGCTCGAAGGCCTGCCGATGCCTCTCGGCGGATATAAAGGCACCGGCCTCGCGCTGATGGTGGAGGTTTTGTGCGCCGTGCTCTCCGGGGGCGCCATGATGACCGAGGTTGGCGGACTTCGCGTCAAGAATCGACCGATGCGCGTCAGTCATTTTTTCTTCGCCATCGACGCCGCGCGTTTCCTTCCCATGGATCAATTCCAGGCTCGCATGCAGCAGATGCGCGACACGGTAAAAGGTTCGCGGCCCGCGGCGGGCTTCAACGAAGTGCTGATCGCCGGCGATCCGGAATGGAGTTGCGATGCCGAACGCCGCCGCGACGGAATCCCCGTTGCGCGCGGCATTTGGGAGCAACTCACCCTGCTCGGCCAAAGTCTGAACGTCGCCGTGCCCGTTGGTTAGAATGGAAGCTCATGCCCGAAGAATCGCCATTGAGTTTCGAAGACGGTTTGCAACAACTGGAAGCGATCGTCAAAGACATGGAGGGCGGCGATCTACCTCTGGAGCGCGCGCTGGAGCTTTTCGAAAAAGGAATGAAGCTGAGCGAAGCGTGCCGCAAGCAACTGGAGGAAGCGGAGACGCGGGTCGAGACCCTGATCAAGCGCGCAGGCGAGGTGACGCCGGAGCCATTTTCACTCGACAAAGGATGACGCTCGCCGATTACATCTCCGCGCGGCAAAAAACGGTCGACGCGGCGCTGGAGCGCTGGGTTCCCGCCGAATCCGAAAATCCCGCGACCGTTCATCGCGCCATGCGCTATAGCCTGTTCGCCGGTGGAAAACGCATCCGTCCCTTATTGGCGATCGCCGCGGCTCACGCCGTCTCCGATGCGCCCGTCGGTGTCGAATCCGCCGCCTGCGTGCTGGAACTGATCCACACCTATTCCTTGATTCACGACGATCTGCCTGCGCTCGACAACGACGATCTTCGCCGTGGCCGTCCCACGTGCCATAGAGTGTTCGGCGACGCGATGGCGATTCTGGCCGGCGACGCGCTTCTCACTCTCGCGTTCGAAGTCCTGGCGAAACTCGAAAATGTCGACGCGGAGCGGCGCATATCGCTGGTCCGCGAATTGGCAACCGCCTCCGGCACGGTCGGAGGAATGATCGGCGGGCAGGTAAACGATATCGAGGGCGAGGGCAAGTTCCCGACCGCCCCGCTGCTCGATTCCATTCATCGCGCCAAGACCGGAGCGCTTCTCCGCGCCAGCGTCCGCATGGGCGCCATCTACGCCGGGGCCGCTCAAGATCAGCTCGACGCCCTCAGCAGCTTCGGCGAACACATCGGCCTCGCCTTTCAGATTGTCGATGACGTCCTAGACATTGAGCAGTCCTCCGAAGCCCTCGGCAAGACCGCCGGAAAGGATGCCCAGCAGCACAAAATCACGTTTCCCGCCGTTTATGGAATTGAGCGCTCTCGGGAAATGGCCGAGCAGGAGCGCCTGGAAGCGCATCTCGCCCTGAACATTTTCGACGAACGCGCCGAGAGGCTCCGGGAACTGGCCGACCTGATCGTGCGCCGCAACGCATGATCCCGCCTGTTGACAATATGGCCATGAGTAAACAGCGCCTCGATCAACTCGTGGTGGAACGCGGGCTGGCTGAATCGCGCGAAAAGGCGCAGGCGCTGATCCTCGCCGGACAAGTGATCGTCAACGGGCAGAAAAGTTCGAAGCCCGGGCATAGCATCGCGGACGACGCAAGCATCGAAGTGCTCGAACGCATGCCCTACGTGAGCCGCGGCGGATACAAGCTGGCCGCGGCGCTCGATTCTTTTTCGATCGACGTAAGGGGCTGGACCTGCCTCGACGTCGGCGCGTCCACCGGAGGCTTTACCGACTGCCTTCTTCAGCGCGGAGCGGCGCGAGTTTGGGCCATCGACGTCGGCCATGGACAATTCGATTGGACCCTCCGGAACGACCCTCGCGTCGTCGTCCAGGAAGGAGTGAACGCCCGTTATCTCAAGGCCAACGATTATCCCGTTAAGTTCGACCTCGCCGTTTGCGACGCTAGCTTCATCTCCACCACCATGCTGATCCCCGCCATCGTGCCGTTGCTCACCGCACCTCGCCGCATGATCGTCCTGGTAAAGCCGCAGTTTGAAGTCGGGCGCGCCGACATCGGCAAAGGAGGCATCGTGCGAGATCCCGAGCTTCACGAGTTCGCCTGCACCCGCGTCCGCAACGCGGTCGAAGCGCTGGGCCTCCATTCTGCTATCATTCCCAGTCCGATCCTTGGGACGGAAGGCAATCGCGAGTTTCTTCTCTATGGCCACGATTGAGACGGTCGGCATCATCTCGAAGCCCCGCATCGAGCACGCCGCCTCCCTGGTCAGCGGCATCGTTCAGTGGCTTTCAACGCGCGATATCAAGGTCCGCCTCGATGAGGAGAGCGCGCGCTACGCGGGGCGCTCGGAATTCCTGCCTCGGGAAGACGTGCCTCGCGACGTGCAACTAGTCATCGTTCTCGGCGGCGATGGAACGCTGCTCTCCGCCGCCCGCGCCATCGGCGGCCGCGACGTTCCTCTGTTCGCGGTGAACTTCGGCGGCCTGGGATTTCTCACCGCGATTACGCTCGATGAAGTTTACGCGCAGCTCGAACACGCCCTGCATGGCGATCTTCGCATCGCCCGACGGCGGATGCTGCAATGCGAACTGTGGCGCGGCGAGAAGCTCGTCCTGGCGCACGACGCGCTGAACGACGCGGTGCTCTCCAAGGCCGAAATCGCCCGCATGATCGACCTCGAAGTAAACGTCGACGATAAGCTGATGTGCGTCTACAAGGCCGACGGATTGATCGTCGCCACGCCCACCGGATCCACCGCCTACTCGCTGTCGGCCGGCGGTCCGATCGTTTATCCCTCGGTCTCGGCATTCTGCATTACGCCGATTTGTCCGCACACGTTAACCAATCGTCCCGTCATTCTCCCCGATGAGAGCGTGATTGAAGTCGTCAATCGCGGCGAGGACTCGACTACCTACCTGACTATCGACGGCCAGGTGGGCGAATTACTGAACCAGGGCGACCGCGTCGTTTGCCGCCGCTCGCAACACTCGATCAGCCTCATTCGGCCACCCGACAAGCTGTTCTTCGATGTGTTGCGGGAAAAATTGAAATGGGGAAGCAGATGAAACGGCCGTCACTCACCACATGGATTTTGATTGCGCTCCTCGCCGGCATCGCGTTCGGCAATTTTTTCCCAGGACCCGCGAAAGAAATGGGCCTCCTCGGCACCATCTTTCTGCGGCTGATTAAATCGATTATCGCGCCACTGATTTTCGCCACGCTGGTCTACGGTATCGCTGGAACGGGGAGCGTGAAAACCATGGGCCGCATCGGCGGCAAGGCGATTCTCTACTTCGAAATCGTCACCACCGTCGCGCTGTTCGTCGGACTTGGCGCGGTGAATCTGGTCAAGCCAGGGGCCGGCGTGCAGCTGCCCGATAAGCCCGTGGCCAATCTCGCCACGTCGGCCACCAGTGCGGCGGCGCTCGCCGAGCATACGTTCCCCACCAGCATTATCGATGCAATGGCGCGCGGAGAAGTGCTGCAAATCGTCGTCTTCTGTTTCATTTTCGGCACTGCCTGCGCGACGATCGGACTAAAAGCGCGTCCTGTGGTCGATTTCTGCAAGGGCCTTTCGGAGGTGATGTTTCAGTACACGAATTACGTGATGTTCTTCGCGCCGCTGGGCGTCTTCGGCTCGATGGCCGCGACGGTTGGAGATAAAGGCCTTGGTGTCCTCGTGAATCTAGGCAAGCTGGTTCTCACGCTCTACGGCGCGCTGATATTTTTCGTCGTCGTGGTGCTGGGAACAGTGGTCTTCATCTGTAAGATTCCGTTGAAGCGGTTCATCGACGCCGTGCGCGAGCCCTGGCTGCTGGCGTTCTCCACCGCATCCAGTGAAGCCGCACTGCCTCTCGCGCTGGAAAACATGGAAAAGTTCGGCGTCCCGAATCATATCGTGGCGTTTGTGCTGCCCACCGGCTACAGCTTTAATTTGGATGGATCGACCCTCTATTTGTCGTTGGCCGCGATGTTCGTCGCGCAGGCGGCGAATCATCCGTTGTCCTTCGGCACGCAGATTACCATGCTGCTGACGCTGATGCTGACCAGTAAAGGAGTCGCCGGCGTCCCGCGCGCGTCATTGGTCATCCTGGCGGGAACCTTATCGACCTTTGGTCTTCCGGTAGAAGGAGTCGCCCTGATCCTCGGCGTCGACACGATTATGGATATGGCGAGAACGTCGGTCAACCTGCTCGGCAACTGCCTGGCGACTGCCGTCGTCGCGCGGTGGGAGGGCGTCGACCTGTCAATCGCTCCCCCGGTCATCGGCGACTTGCCCGTTCCGGAAACTCCCGCGGCAAATTAATCACGCAAAGGCGCAAAGGCGCCAAGATTTCCGGTAGTGAGTCCATTTGAAATCGAAACCGTGATAGCATGGCGGCAGTATGACGCTTCTTAAGCACTTGCAACCTGCTTTCCTATTCATTTGGATCGGAATTCTAACGATCCCGTTGCTGTTTACACCGCGCGGCAAATGGAAAACTGCTAACTTTCGCGTTAGGGCGGCACTGCTCTCTGTAGCTTTTTCTCTGGCCGTTGTCCTAATGTTCTTCCGCCACTAGCGAGATAGCACCAAGGTTCCTCAACTTTCAAACAGACCCACTACCAGATTTCTTTGCGTCTTAGCGACTTTGCGTGAGATTCTTACGCCGCGATCCCGAGTTTTTTAGCCCACGGCGTCGCACCGGTCAGCGCCGCGTTCACGGCGTTGATGTTCTTCACGCCCTGATCTTGCAGCCAGTCTTCCAGAGCCTTGACGCCCTGCCTGCCATAGATCCCCATGCCTTCTTTCCAGGTCGCGCGGCCGCATAGGACGCCCGAATAATCGGTGCCCGCTTCGGTGGCCATGTTCAGGCTCTCGACGAACTGAGCATTGCTCACGCCCGCACTTAGATAAATGAACGGCTTGGTCGCCACTTCCGCCGCGCGACGATAGTGACCCAAAGCCTCGGCTCGCGTATAGGCTTTCTGCCCCTTGTACACCGCGCTGCCTTCGACGAACTCCGCATTGACCGGCACTTCCACTTTCAGCACGTCGACGCAGTATTGCGGCTTGGTGAACTCCGCCATGCAACCAATCACCACCTGCGGCTTGATCCTGGCGAACTCCAGTCCTTTTTCGTCGCCGCCCTTCGGATCGTAGCCCACGAATTCCAAAAAGAAAGGAATCTCGTTGTACTCGCACTCCGCGCCCACTCGCTCGATAAACGCGTGCTTAATGTCGTTGACGTCGGCGGTGTCGAACGGCGAGTAATAGATCAAAATCTTTACCGCATCCGCGCCCCAATCCTTGATGCGCTTCGCCGAAACATGCGGCAGCAGATCGGGCAGGCGGCCGGGCTGCGTGTTGTCGTAACCGGTCTCTTCATACGCGAGCAGCAGGCCCGCATTGGACGACCGCGCCTTGGCGGCCTCTAAGCCGAACTCCGGGTCGAGCAGAATGGCCGATGCGTGCGGCGTCAACACACGCGTCACCGCCGTTTTGAACTCCGACATCATCTCCGGCGTCACCGCTTTCACGTCGACGCCCTTGGCCGTCGCAATCGACTTCTGCAGACTGCCGCGCTGATCCATCGCCGCCGCCGAGATGATGCCTTTCGCGTTCGACAGGGCCTTGAGGTGTTTTAGTTTTCCAGCAGAAAGGGACATAGGTATCATTGTAAACCGATCCGCCGGAAGAACGTCTGCGCGTGCGCCGCGTCGCGCAGGATCTGCTGCTTCAGAGCTTCCGCATTTTCGAATTTTCGTTCTTCGCGGACGCGCCATAGAAATTCCAAAGCGACGCGCCCGGGCGTCAGGCCATCGAAGGACGAAAGCAAGAACGTCTCGATCGTCAATTCGGCGCCGCCGAATGTCGGTCGCGTCCCGATGTTCGAAATCGAGTTCCAGCGGTCGCCCGTTTCCAAATCGCGGGTCCGCGTGATGTAAACCCCGTTCCCCGGAATCACTTCAGCGGGAGTGCGCAGGTTCAATGTCGGAACCGTCTGCCTGGACCCGATTCCGTGGCCCGACACGACATCTCCGCAAAGGTCGTAAGGCCTCTCCAGCAGTCTCCCGGCCATCGCGACGTTCCCTGCCTCGATCAGCCGCCGGATTTCGCTGGATGACACTAGTCGCCCGCGGCGATGCACCGCTTCCACAATGTGCGTTTCAACCAGCGCGGAAAGGGTGTTGATATCGCCCGCCTGCTTATGGCCGAACCGAAAATTGTCGCCCACCATCACGATTCGCGCGTGCAACCGGCCAACAACGATCTGTTCGACAAACTGTAAGGGAGAAAGCTGCGCGACGTCCGCGGTAAACGGCAGCACCACGACTTCCTCGACGCCCTGTTCGCGAATCAGCGCGATGCGTTCCTCAATCGACGTCAGCAAGCGTGGCGCGCGATGCGGCGCAACCACGCGCGTGGGATGGGGATCGAAGGTCAAAACCACCGGCTGCAAATGGCGCTCGCGCCCCAATTCGATCACCCGCCGAAGCAGTTGACGGTGTCCGGCATGAACCCCGTCAAAATTCCCGATGGTGAGAACCGAACCCTTCACGAGGCCGGCTCCACAACAATCTCCAACCCGTCATAAGCCAGGTTCACGCCCTCCGGCAGCGTCGCTTCCGTGCCGGCATGCCCCAGGTCGTGGCAGATGTGCGTGAAGAACGTCCGCCGCGGTTTCAACTCCTCTACCCATTTCAAACTCTGCGCCACCGTCGAATGCGTCGGATGAGGTTTGTGCCGCAGCGCGTCCAGAAACAGGACATCCAGTCCCAGCAATTTCTCCTTCGTCGCCTCGGGGATATCGCTCTGATCCGTGATGTATGCGGCCGCGCCGAACCGGAACCCGAGAATCGGGGTATCGCCGTGCATCACGCGCAGCGGTGCAATCGTCAATCCGAACAAATCGAACGGCTCGTCTTCAATCGGATGCAGCTTCAATCGAGGAATCGAGGTTTGCGACGGCTCCGGTTCGAACGCGTAGCGGAATACGCGGCGCACCGCGTCCAGCGTTTCCTGCATCGCGTAAATCGGAATCTCCGAACGCTGCCGGTAATTGAACGGGCGCACGTCGTCCAGGCCCAGAATGTGGTCGGCATGCGCATGCGTGTAGAGAATCGCGTCCACTCGTTCGATCGGCGCGCGCAGCGCCTGCATGCGAAAATCGGGCGTCGTGTCGATCAGAATGCCGCGGCCCGCATAGCGCACCAGAATCGACGGGCGTAGCCGGTTGTCGCGCGGGTCTCGCGACGTGCACACCTCGCAGCGGCAGCCGATGGTCGGCACGCCGGTGCTGGTCCCTGAGCCCAACACAGTGATGTAAATCGGCTGATCCATTACGACGCCGTTTCGGCGCCTGCGCTCTGGGCGAGCTTCGATTTTCCTACGCTTTCGCTCACCTGCACAAAGCGGAACCGCAACTCCGTCAACGAATTCTCAATCAGCCGCTGTTCTTCCATCGAAAGATTGTTACGCGTCTTCTCATGAATCATCGCCAGAAGATCGATCGCGTGGCGGGCAGCCGGCAGGTCCGGCCCGTCTTCCTGCTCTTCCCCAAACTTCAGCAGCCCCAGGCGAATCTCGGCCTGCGTCTTCAAGGAAAACACCAGAAATTCAAAGGTCGGCGGGGGCAAAGGAATTTCGTTCTCAGGCATGGTTTTCTTCTTCCAGTTTAGTTCTTAACTTGCGTGTAAGCTATACCTATGCCAGACGATGAGAGGCTGGAGGCCATTTCGCAGGCTCTCGCCAGGTTGCTTCGGCGCCAGGACGAAATAGAAAGCCGGTTTACCCGCATGGAAGCGGCAATGGGCATTCACACTGCGCCTCCGCCGGTCGTTGCGACTCCACCAGCGGTGCCGCCGCCGCTACCGCTTCCCGTTGCTCCAATCCAAGACGCAGCGCCGCCACCTCTTCAAGAGCAACCGCCTCCGCCGCCGATTCCGCCGTCCCCCGCGCTCGAAACGCGTATCGGACTCAACTGGATCAACATCATCGGCGTCGTCACGCTGATCTTCGGCGCGGCGTTCTTCTTCAAATACGCGGTCGATAACAACTGGGTCGGCCCTGGCGCACGCGTCGCGCTCGGCATCGTCGCGGCCATGCTCTCGCTTTTCTTCGGCGACCGCCTCTGGACGAAAGGACAGAAAATATTCGGACAGGGCATCACCGGCCTCGGACTCGCGCTGCTCTATCTGTCCTTCTGGGCCGCCTTCGCCGTTTATCACCTGATCCCTCAACCCGCGTCGTTCCTGCTGATGGTGCTCACCACCGCGGCCTCGGTGGTCTTCGCCATGCGATATGAATCGCAGCTGATCGCAGTGCTCGGAATGCTAGCCGGATACTGGACGCCGGGCGCTCTCTCCACGGGCGAGCCTCATCCATGGGTCCTGTTCAGCTATGTGTTTCTGCTCAACCTGGGCGGTTTGGCGTTAACCCGGTTGCGCCGCTGGCGCGCGCTCGAAATCCTCGCCTGCCTGGCGACCATCCTGTGGTATGGCGCATGGCTTTTCGAATCCGCCGCAGCGAGCGACCATATGGTCGCCACGGTTTTCGCCATCGCCTTCTACGTGCAATTCTGTTGTGCCGATGCAAACCTGCTATGGGCTGTCGCGCAGCTTGCGGGACCCATCGCGATTCTCAATATCTGGAACACCTCGCACGAATTTCTTTCGCTGATGTTGGTGTACGCCGTGGGCGGATTGATCGTCGCTGAAATTCGCCGCTGGGCCGAAGTGCCTTCCTGGACGCTGGTCTGTTATTGGGGAATCTATTTCTTTTCCGGCAAATCCGACCCCGAGGTTCGATTCCTCTACATCACCGCAGCCTTTGCGCTGTTCTTCTCCTGGATCATCTGGTGGGCCGTGATCCAAAAACGCCCACTACGCAAAACCGACCTCGCGGTGATGGCCGTCAACGCCGCCGCGTACTTCGGCGCGTCGTATTACTTGCTCAATCCCAACTATCACGCCTATATGGGCTTGTTCGCCGCAGCGTTGGGAGGGTTGAATCTATTGCTCGCCAAGCTGGTCTGGAATCCTGAAGCCGTCGAGGAGAAGGACACCTGGCCCGCGCTGCTCGCCGTTGCGGTGACGCTGACATTCCTCACGCTCGCCGTGCCGATTCAATTCGCCGGATTCCGCATCACTATCGCCTGGGCGCTCGAAGGAGCTGCGCTGGCCTGGATCTCGGCTCGATTCCAAAGCACCCGCATGAGCATCGGCGCAAGCGTGGTGCTGCTGCTCGCCTTCTGGCGATTGTTCACGGTGGATACGGTCTATTACACGGGAATCAAGGACGTGGCGCTGTTTGCGAATCCGCGATTCCTGACGTTCGCCGTCACCGCGATCGCCCTCTTTGCAGCGGCCAAATTCTTCTCAGATCGCGTGCAGAAGCAGGCGTGTTACGTTGGAGCCCATGTCGTTACGCTGATGGCGCTAGGTCTCGAACTGGTCTCCTGGGTGCAGAAATCGGTCGCCTCCGCCGATCAGTTTGAAACCACGACCGTGTCGATCTCGATTCTAATGGCTCTTTACGCGCTGTTCCTGGTCACGCTGGGAGTCGCCACAAAGACCGCGATCAACCGCATTTTAGGACTCGGATTGATGGCGCTCGTCGTTGTCAAACTCTACATTAGCGACGTCTGGGAGCTCGGATACCTGTTCAAGATCGTCGCCTTCATCGGCTTAGGCGTCTTGCTGATCTCCATGTCGTATCTCTACTCGCGATTCCGTTCAGTGATCGAGAAGTTGTGGAAAGATGACCCGAGCACCTAAATTCCTCCTCATCTTCGCAATGCTGGCAAGCGCCGCGCCGCTGGATTTGTCGGCGTGGAAGTATCGCAAGAGAATCCCGCTGACGCCGGGCGACGGATTGGCGGTGGTGAAGCTCGACCGCGAGGTGTATGTAGGAAGTGCCAATGCAGTGGCCGACTTGCGCGTTGTTCAGGATGGGCAGGAGGTTCCGTTCGTGCTCCGAATGAACGGACCGCCGGATTCTCTGAATTTAGTGGAAGAATCACTTCTGGATCGATCAGTGGTTCCCGGAGTTGGTTTGCAGTTCGTGGTTCACCTGAAGAGGCCGGGCAAACACAGTAGCATTCTCCTCTACACCGACGAGAAAAATTTCCGCCAGCGCGTGCGCATCGAAACCAGCCAAGACGGCGTTAGGTGGGGCGTTGCTCGTAGTGACGGTGCCATCTTCAACTTTTCGCAGGATGGACGCGAGTTCAGCTCCACAATCGTCGAGTACCCTGTCTCCACGCGGCCGTTTCTTCGCGTCACCGTATTCGGATGGACCAAGACAGCCATGGTCACTTCGGCGACGGTCAACCAGCACGAATCGCAGCCGCTCGCGTACGAAGTATTCGCTGCGATTACTCCTCAGGTTTGGAACGACGCGTCGACTAAGTCGACCGTCGTTGCAATCGACCAGGGAGTAACGGGCCTTCCGGTCAGCCGCATTCGCCTCGAAACTTCGACGCCACAATTTCAGCGGGCGGTAATGGTCGAGACCAGCGATGACGGCAAGAACTGGCGATATTTAAAGCAGGACGTCATCGCTCGACTGCCGGGGGCGGAGTTTACAGAGGAATCGCTGGTCGCGAATTCCTGGGGCGCACGGCGATACCTGCGCCTGCACATCTACAACAGGGATGATCAACCTCTAGCCGTTGGTCGGATTCAATTGGAAGGGATTGTGGATCTGCTCCGCTTCCTGACCCCGGCAGTGGGCACTTATTGGCTTTATTACGGAAACGCCTCGGCAACTGCGCTGCCCGAATATGATCTGAATGCGGTACTTGCTCACCGTTCCCTTCCGGAAACGAACTGGTCCTTAAGCCCAAGCGAGGAAAATCCCGCTTATCGTCCGCCGCCTCCTCCTAAGAAACCCTGGTCCGAGCAGCATCCGGCGATCCTCTATACTGTGCTTGGCGGCGCAGTCCTGGCGCTCGGCATCGCGACGTTTCGATTCGCTGCGCGGATGCGGCCGTCCTCTTCCTAGGAGAATCCATGAGACGGCGTGCTCCACAAACCAAGCTCTTATGAAGGCCTGTGGCGCACGCGCTCGGCGTGCCGCGTCGAGACTCTCTCGACGCTTGTTTCGACCCCGGCACAAGCATCGACAAAGTGTCGACGCGGCACGCCACGGGCGTGCGCCACAGCCCGCCGCACTAAACTAAGACATGGCTCGATACTTCACACTCGCCGAAGCGGAACGGGCTTTGCCTCACGTCGAGAGCGCTCTCCGCGACATCCTTTTTCATCGCGCCGAGTATCAGAAGGCTCACGAAGACGTCGAAAACAACACCAAGCGCATCCGCATGGCGGGAGGGTCACGGGTCGATCCGGGGGCTCATCTGGCGATGAAAGCCCGTCGCGATACCAGCGCCGCGGCCTTGAAAGACGCGGCGGATCGGGTGGAGCAGGCCGGGGCGATGATCAAGGACGTGGACATCGGGCTGATCGATTTTCTCTCGCGCTACCAGGGCCAAGCGGTGTGTCTTTGCTGGAAGTTAGGCGAGGACAAGATCCGTTTTTGGCACGGTCTTGAAGAAGGATTTCGCGGGCGCAAGCCCATCGATGACGATTTTATTCAGAATCATCGCGGCGAGACGACGAATTGACGGCTCCGTTTGCTAAACTAGATGCGAGGAATGCTGCTCGCACGAGAGTTCGTCGATTACGTTTCGCGCCAAATCGTCAAAAAACTGACGCCCCAGTGGATTGAGACAACCGATGCCCAGGTCGCGGCCGCTTTTATAGCCAGCGTGATCGAAGAGGATCTGGCCATCGAGGACAGTCTCAACGACGAAGTGCGCGAGATGCTCAGCCAGTACACCGAATATATGCGCCGCGAAGGCGTCAGTTATCAGGACATGTTCCGCAAGATCAAGAACACCCTGATTACGCAGCGTAAAGTGATTCGCGCCGCGGGCAGGGATTCGGGCGACCACATGAAGCTTTCTCGCGACAAGATCAACGACATTTCTCACAAGATTGTCGCGGAATTGCGCAAGAGCCGCGATTTCCGCATCAAGCGCCAGCCCAACGATGTGCGGCTGGAACTGGTGAAAGTGGTGACCGATCTGTTGTTGACCGAAGAAAAGGTCGACCGCGCCGCGCGCACCAAGATCCGCACGCAGAAGCGCGAAATCTCCGAAGGCACCGAGGAGTGGGAGCTGCTCCACAAGCGCTATTACGCCGAGGAACTGAAAAAGCTCGGCATCGATCTGACCCATTAGCCCCATGCGTCAGCTTGGGGCTACTTCGATGCCTCCGCTAGCCCCAGGCTGACGCATGGAGCTCGATTTTCCCCTAACCTTCTCGCAACGGTTTCCAGCTTCTCCGCCAGCAGGCTTGCGCTAAGCGGCTTGGAAAGATAATCGTCCATTCCAGCCGCCAGGCAGCGGTCGCGATCGCCCTGAATCGCGTGGGCCGTCAGCGCGATGATGGGCACGTGCTTCCCGCTCCGCCTCTCACGCTCGCGAATGTGCCCGGTCGCTTCGAAACCGTTCATCTCAGGCATCTGCACGTCCATCAGGATCAGATCGAACACCGCCGCCGCATGACAGTGAATTGCTTCGACGCCATTGCCGGCCAGCGTCACGCGATGTCCCATTTTTTCGAGCAGCCGCGTGCCAAGGCGCTGGTTGACCACGTTATCCTCCGCCAGCAGCACGCTTAGGGAACCGCCCTTCGTCACCCTGGTTTGGAATGCGGGCTCCGCGGCCTCGAAATCTTTGCCGGAGCCGTGGAGCGCACGATCGATCGCCAGCGCGAGTTCCGCCTCGATCACCGGTTTCATGAGGTACTGTTCGATCCCGAGACGCCTGCACTCGGCCGCATCCGAAAGCAGATTCGACGAGCCCAGCATCATCACCACCGCCGGCGCTTGCGGCAGCCTTCTTGCGCCAGCCGCCACTTCAAAGCCATCCGAGCCGGGCATGTGAGCATCCAGCAGCAGCAGATCGAAGCGCGTTTTGCTAATGAGCGACTTCGCATCTTCGCCGCTCGACGCTGTCCGAACCGTTGCGCCCAGGCGCGCGACCAGCTCGCCGAGGATCTCTCTCGATCTGGCTCTGTCGTGCGCGATCAGTACCTCGACGCCATCCAACATCCGGTGCGTCGCGGGCCTTGCCGGCTCTACCACGTCCATCGGGACGACGAACCAGAAACGGCTTCCCTGCCCCGGTTCGCTTTCTACCCCGATTTCGCCATCCATCATGCTCACCAGCTTGGTGGAGATGGAAAGACCCAGGCCCGTCCCTCCGAACCTGCGCGTAGTAGATCCATCGGCTTGTTCGAAAGGCATGAAAATGGAGTCGAGCTTGCCGGAAGGTATGCCGATTCCCGTGTCCGTCACCGCGAATAGAAGCCGCGCCGGCTGGGCGGCCGGGTCGACAACGGAAATCTCCACAGTGATCTCGCCCTCCGCTGTAAACTTGATCGCATTGCCGAGCAGATTCAGAAGTAGCTGACGCAGACGCGCCGGATCGCCGATCACTTTGGCCGGAACCTCGGGATGCACACTCTTAATCAACTCGAGGTTTTTCTCGTCGGCGCGCAGCGCTACCGTCTTCAGCGCGTCCGCCGCGACCACGCGAATGTCCACGACGGTCTGATCGAGTTCCATCTTTCCCGCTTCGATTTTGGAGAAGTCGAGGATATCGTTAATCACCACCAGCAGGGAGTCCGCCGATACTTTCACCGCGCTCAAATACTCCCTCTGCTCCTGATCGAGGCCCGTACTCAGCGCCAGGTCGGTCATGCCGATAATTCCGTTCATGGGAGTCCGGATTTCATGACTCATATTGGCGAGAAACTCGCTCTTCAGGCGCGCCGCTTCCTCTGCTTTTTCCTTCGCCGTTTTCAGCTCCGCGGTACGCTCGCTGACGACCTCTTCCAAGTGGTCGCGGTGGCCGGCCACCTGCCGCTCCCTGATCTCGATTTCACTCAGCATCTGATTGAACGCCTGGATGAGTTCTCCCACTTCGTCGTTGGGACCCCTCTCCGCCCGAATCGAATAGGTCCTGGATACAGAGACCCGCTGCGCGGTGCCCGTTAACCTCAGGATGGGTTTGACGAGAACCCGAAGCACTTTGGCATAAGCGAAAATCGCGAGCATCGCGGGGATCGCGAGCGCCGCGAGCATCAGCAGCAGGTATCGCGCGATGCAGTGATAAAGTTCGTTGAGGTCGCTGCGAATCGAGAGGCTGCCGATCCGTTCGCCGTTCAGGTACACCGGGTGAGACACGATCAGCACGCCGCGTTCCGTGTGTGTGCCGAACGGCGAAGGCACGCTCGGCGCAAGACTCATATCCCCCTGACGATGATAGCTGGCCAGCACAGTGCCCTGAGTGGTCCATAAGCGGGCAGCGAATACCGAAGGAATGGTGCGCAGAGCGGCCAGAGTTTCCTGGGCGTTCCTGACATCTTCAAAGACAAGTGCCGCGGCTGAATTCTCGCCCAGAACGTCGGCAACAGCCATCAGTTGGTTAGCCTTCTCGCCGCGAAAGTCGTAATACTCGTTGACGATCGACACCAGGCACGCGAGACAGACGAATAAGCTGGCCGGAAGCAGCGCGCCCACCATCAGCTTACGCCGGAACGACAGCGAATATCCGCTCACAAAGCGCTCCCCAGCAAGGCGACGGCGATCGCACGCCGCACGATCAAGATTTCCATGTCAGTCTGCCGTGGAAGTTGCGCGCGGCATCGCGAGCAGAGGTGAACCCGCAAGTGAGTCGAAACGCCATCTATAGGCGTTATCGGACTAAAGGAGACAAATAAGAGGAGATCGACTCAGGCTGAGCCGCCATGCGTGAGCATGCGGGCATGTGGGCAAGCCTTCAGCTACTAGACTACGTCCACGCCCATCGAACGGGCGGTGCCCTTGACGGAGTTCATCGCCGCTTCCACCGAGAAGCAATTCAAGTCCGGCATCTTGATCTTAGCGATCTCTTCGACCTGTTTGAGCGTAATTTTACCCACGCGATTCTTGTTCGGCTCGGCCGAACCTTTCGCCAGGCCGCAGGCGCGCTTGATCAGCACCGGCACCGGAGGAGTTTTGGTGATGAACGTGAACGAACGGTCCGAATAAATGGTGATCACCACCGGGATGATCAGCCCTTCCTGGTCCT
>Ga0182024_10004191_pt1 | contig 33466 bp, 30 predicted proteins | sample P32metaG_FD_120480 | JGI IMG/M metagenome (GOLD analysis project Ga0182024, IMG submission 120480) | Permafrost microbial communities from Stordalen Mire, Sweden - P3-2 metaG (Illumina Assembly) | ecosystem: Environmental > Terrestrial > Soil > Wetlands > Permafrost | place: Sweden: Stordalen... | reverse complement strand
TTCATGCCGGCGTCCGCTTGCTTCATGAAGGGGACATTGATCAGGTTGAAGAAATACAGCAGGCCTACCCAGAGGATGCCCGCGATGAAATGGAACCAGCGCAGGATGAGCTGCGTAGCTTCCGTGCCGGTAATGGTGGGCATGACCGTTGCTGCCAGTTCAACGAAATTGTGCATTAGATTTCCTCCGCCAACTTGTTCGCGAACTTCTTCGCCAACTTGGAAGTGCAGATTGTGGGGCCCCCGAATGTCCTGGGACGACGGTGCATCCGGCGAAGAGACAGCCAGCCGTAATGACAGGCAAAAACGCTCGCGAAACCCGGGAGATATTTACTCACGATGTCGTCGAGTCTTGGAAAGTCTGCACTTTGCGGTCGCCTCTGTCAACTCGCAGGCGATACCGCCGATACCGCGGCAAGTTCCAGTTGAAAAGCGGCGAAGATCGCCGTATGGTACTCACATCTGCTGGAAAGGCGCGGGGCGCGGTCCCTGCGGAGTTGGCGCGCCTATCTGGCGGGGATGACCCCCCTTGTTCCTGATGGCAGCGGGAAGGCTTCCGGGAACATGCTGTTGCTTTGAGCCGGCTCATGGGCGAGTCTGTGGGCTGGTAGTTGGCAAGTTCGCAGTCTATATATCAAGGAGATCGGCTATGGACAGCAATAAGCCGGCACAGAACATTCAGGATTCCTTCCTCAACACGGCCCGCAAGGAGAGGCTCAGCATTACGATTTACTTGCTGAGCGGGGTGAAATTAACGGGCCGCATCCGCTCCTTCGACAAGTACTCCGTAGTGTTGGAGGCGAATGGTCAGGAGCAACTCATCTTCAAGCACGCCATCTCCACCGTGGTGATGGGGCGGGTGGCGGCGACGCATGTCGCGCACGTGGCGCATCCGGATAAAGCGGTGGGTGCGGGATCGTCGGCAGGGCCGGTTTCGGCGCCAAGCGCTTCGGGCACCGGCACCGAAGGATAAGGCGCTTTCGGTTTGGGAAGTTCTCATACCAAGAAATCCCGCGGCACGGCGCGTTCGGGCAGACGTGCGCCTCTGGGAACCGAAGTCGTTCGCGAGGAACCGGAACGCGAGCGCGCGTTTCTGGTGGGGATTGATGTCCGCAGGCGTGGGCGCGGCGGCGCGAAGGGGACGGTCACGGCGCAGGCGGCCGTGGCGCGCGAAGCGGCCGCGATGCAAACCAAGGCGGGCGGCTCGCCAAATCCTAAAAGCAAGCCCAGCATTCCCGAATTCGATGCGGACGAGTCGATCGCAGAACTTAGCACATTGGCCGAAAGTGCTGGGGCCAAGGTGGTGGGCCAGATTCTGCAGCGCCGCGACCGGCCCGATCCGGCAACCTTGATTGGCGCGGGCAAGCTCGAGGAAATTGCGGGCGCGGCTGCGTCGGTGAATGCCGACGTTCTTCTCTTCGACCACGATCTCAGTCCTTCCAAGCAGCGCAATATTGAAAAGATCATTCAGCTGCGGGTGATCGACCGCACCCAGCTCATCCTCGATATTTTTGCGCGGCATGCGCGCACGCGGGAAGGCCAGTTGCAGGTAGAGTTGGCGCAATTGCATTACATGTTGCCGCGGCTGGCCGGGCATGGTGTGGAGATGTCGCAGCTCGGCGGCGGCATTGGCACACGCGGTCCCGGTGAAACTCAGCTAGAAACTGACCGGCGAAAGATCGCGCGGCGCGTTCGCCATGTAGAGCAGCAACTGGAAAACGTGCGGCGCATTCGCCGGCAGCAGCGGCAGAGGCGCGAGTCCGCGCCCGTCGCGACCGTGGCCCTGGTGGGCTACACCAATGCGGGAAAGTCGACTCTGTTCAACGCGCTGACGCAGGCGAAGGTGCTGGAATCGCCGCGCATGTTTGCGACGTTGGACCCGACGATTCGCGGCGTGGACTTGCCCTCGAGGCGCAAAGTGCTAATGTCGGATACCGTGGGATTCATTCGCAACTTGCCGCATACGCTGGTCTCGGCGTTTCGCGCGACGCTAGAAGAAGTGCAGCGGGCGTCGCTGATTCTGCATGTATCCGATGCCAGCAGCCGGCTCTCGGCCGAGCAGGACGCGCAAGTCGAGATCGTCCTGAAAGAGCTCGAGGCAGAGAAGAAACCGCGCCTGCGGGTGATGAACAAGATTGATCTGCTGGATGAGGAAGTGGCGCAGTCGTTGCAGGCCGATGCCTTACGCGAAGATACGAAAACGGTTTACGTTTCCGCGGCTGAGGGCACCGGTTTGGATCGGCTGCTAACTCGCATTGACGCGATGATCGAAGAAGATCCAGTTAGCCGCGTGCATCTCCGCGTCCCCCAAAAAGAAGGGAAGATGTTGGCGATGCTCGAAGGCAAGGCGCGGATTTACTCGCGGAAGTATAAGGATGGGGCGGTGGAGTTGGAAGTGGAGGCGTCGGCGTCGGTACTTCGGAAGGTCAGGGAATTCATCGTGCCCAATTTCGACCCCGTCGAAATTCCCGGCGGGGCCATGTCAGAAACGATCAAGCGCGGGAGAAGATGACGAGATGCATTCAGACTGCGTTGCTCAGCAATGATTAGTTACCGAAACCCGACCCGAAATCGACCAATCTCTAGGGCCTGAAGGAGCGTCCCGAGGTACATGTTGAAGTCCTTGTCTTTCAGGAACGCGACGGCGTCTTTGTGGGCCTTTAGTTCCCACGATTTAAATTGGACGCTCACGGGATGGATATGTACTCCGACGATACCGTGGCTGGGATTCCCCATGCCGACTCTAAACAACTCACCTTCACCATCTGCTGCGAGGACCGTGATTTCCGCTCGGTAATGGGTCAAGATCGCGGTGATGATCCGTTCGCCGGCCTGGCGCGGTAACAGGCCGGCCCCAGCGGCCTTGAAGGCTCTTAGCAAAGAAGGCGAAACCGGCGCGCTCAGCGGCATATCGTCCTGCAGATGCGAAATTTAAATGGGCCGACAACCAAGAAGCGGTGACATTCCTTGGCTATCGGCCCATTCGATCCTGAATTGGATCGGAGGTGATAGTTCAATGCTAATCCTCTTTTGGCTGAAGTCAAGCGATATGTGCAGGAATTTGCGACGTGGCATGGCCAAAGCAGGCAATCAGTCCCTAAGTGGTATTGTTTCCACGAGGCTGGAACCGATTGTTATGTCTGTATCTTTTCGGGCGACTGGCCTGTGGACGCAGGAGAAAAACGATCGCTTCGCGTTGACATAAACTACCTCCGACGTTAGACTTAACAGTTTTCATAGCCCTCATTTTCCGGTCTATATCAGCGCCACATGGATGAGACTCTTCGACAACTAGGCGAATTACTGCTCGGAGCGGTGCCGACAGTGATTCTGCTGGCGCTGCTCTACGCGCTCTATACCACGATTGTGCACAAGCCGCTGCAGCGCGTGCTCGCCGAGCGGCGCAGCAAGACGGAGGGCGCGGTCGAGAAGTCGAGAGCCGATATTGCGGCGGCCGAGGCGCGCACGGCTGAGTACGAACAGAAGTTGCGGGAGGCTCGGGCGGTGGTATTCCGCGCGCAGGAAGCGCGGCGGCAGGCAGTGTTACAGGCTCGTACCAACGCCCTGAACGAGGCACGCAGCAAAGCGCATACACAGGTGCTGGCAGCGAAGAAAGATATCGAGAGCGATCGGGCCGCGGCGGAGAAGGGTTTGCCGGCCGATGCGGCGGCACTGGCGCAGGAAATCGTACGGCGGGTGCTGCAGCCGGCTGGAGCGGCGCGTTGATCACCTCGACGAACATGGCGTCAACCAAGAAAATCGTCCGCACGTGTTTTCTTGCGGTGCTGATGGTGAGTTGCGCCAGCCTGATGTCGCTCCGCGCGCAGGAACAACCCACTCATCCCGAGCAGAAGCAACCCGCTTCTCCGCAGCAGAAGAAGCAGGCCAGCGCCGAATCGGCGCAACAAGCGAACGGTCCTGGCAGACAACTCGCGCACGAAAGCAATGAAGCCGCCGGTGAAGGAAAAGACGAGATGGCCGAGTTCAAGGAGTCGGCCTCAGTGCGACTGATCGGCCGGCTCACGAGATTGAATTTGCAGCAGTCTTACTGGCTGAGCGTGGTGCTGAACTTTGTGGTCATTGCTGCCATCATTGTCTGGGCTGCGCGCAAGTATTTGCCGGGCATGTTCCGCGACCGCAGCGCCGCGATCCAGAAGGCGATGCAGGAGGCGCAGATGGCCAGCGAGGAGGCGCGGCGCAGGCTGGCCGAGATCGAATCGCGCCTGATGAAGCTGGATGGCGAAATTGGCATGATGCGCAATGCCGCCGAGGAAGAAGGTGCGGCAGAGGAATCCCGCATTCAGGCCGCCGCCGAAGAAGATGCGCGCAAGATTGTGGCCTCGGCAGAGCAGGAAATTGCGGCGGCGGCCAAGGCCGCGCGCCGCCAACTGACAGCCTACGCGGCCGACCTCGCGGTTGGACTGGCACGCAAGCAGATTCATGTCGATGCCGCCACCGATCAGGCTTTGGTGCGAAATTTTGCCGGGCAGTTGGGCGCAACCGACGAGCCGGGAAAGGACAGGAACTAGACCGTGGCTTCCGTCGCCAGCACCTATGCCCGGGCTTTCGCGGACGTGGTTCTCAGCGCGCACCTCGATGCCAGTCGAGCCGTAGGTGGATTGCGCGAGATCGCGAGGCTGCTGGACGAGAGCGCAGATTTGAGGCGGGTCTGGGAGAATCCCGCAGTGCCCGCTGAGCAAAAGCGCAATCTGCTGGATGCGATTGTACAGCGCGAGGGCATCGACAAGCGCGTGCGTAACCTGGTGGCCGTGCTGATTGATCACCGGCGAGTGCAGTTTCTGCAGAGGATCATCGAGCAACTGGAAAAAGAACTCGATGCTCGCCTGGGATTTGCAGAAGCACATATTTCCAGTGTCCGCGAACTGGGCGATGCGGAGAAGCGAGCGCTGGAAAAGCAGATCGAGAAAACAACAGGCAAGAAAGTGCGTGCACGGTATGCACTGGACTCGTCACTGCTGGGCGGCGCCGTGGTCCGCGTGGGCAGCACGATTTACGACGGTTCGGTGAAGGGGCAGTTGGAGAAGATTAGAGTGGCTATTAGCTCTTAGCTCTTAGCTCTTGGCTTTTGGCTTGGAGCCAGCGAGGGTGGAAGTTATGAGTTGCAGGGAACGGTGGAAACTCCCTGACGCGCCGTGGGTGGTGTAAGAGTGCAAGGGGTCCTTCGACGCGCATTGACCGTTACTTCGTGATGCTCAATGCTTGCTCAGGATGACAGAGTTATTGACCGGATGGAAAGATTGCAGAAGGGGTGTAGCTAACAGCTAAAGGCCAAGAGCTGATTTTATGGCACAAATCAAGGCAGACGAAATCACGAAACTGATCCGCGAGCAGATCGAGCACTACGAAACAAAGATCTCCGTCGACGAGACCGGCACCGTCATCACGCTGGGGGATGGCATCGCGCGCGTCTATGGGCTCGACAAGGTCATGGCCGGCGAACTGCTTGCCTTCCCGCACGGTGTGGCCGGCATCGCCATGAACCTGGAAGAAGATCAGGTGGGCGTGGTGCTGCTTGGCGAGTACACCGAGATCAAGGAAGGCGACGAGGTAAAGCGCACCGGACGCATCATGAGCGTGCCCGTCGGCGATGGCATGATCGGGCGCGTGGTGAACTCGCTCGGCGAACCCATCGACGATAAGGGCCCGATTGCCAGCGATCAGTTCATCGCGTTGGAACGCATTGCCCCGGGCGTGATCGACCGGCAGCCGGTACGGGAGCCCATGGCGACCGGGCTGAAGGCCATCGACAGCATGATTCCGATCGGCCGCGGCCAGCGCGAATTGATCATCGGCGACCGGCAGACTGGCAAGACCGCGGTCGCGCTCGACACCATCATCAACAGCAAGGGCAACGACCTGATCTGCATCTACAACGCGATCGGGCAGAAACGTTCCTCGATTGCGCAGGTGGTGAAGATTCTGGACGATGCCGGAGCCATGGAGTACACGATCGTCGTGGCCGCGTCGGCGTCCGAGCCGGCCCCCATGCAGTACATCTCGCCCTACGCGGCGTGCGCCATGGGCGAATATTTCCGCGACAGCAAGCGGCATGCGCTGGTCATCTACGACGATTTGTCTAAACACGCCGCGTCGTATCGCGAGATCTCGCTGCTGCTGCGTCGTCCGCCGGGACGCGAGGCCTATCCGGGAGACGTTTTCTATCTCCACTCACGGCTGTTGGAGCGCGCGTCCAAGCTGAGCGACAAGATGGGTGGAGGATCCCTCACTGCGCTGCCGATCATTGAAACGCAAGCGGGTGACGTTTCCGCATACATTCCAACCAACGTGATTTCAATTACCGACGGTCAGATTTATCTGGAAACGGATTTGTTCAATCAGGGCGTGCGCCCGGCGGTAAACGTTGGTCTGTCGGTGAGCCGCGTGGGCGGCAGCGCACAGATCAAAGCGATGCGACAGGTGGCGGGAACATTAAAGCTGGAACTGGCGCAGTATCGCGAACTGGCAGCGTTTGCGGCCTTCGGCAGCGATCTCGACAAGGCTACGCAGGCGCAGTTGAATCGCGGGCAACGGCTGGTCGAACTGCTGAAGCAGAATCAGTTTTCCCCGCTGCCGTTTTCGAAGCAGATTCTGATCATCATGGCAGGCACAGGCGGGTTCCTCGACGATCTGCCGGTAGCGCAAGTACGCGATTTTGAGGCCGAACTTTACAAGTACGTAGATTCGACCAATCCCGGCCTGCTGCGCTCGATCATGGAGAAGAAGATTCTCGATGACACGCTGAAGGGCCAGCTGCAGAACGTGATTAAGGAAGCAAAACAGCAGTTTGTGGCGGCACGGGAAGCGGTAGCGAAGTAGGCTATTGGCTCTTGGCCTGAAGCGAAGCATAGAGAGTCGGAAGCTTAGAGCCAAGAGCCAAGAGCGGTTTACCATGGCAAACATTCTCGACATTCGGCGGCGGATTCGAAGCGTGATCAACACGCGGCAGATCACCAAGGCCATGAAAGTGGTGTCGGCGGCCAAGTTGCGCCGGGCGCAGGAGCGCGCCTTGGCGGCTCGTCCGTACGCGCAGATGCTGACGAATGTGCTGAAGTCGCTGGTGGCTCGGGCGGAGATTTTCGATCCCGAGACCGGTGAACCGAAGCATCCTCTGCTGGCGCAGCGGGAAGAAAAGAACATTCTGCTGATCGTTGTGACCGGTGACAAAGGGCTGGCGGGCGCTTTCAATGCGAACATCACGAAGGCAGCGGTGAGGTTTCTCGAGTCCAAGGCCGGCAAGAATATCGACATCGAGGCCATTGGCCGCAAGGGGCGCGATTTCATGCGCCGGCGCTATCCGGCAGCCAAGGTGCAGACGCGGACTCTAGCGGATCTCTCGGAATCCATCGAGACAGAGTCGGACGCGGCCGAACGCGCAGGACCGACTGAGATCATCGGCGAACACGTTGGCATTCTCGGCAAGGTAGAGTTTGCGCAGGCGCGGGCTCTCTCCGAGAGCGTGATTGCGCGATACAAGCGCGAGCAGATCGACGCGGTCTACATCGTGTTCAACGAATTCAAATCGGTGATCGCGCAGAGGCTCATCGTGGAGCAGATTCTTCCCATCGAGCAGATCGGTGAGCCGACGGTACGGCTGGTCGAGGAGATGTCGGAAGAAGAGAAGAAGAAAGCCAAAGAGGCTGCGGTCAGCGCGGGTGTGGGCATGCGCGGTCCTGATCACCAGGCCGAGGAAGCCGCTTCGCAGTTTGGTACTGCGCAAGTAGACTACATTTACGAGCAGTCGCCTGAGGAGTTGTTCCGCGCGCTGTTGCCGAAGTATGTGAGTATCCAGATTTTCCGCGCTCTTATGGAGTCCGTGGCCGCAGAGCACGCCGCCCGTATGACCGCGATGGATTCGGCCACCAACAATGCGACCGACATGGTCGATTCGCTGACCTTGGTCATGAACCGGGCGCGGCAGGCGAAGATCACGAAAGAGATCATCGAAATCGTCAGCGGCGCGGCAGCAATGTAGCTTGGTATCGAGTGGGAGCATTTAGCAATTGGCAGTTAGCATTTAGCCGTTCAATTTTCGCACGAGAACTTCAGGGCCAAATGCTAATTGCCAAGCGCTAATTGCTGACGACTGAAAGCTGACAGCTGAGAGCTGAATTTATGCCTGAAAATGTAGGACATGTCATTCAAATCGCGGGTCCAGCCGTGGACGTGCAGTTTCCTGAAGGGAAGCTGCCTCCCATCTATGAGGCCGTGAAAGTTGTGAGCGACGGCTACACTGTGCCCAATGCGGTCAACGTGATTCTTGAAGTGCAACAGCATCTGGGCGAGGGCCGTGTGCGCTGCATCGCCATGCAGCCTACCGACGGCATGGTGCGCGGCATGAAGGCCATTGACCAGGGCGGGCCGATTTCTGTGCCGGTGGGCCGCGGGACGTTGGGCCGAGTGATGAACGTGATCGGCGAACCGGTCGATCAACTGGGCCCGATCGAAGCCAAAGAGAGGCTGCCGATTCATCGCCTGGCGCCGGCGTTCGACGAGCAGGCCACTACCGCCGAGATGTTTGAGACGGGTGTGAAGGTTATCGACCTGATCCAGCCGTTCTTGAAGGGCGGCAAGATCGGTTTGTTCGGCGGCGCGGGCGTGGGCAAGACCGTCGTCATCATGGAATTGATCAACAATGTCGCCAAAAACCACGGCGGTTTTTCCGTGTTTGCCGGCGTCGGCGAGCGTACGCGAGAAGGCAACGACCTGTGGCTGGAAATGACGGAGTCGGGCGTGATCAAGCCGGGCAAGCCCGCGGAGTCGAAGGCGGCGCTGATCTATGGGCAGATGACGGAGCCTCCAGGCGCACGTCTGCGGGTGGCCCTGACGGGGTTGACGGTTGCGGAATACTTCCGGGATGTTGAGGGCGCGGACACCCTGCTCTTCATCGATAACATTTTTCGTTTCACGCAGGCCGGCTCGGAAGTTTCCGCGCTGCTGGGCCGCATGCCCAGCGCCGTAGGCTACCAGCCCAATCTGGCGACGGAAATGGGCGAACTGCAAGAACGCATCACCTCGACCAAGAAGGGATCAGTCACGTCGGTGCAGGCGATTTACGTGCCGGCCGACGACTTGACGGATCCGGCGCCAGCCACCACGTTTGCTCACCTCGATGCGACTACGGTGCTTTCGCGCGCCTTGACGGAAATTGGAATCTACCCTGCGGTCGATCCGTTGGCTTCGACGTCGCGCATTCTTGATCCACGCATTGTCGGCCAGGAACACTACGACGTGGCGCAGACGGTAAAGCGGACGCTGCAGACTTACAAAGATCTGCAGGACATCATCGCGATTCTTGGTATCGACGAGTTGACCGAAGATCAGAAACTGACCGTCGCCCGCGCCCGCAAGATTCAGCGCTTCTTGTCGCAACCGTTCCACGTGGCTGAACAGTTTACCGGCGCGGCGGGACGCTACGTGAAGGTTGCCGACACGGTCAAAGGTTTCAAGGCGATCGTGGAAGGCAAGTACGACGACATCCCCGAGCAGGCTTTTTACATGAAGGGGCCAATCGAGGAAGTGCTGGAAGCGGCGGAGAAGATGAAGGCGGCAGCGTAAGAACGGTCGTTGGTCGCTGGTCGTTCGTCCTTGGCGAGAATCGCCGATGCCGACCATAGGCCAATGACCAATGACCAACGACGAACGACGAATGACGAATGACCGAAACATTCAAACTCGAGATCGTCACGCCGGAGAAAAGGGTCGTGGATACGGCAGCCGAGGAGGTTCAGATTCCTGGGAAGAATGGGTACCTCGGTGTGCTGCCCGGTCACGCGCCGCTGATCACCGAGTTGGCGGTGGGCGAGATTAGTTACTTCGAGAATTCCAACGAAATGCGGCTGGCCGTGGCTTGGGGATTTGCGGAAGTGCTGCCGGACAAAGTGACGATTCTGGCGGAGACGGCGGAGCGTCCGTCGGAGATTGACGTGGAGCGCGCGCGCAAAGCCAAAGAGCGCGCCGAGCAAAAGTTAACAAGCGGCGATACCACAGTCGACGTGGAACGCGCGCTGGACGCTCTTCACCGTGCCGAAACACGCCTGGATGTTGCGGCAAAAGGCAAGTGATTCACCTCTTGGCTATTAGCTACAGCCAAAATCCAGACTGGTATCTGCCGGTTTTCTGCTTATACAATTGGGCCGCTTACTCTTCTGAGGAGACGGTACCGTGAAACTCCCGTTGTTCGTTCTCTGTTTCTTTATTCTCGGCGGTCTGGCTACGGCGCAGCAAGCCAAGCCGGTTCAGGCACAAACTCCGCAAAGACCGCCTTGGCTGAACACCCCGGAAGCGCATTCCGACGATAGTGTTACCTTCCGCTTCCTCGCTCCCAACGCGCAAGACGTGAAGCTAGCGCGCGAAGGCACCGAGCCGGTGCCCATGCAGAAGGACGACAAGGGCGTCTGGACCGCCAACACCGCGCCTCTGCCTCCGGACTATTACGGCTACTCCATCATTGTCGACGGCGTGCGGTCGATCGATCCTTTCAACCACCTGCTGAAGCCGAATTTGCTCTCGACGGAAAATATGGTTCATGTTCCTGGGCCGCCGTCGCTGCCCTGGGAAACGAACGACGTGCCGCGCGGGGAAGTCCATCATCACTTCTATCAATCCGCAGTGGCTGGCGATCAGCGGGACTTCTACGTGTACACGCCGCCAGGCTACGATCCGCTGGCGAAGAAGACGTATCCCGTGCTGTACCTGCTGCATGGATACAGCGACGACGCGAGCGGATGGACTGCGGTGGGACGCGCCAACGTGATTCTCGACAACCTGATCGCGCAGGGCAAAGCAAAGCCCATGATTGTCGTGATGCCGCTCGGATACGGCACCATGGAAATAATCACCCTGGGCTGGGGAGCGTGGAGCCACACTGACGTGCGCGACAAAAATTTCTCGAAGTTCCACGAGGCTCTGTTCACAGAGGTCATGCCGAAAGTTGAGAGCGAGTATCGGGTAAGGAGCGACCGCAATTCGCGGGCGATTGCCGGGCTTTCGATGGGCGGATCAGAGTCGCTGCTGACCGGACTGAACAATCTCGACAAGTTTGCCTGGATCGGCGCCTTCAGTGCGGGCGGAATGCCCGACGACTTTCAAACGGATTTTCCTTCTCTCGACGCGAAAGCGAACCAGCAACTCCGTTTGCTTTGGATTGCCTGTGGCACTGAGGATCATCTGATTACGGTGAATCGCAACCTGCGGGAATGGCTGAACACGAAAAGTGTTCAGCACACCGATATCGAGACGCCTGGCATGCATACCTGGATGGTCTGGCGCCGCAATCTGGCGGAGTTTGCGCCATTATTGTTCCGGTGAAAAGAACAGAAACCTTGGCCGCTTAAAGCGCCAAGCAACTAGTGCACGTTGACGTGATCCCGGGTCTCCGTCGGCACGTAATTCACCGCAGCCGTACGCTCCAGTTTATCCCAGGCGAACCTGCGGCCTTCCAGCGCGCGCTTCAGAGTCTTGAAGAGCACGATCGAAAACAATTGGCGATAGGCGAAGCGTTGCAGCCACACCTGGCTGAGCAGCCAGGCGTCTTCTTTGTCATCGGGTCGGTGGCGTTCCAGGGCGAAGGCAATCGCTGAAGCGATAAAGTCGATCACCAGGAACGCAAAGAAGAACAACACCAACTTGTCGAAGCTGGCGGGATCGGTTGAATCAGGATGGAAGTATTTCTGGATGAGATACCAGATCGTGCCCACAGCGAACATGATGTCGATGAGTGGCGAAACCAGCGGCAGCAGAATCTGGAAAATGACAATGTTGGGCAGCGCCACCCATCCCAATGCGCCCTTGCGAGCGAACACTCCGCGGTGCTTATAAACCGCCTGCAGGATGCCGAAGGACCAGCGAAAACGCTGGCGCATCAAGGCATTTGCGTTGGTGGGAGCCTCAGTGTAGGCAAGAGCCATGTCTTCGTACTCGACGCGATATCCCCGACGCAGCAAGGCCATGGTGAGGTCGGCATCTTCGGCGACAGTGTCGATGTGATATCCCCCGGCTTCGCGTACCGCGGAGACTCGCCATGCGCCGATCGCGCCGGGCACGACGCTAACGGCCCCAAGAACGTCGAGAGCGCGCCGCTCGAAGTTCTGGCTGGTGATGTATTCAAGAGCCTGCCAGCGTGTCCAAAGATTGACGCGGTTGCCAACCTTGGCATTGCCTGCGATGGCGCCGACTTTGGGGTTGATGAAGTGCGGCACCAGGCGTGCGATCGCATCCTGAGCGATGATGGTGTCGGCGTCGATGCCGACGAAGAGTTCTGCTTCTCCAATGTGCTCGATGCCGTAATTGAGGGCCTCGGCCTTGCCGGAGTTCGGCTTTGCGAGGATCAGAACTTTTCCGGCAGCGGCCTCGGCGGCGAAAGCTCTGCGGGCGACTTCGAGCGTCCGGTCCTTCGAGCCATCGTCAATCACAATGACACGCAGATTCGGATAATTCGAATTGAGCGCGGCCCGAACGGTTCGCTCAATCACTTTTTCTTCGTTGTAAGCCGGAATCAGCACTGCAACCTTCGGCTTGTAGGACGCGACTTCCGCGGGCTTGCCGAAAATCTTCTCACGCACGCGGTCGTACACGGCCGCCGCGCCAATAAAAATAAGGCGCCCGGTCATGAGCAGGTCGCCCACTAGAAAAATCCAGGTGATGAAGACGATCCCTGCGTCGAATAGCCAAAATCCCAGCCGGTCCAAACGAGCCGCCCAAAGTTCGCCGGCCGGTAAGGGGGCCATCACGTCCGCCCGGGTTTTGCCCAGCAGTTCATAAACCGGGGCGATTTCATATCCTCGGGCCCGAATTCCGTCAATGATCATGGGCAGGGCCCGCACGGTTTCGGCTCGGTCTCCACCTCCATCGTGCAGCAGCACGATGTTGCCGCAACGCAGATTTTCCTGGTGGCAGGGCGGTAGATGCGACAGCACATAGGATGAGATTTTTTCGGCGGAAGGATTCCCGCTCCAGTCATCGGGATCAATTCGATTGCCGACGGTGATATACCCCATTTCCTGCGAAATCTCCAGCGGACGTACCTGGTCGGCAGTGTCGGGCTCCTCATCAATCGCATAGGGCGGCCGCATCAGGGTGGCGCGGATTCCGACCAAGCTGGCGAAGAGGCGCTCGGTCAGATTCAGTTCCACTTTCATGTAGGCGGTGGAGATGTTGCTGACGTCGGGATGAGTGAATGTATGGTTCCCGATGGTGTTGCCTTCTCTGTAAATCCGTTTCGCGATGCCAGAGAACTTGTCCGTCTGAATGCCGATCAGAAAAAAAGTCGCCGTAGCGTGCTTTTGTTTGAGCACGTCCAGAATCTTCGGAGTCCAATCGGGGTCGGGACCATCGTCAAACGTCAGCGCAACCTTGTTCGGACTGTAGCCATAACGTCCGACGCGATAGGGCTCGGGCAGGTTCTGGAAGACCTCGTCAGTGATCAGGTGGCTATCGGCGTCGATGGTCAGATCACGAGTCCCATGAGCGGGCTTGTCGTCGATACGCAGGATCTCGCCCTGGCCCTCCATATCCACATCGGCCCCGGGTGGAACGTCTTTCAATTTGTCGGCCGCTCCGGCATCCCCGGGAACGTCCCACACCCTCCACAGCGAGCGGTCTTCGCTTCCTAGCCGCCAAAGCGCGAACGTCCGGATGCCCAGCGTCTGTGCCGACCGCATGTGATTGAGTGCCGTCACCGCGTCGAGGAACCAGATGTCATGCCGCAAACTTTTTTCATCGAGGTAGCTGAAGTGCGGATTCATCGCGTCATCGTCAAAGTTGACGTCTTCATCGGAATCGCGCGCAGCCAGCCACGCTTCCTGAACGCTCACGCTAGTGTCGTGGATCTCCGGAGGCAGGCTCCCCTTCTTGGGTTTCAGCACCCAGTCGTAGCCGTAGTTGGCGATCGCGCAGATAATTTTTTCCTGCGGGATGACGCTCTTGGCAAAATTCAAGTTCTGGACGAACCAGTCCTGCGAAGCGACCGGACCGGACGCGGCGCCTGGAAAATGCTCGTCGTAGTTCATGAGCACGACGCCGTCGGCCGCCGCCGCGACTCCCGGGTAATCGAATTCGGTGTTGTGCGACGGCACCGCGACGTAAAGCTTCATCCCGCGCCCGTGCAAATCGCTGGACAATTCCTTCAACAGCGCGATGTAGCCGGGCTGGCCGCTGGCAGGAAAGGCCTCGAAGTCGACCATCAGTCCGCGGTAGCGGCCGGACGCGAGGAACTGTGCAACTTGACGGCGGAAAAGCGCGCGGGCATCGGGATTGTTCAGGAAACCGACAACGTTGCCCACCCAGTCTTTGCCGTCGAAATTGTTCACCATGGGGAAGACTTCCATCCCTGGGTCTTCCGTTTTTAGAAAGGGCATCACCCGATCGTCGACTGGAAGGACTGTGCTGCCCTGCACGACATCAAAATACTTGCTCGTCTGGTCGTCGATGCCTTGGAGTCGCCCGTCCGCTGTGAGCACGTGCAGCCAGTCGGGATAAAGAATGTCGATCTGGCGGGCGTAAGATCGCAGCGAGGAGAAGCTGGCTGCGTCCCAGGGCGCATAAAAAGCCGCGCGAATCCCTTCTTCTTGATTCAGTTTGACTTGCGACGCCGCCAGTTTGGATTTGCGGTGTGAGCGGGCAACAAGTTTCTTCTGGCGGTCTTTGGCTTTTTCCTTTTCGCTCTCCTTCAGAGCCTTGAAGGCGCGCTTCTGCGGGGAAAAAAGGAGTTCGGGCAAAGGCTCATCGCGCAGCGCCGTGTAGACGAAGAAGATGATCAATGCGGAAACGAAAACGGCCGTAACGTCGACCAGACGTCGCAGGCGTTTCCACCGGGCGCGTCGCGGATCATAGAAGACTGGCTCAGACATGGAGAACGATGTTCATCGTATGCCGCGGGCGGCACGCGGTCAATTCTAGACGAGACAGGGTGAGGTTAGCTGCTCTGGGTCATAAGATGCATTTTCCTGCCTGCGGGATTACCGCAAACGGGTTATGATTCGCAGCGTGCGGGAACTGGGGCGGGAACTCCTGCGGGAAACACGTGAGTAAGAAGGCGCGGTTCTTTATTGGGGCGAGCCTGGCGGCGCTGGGCCTGCGCTTGCTGTTAGTCGTGTATTTTCCGGCGGTGGTGGACGATTCCCGCTTTTACGCCGACATTGCGCAGAACTGGCTGCAGCACGGCGTCTACGGCATAACGAACTCGGGCGTCATCACTCCGACGCTCGCCCGCTTGCCGGGATATCCGGCCTTTCTGGCGGTGATCTTCGCGCTGTTCGGAGTCGGGAACTTTCGGGCAGTCCTGCTTCTGCAAGTGCTGTTCGACTTGGCGACGTGCGTCCTGATTGCCGACCTCGCGCGCCGACTGTTTTCCGAGCGAGCCGCCCAAGCCGCGTTCCTTTTGGCTGCGCTCTGTCCCTTTCTCGCCAACTATGCCGCAGCCGCTCTCACGGAGACACTGGAGGTTTTCTTCACTGCGCTGGCTCTCGACTTAGCCTTTCGAGGGCTGGGCGTGGGCGAGGCTGGGACGCCGGCAATTTCACCACGCATGGTCTGGCTCGCGTGCGGACTCGCGATTGGGGGAGCGATCCTGCTCCGGCCCGACGGAGGCATATTACTGGCAGCTATCGGCGGATATCTGCTGTGGCTGATGGCACACAGTTTGCGGACGGGGCGAGTCGGAGCCCCCGCGGGACCGCGCTTTGGACCGCGAGCGATCATCTGGGCGGGACTGCTGGTCGCCATCGGAGCCTTCGCTCCCCTGGTTCCCTGGACGCTGCGAAATCTGCATACGATGCACCGCTTCGAGCCACTGGCTCCGCGATACGCGACCGACTCCGACGATCTCGCCATGAGCGGCTTCAATCGCTGGGTCAAGACCTGGATCGCAGATTACGTCTCGGTCCAGGAGATTTACTGGAGCGTCCCCGGAGCGGACATTGACGCCACGCGGTTGCCGCGCCGCGCATTCGATTTCCAGCCGCAGCAGGAACGAACCACCGAACTATTTGCCGACTACAACCGCGACCACGACATGACTGCGGAACTCGACGCCCGCTTCGCAGCCCTGGCAGAAGAGCGGGTTCAAGCGGCGCCGTTCCGCTATTACATATGGCTCCCGGCAGTACGCATCGCGGATATGTGGCTGCGTCCGCGAACCGAACTGTTTCCCTCGGACCCGCGTTGGTGGGAGTTCAACGACGACCGCCGCTGGCTCGCGGTCAGCCTCGGATTTGGCCTGTTGAATCTGGGTTACCTCGGAATGGCAAGCGCCGGATTCTTCCGCAGCCGCGAATTTTTCGGCATCGGCCTATTGGTTTTATTTCTGCTGCTGCGTTCTGCATTTCTCGGGAGCCTGGAAAATCCCGAATCCCGTTACACGCTGGAATGCTATCCCGCCGTCATAGTTCTTGCTTCCGCGCTCTTCCAACGTCGTGCATAAACTTCCAAACTTGGAAGGGACTTGGACAATCTGCCGTATTCAAACGTTTCAGAAAGATATAAATGTTACAAATTCAACTTGAATGTTCGGACGGCGTCGTTGCACAATAGCGCCCGATCAGGTTAGCCAAGGTCCCCCAAACCTGCCTCTCGTCTTGGGCAGAACAGTCTAAGTTTGCACGGTTTTTCGAGTAGAGCTGTTGTCGCATTTCACAGCGAAGTAAGTATGCAATTCACTTTGAACATATCCGCGGAGGGGTCTATGAGGTCTAGAACGATTCGGAACCGCACTTTCCCTGTCTTTACACATTTCACGTGCCTGGTGCTTCTTCTGGGCCCTTTCGCGTTTTCTCAGACGAGCAATACATCGTTGAGCGGCATTGTTAAAGATCAGCAGGACAGGGTAATCCCCAATGCCAACGTCGTTCTCACCAATACTGACATCTCGACCAGTCGCACCCAAACAACCGGCCCTGAGGGCCGGTATTCATTCGACCTGCTCACTCCCGGAGACTATAGATTAGAGGTGCAGGCATCCGGGTTCCGTAAGCAGATGTTGCAAAACATTCACGTATTGATTGCAAAGGCAAACACGCTCGATGTCACAATGCAGGTAGGGGCGTTAAGCGAGGAAATCACTGTCAGTGCCGAATCGAGCCAGGTGATGGTTGACACGCAGGATGCTAGCCTCGGGAACAATTTCATTTCCCAGCAGATTACGCAACTTCCGCTGGAATCCCGCAACGTACTTTCCCTGCTAACTTTGCAACCCGGCGTAACCAAAGACGGTTACGTCGCAGGAGGCCGCGCTGACCAGTCGAACGTTACGCTGGATGGCGTGGATATCAACGAGGCCTACAGCAACGCGATTGGCCCTGCCCAGACCGACATCACGGTTCCGAATGCTGAAAAGGGACCTGTTCTTCGCTTGAACTCCGAAGCTGTCGAAGAATTTCGCGTCGCCACTCTCAACTCGGGGGCTGGTGGCGGAAGGTCGTCCGGCGCCCAGATCGCGCTGGTGACCAAGACGGGCACCAACGTCTGGCATGGTGCGGCCTTCGAATCCAACCGTAACACGATTTTTACGGCCAATGACTGGTTCAACAACCACGCTGGCATTGTTCGGCCCACGTTGATTCGCAACACCTATGGTGGCGCTGTCGGCGGTCCGATCATTAAGAGCAAGGCGTTCTTTTTCTATAGCTATGAAGGGCGCAACGACGCCAGTCAAACTCCTGTGCTGGCGGCAAACCAAAACCCTGTTCCCTTGACAAGTCTCGGTCAGGGCAATCTCAATTTCCATCTTTGTTCGGGCAGCGCGGGAAATTACGACTGCAGCAACCCCGGCAACATTGTGACTCTCGGTCCATCAGATTTTGCTCAAATATTCCCCGACATTCAGGGCTTGAACCAAGCTGCCTTGCAGACCTTGTCAGGGGCAGCGGCAAAGTATGCGGCCAATGACACCACCATCGGCGACGGAATGAACGTTGGCGGATTCCGATTCAACGCCAGCACGCCAGTCCGTCTGCACTCGCACTCAGCCAAGGTGGATTTCAATCTTTCCAGCAATCAGACCCTGTTTGTTCGCGCCAATGTGATTTATGACAAGTGGGGCGGGGTCCCTGCATATCCCGATACCCCGGCTCCCGACGAATGGGATCATCCTTGGGGCTTTGCCGTCGGCCACACCTGGACCATTCATAACAATCTGGTGAATAACTTTCGATACGGCTACACCCGCCAGAGCTTCACTAAAGGCGGCGATCTATTTCACAACGATATCGACTTCCGGTTCGTTTACTTCCCGACGAATGAGTTGTATTCATTGTCGCGGGAAACCCCGGTGAACAACTGGGTGGACGATTTGAACTGGGTCCGGGGCCGTCATACCATTCAGTTCGGCGCGAATATTTCGAAGAGCAACAACATCCGCACCAGTTATGCGAATGCTTACGATCAGGCAATCACGAATCCTTCGTATTACCTCACCAACCTGCTGCGTGGACCGTTAAGCAATTACGTGTTGGCGAAAGACGGGATTCCAATGTTCGGCGGCGATGGATCGAGTGCCGAGAATGCAATGACGGCGATCATCGGCCGCTTTACGCAGTACACGGCTGATTACACTTATGGTCACAACCTGCAATTGACGCCTTCAGGAACGCCCACGATCCGAAACTTCGCCGGCCAGGACTATGAAGGTTACGTCCAAGACACCTGGAAGGCGAAACGGACTCTGACCCTAACCATGGGACTCCGTTATGGTCTGGCACGGCCGATTTACGAAGTCAGCGGGTTCGAGACCAAACCGGATGTTCCATTGGGAACCTACCTCCAGTTGCGGGCCCAAAATGCCAAGCAGGGTGTGGATTATACCCAGCTGATCAATGTCAACCTGTCCGGACCGGCCAATGGGCGTTCGCCGATGTACAACTGGGACAAAACCAACTTCCAGCCGCGCGTTGGCGTGGCCTGGTCCCCTGATTTCACTTCAGGCCTGTTGTCGCGAATCTTCGGCAAGGAAGGCCAGTCGGTCCTTCGCGGGGGCTTCGGGATTAACGGCGACTATTTCGGCCAGGCACTAGCGACCTTCTTCGACGTGCGGAACACGCTAGGCTTCGGGTCGTCTTTCACTACTGGTCCGAACACTTACGATGTGGGTTGTTCGCCATATCAGGACCCGAGTTCGATCTATTTCGGAAATTCTGGGGCTTGTCCAGCAGCAGTAAACCCCAAGAAAGGGATACACCCGGGCCCACTATTCACTAGTACTAGCCAAGCGATCCGCGGTGTACTGCCAGCCCCTCCGGTCGTGCAATCCATTTCATTTCCACAGCAGCAGCCGCCAGACAATTCACTCAGAATTGAGTCTTCGCTGGATCAAAACCTCACCACACCCAAGAGCTATTCGTGGAGCGCAACCTTTGAACGCCAGTTGCAGAAGGGCACGATGCTCCAGCTTAGCTACATCGGGCGCGCTGGACGTCATCTGTTGGCACAACGCGACATCATGCAGCCGATCGATTTGGTTGATCCCCAATCAAAAATGGATTGGTATACAGCCGGAACCATGCTCGCGAAGCAGAGGGCCCAGGGCGTTCCCACGAGCAGCATCGCGTCCATTCCCTACTTTGAGAACCTGTTCCCCGCAGTGGCGGGCCCTCTTGGGTACAGCACGTCGCTGTCGTCGACTCAGGCCATTTATCAACTAATCAATGACGTTGGTGGTGACTACACGACCACTCAGTCGATCATTGATTCTCTCTCCACTATCGGCCCTAACGCCTTCTATCAGCCTCAGTACGGAGCATTAACCGCGTGGGGCAGTATCGGCAACTCCAACTTTAACGGGCTCGCGGCTTCGTACAAGATCCGCTCAAACACTATCACCGCCGATTTCAACTACACCTGGTCGCACTCGCTGGACGATTCTTCCGGTTTGCAGAATGGCGGCGGATATAACGGAGAGTCTTTCATTCTGAACCCCTTCCGTCAACACGATATGTACTCCAACTCGGACTTCGACTCGCGCCATCAGATCAATGCCAACACCATTTGGCAGCTGCCTTTTGGTCATGGAAGGACGTTGTTGGGAGGTGTCGGCAAACTGACTAATGGCGTCATCGGCGGCTGGCAGCTGACGGGAATCTTTCGCTGGAACACCGGCATGCCGGTCGGCTTCTACAACGGGACTACAGGCGTGTTTGACGATGCGCGTTGGGCCACGAACTGGGAAGTGCAGAGCAATGCAGTCCGTACAGCTAACTTCGGCACGTGCCCAACCAAGGATCCCATGGGGACGCCGAAGCTATTCGGCTGCAATACAGTCTACGCATTCCAACACTTCCGGAACGCCTATCCGGGTGAAACCGGCGAACGCAACGTCTTCCGAGTGCCGGGATACGTCAATCTGGACTTGGGACTTGGAAAAACATTCCATCTCAGCGGCTTGTCCGCCAGGATTCCGGAGAGTCACGAACTCCAGTTCCGGTGGGAGGTGTTTAACGTGAGCAACACGCAGAAGATGGGCGCGTTCGATCCCAGCCGCAGCGGGTTCGGTATTCCATTGGACCCAAATCTGAATCAACCGGCGAGTAACTTCTCCAACTTCACAAACATTCAGGGGGCTCCGCGCGTTATGCAGATTACCGCGCGCTATTCGTTCTAGCGTTGAACGCGGCTCGACTTCAGGGGCGGAGAAATCCGCTCCTTTTTCTGTTTCGTAGAGCTGTGACGCAGTGGCTGAGCAGATGGCAGCAGTAGCTACGCCAGCGGCGAGTCGCTCATGCGGAAGCGGGTGCGGACGTGTTCGGAGATGAGTTCGATAGCGGGACGGTTTTGCACCGGGTCGACCTGCGCCAGGTACTTCATGGCTTCGACCAGCAAGCGTTGCCCGTCCACGTAACGAGGATCCGAGGTACGCTCCCGGCGCTTGTTGCCTAGCTTAGGAGGGACAGTAATCGTAAAAACCTTGGCCATGGAATGAACCCAACTGAAGGTGGGGCAAGTATAGCGCCCCAAATGCAATTCTCAGCACACCTTCTTGTTCTTTAAATTCAACAACTTAACCCTTAGGTGAAATCGTCTGCGTCTTGCCCGTGGTCTTCAGCTTGAATACATCGTCAGGAATCTTCTTTTCGTTTATGGATGAATATTTGGTCAGGCGGAAATCCCCCTGCGGGGAAAAGAACTGCTGCTGCACCGAAATCCCCTTGTCGAGATCAATCCATAGCAAGATTCGATTATAAGTATTGCGCACCTTGTCGGACTTAGGGATGAGCTGCAGCTTCGCAGTGGCGACGCCATGGGCAGTGACGACGCCATTGATAGTCTCCGGCCCGAGATAAGTCACGTCGAATGCCTTCACCAGATCCTGCCCGCTGCCGCCGAAGCCCAGCACGACGTAAGTTTCCAAATCGACACGATTCTTGCCCAGATCGTAGACGGTCACCTGGTCTGGCTTGGGCTGATACATGGAGACCTTGCCGTTGCTGTAGAGCACATATTTCGGCTCGGGTTTCAGTTTGGTTAGGTCACTTCCCGCCATCTTGACGTCGGCCATCATCTCGATGTCTTTGCCAGTGCGGCGGAAATAAATCGTGCCGGTTTGAATCTCGTCGATTTCGTCGATCACTTTTTCGTAGGTGTCCCACTCAAAATCGGCCTGCGTACTGCGAAAACTGGCGGCGGCGGCGTCCATTTTCTTCAGGACCGCATCCAGGTCGGCGGAATCGGCGGGCTTCGTCTGCGACGCCGGCGGCATGCAAGTCAACGCGATGGTAAGGGTAAGCGAGAAACGGTTCATTCGAACTTTCTTTTCAAATCGCTCTTTCGAATTGCCGCCCTAGCCGCACTATTCCCGCTGGGCCAAAACTTTGTAACTCTGAACTTTGCCTTTACCATCGGAAACCGGCTCGTAACTCACAATCGAGACCGCACCCGAGATCGGTTCAATGATGCGCAGCAACTGATCGCGTACCGAAATATCATCCCCCGGCGAAACGGCGCTGGCCGCGACCTGGTAGACGAGGCGGCCCTCCGCATCCGCCGTCACGACCACCTCAGTCGGATGCGGATTGCGGGCAATGGGTTTGTCGTTGAAGTTGATCACGCGTGGTGAGAACAGGATGAAGATCAGAATCAGCGTGACCATGATGTCGTAATGCAGTGTGCCACGCTCGTATTGCCACAGAATGTATCCGCGAATTGTTCGCCAGATGGCGTTCATGGGCAGGGGCGCGCTGGGCGCGGTGGTTGTGAGTTCTGCTCTGTGCAAGTCTAGTGACCGCTCCTTATCTTGGCAATGTGTTGTGCGGCTTTTGGCTCTTGGCCTTTAGCTCTTGGCTCGTACGCTTCGGTCCAAGCCAAAAGCCAAAAGCTAGAAGCTAGAAGCTTTTTCGCGTAATTCGTTCTGCCCCAATATAAGACTGCAGCGCCTCGGGAATCACCACGCTCCCGTTGGCCTGCTGATAGTTCTCGACAATCGCGACCCAGGTGCGGCCCACGGCCAGTCCGCTGCCGTTCAGCGTGTGCACAAATTCGGTCTTGTTCTTGCCTTCGGGGCGGTAGCGAATGTTGGCGCGCCGCGCCTGGTAGGACTCGAAATTCGAGCAGGAGGATATCTCGCGGAACAGTTGCTGCCCCGGCAGCCACACCTCGATGTCATAGGTCTTCGCCGAGGATGGCCCCATGTCGCCCGTGCAGAGCGTGACCACACGGTAGTGCAGGCCGAGTTTCTGCAAAACCTCCTCGGCATCGTGCGTGAGTTTTTCGTGTTCCTCATAGGAATTCTCCGGATGCGTGAACTTTACCAGCTCCACTTTCTGAAACTGATGCTGCCGGATGATGCCGCGCACGTCCTTCCCGTACGATCCCGCCTCGCTGCGGAAGCACGGCGTGTAAGCCGTGAGCGAGATCGGCAGCCGTGCCTGGTCTAGGACTTCATCGCGATAAAGATTCGTAACCGGAACTTCCGCCGTGGGAATCAGCCAGAGATCTTTGTCGCCGTGCGGCACCCGGAAAAGATCGGAGGCAAATTTCGGCAGCTGTCCGGTGCCGTACATCGAATCGGAATTCACCAGATAGGGCGGCAGAACTTCGGTGTATCCGTGCTGGCGCGTGTGCAGATCGAGCATGAAGTTCATTAGAGCCCGCTCGAGTTTCGCACCCAGATCCCAGTAGACCGCGAAACGCGCGCCGGTAAGCTTCACCGCGCGTTCCAGATCCAGGATGCCAAGTTCTGCACCCAGGTCCCAGTGCGCTTTGGGAGTGAAGTCAAACTTGGGCGGTGTGCCCCAACGGCGGACTTCGACATTCTGCTCCGCGCTATGGCCGACAGGCACGCTCGCATGCGGAAGGTTAGGAATGCCCGCGAGAATATCGCGTAGCCGGGCATCGAGATCCGCTGCAGCTTTTTCCAGAGTCTGAATCTTCTCTCGCAGGTCCTTGCTCTGGGCCATCGCGGCGCTGGCATCCTGACCATTCTTCTTCAATTTCGCGATATCTTCGGAGGCCTTGTTACGCTGAGCTTTGCTCGTCTCCGCCTCAGTAATGGCCTGGCGGCGCTGCGTGTCGACTTCGCGAAAATCCTTGACCACGACAGCCGGATCCATGCCGCGCTGGCGCAGCTTTTCTTCCACCAAAGGCAGATTGTCGCGAACAAAATTCAGATCAAGCATCGGAATTAACTAATGTATCGGAAAAGAGCCGGGGAATGCACGTGGGGTCCATTGAGAACCATTGAGAACGGCGACCGGTGGAGTCATCCTGAACGGAGCCGTCTTTCAGGCGCAGTGAAGGATCTCGTGCGCAGACCATAGTGCGCCAGGAACACATTACGCGAGATCCCTCCCCCGGCCGAACTGCGCCGGGCTTCGGGATGACGCCGTCAGAAGGAGTCCGAAGAGCCGGCGCAGTTTTGGTAGATAGAGCCCAACTGTGTAAACTACCTTCGCGATGAGGTCCCGCAGATCTGCCGCTGTGAAGTTCTGTTTTCTGTTGGCCTGGCTGACGGTCGTCGTCGGCCTGTCGGTTTGCAGCTTCGCCTCCGCTTACGACGGGCATCCCAAGCTGGTCGTGGTGATCGTGATTGATCAGTTTCGCGGCGACTATCTCGAACGTTACCGCGACCGGTTCGGAGACGCCGGCTTCCGCTTTTTTCTCGACCACGGCGCCTACTTCTCAAACTGCAACTACAACTACGCCAACACACGCACCGCTCCGGGACACGCCACGTTGTTTACCGGCGCCTATAGCAACGGCCACGGTATCGCCGACAACGAATGGTGGGACCAGAAGAAAAAGCGCATGGTGACTTCCGTCGAAGATGACGACACGAAACTGGTGGGCGTCAGTGGAGACAAGGCAGGCGCCTCGCCGCACAACCTGCTGGCCGACACTCTGGGGGATGAACTCAAGCTGGCGACGCAAGGCAAGGCCCGCGTCTTCGGAGTCTCGTTGAAAGATCGCGCCGCCATCCTGCCCGCCGGCTTCGCGGGAGATGCGGCCTACTGGATCGAACCGACGAGTGGCGCATGGGTCACTTCCACTTACTACCGCGACGACCTCCCCAAGTGGGTGCAGGATTTCAACTCCACTCGCCCTGCGAAATATTGGGATCGGGAGTGGAAGGACGCAGAGGGAACCGTGCTTCGCTCGACCACGCACCGCAAGGGCAAAGACGGCTCCGAGGCCGGCTTCTATGAAGTGGTCGGTCCAACCGTATTGGCCAACGAGTACGAATTCGAGTTCGCCAAAGAATTAATGCTCAACGAGAATGTGGGCCGCGGTCCGGCAACGGATTTCCTTTCGATCAGCCTCTCGCCCAACGACATTCTGGGTCACCAGGTGGGCCCGGATTCTCCCGAGATGCAGCAGATGGCTCTCGATCTCGATCGGGAACTGGCCGATTTCTTCAGTTTCCTCGGGCATCAGATCGGCCTGGCCCACGTGTGGATTGCCCTTTCGGCCGATCACGGCGTTTCCTCGCTGCCGGATGCGGTGAAGAAGTTGCGCATCCCGGCAGCAAATCTCGGAGGCGCAAAACTTGAGGCACAGCTCAACAGCGCGCTCACCGCAAAATTTTCTCCCGGCCATCCCGCTGCGTATGTGAAGCTGGACTATCCGCTGGCCTGGCTCGATCAAGACCCTTTCGCAGCCGCTCACGTGCGCGAACACGATGCCGAGGCGGCGGTGGGTGAGGCCATGAAGCAAGCCGGCCTGCGCGATTACTACACCAAGTCGCAACTGGCCGAGGGCGAAGTTCCCGACACTGTGCTGGGACGAAAATACCTGAACAGTTACTCCCCGGAAGGAAGTTGGTACGTAATGGGCGTTCCTGACATTTACACCGTGGGTCCGGCCAAGGGCACCGACCATGCCTCGCCTTACACCTACGATACTCATGTGCCGCTGGCTTTCTATGGCTTGCCCTTCCAGCCGGGAACGTATCGCACGAATACTGAACCCGTCGATCTGGCGGCCACGCTCGCCTCGCTGTTGGGGATCAATGCTCCCACTCACGCCGTAGGGCGCGTGCTGACTGAAGCCCTCGCGCCCTCGCGGAGCAGCACGACCTCGGGAGAAAGCCAGCCATGAGCCCTGCTTCCGGATCCTCGGCTCCTGATCTCAGCGTGACCTTCGCCGGTATTCAGCTCAAGAATCCCGTGATCGCTGCCAGCGGTACTTTCGGCTACGGAGTCGAATTTGAGGATGTGGTCCACCTGGGTAAACTGGGCGGTTTTGTGGTGAAGGGCTTGTCGAAGGAACCGATGATTGGCAATCCTCCGCCTCGCTTATGGGAGACCGCGGCGGGCATGCTGAATGCCATCGGCCTGCAAAACATCGGGGCACAAGCATTTCTCGAAGAGAAATTGCCGCACCTGCAGAGCATCAAGAACACTGTCGTGATCGCCAATATTTTCGGCTACACCCGCGAAGACTACGAACGCACCATCGAGATTCTCAACCAGGGCGAGGGGATTGCGGCGTACGAGCTGAATGTTTCCTGTCCCAACACCGAGGAGGGAGGTTTGCAGTTTGGCACCGATCCGCGCTCGCTGGATGAAATCGTGGCAACGGCAAAGCGAGTGGCACGGCGTCCTCTGATCGTCAAGCTCTCACCGAACGTGACCAGCATTGCGCAAATGGCCTATGTCGCGCAGGAGGCAGGCGCCGACGCGCTCTCGCTCATCAATACATTCGTGGCCATGGCGATTGATCCCGAGACCCGCAAGCCCCGCATCGCCAACGTCACCGCCGGACTTTCCGGCCCCGCAATCAAGCCCATCGCGGTGCGCATGGTATATGACGCCGCGCACGCCGTGAAAATTCCCGTGATTGGCATGGGCGGAATCTCAACCGCGGCAGATGTAGTCGAATTCATGCTGGCTGGAGCCACCGCCGTACAAATCGGCACAGCCAGCTATTGGGACCCCTGCGCCACCGAGAAGATTGTGGATGAGTTGCAGGAATGGTGCAGCGAACACGACGTCACAAGGCTCGCCGATCTCACCGGCGGAATGCAGCTGGAATAATTTCTTCGCTGCGCGCGGTGCGCTTATCGCCCCTGCGCGTACCAGATCGACCCCGGGGCCTTGTAATTGCTGCCTTCGCCCCAGACCGCGTGCGTCGCACCGTCGCTGTCAATCGCAAGGCTGAAGTAGTCTCCGAACGGAAAGCGGAAGCCGCCAGGCAGAATGTAGTCGTAGCCCCGCGCGGGCCCGGAAAGCTGGCTCTCGGCGTTCCATGTGGCGCCGCCATTGGTTGAACTGCGGTAGTAGGTGTTCCACAAGGGGCGATTAAGATGGCCCACTTCCGTTACTCTCGCATCCATCCACGCGACGCGAACATCGCCCGATGCGCCCGCAACCAGCGCAGGAAATGAATGCTCGATGCCTGGTGCCGCATTGGACACATTTGCCCGCTCGGCCCAGTTCGCTCCCCCAGAGGTCGAAGACGAAAAGTAAATGCGCTCCGGCCCTCCGTTCGCGGTGCCGGCGTTCCAGACGGCGTAGAGCGCGCCTGCAGTATCCGAGGCCAGCGCGATCTGCGGCCCCAGATAACCGGTTTCACAGCTTTGCGCTTCACAGTCCGGAGGTGCGCTCGACAGATCCAGCAGCAACGTGCTCCACGTGCGTCCACCATCGGCCGAGCGGCTCACCAAAACGCTGACCGGGCGTGTCGGCATTTCGTGGCGAGCATAGGCGGTCCAGCCGAAGAAAACGTTCCCTGTCGGATCGACTGTGGCTCCGCCCGCCAGCGACGATCCGGGCGCAGCGTTGGGATTCACTTGTGCCTCGGCGAAGGTCTGTCCCGCATCATGCGAGGCAGCCACAAAGAATCTTTCTTCGCGGTTGAAGCCGACGTAAACGTCCGTCCCGCGTACCGCCAACACCGGCCGGTCGGCTTCTTCCTGCCCACGCTCCGCCCACGAAAACGACCAGGTTCGGCCAAAGTCGAGCGACCGGGCAACAATAATGTCGCGCTTGTTGTTCTGCATCCATGACGCATACACCGTCTGCCGGTCCACCGGATCGACCACGATTTGCGGATCAAATTGCCCGGTTGGGAAAGGAAGCAGCGCGCGCGAAGCCTGCCAGGAGAGTCCGTTGTCACCGCTGACCAGCAGGGCGACGCTCGGGGCCGTACACGTCGGACAATCCGGAACGGCTCCATACTGCGGATAGAGAACATAGACGTGCCCGTGGCCATCGGCGGCGATGGCGGGTTCCCATTGATCCCCCGTGCGGTAGCCGAGGCGCAGCTGCGGCGTGAATCCAGTGACCGCCAGGGCCGCAGTGGCGGTGAAAACCAACAAAACCAGAAGCGCCAGCTTCTGTACAGTTCTTTGCCCGATCTGGAAGTGGCTGGTCGACAAAAACACGAAACTTAACTCCTGGCGAACCCTTCCCGGACTTTATCGTGATTCCGGCAAGAGCGTCAATTACCCAAGGTCATCTGCCTACGGGGGTTCGTCGGCTTCGTTACAAACCTGTGACTTTCTTGGCGTTCGCTCATCCAATGAGGGAGAATAGAAAACCGAACGCAATCGTTCCGTCCGGGGAGCAATCGCAATGGAAAAGGCCACATTCGCAGCAGGATGTTTTTGGGGAGTCGAAGCCACCTTCCGGCAGATGCCCGGAGTCCTTTCAACCCGGGTAGGCTATATCGGCGGCAAGACTGAGAACCCGACGTATAAAGAAGTCTGCACCGATCGCACCGGCCACGCCGAAGCCGTGGAAGTCGAGTTCGATCCCGCCAAAGTTCCCTATGCCGATCTGCTAAAGGTTTTCTGGAAGAACCACGATCCCACGCAGGTGAATCGCCAGGGCCCAGACTGGGGCTCGCAGTACCGCTCCGCAATTTTCTTCCATTCGCCCGAGCAGCAAGCGCAAGCCCAGGCCTCGAAAGAATCGCTCGAGAAGGCCCACCGTTACTCGAAGCCGATCGCAACCCAGATCGTTCCAGCCGTCACATTTTATCCGGCAGAGGATTACCACCAGCAGTATCTGGAAAAGCGTGGCCTCTCAAGCTGCCACATCAGTACGTCGTAGAGACGTTGCTTGCAACGTCTTCTCGCCGCGGAACTCTAGGCCGCAGTCAGAAGGATGGGCGCCCCTTTCGTGATCACGAGGGTATGTTCGTAATGCGCCGAAGGCCTGTGATCCGCCGTAACAATCGTCCATTTATCCGGAGCGACGAATGTCCTGCCCGATCCCGCCGCAATAATCGGTTCGACGGTAATCACTAAGCCTTCGGTGAGAATTTGATTCGCTCCCGGATCAGGAAAGTTGGGCACCCGAGGTTCTTCATGGATGGTGCGGCCAATGCCATGTCCAGCCAGCTCGCGAATCACAGAGAAGCCGCTGCGCCGGACCTCGCGTTCCACGGCGTGTCCAATCTCCCAAACCCGAAAGCCGGCGCGCGCCACCAGCATGGCCTTTGCGAAAGCACGCTCCGCGCACGCCACCAGGTTTCGACTCTCCTCTGTCACTTTACCCACCGGAACGGTCAAAGCGGCGTCCGCCATAAATCCATCTTTCTCGACGGTGACATCGAGCTTGATCAGATCGCCTGACTGCAGCACTCGGCTGCCGGGAATCCCATGGACGGCCTCCTCGTTGAGACTGATGCAGCTCACGCCGGGAAATCCATACACCAGCGCTGGGGCGGATTGTGCTCCATGCTGCCGCATCACGCCCGCGCCCACTTCGTCGAGTTCAGCGGTGGTAATTCCCGGGCGCACTTCGCCCCTCATTGCTTTCAGCATGAAGCGAACCACTTCGCCCGCGGCGCGCATCCCCGCGAGTTCCTCCGGTTCATTGATGGACACGGATCACCTCAGAAACATCATATCTCCCGCGGCGCGAAAATCAGGCACTCGCCGGTCGTTTCGGCTGGAAGAACCAGAGCAAAACGAAGCCGCCCAGGTAGTAGGGCACGCTCGCCTGCCCGGGGCTCCCCCGAAAGCGCAAAATCAGACCGAACAAGGCCAGCGTCTCGCACAAGACATAAGTCGCAATGTAGCCCGTTCTCCAGTGATTGAGACTGAGGCTGTCCTCGGGCCGAGTCGCCAAGCTCTCCCCTGCCTGCAACACGAGTGTCCGCCGCACCACGAAGATCACTCCGACGATCGCCACGCCTAAGGTGGCAAGTAAGTAGCTGAGAGTCGCATCGACACCCCGCGAAACCGGACCCACGACTTCACCCACGATCCCGCAGAGCGCGATGCTGGCCAGCATCGACCACTGCACCGCTCGCAGTGTCTTGAGAGCTCTGAGCATGGAAAGGTATTTTCTCCGAACTGTGCGAGGATTGCAGCGATTCTACGGCGGAATCTCTCCGAGGAAAATGTTTTTCTGTGTCTTAGTGATGACGATGGTTTGACCGCCCGGGCCGCATCCGCAGAAATATCTGGAAGGAAACGGGATGGTCGCCGTAGGCCAAATCAAGGGCGGCTGGCTTGGAGTAGAAGGTCACGTCCGCTCCCATTCCTAGTTGCCATGCGTCGTCGTGAATTAAATCGTGCACGCCGCCAAACGTGTACGCCCCGATTCGATAAGCAGGATGCACCGGCGCCTGCGGAAAGAGTTCGTCCTTATCGACCAGCTCCAGCCGCGAGAAAACATAGTTTCGTTGGCGGAAATTCAGAGTCGATTCCAGCAGATAGCTGTTCAGAGTCGTATCGGTCGCAATTTTGTGCACGCGCCCCCAGAGCAGTGTGGTCGACCAATTGCCTCCTGCCAGCGGGCGGTTGTATTCCACAGATGCCGTCTGCCGCCACTGGCTGCCCGGCTCCAGCGCTTCGGGACGCTCCAACCGCCCAATGCTGTATTGCGCCGTCCAGTTGCGCGTCGGCGCCACAAAAGCCCGTCCCGACCATGAATCGAGCGCCGCAAGCTGGATGCTCCAGCGTTCCTCGTTCGGCTCGCGCCCGTTGAAGGCGGAAGCTTCCAGCTTGACGCGCTCGATCACAAATCCTGTCGTGACCACGCCGAAGCTGGTGTGCGTCGAGTCCTGCAAGTGATGGCCAAGGGGAGCGAGCGGCAGTTCTGCAGCCGAAGCGCGGTGTATGTAAGTTACCGGACCAAGCGCAGGCTCCGCCGCCGGCCCGCCGTAAAATTCCCACGAAAAGTTTTCCCTCAGTGGCAGCGTGTAGAGCAACGCTAGTTCGGCAAACACATTGTGCGGATGCTGATGATCGACCAGTTGTTCGCCATGGTAGGTCTCCCCGGTCTGAAAAAGCTCAGGAAATCCGGGATGCGGCGACGTGAGCGACTCGGCGGAAAACATCTGCCGAAAGAGGATTGTGCCCGCGCCCAGCCTGTGCTGTTCCATCAGCATGCCCACGTTGTCCGACTCGGCCTTGCCCTCGCCGCGCGGGCCGCCTTGCTGGTTGTAATCCACGAAGATGACGCCGTGCGCCATCAACTCCCAGCCGCCGCGCATCCACATCCACTCAGGGCCCTGTACGGAAGCCGGTTGCCAGGCTGTCCCCGAGCCTTCATGGGGCGAGGGCAGTTGAAACACTGTCTCGTCCGTCATGTCCATGTGCATTCCCGCCATGGCTGTGGCTTGCGCCGTCGACGCCTCCTTTTCGGCGTGCGCGGCGGCAGCCGGGTTGACCTCCTGCGCCGAAGCCCTCGCCAGCGATAGCGTCACCAACAATAAGACGGCAAACAGCATCTTTCTCACGGCAAACCTCGTGGTTGCGAAATTCGTGATTGTAAAATTCTAGGAATGTCAAATCCCAAGCACGCGGAAGCGCAGTCCGGGACAAGAAAGTGAGGGAATTGAGAAAGCGTTTAGATTCGGAGAGGAGCGGTTCGTGGCGGACTATCGGAGGGAACCACGAATACGGCAGAATGGCGATAGGGAACGACGCCTGAGCCGAGGTTCTCGCCATTTTCCAAACCGGAAACCTGGGCAACCAGAGAACGAGGAGCAAACGACGGGTTCGGAATGGCGGCGCGGTGACCGCTCACACAGCACTGGTAGCTGGTCGGCGCAGGAGCCGGAGCCGCTGGCCCATGGCTGTGGCATCCCGCCGGATGGCCCGTTTGCGCTGCAGGAAACGCAAGCGCGTGCGCGCCAGGCAGGGCAGCGGCCATTGAGACCAGCATCAACACCGCGACCATGCGCAAGCTCCCCTTCATTTATGTTCCGGTAATTTTGATGCGAAGTTCTTCGGGAAGCCGTTGGCGGATCTCCTCGGGCAAGCGGTCGTGGACCCGCCGTGCGCCCTCTTTGGCGGCATCGAGAACCGTCACCGGCGCCGGGGTAGCCACGGCCACGCCCAGCCAGATCAGCGCAGAAAGACCGAATCCCGCAAGCGCGGCAATTTCCAGCCAGAAGGCATGGCGCGGACCGAGATGCCAGATCACGCCAAAGGCAAGCAGGAAAACTCCCGCGGAAATCGACGCCAGCGCAATCAGTCCTACATCGATAATGCGATGAATCTGCTGGCGGCTGCGGCAGTGCTCACAGCCGGCGAAATGGCTTTCGTAGTCGCCGCGCATCTCCAGCGCCAGACCGGAAATATCATACCGCCAGCCCGCCAGAATCTTGCCCACGATTGGATCAATGCACTGCTGACTCATGGGGGTAACAAAAATAAGCCAAGAACAATAAGCCAAGACCAGTCAGCCCACACCACTCGGCCGGTCTACAGGCGAATCGGTTCTATTGCCTCAGTCTGGGACGCCAGAAGCACCCGGTTGTGGAACAAGCCACCCCGTGTGGCCAGCGCCTTTTCGGCTTCTCTCCGCGCTATTTCCGGATGATTGTTCTGCTCTGAGAGATGCGCCAGCACCACAAACGTCGCACTATTATCATAGTCGTTTGTGAGGAAATCGGCGAGAGCCAGGTTCGAAAGGTGCCCCACTCGGCTCATCACCCGCTGCTTCACCGACCAGGGATATGGCCCTCCCCGCAGCATCTCCAGATCGTGATTCGACTCCATCACCAGCACATCGCAGCCCCGCAGGTGATCGCGCACGCTCACTGGCAGATATCCCAGGTCGGTGGCGACCCCAACCTTGATGCCCTCCGCGCGAAACGTAAATCCCACCGGGTCGGCCGCATCGTGCGGAATGGTGAAGGGCCGCACCTCAATGTCGCCCACTTGAAAGCGATGACCAGACTCGAACGGCTCGAACTTTTCCAGCTTCGGCCGCTCGCCTTTATCGTTGCGCATGGCCCGCGCCCAAGCTTGGTGCGTGGCACCGGTCATAAACACCGGAATACGCAGCTTCTTGGCCAGTACCGCCAGTCCGTAGACATGATCGGAATGTTCGTGGGTAATCAGAATCGCCGAAAGCGTGCGTGGATCTTCGCCCAGAGACTTCATGCGCTTGAACGTCTCCCGACAGGAGATGCCGGCATCGACCAGAATCCTGGTGCAGGCGCTGGCCACCACCGCGCAATTTCCCCGGCTGCCGCTCGCCAGCATCGAGACACACACACCCATGCTCGCAGCATACGCGCCCGCCCTGTGGATCGGGAGTAACTTTTTGGTTAGCCAATACCTTAAGAGCAACCTCAAGAGCAACCTCGGCGCCCGGCTTCCGCGCGCCGGCTTTCGCCAATGCGACCCGAGGCGGGCCCGGAAGCCGAGAGCCGGTAGCCTGAAGCCGTCGCTACTTCCCCTGCCTCAAGTTATCCAGCACTCGGCGCACGATCGATCCCCCATACGCGCCTGCGATTCCGGGAAGAAATGCCAGATAGGATCCATACACCTGCGCCCGCGTCGGCTTCACCGTAAGAATTACGTACGCAGCCACTTCGGTGAGCGGAATACATACTCCGACCACCAAAACCCAGCGCCACGGCCAGCGCGGCCGCAGCATACCGAGCAGGATGCATGCCGACAACACCAGCAAAGCCGTGAATAACAGATCGTTGATCATGACGTCGGCCCAACCCGCGCCGATGCCGCAGAGCGCAGCCAGCAGATAAAACCAAGCGTCGCTCTCCTTGGTGGAGACAGGCTCAGGTGTCATCACTCATCATTCTTCAATCAACAATCA
>Ga0182024_10004190_pt1 | contig 33469 bp, 29 predicted proteins | sample P32metaG_FD_120480 | JGI IMG/M metagenome (GOLD analysis project Ga0182024, IMG submission 120480) | Permafrost microbial communities from Stordalen Mire, Sweden - P3-2 metaG (Illumina Assembly) | ecosystem: Environmental > Terrestrial > Soil > Wetlands > Permafrost | place: Sweden: Stordalen... | reverse complement strand
GCCGGTGTAGACCTTGAGGTCGATTTCAGTGAGCGCTTGAACGGCACCGAAGTGCTTGGAAAGCTTCCTGAGTTCCAACAACGGCGGCCCGGTTGGTTCTAAGGGCACATCTCCGTTGCTGGCACTATCCCCCTCGATCGCGCTGCTACTGCTCACTTTCTCTCATTTCGTCCCCTCGCTCTTCGGTCGTCGCCCACCCCGCCGACCGGGTGTTTCAAGCACCCAAACCGCACCTGTACCTCAGCACAGGTGCGGTCGGGCGTCGTATGAGTTTGCTACCTATTTGGGTTGCCCCACTAGGACTAGTGGACCCCGAATTGCTTGCAGGCTTTGCCGATCCCGTTGCAGATGGCGGAAGCCTTGTCAAACCCGTCGGCTACCACGGTCTTCTCGATGTTGGCGGTGGTGACCCACGTCGGCGTCTCGAGGACAGCGGGGATGTTGACGGCGGTGTCCTTGCCAGGCGTGACGCTGTGGTCGATCACGTTGGTGCCGACCAGGCCCGCAGGCAGGGCCAGACCCGCACGCAGGTAGAGAGCGGCAGCTACTGCAGCCTGAACCTCAAGGAAGATGGGCTTGTAAACCGAACCGCACTGGTAGCCAGTGAGGATGTCCTGCATGCCTTGGACAGTGCCGTCCTGACCGGTCGTCGGGAAGGTGAAGGGCTTTACGCCATCTTCCTTGAGGTCGGCTACGACAGAGTCGTCCAAGCCGTCGTTAGCTACAACGGCAGCGTTGATGTTCGAGTGCGCCGTGAGAGCCTCGGCGAAGATGGTCCCGCCCTGCAAGTTGTTCCAGTTAGGAACGGCCTGCTCGCCGACCTTCTTGTAGGTGTGGGCCGAGTAGAGCGGCTTGAGCACCGAGTTGTAGCCCTCGGCGAAGAGGGTCGCGTTGTTGTCGGTGGGCGAGCCGTCGAGCTCGAACACCTGTGGGCTTTTCACGTGCCATTTCGCGATGCAAGCGACAAGGCCTTGGCCCTGGAGCATGCCGACCTTGACGTTGTTGAAGCTGACGTAGACGCTGGCCGAGCCGCCCAGGTTGAGCCGGTCGTAGTCAAGGGTCTTGACCCCAGCCGCCCCGGCGGTCTTCTCGATAGCGTCGCCGGCAGTCGCGTCCAGCGACGTAATGCCGATGACCTTCGCGCCGGCGGTGATCGCGGCCTGCGCTTGAGTGGCCATGGTGGTGTCGCTACCCAGGGCGTTCTCCACGATGATGTCGCTGGCCGGCACGCCAGCATCCAACATGGCCGTCTTCAGGTACGGGGCATCGAAGTCAACCCAGCGGACCGAAGAGGCTGTGTCTGGCAGCAAGAAGGCAATCTTGCCGGTACCCGCCGCAGTGATAGGCTTCAGCAGGGACATTGTCGAGAAGGTCTTGTTGAAATTGAAGGCCGTGGCCGATACCGTCGGCGCCGTCTGAGCTTCGGCGGAGACGCTTACGAAGCCAGTCACCAAGCTGAGACCGGCAACGCCGGCAGCCGAGTAGCGCACAACGCGCTTCCTGGGCGAACTAATTGTCATTATTTTCCCCTTTTGTGGCTAACCGGTTCCGGCGCCAAGCGAGAGTGCCGACGCCAACCAGCGATGTCGGGAGCGACGCTACGACTGGCGGCGTGAACGCGAATGTAAACACCTCCTGAGAAAAGTTAACATAGTATTAATTTGCGGGCGCCCTGGTCGCCTTGGCTCAGGAGCTTGTGCCGGCGCCCACTGGTTCGATAGCACTGCGTCCTGTGCCCTCGACCGGGACCGACACTCGGACCTGCGTCCCGCCGCGCTCGGGGCGCCTCAGCTCGATCTGGCCACCGTGTGCTTCCACGATCCCGCGAGCTATGGATAGGCCGAGCCCGGCCCCTGCAGTCGACGTCCGGCGCCGGTTTTTGGGCTCGAAGAACGCGCTGGCGACGTCGTCGGGCACGCCGGTACCGTCATCGCTGACGCTGATAGCCGCCGTGGGCCCCTCTATAAGGGCGCTCACCTCCACGTGGGTCCCCTCAGGGTTGTGCCTGAGGGCGTTATCGATGAGGTTGAGCAGGACCTGTTCCATGCGGTCGTGGTCCGCCCAAACGGCCGGGAAGCTCGGGTCGATGAGCACCCGCACCATCGCCCTGTTCGAGGTAGGGAGGCACCCCACCGCCGCTTCCAGGACCAGCGCAAGGTCGCACCAGTCGCTTTGCAGCCGCAGGATGCCCGACTCGATGGCCGAGAAGTCCAGCAGGTCTTCGACCAAGCGCCCTAGGCGCGCCGACTCTGCAGCCACGCAGCTGAGGAAGCGTTGCTGTGAGTCCCCATCCCAAGTCACGTCCGGCTGGAGCAGGCTCGAGGCGTAGCCTCTGATCGCAGTGAGGGGCGTCCGCAGCTCGTGGCTCAATCGGGAGAGAAAACCCTGTTGCATCTCCTGAGAGCGGCGGAGAGCCGCCGTCTCTTGGTGAGCGACAACGGCGTCTTCCCTCTCTAGAGCCAGCTGGAACGAGCGAGCGGCGTCCTCCATGAGGTCGGTGGACCCTTCGGGCATGGGCAAGTTCTCCCACCGGACAACGAGGACGGCAACCCCCCCCTCGGTCGGGAACGGCACGGCCACGGACAAGCCCCCTCCAGGCAGCTGCGTCGTTTTGGCTTTACCGTCGTTGGGCCCTCCAGCCAGGGCCTGGGTGACAGCGTCCAAAAGAGGAGAACGGGCGGCTTCGGCGTGGCCGCCGCCGGTCGGCCCCGGTGGAGCGACCTCAGTGAAGCAACGGCTGTCGGCGCCGTCATTGCCCCTCATGATCTGGAGCAGGACCTCGTCCGCCTGAAGCCCGCGTCGCAGGGTACGCAAGGCGAACGCAAACCCATCTGGGACCGACACCGAGCCCGTTAACGTCTCCAGCACTTCCCGGATCGTCTCGAGAACCCGGTTGCGGGCGGTGAGGTCGCTCAACAACCGGTCCCGCTCTATCGCGCTGGCCGCGTAGCCCGCGTAGAGCCTGACCAGGTCTAACTCGTCACGCTGGGGCACCCCCTTGGTGGGCCGCAGGATCGTGATCACTCCTATCAGACCGCTCGATCCCATGACCGGGACAGTCCAGGAGCTTTCCGCCTTCACCGTCCTCGCCAACCACCTCAGTTGTGCCCACCCGGCGCTGTGCTCGATGTCCTCATCGATCACGACGTGCTCGCTCACAGACGCCTGCCCGACCGGGCCTTTGGCTGAGCCATAGGGCACCTCAGCCCACCCCGCAGGGAGCGTGCGCGGGAAGCCAAGGGTGGCCGCACAACGAAGGACGTTGCCCTCTCTCAGGTGCACGGAAAGGCACTTGTTGTTGAGGGCCGCTCCCAACGACGACAGGATGACCGACAGGCTCGATGACGGGTCGGTGGACGCCAATTGGTCCACGAGACCCTGGAGGCGGACGAGCTGGCGTCGAGCCGAAGAGTCCACCTGCTGCCCCGACAGCAGGGCAATGACGTCGTCGGGATGGCTCGCCAGGGGGTCTACATCGGCCACCACCCGCCCGTGGCGCAGGATCACGATCCGGTCGGCCAACCTGAACATCTGGTCGACGTCATGAGACACCAGGAGGATCGTGGTCCCTTGCTGGTGCAGAGAGACGATGAGCTCCTCCACCTGAGCCGCCTCGTTGGCACCTAAGGAGAACGTGGGCTCGTCAAGCACAAGCAACCGGGGCCGGTCGAGCATGACCCGCGCTACGGTCAGCAGCTGCCGCATGCCGCCGGACAGGGCGGCCACCTTGGTCGACAGGTCCGGCAGCGGTATCTTCCACTCCTCGAGGGCAGCGCTCGCCCGGCCATAGAGAGATACGTGGTCGAAAAAGAAATGTCCCTCTCGGCCAAGGAACAGGTTTGCCGCAATGTCCAGGTTGCCGCAGAGCTCGGTGTGCTGGCGGACGATCGCAACGCCGCGGCGCGTCGCTGCGCGAAGACGCGGGGGCAGGGCGCGACCCTCCAGAAGGATGCGTCCCGAGCTCGGGGTGATGTCGCCGGCCACACACGCCACTAGGGTCGTCTTGCCTGCGCCGTTCTCGCCCGCCACGGCGACGAGCTCTCCTGGGTGCACGTCGAGGTTTACACCGTCCAGTGCGGACAGTGGGCCGAAGCGCACGGACAGGTCGCGAACTGATAGCAGAGCAGGACCGCTGCCCCGCTCCGGCCCAGACAGCACCGATCCGGCGGTACGGACCGGGGCTCGCGTTGGCAGGTCGCTCACTTCCGCAGTCTGCGCTTCGGTAGCTTTCACGTCAAGGCGTCGCTGTCGAACTAGTCCGGCGCGAAGCGATAGCCGGCTCGCGGTTGAGTGATGATAATCGGGGGACCGCCATTGCTTTCCAATTTGGCCCGCAGGCGTCGTATGTAAACCCGGACGTACTCCGTCTCGGTGGCATAACCCGGGCCCCAAACACGCCTCAACAGCTGCGCGTGCGTCAACAACTTTCCCCTGTTAACAGCCAGCTCGCGCAGTAATGAGAACTCCGTAGGCGTCAGGTGGACAATTTCGCCCGCTTTGGTCACCAGGCTCATCTCCAAATCGACGACCACGTCGCCGACCTCTATCCGCAGCCCCGAGGATTCGACCGCTTCGGCAGGGCGAGTGCGCCTGAGGGTCGCCGTGATACGAGCCATCAGCTCCTCGATGCCAAACGGCTTGGTCAGGTAGTCGTCGGCGCCGTAGTTGAGGGCAGCCACCTTGTCGTGCTGGCCGCCGCGAGCCGATACGACAATGATGCCAACGGGCGAACGCTCCCGCATTTGGCGGCACAGTTCGAAGCCGTCAGCGTCTGGGAACATCAGGTCAAGAAGGACGATATCCGGGCGCTCGGTTTCTAGGAGCTGGAGGGCGCGCGAACCGTCCGGGGACAAGCAGGTGTCGTACCCGCGTACGGTCAGGTTGCTGCGGACGAGATCGACGATGTTCGGGTCGTCCTCTACCAGTAAGGCTTTGGTGCGCCTCTCGACGATCGTCACAGCGAGCCTCGCGGTGGGCGCAGGTTTACCCTCATAAGACCGCGACTCAAAGACGTGGTGACCATTCCGTACCGTGTGCTCCCGCGACCAGCGTACCTCGTGGGCGGGCGCCCCACCTCAGCGGCCTCTGTCAGCTCGCCCTCAGGGAGCTCAGCGGGCGCTGGCTAGCGCCAGGCTGGCGTAGCTGTCGAAGTCGCCGTAGCTTTCGTCGCCGTAGCTTTCGTCGGCGTAGCTTTCGTCGGCGTAGCTCTCGCTCCCGTAGGTCCCCTCGGCGTAGCCAATGTCGGCGTCGCTGGTTACAACCCGCAGGTCGCCTTGCCTCAGAGCGTGAGCAGGGACGTACGTGGCACCCGGCGGCGCGGCCTGTTGAAGTGGAACCCGCAACCGAACCGGCTCCTCGGTAGCCGGCCAGTCGGCGTATACCGCCGGCCAAGCGGGAGCGATCGCTGACGCTTGAACTACGGCCGACTGGGGGACGACCGCGGCGTTGCGCCGCGCGAGCCCTACCACGACGCTCGCCCGCGCCGCCCTGACCAGGAGTGATACGTACGCAGCCAGGGCGAGGTCACAAACGACCTGGGCCGCCAAAGCAATGCTCGACCGGGTCAAAAGAGCCGCTGCGAAGGTCACCAGGACGGCACCTAGCAAAACCGAGAGCGTGTCTCGCCGCCGGCGGCGCAGCTGGGCCCGCTTGTGGCAAAGCGCCACAGCGGCGAGGGGCGCGGCCGCGGAAGGGATTACGGGCGTGTGCAGGCGGTAAGCGGGGGCCACTCGCGTTGGGGTGGAATGCTCCAGGACCCGCAAGGCGCGACGGTAGACCCCTGCGGTGTCCGACCTTGCAGGCAGCCGCGACCAAAACCAATAGGCCAAAACGACGACCCAGAGGCACGCCACCAAAAACTCAGTTCCCATAACGCAACTCCTAGGACAACCGCGAACCCATTAACGGACGGTAGCCCCCGCAATACCCGAAATGGTGGATGCTAGTGGCTTTCCGCCAACAACGCACAGCAAAAGACGAGCCGCCAGGCCGTCCTCAGGCGTCGAAAGCCGAGCTGTTACCGCCGATCAACCCATCTATTTCCTCCTCGATGGGCAACGCCCTGCCCACCTCGGTCGTCCCAGAATTCAAAACAGTGGCGGTTTCCCTCCGCCAATGACCACTCCTGCCGCCTGTTTTTTCCCATAAGGCAAGCTCGCCAATCACCATCAAGCGGTCGACTGATTTGCACATGTCGTAAATGGACAACGCCGCCACAGCGCAGGCGGTGAGGGCCTCCATCTCGACCCCGGTCCTATCGACTGTCTCGACCTGGGTCTCCACCTCGACGAAGTCGTCGCCGATCGTGAAATTTATCGTGACGGCGCCGACCAAAAGAGGATGGCAGAGCGGTATCAGCTGAGCCGCTTGCTTGGCCGCCTGGATCCCGGCGACGCGAGACACAGCCAAGACGTCGCCCTTGCTAACAGCGTTGCTCGCCACTTTGGAAGTCGTTTCGGGCTGCATATGCACACGGCAGCGTGCCATGGCCCGCCTGTGCGTAGGTTCCTTGGGAGTGACATCGACCATCCGAGCACGTCCCAACGGGTCAGTATGGGTCAGACCGCGCTCGGGCATTAACGCAAGCTTACGCGAAGTGACGAGGCGGGCACTAAATGCCGGATCCAGGCCTTGGGCCCAACGCTCAGCCGCCGATCTGGCTCATGCTCCGAGCAGGCCGTACGAAGTTGACCTTGCCGATGGAATGGCCCGCCCACTTTGCGGCAACTTCTGCCTTGATCGCCTCTGCGAGGTCATCGTCGGTGCCGCCGCCACGCAGGACCGAGCGGAGGTCGCGCTCACGGACAGCGAACAGACAGCTTCGTAGCGCCCCCTCCGCCGTCAGGCGCACCCGGTCGCAGTTGGAGCAGAAGGGACGGGTCACGCTCGCAACGACGCCGACGACGCCGGCCCCGTCAAGGTAGCGGTACCGGTCGGCTGGCTCTACGCCGCGACCCGGGGGCGCGAACGCCCCTGCCGGGGCATCGGGAACGATGGGCTCAAGGGGGTAGGCCTCGCCTATGCGCTCCAAGATCTCTTTGGCTGGCACGACACGATCGGTTGACCACTCCCCTGCACCATCGAGCGGCATGAACTCGATGAAGCGCACTTCCACGCCGCGTTCGCGCCCGAAACGGGCCAGGTCGACCACTTCACCGTCGTTGACCCCTCGTACCAGCACAGTGTTGACCTTGACGGGGCGCAGGCCAGCATCAAGGGCCGCATCGACCCCTTCGAGGACCTGGGCAAGCATGTCCCGGCCGGTAATCGACGCGAAGCACTCGGGCCGCAGGGAGTCGCAGGAAATGGTGACCCTGTGCAAGCCGGCCCGTTTCAGAGGCCACGCCAGGCGACCGAGGGTCGCTCCGTTGGTGGTCATGGAAAGCTCCACAGGGAACCGGGCCAGGCGGGCCACCAGGCTAGGGAGCTGGGCGCGCACGGTCGGTTCGCCCCCGGTCACCCTGACTGAAGTTATGCCGAAACGTTCTACGAAGACCTTCGTCACGCGTTCGATTTCCTCGAAGGTAAGGATCTCGGCGCGAGGGAGCCAGCGCATGTCTTCTTTCGGCATGCAGTAGGTGCAGCGGAAATTACAACGGTCTGTCACCGAGATCCGCAGGTCGCGGGCTTGGCGCCCGAAACCGTCGATCAGTGGGACTGTCACAGTTCAGTCAATCCTTTGCTGCGGCGGAGAGCCCTCTTTGGCCAGGTGTTCCACCAGGAACTTGCGAAACGGAGGGCCGATGTCCTCGCGTTCGAGGGCCAGCTCGACAGTCGCCTGCAGCCAATCCAGCTTGTTGCCGACATCGAAGCGCCCGTCACGAAAGGTCCATCCGTAGACGGGCTCTCGCTCGGCTAGGGCCTTGATGGCGTCGGTGAGCTGGATCTCGCCGCCACGGCCCGGTTTGGTAGTTGCAAGGACGTCGAATATCTCCGGGCCGAAAACGTAGCGGCCCATCACCGCCAAGTTGGACGGCGCCTCCTCGGGGGCCGGCTTCTCCACAAGATCCTCCACCTGCACGAGGTTGTCATGCAACGGCTTGACCGCCGCGCAGCCGTAGGAGGAGATGTCTCGAGGGGCCACTTCCTTCAATGCTACGACGCTGTGGCCGTAGCGCTCGTAGACCTCGAGCATCCCCGCAAGGATGCCGGCGCCGGGGTGCATGATGTCGTCGCCGAGGAGCACGGCAAACGGAAGGTTGCCGACGTGCTCGGAAGCCACGAGGACTGCGTGGCCAAGGCCTCGCGGCTCGCCCTGGCGCACGTAGTGGATATTGGCCATCTCGGCGATGCTACGCATTTCCTCGAGCTCGGCCTCCTTGCCGCCTGCAGCAAGGTAATACTCGAGCTCGAAGGACCGGTCGAAGTGGTCCTCCAGGCTCCTCTTGCCGCGTCCTGTGATGACAAGGATGTCCGTTATCCCGACGGACACAGCCTCCTCGACTACGTACTGGATGGCCGGTTTGTCAACGAGGGGCAACATTTCCTTAGGCTGAGCCTTCGTAGCCGGGAGGAAACGGGTACCAAGGCCGGCGGCGGGGATCACGGCTTTAAGAACTGGTTGCGCCATGCGCGGGGCTCCTTGTCAGAGGTAAGACCTTTCGCCGTGGGGCCGTCGGCCGGTATAATTAGCACTATAACCCCCAGAGTGCTAATGAAAGGGCTGCTTGATCCATGCCAACCTACGAGTACGCCTGCAAGGCATGCGGCGAGCACCTCGAAGTTGTCCAGTCCTTCAAGGACGATGCCCTCACCGACTGCCCCGCGTGCGGAGGGCCGCTGAGGAAGGTCTTCGGCAACATCGGCGTCGCGTTCAAGGGCAGCGGGTTCTACAAGACCGATAGCCGGTCGGAGACAGGCAAAGGTGCCCATAAGACCGGCGAGGCCAAGCCTGCCGACGCGGCCGCCACCACCAAGTCCGAAGGCTCGAAGTCCGAAGGCTCAAAGTCCGAAGGCTCGAAGTCCGAAGGCTCCAAGTCGGAAGGCTCCAAAGCAGCCCCTGCCAGCAGCAGCCCGAGCAAGTCGTCCGGCGGCTCGCCCAAGGTCGCGGCCGCCTCGTAGCCGCCAGCCTGGGCTGTCATTTCAGATCCCGCTGAGAGACATCTCGCCAATGGCGAGGGTCACGCCGGCGGCGTGGGCCGGCAACCATTCGAGGTCGTTGCCTATGATGTCGACCCCGAGCAGCATCCGCTGGATGCTCGACGCTATCGTCGCTTCCCTGACTGGGGCACCTAGTTGTCCGTCGTGGAACAACAAGCCCTCGGCACCGACAGAAAAATCACCGCTCACGGGGTTGACGCCCGAGTGCAGGCCGCTGACTGATTGCACGAGGAGCCCGTCGCCGATCTTGGCGAGCACCTCGGAGGGGCTCAGGTCCCCGGGCAGTAGATATATGGCCCGGGTGCCGACGCCCGGCGCGCTCTTGTAACCAGCGCGCACGGCGCTCGCCGTCGATGAAGTGCCAGCGCGGCGAGCCGAGGTGGTGTCGTAGAGGAAACGCTGCAGCACACCTTGTTCGATCAGCGTGTTGCGCCGGCACGCGAGGCCCTCGTCGTCAAAAGAAGCGGCTCCCCATGCAGCCGGCTCGGTCGGGTCGTCAACGAGCGTGACCCCCTTCGCGGCCACGGGCTCGCCGAGCCGCTCGGCAAAAAGCGAGACCCCCTTCAGGACCATCTCCCCGGAAAGCACCGAGCCGAGCAGGCCTAGAAGCTGCGCGCTCACGCGGGGTTCGAAAACGACCGGGAGGTGGGCCGAGCGGGGTTTCGTCGCTCCGAGCAACCTCACCGCACGCGAGACGGCATCGCCGGACGCCTTGGAGGGAACGAGCTCGGACGGGGCTCGGCCCACGGTGTAGCCATAGGCGACCTGGCTGTCGACGCCCTCACCGGCGACGGCGACGGCTGCAAGGTAGCACGCCGTGGAGCGATCAGCAGCCGCGATGCCGAGGGAACTGGCAAGGGCCATCTCGCTCGAGGAGTCACCCCAGTTGACCGTCTCTACCTGCCTTATCCGGGGGTCGCCGGCACGCACCTCCCGCTCGAGCTCGAGCGCCGCGTTTACCTTGCGGTCGGTCGGGCAGGTCGCGAGCTCGTCGCGCCAAAGGTCAAGAACCACCGGGGTCGAGCCGTCGGGTTCGGGGAGACCCACCCAGGGCTCCGGGCTCGAAAACTCGGCATTGTCGCGCGCTTCCTGCAGGGTTTCGGCTATGACATCCTCGTCCAGCGAGCCCGCGTACGCGAAGCCCTGACGCCCGCCAGAGACCACCCTGATGCCGGCCCCGGCCGAGGTGGCCGACGACAGGGACTCGACCTCGCCGTCATAGACGGTGACCTCGGTCTCGGTGCCGCGGGACAGGTAGACCTCCACGGCTTCCCCGTCGCGGGACCACCCGGCGACGCGAACTGCCAGGTCTAGTAGCTCGCTCAACGCGCGGTCCCGCCGATCGTCAGCGCTCGCACCCGCAGCGTCGGCTGGCCCACACCGACCGGGACACCCTGGCCTTGCTTGCCACAGGTGCCCGGCCAGCCCATCGAGAAGTCGTTGCCGATGACGTCGATGTCAAGAAGAGCCTGCGGACCGTTGCCTATCAGGTTGGCGTCCCTTATGGGCTCGGTCAGCTGGCCGTCTTCGATCAGGTAGGCCTCGGTCATGCCGAACACGAAGTCGCCGGTCGCAGTGTTTACCTGGCCGCCGCCGAGCTTGGCGACGTAGACGCCGCGCGGGGTCTGGCGGATGATCTCTTCGGGGCTCTCTTCGCCGTTCATGAGGAAAGTGTTAGTCATGCGCACCATCGGAAGGTGCTGGTAGCTTTGGCGCCTGCCGTTGGAGGGCGCGGGGCGACCTTCCTTCCTGGCCCGCATCCAGTCCCACATGTAGTCGGTGAGGATCCCGTTTTCGATCAGGACGTTCCGGGAGGTCGGATGACCCTCGTCGTCGATGGCCAGGGCACCCCACTCGTGGCTCATCGTCCCGTCGTCCACAAGCGTCACAAGCGGGCTCGCCACCTGTTCGCCGACCCTTCCGGTGAACACCGAGACCGCCTTGGCAATGTGGTCAGCCTCCAGGCCGTGGCCACAGGCCTCATGGAACAGGACTCCCCCGCTGCCCGCCTGGATCACCACAGGCATCGTCCCCGAGGGAGCTGGGCGCGCCTTCAGCTTGAGCAGGGCGCGGTCTGCTGCTGAACGGGCCAGGTCCTCGACGTCGTAGCGCTTGAACATCTCGAAGCCCATCGTCAACCCGACGGCCTCTCCGCCCGTTTGCATCCCTGTGTCCCCGTTGGCGACGACGTTCGCACCGAAACGCACGCGTACCTGGTCGTCGCTGGCAAAGACGCCTTCTGAATTGGCAACCAGGACCTGGCGGCGGCTGTCCCTGTAGTTGGCGTCCACCTGGCGGACGGCACCCCCCGACGAGCGCGCAGCCGCGTCGGCCCTGCGCAGCAGCTCGACCTTGTCGGCCTTGCCGACGCTGGCTGGCAGCACCTCGACGGGCGACGGGCTGCTAGGGGCTGAGCGAGACAGGGCGACTTCATTTACCCCACCCCCGCCACCGCGCGCCGCGCCGGCGGCGACCGCTGCTGCAGCAAGCAGCCCTCGTTCCGAGAGATCTGCCGTGTGGGCGAAACCGGTCGTGTTGCCCACCACGACCCGGATCCCGGCTCCCCGCTCTCGGCCTGAGCTGATGTCCTCGATGCGGCCATCGTCGAGCGCGACAACCGAACCGCGCCGGTCCTCGGCAAAGACCTCGGCGAACTCGCCGCCTGTGGCCAGGGCCTCTCGTAGCACCCGGGCTACGACGGCTTCATCGATCAAGGCTTGAGTGCTTGGAGTTTCGGTTGCAGTCATGGTGCTGTCCAGGGTACTTGGCCCTAGCCAGCACGCGTAAGACCGCGCCGGCCTGGGAGCAGTACCGCCAATAGGAGACACGCGGTACCTTTGAGGGGTGCTGCTGGAGACGATTAACGGCCCGAGCGACCTGCGCCGGCTCGACATGGAGCAACTGACGGCCCTGGCGGCTGAGATCCGGGAGTTCATCGTCCAAGCGGTGTCGGCAGCGAACTCCGGCCACCTAGGGAGCAACCTCGGGGTAGTCGAGCTCACGCTCGCAGTGCACCGGGTTTTCAATTCGCCTCGTGACAGCCTGATCTGGGACACCGGGCACCAGGCCTATGTCCACAAGCTGTTGACCGGGCGACGTGAGATGTTCACGACGCTGCGCCAGGCTGACGGCCTGTCGGGGTACCCCTCGCGGGCGGAGTCCGTACACGACTGGGTCGAGAACAGCCACGCGTCGACGGCCCTTTGCTACGCCCACGGGCTCGCGGCCGCGGTGGCACGGAGCTCGAACCCGCAGCGCCACGTCGTCGCAATAGTCGGCGACGGAGCCCTTACCGGCGGTATGGCCTACGAGGGCCTGAACAATTTGGGCCACAGCGGCTCACGCGTGATCGTGATATTGAACGACAACGGCCGCTCGTACGCCCCGACCGTCTCGCGGCTTTCCGAAAGCCTCACCCGGATAAGGCTGCACCCCGGTGTCAGTTCCGCCAGGCGTCGCATCGAAGGTGCCGTCCGGGAGCTTCCGGGTGTGGGCAACCTTGCCTATTCGAGCTTGCAAGGTGTTTATTCGGCAATACGAGAGGTCATAGAGCCTCCGGCATTTTTCGAGACACTGGGCGTGCGCTATGTCGGGCCCCTCGACGGGCACGACATCGCAGGCTTGGAACAGGCTCTCCGCCAGGCCGCCGCCCACGACGGGCCAATTGTCGTGCACGTCCATACTCAAAAAGGGCGCGGCTACGGGCCAGCAGAAGAGGATGAGGAAAAACACCTGCACGACGCAGGTTCTTTTGACCCCGCCACTGGCCCAACCGCGTCGTCGAGGGCACTCACGGGCTACACGCTCGCGTTCAGCGAAGCGATAACCGAATTAGCGGAGGGCCGAGACGAAGTCGTCGCAATTACGGCCGCGATGCCTGGACCTACGGGTTTGCTGCCCTTCGAGAAACGGTGGCCCGATCGCTTTTTCGACGTAGGTATCGCAGAGCAGGCGGCTGTGACCTCTGCAGCGGGCATGGCGATGGGCGGGCTGCGCCCAGTAGTGGCCGTTTACTCGACGTTTTTCAGCAGGGCCTTCGACCAGGCCAACCTGGATGTCGGGCTTCACGGCCTGCCGGTTGTGTTCGCTCTCGACCGCGCCGGTATTACTGGGGACGACGGGCCAAGCCACCACGGGATCCTGGACATGGCTCTTTGCCTGAACATCCCCGGGATGACGATTTTCGCCCCGTCGTCGGCACAGGAGCTCAAAGTCATGTTGGGTACAGCCTTGGAGCTATCCGGCCCGGCCGTGGTGCGCTACCCCAAGGGGGCTGCCCGCCAGGTCCCGGCGGACGAGGTTGGGAGCGGCTTGTGCGCCAGGCTGCTCCGCACGGGCGACAGGTCGGTGTGCATCCTGGCGGTCGGAAAGATGGTCGAAGCCGCAGAGGAAGCAGCCGCTCTTCTTGCTGGAGAGGGTGTCGAAGCAACGTTATGGGACGTGAGGGTGGTCCGCCCGCTCGACCCGGCGATGGTCGCTGATGCGGGGCGGCACAGCTTCGTTGTGACGGTCGAAGATGGGATCCGTAACGGCGGGGCGGGTAATTTCATCGCCGACGCCATCGCTGACCTCAACGCCAACCGCCAGAGCCCGCCGGTCCTAACCCTCGGGGTCCCCACCGCGTACATCCCCCACGGCAAGGCGAACCGTATCCACGGCCAGCTTGGCTTGGACGGCCCAGGGATCGCGGCCTCGATCTTCAAGGTGATCGAACGGGTGCCCGGGATACAGTCGCCCCGCAATCTCCGAGTCGAAGATATTCCTGCGGACGACATCCACGTGGAGCCTGTCGGACAGGGTGCGGAGCGCGCAGCCGTTCAGGCCGACGCCGCCAGCCGAGGCTGAGCGTCCCGGGTTCCTAGTCTCATAGGTGCTCTTGTGCGCTGAGACATCTTGAAATATAGTGAGATTAGCGGTACCCCTCTTCCCCCTCCTGCACCCTTCGGCTCGCCCTGGGAGGTTCACATGTACCCGCAGCTTTGCTTTGCCCCAGAGGTCCTCCACGTCCTCGCCTGGCCCGACGAGGTCCTCGACAACCTCGGGTTCGACCCGCGCTCGGCATACGTCGAGGACTACTGGTTGGGGATCCTCGGCCCCTCGACGGTATGGCTCCTGCGCCGCCTGGCTGCCGGCTTCGAGTACAGCCCTTCGGGCTTCGACCTCGACCTCGCCGAAACCGCGCGGTCGCTCGGCCTGGGTGACCGCAGCGGGCGGCACTCCCCCTTCGTCCGGGCCATCAACCGCACCGTCCAGTTCGGGCTCGCCCGCCTGACGGGCCCCGCAGAGCTGTCCGTTCGGCGGCGGCTCCCCTCACTCAACCGCGGCCAGCTCAACCGGCTTTCACCAGCACAGCAGGCACGCCACGCGGCATGGCAGGAGGAGCAACTTCGCGCCTTCAGCGCCGAGCGGGCCCTGGCGCACTAGCCGCCGCAACGAGCGGGAGCCTGGTCCCGGCACCTGGCCGTAGGCCGACGGCGAGCCCTGAGGTGACAACGACCAATCCAAGCCAGACGAAGAGGTTCGGGGCACGGGTGCCTAGAGCGATGCCGATGACGGCAGCGGATATGGGCGCTATACCCGTCAACAAACCAGCCCGCCCGGCTCCGAGCGTTGCGACCGTCGAGTACCACATGACGAAGGCCAGCACCGTAACTGCCACGAGATAGGCCGTCGCCGCCCAGGCGGCTGCACTGAGCCGGGTGGCAGCGGCCGTCCCCTCCGTGAAAACGCTCAGGGCCACGAACATCACGGCCCCCATCCACACCGAGTGAACAGATGTGCCCCAAGACCCGTGGCGCGGCAAAACGGGCACGGCCAGCAGGGTAAACGCGGCCTCGCACCCCAGTACCAGGGTCGCCCACACGACCCCAATAACGTTCGTTCGGCCCGCGCCTTCGACCACGATGCTCCCGGCGGTAACCTCGAGGGCGGCGAGGAGGGTTCGCGCACGGGGTACCCGGTGTTCCAGCAGAGGGCCAACGATCCCAAGGGCGATCGGGACGCAAGCGACCGCAACCGCGATTGCCGCCGGCTCTGCGTCGGCGACGCCGCGCACTACCGCAATGTTGAAAAGCACAAGCCCGGTGGCGGCAATCCCCCCCAGCCACAACCACTCCGTTCCACGAGGACGCACGATCGTTACACCCGCCGATCTGGCCACCGCGTACAGCAATACGCCGGCGACGCTGTAACGAACCGCCTGCGCTGCGAACAACGGGGCGTCGACGAGCGTGCGCGATACAGCCACCAGGCTGCCCACCAATGCCATGGCGACGACGCCCGGGGCGATCATTTGCGCCGTCGGCGCGGCCCCCGCAGCGCGGGTCGTGGTCGCTGGCATCGGTTCGAACCTAACGCTACAATGGCCCGATTGACAGGTCCATTCAAAGGCAAAATGACCAGTCCATAACTGCGGGATCCGATTTCCTTCAGCTCGACATCGCCAATGCACCGCAAGGCGGCCGGTCCGATTGGCTCGCAACCCAAGTCCGGCTGGCAATATCTGACGGTCGGCTCCCCCTGGGAGCAAGCTTCCCTCAACTCGGGTCCTGGCCGGAGAGCTGCAGGTCTCTCGCGGTGTCGTGACCGAGGCCTATCAACGATTGACCGAGGACGGCCACCTTTCCGGCCGGCGGAGGGCAGGGACAATCGTTGTTGCCGCTCCGCTGGCTGTCCTCAGCGACCCGCCGCTGTCCGCTCCGGCCCCGCGGTCACAGTCCGGCAACATGTTCTCGGCCTGCCCCGATGTCGACATCTTTGATGCACTTCGCGCAGCCCCCGCCAGGACGGACCTTTCTCCTGGTGTACCCGACCTCGGCGCGTTCCCACGCGCCGCCTGGCTGCGCGCCGAACGTTCCGTCCTGAGCGACCTTCCTGCATCCGCTCTCGGGTACGGGGACCCGGGGGGTACGCCGCAGTTGCGATCGACAGTCGCCGACTGGCTGGCCCGAACCCGAGGGATAAGGGTGGGACCGGACGACGTGATGATCGTTGCCGGAGTTGCGCAAGCCCTCGCCCTGCTCTGCTTGGTGCTGCGCAGGGACGGGATCCGCCGGGTAGCGGTGGAGGACCCCGGGTCGCTCGGGACACGCCAACACCTGCAGAGCTGGCAGGTCGACACGCCTCCCATTTCGGTCGACTCCGAAGGGATTTTAGTGGCGGAACTCCGGGCCAGCGGCGCTCCGGCCGTCTTGCTCACTCCTGCGCACCAATTCCCCACCGGAGTGGTGCTCGACGGGGAGAGACGTCGGGAGCTGATGCGTTGGGCCGCCGAGGGCGGCATGATCATCGAGGACGACTACGACGCCGAGCACCGCTACGACCGCTCCCCGGTACCTGCCCTCCGGTCGATGCTGGCAGACCAGGTCTGCTACGTCGGGAGCGTTTCCAAGCTCCTTGCTCCCGCCATGAGGATCGGGTGGGTCGTTGCGCCGGTGAAGTACCGGGAAGCCTTGCGGGCCGCTAAGCGTAACGCGGACCTCGGAAGTGCGGTGCTGCCGCAGCTCGTCCTCGCTGAGATGATCCGGTCAGGCGAAATGGAACGTCATCTGCGCTTCTTGCGCCGACGGCACCGGCGGCGGCGGGACGCCATGCTCGATGCGATCTCCGCCTACCTCCCGCTCGCGAACGTTCACGGAGCCGCTGCAGGTTTGCACCTGACGATAACGTTCCGCAGCGAGTTGTGCGACCTCGACGTGGCGGCGTCAGCGCTTGCCGGGGGGGTTAAGGTGCATCCCTTGTCGTGGCACCGCCAGCGCCCCGGTCCCCCAGGGCTCGTGCTCGGTTATGCTGCCAGCACGCCGAGCAGCATCAGCGAAGGCATCGCGACACTCGGCCGGGTCGTAAGCGAGGCCGTACAGCCCTAAAGGAGGCGGCATCGCAGCTCACGGTCCGGAGACGACCACCTCGTCCAGCATCCCGTCCAGCCCTGAAGGCCGGGTGGTGAACTGCGCGACGGCTCCCGCGACCTGGGCATGGGAGGTCCCGGGGCCGCCCGGCGAGCCCTCCGTGCTGCTCGTGCACGGCTGGATGGCTACCGCAGCACTGAACTGGTACGGGTCTCTCGATTTCCTGGGGCGGTCTTTCCGCACTGTCGCTCCGAACCTGCGCGGTCACGGTCGCCTCGGCCAGGGAGCTCCGTCTTTCAGTATCGAAGCATGCGCCGACGACCTGGCCGAGCTCATAGAGGCCCTTCCCTTAGACAAGCCGATAGTCGTCGGCTATTCCATGGGCGGAGCCGTCTCTCAAGTACTTGCAAGGCGCCATCGCGAGCTGATCGGCGGGATCGTGCTGTGCGCCACGGCCTCGTCGTTCGCTAGGCACCTGGAGCTCCGGCCCGCCGTACGCGTTGTGAGCAGGATCGCGGCCGCCGGCTCAAGGAGGTACCCCGATGCAGCAGGAGGCCTTCTCCAGTGGCAAATAGCTCGCCATGACCGCGCCGCGGGCACCCGTGGGCACAGCCCCTTGGGGGACGGTGCCGAAGGGGACGGTGCCGTAGGAGACGGTGCCGTAGGAGACGGTGCCACAGACCGCCGCCCCGGCTCCGGCAAGGGCGCTCAGCACGACTACATGGAGTGGGCGCTGGCGGAGAGGTCAAGGTCGGACTTGGCAACGTTCATCGAGGCGGGCGCCGCCCTCAACGCCTATGACAGCAGTGGCTGGCTGCCCGAACTCGACGTGCCGGCTGCTGTCGTCATCACATCCCGTGACCAGACGGTCGCGCCGTGGCGCCAAGAAACGCTTGCGGCGCTCATCCCGGGAGCTCGCCGCTACGCGGTCGACGCCGGCCATGATGTCGTGGTCGCCGCCCCCGACCTCCTATTGCCGGTGTTGGTGAACGCGTGCCGGGAGCTAGAGAAGCCTTAGGCGCACAGTTTCACCGTTGGGCCGACAGCTCAGCGGAGCGAAGCGGACACTTCCCGGGCTGCCTCCACAGCCAGGGACGCGTACAGCTCGCCGGGCGACCGGGTAGTCCGTTCGATCGGCCCGGAAACCGACAGTGCCGCTACCACCGCGCCGTCAAGGTAGACCGGAGCACTCACCGACGCCACGCCGAGCTCTCGCTCTTCGACGCTCTCGGTCCATCCTCGGGCCAGGACGTCAGGCTCGCCGGAAAGGACCCGTCCCGCTGAGCCCTTGTCCATCGGCAACGAGGCCCCGACCGCGACGATCGTGCGCAAGCTGTGCGGCGACTCGAGCGACACAATACAGACCCGGCGCCCACCTTCGGAAACAAAAAGCTGCACACTTTCACCCGTCCTGTCCCTCAGCTTTTCCAAAGCCGGCCCCGCCGCCTGGGCGAGGCCGAGGCGGCGCTGTCCCGCTAGCCGGCCGAGCTCGACCAGGCGCCCACCGAGGCGGTACGTGCTGCCCGCGTCCTTTTCGACCAGCCCATGTGCCGCTAGGGCCGTTGCCAACCGGTACGTGGTCGCTCGAGGGAGGCCCGTTCGCTCGACAAGCCCGGCGAGGCTCAGGGGCCCTGCCTGGGCGAGGCTATCGAGGACGCTAATAGCCTTGCCGAGCGAACCAGCCCCTTGTACACTGTCTCTCATAACGAGATGATATCCCACAATGTGGGACAGGGGAGGCGAAGTGAGCATCACAGGCTCGCCGGCCACATTGGCCGAAAAGGTATGGCAGCGCCACGTGGTCCGCTCCCGGGACGGAGAACCCGACCTGCTCTACATCGACCTGCACCTGGTCCACGAGGTGACGTCGCCACAGGCCTTCGACGGGATCCGCCTAGCCGGGCGCCGAGTGCGCCGGCCCGAACTGACCGTCGCGACAATGGACCACAATGTGCCGACAACGCGGCTCGACCAGCCCCTGAGCGACCCCATTTCAGCTCGCCAGATGGAGGTGCTCGCCAGCAACTGCGCCGAGTTTGGGATCAGGTTGTTCGCGATGGGCGATGCCAACCAGGGGATCGTCCATATCATCGGGCCAGAGCTCGGCCTCACTCAGCCCGGGATGACGGTGGTGTGCGGCGACAGCCATACCTCGACCCACGGCGCCTTTGGCGCGTTGGCTTTCGGTATCGGCACGAGCGAGGTCGAACACGTCCTCGCAACCCAGACGCTCCCCCAAGCACGCCCGCAGACTATGGCTGTAACGGTCGACGGTGACCTGCCGGTTGGTGTCACGGCAAAGGACATCGTGCTTGCGATAATCGGCCGCCTGGGCACCGGTGGGGGGATCGGCCACGTGATCGAGTACCGCGGCTCGGCGATCAAGGCCCTGTCCATGGAGGGCAGGATGACGGTCTGCAACATGTCGATTGAGGCAGGCGCAAGGGCCGGGATGGTTGCGCCGGACGATACGACTTTTTCCTACATCGAAGGGCGTCAGTACGCGCCGAAAGGGCACGATTGGGAAGCCGCCCTCGACGACTGGCGCTCGCTTGCAACTGACGAAGGTTCCCGTTTTGACAAGCAGGTCCAAATCGACGCGAGTTCCCTTGCGCCTCACGTGACTTGGGGCACCAACCCAGGCCAGGTCGTGCGGCTGGATGGGGCCGTGCCAGATCCGGAGAGCTTTCCCGAGCCTGCGGCCCGCGAATCAGGCGAGCGTGCCTTGGCCTACATGGGCCTCAAGGCGGGCACGCCGATGCGAGAAGTAAAGGTGGACACGGTATTTATCGGGTCCTGCACCAACGCCCGGATAGAGGACCTGCGGCTTGCCGCGGCCGTCCTCGAAGGGCACACGGTCGCCCCAGGGCTCCGAGCGCTGGTCGTGCCTGGTTCGGGCCAAGTCAAGATCCAGGCCGAAAAAGAAGGGCTGGACACGGTATTTATCAACGCCGGCTTCGAGTGGCGCAACCCCGGTTGCTCGATGTGCCTTGCGATGAACCCCGACAAGCTCGCCCCCGGCGAACGTTGTGCCTCTACTTCCAACAGGAATTTCGAAGGACGTCAAGGCCGTGGAGGCCGTACCCACCTCGTATCTCCCGCAGTGGCTGCAGCGACGGCCGTGGCGGGCCACTTCGCTTCCCCGGAGGATCTCCAATGAAACCAGTAAGAGTTATCACAGGGCGAGGCGTCCCGCTGGACCGCAGCGACGTCGACACAGATCAGATAATCCCGGCGTCATGGCTGAAAAAGGTTGAACGGACCGGGTTCGGGCAGGGCCTCTTCTCGGAGTGGCGTGACGACCGGGACTTCGTGCTGAACAAGCCTGAATACGCGGGGGCGACGATACTCGTTGCGGGGCCTAATTTCGGGACAGGTTCGTCGCGCGAGCACGCCGTCTGGGCTCTGACGGACTACGGCTTCGAGGCGGTGATCTCCCCCCGTTTCGGTGACATTTTCCGCAACAACTCCACCAAAGCCGGTCTTCTGCCCGTGCAGGTTTCGGCAGAGGTTGGCAAGGCTCTACTGGAGGCGGTCCAAGTCGATCCGTCCCTAGAGATCACGATCGACCTCGAACGCCTCCGCTTGGAGGCTCCGGCCGCTGGCATCGAGGCCAGCTTTCCCCTCGACGCGTTCACCCAACACCGGTTGCTCGAGGGCCTCGACGACATTGGCCTCACGTTGAGGTTCGGGGCCGAAATCGACGCCTACGAGCCGACCCGGCCGTCCTGGCTGCCGGTCGTTACCTCCTAGCGCCGCTCTCGTGGCGGTCGTTGCTCGCGCTGACGCTTGCGCCCGTCGGCCCGAGCCGCACGTCTTGCGCTCGTCGGCCAGCCCCACGGCTGATGACGAACCCGCCAAGATGAACGGGCTCGTCACACAGCCGCACGTCCGTCCGCCGTACCCGCATCAGCCGCCCCCCGTACTCGCTGAGGGAGGCGTACCTCGACGTCGGTCGGCCTATATCGGCGTGCCGCCGCCCCAAACTCGCCGCCTATCTCGGCGTGGTCTCCCCATCTCGGCCGGTTTTTCCAACCCTGGTGTGCCACGAGCCCGGACGTCCATCCGCAGGCACCAAGAAGGCTGGGCGACGCCGAGAACCTGTGCTCATATGACATTGAAAGATATGAAATAACGGGACTGTGCGGCGAGTCTGAGTCGGCGGACTAGCTGATATGCTGCTTCGTTAGCGGGGTGGAGCAGTCAGGTAGCTCGTTGGGCTCATAACCCAGAGGTCGCTGGTTCAAATCCAGCCCCCGCCACCAAAAAAGGCCAGGTCAGAGCCCTCCCGAAAGGGAGGGCTCTACCTCGTCGGACGCCAACAACATGTCGATGGAACGGTTTCACGACGCCCGTACACTTCTTGGTCCGAGGAGAGCAAGGAGGCCGCCAAAGGGCGTCAATCTGCGGGGCAGCGCAAACCCGGGGCTGGACCTCTGATGGTCTCACGACCCTGGCGGTACCAGCACGCTGGCCAGCGCAGCCAGTGCTCGCGGCAGAATATGAGGGCATGACCGCGCGCAACAACTTGACAGCTATGCCGGCCGTCTTGCCGAAGTTCAGGACGCTTTGCGCGCCGCTCTCGGTTGCGGGTCCGGTTGGCCGTCAAGTGTGAGTTGCGGGGGCATGGGCAGACTTATCCTGCAGCGCGAGCAGGATGAGGGCTGAGGCAGCAAAGTGATGGAGAAGTTGCAGCTAGTTCCTCGCCGAGGTGTGCACCTGCAGCGACCAGGGTGACCCCCCGCTCCGGCCGGCTCTGCTCCTGCGCCAAGTCCCCAGATGCACTCCCGAAGGTACTTACATGTCCTGGAGCCCTGTCGGTACCTTGGATCTAGACCACTCACTAAGGCGCGATTGGACGATCATCCGCCCGACATCCCAGTGCCACGTCGGCAAGACTGCGTGCGATGGCGTTCGGTCAACAGTCAGGCCCGCCCGCGTCGGCAAAACAGATGAGGGAATTGCTCGCTCTTCTCAGGGACGTCGGTCACACGGACTTCCGCGATGCACGCGGACCGATGGGCCTCACCCAGCGTCAGGCCGCCGGCAGGTTCACCCGCGACGAAGCGGAAGCGTTCATCGCTCGGCTACAGGGCGGCGAGCTCGATGGGAGCGCGCTCGCCGCTGCGCCGGCGACGAGGCTCTCCGCTCAAGAGCAGCTGATGCGCCACTTGCCTGCCGAGCAGCTCGCGTTCGAGCTCCGGCGTCGCGGATGGACCGTCACCGAGCCTTAGAAGCCGTGCGGGCCAGCGCTCGGGGCGGCCCACGCTGCGGACGGCAACCAGGCGCGCGAGCACCTGAACGGCTCGTCGTCCCCAAGAGGTGAAGCGAAGCTCGCAGGGGGCGCCATCTTCTTCCACGGAAGGTTCGAGGACTGGTCTCCCTCTGTGCCGGTGTCGTTGGTCGTCGCATTCAACGCCGGGCACTGGGTCGAGCCCTCTCGGGGGATCGGGCTCCCCGCCAGGGCTCTGGTCCCCGGCGGGACGGTCGCGATCGCTTGGACCGAGGTTGTGTCCTGGGGCAGAGATCCGTTTGCCCGGGCGCTCTCCGAAACGACTGGAGGGCCGTTTCCTGTCGAGCCGTTTGCCGAGTGCGTAGCGTCCATCGAGCCGTTGCGAGCCGACGCCCGTTTCGGCCCAGCTGATGGACACAGGAGCCGGCTGGTGTCGCTCCCCCCCGGACTTGAGCGCCTCGGACCGGGACAAGCACCCCTATTCGCATCCCTAGTCCGTCCCTAGTTTTGGGGACGGGCTCATTCGACCATGCGGCCCGGGTCCCGCGATGGAATCACGTAGGCGAAGTGGCATCGGCACGCGGTAGACGTGCCCTTCCTTGTCAGCGTGATGGTGGCCCTCCAGGAGAACTTCAATGGCTTTCCGTCCGAGTTCGTAGTGGGGAATGGCAATGCTTGTTAGGCCTGGTCGCACCCAAGACGCAACGGGCTCATCGTCGAACGACACCACCGACACATCCTGGCCGACCTTTCTACCAGCGTCCTCGAGCGCATGGTACGCCCCGAAGGAAAGTCGGTCGTTGAAACAGATAAGGGCCTTGACATCGGTTTTCCGCTTTAGGAGCTCGCAAGTTGCCTCGTAACCCGCCTTTGGCTGCCAGTCGCTGACCACGACGCCTCCGGCGAGTTGAACATCTGCGGCATCGAGGGCTTCCCTTATGCCCGTCAAACGCTCAGCTGCCGCGACCACGCCTTTGGGCATCTGGTTCGGTTTTGGCCCGGCGCCAACAACGTAGATGCCTTCCCTGTGGCCCGCCTCCAGGAGCGCTCGCGCCGCAGTGCGCCCTGCTTCCAATTCATCGGGGATAACTGAGGCGATCGCGCAAGGTTTTGCTGGGAGCGCATTGAGGAGCACACTCGGGCCATCGAGCAACCCTTTGGGAATGGTGGCCCAGCGTGTCGACATGGAGGCAAGCACGATCCCGTCGACGCCACGGTCGCGCATAGCCTCAATCATCTCTTTCTCCAGCTCTGGGTCGCCTTCGGTCTCGGCAATGATGAGCAGGTGATCGCTCTCACGCGCCGCATCGAGCGCGCCCCAAATTAAGTGCCCTGCGAAGGGCGTAGTTGCGACTGTGTCCGATACGAAACCGATCGTCTGAGTGGTCCCCGTACGCAGGCTTCGCGAGACCACGTTGGGGCGGTACCCGGTCTCCCGCACAGCCTGTTCGACGCGAACCCGGACTTGCTGGGAGATCCGCATCTCATCGCCGCGACCGGTTAGCACAAACGAGGCTGTCGTCTGCGAGACGCCAGCCCGCCGCGCGACATCCGCGAGAGTTACTCGCCGCTGCAAAGCTGTCCTTGCCGATCATACGCATGATCTCCTAGGCAGCCCGAGTCGGCCCTAGCACACTCATTCAACGTGACTGTCCCGGGTTGGACGCAACGCACGTCGAGGAGCTTACAGGCCTGCCGGCCAAGAGCACCGGCCTGGGATCGCGACCTAACCTGACAGGCCCGTTCGACAGCACCCTGTCGGCCCCCGTGCACGCCGGGCCCGTGGACCTAGCTGCCACTCGCTGAGGTCTCGCCAGAATGCCTTGACAAGCGCGAACCGACTGGGCATCATGTATCCCCAGAGCTAATTCGAATTAGCTTGACCAAAGGTGCCGCACGCAAAGCCTGTCTCAGGCTCGCCGGTAGTGACGCGGTAAGTCGACCGACGATCCTTTAAGGCCGTTCGCGCTGCGGTTAGGAAGGAGGATCACATGCATAAAGGTCCGAGCCGGTTGAAGAACCGGCGGTCGATGCTCTTGAGACGTGAGCCAGCTTTAGCCGGTCTGCTGGCCGCTGCGATGCTCGTGACCACCCCGACAGGTGCTCAAGCAGCCTCTTTGACAGCGGCAGCGAGCGGCCCCGCAAGTTTTGCTGCGAACTGCGGCACAGCGCCGGTCACGATGCAAGGGTTGTTTGAGAGCGGGTTCCCCGACATCGTGGACCTCACTCAGTTGTTCACGAAACAGTACCCGAACGTGAAGTGGAGTATCCGCGAGGACCCCTTCGCTACGATAACTTCAAACGCTCCGCTCATCCTGTCCGGGCCGAACCCCCCGGACCTGATGCGGATGCCACAGATCACGGGCCTCGTCAAGGACCACTTGTTGAAGAACATGGACGGTTACTTCAACACCTTTGGCTGGGGTACGTTCCCCGCGTCCGACCTGGAACAGATGAGGGTGGCGCCTAGTGGAGCCCCCCAGGGTGTCGGCCCGCTATGGGCGTTGGGCATCAACTACAGCATGACAGGCGTCTTCTACAACAAAGCGCTAGCCGCCAAGGTTGGGATGACCGCGGCTCCTACGACGCTGGCTCAGCTCGACGCCGTCTTGGCCAAAGCTAAGGCAGCGGGCATACTGCCCGTGGAGCAGTTCGACAGCTCCGGTAACGGTGGGCTCATCTTCCCGCTCCAGTACCTAATGGCCGACTACACGATCCAAGCCAGCGGCTCTGTGGCCCCCATCAACGATTGGGTGCTCGACGAACCGCACGCCACGGTCGTCACGCCCGCGAACCTCCAAGCTGTTGAGCACCTGGACACGTGGATCAAAGACGGCTATTTCAACCCGGACGCCAACGCCGTTTCCTACGCCACCATGATGAGCAGGTTCGATGCCGGTACAGGCCTCGTCATCTTCGACGGCGACTGGGAATCCGGCGGCTTCGACAGCCACTTCCCCGGGAAGTTCGGCTTCTTCCTGTTCCCGCCGTTGCACGCCGGTGGCAAGCAGGGCGCCATGTCCGCCCCGCTCACGTACGGTATTGCGGCCACGGCCAAACATGCGAACTGCGCCGCTTTCTTCCTTAACTGGGTGGAGACCAACTCTGCCGCAAGGGCCCTGAACGTGGCCGTCGGGGGGTCCAACCCGGGCGGGCCGGCGAGCCTTCCTATCCCGCCCGTCAAGCCGGGTACCGTGACGGCACAAACGCTGGCCGCCGGGCAAGTGATCGCCAAGGACAACGGGGGCATGGGTTTCATCGCCAACGCCACCGGGCCTATCGACGCGGAAGCTTGGACGCCCGCCGTCCAAGAGCTTTTTGGTGGGCATTTGTCACCCGAAGGAGTGCTCAAGAACGTGCAGGCCGATTACTTGCAAGAACTCAGTGCGCCCTAGTCTTGACCGGCGATGACTAGCGCGATCTCGCCCGTTCACTCCATCGGCGAGTCGCATTTGACCGCAGCACCGCGGGCCCTCACCAAAAGGAGGGCTCGCGGTGCTCAGCTACGGGGCTGGTTGTTCGTAATACCGGCATTGGTCGCATACGCCGCGTTCGTGATCTGGCCAATACTTCAGACATTCCGTTACTCGTTCTACAACTGGGACGGGGTCAACCCAGCCCAGTGGGCAGGCGTCAAGAACTACAAGACAGTGTTCAGCAACGAGCAGCTGATAGGTGTGATCGGCCATGCATTCGAGCTGATCTTGTTTTTCAGTGGGGTCCCGGTCGTGCTCGGCCTGGCGGTCGCCACTATCATGCGCCGGTTCGTGACGGGCCGGATGAGCACTGTGGCCAGGACGGTGCTCTTCCTGCCTCAGGTAGTCCCACTCGTCGCGGCCGGGATCGCATGGAGCTGGATGCTGTCGACTACCGGCGTCGTTGACCAAGTGCTGTCCAACATCGGTCTAGGTAGCTTGGCGCAATCATGGCTGGGGGGATTCAATACCGCTCTCCCCGCTGTGGGAGTCATCGGCGCCTGGGTCCTGCTCGGCTTGTGCACGGTGCTGTTGTATGCCGGCATGACCAAGATCGACCCAGCGCTGTACGAGTCGGCGCAGTTAGACGGGGCGGGCCCACTACGCGAGTTCCTGGCAATTACTTTGCCCGCGCTGCGCCAAGAGGTCGCCGTTTGTGTAACCGTGACTGTGATCGCTGCGCTCTCAGCGTTCGATATTGTCTATATCGCAACCCAGGGCGGCCCAGGTGACGCAACTATGGTGCCTGGCCTTGAGATCTACCAGCTTGCTTTCTACAACCGCCAGGTCGGTCTCGCCTCAGCTCTGGCACTGGTGCTGATGGTCTTGGTGATCGTGTGCATCCTGCCAGTCCAATGGTTCGCGCGCCGGGGGGTGGAGCAATGATCATCGCCCGACGGAACTCCGTCACCGGCACGGTACTGCTGGTCGTCCTTATGGGGGTGACCCTGCTCCCGTTCATTAGCATGTTCACAAGCGCCCTGTTCCCCTCGGGCACCTACCCGCTTGGGATATCCTGGCCGGCCCATCCCCAGTGGGGCAACTTCGTCCAGGCTTTCAACGTGGCCGACATGGGCGCTATTTTCGCGTCGAGCGTGTCGATTGTGATCGGCGTTGTACCCGTGTCGGTCCTTATCGCCACGCTGGCAGGGTTCGCCCTTGGCCACCTTCGGGTACGCGGTGGCCAGATCGCATTCGTGCTGTTCGTGCTCGGCCTGACGCTGCCGTTCGAAGGCGTCATCGTGCCCCTGTATTACGAAATTAGGGACATGAACCTACTTGGGAGCCGGTGGGCCATCATCCTGCCCCTGATCGGGCTCTTCATGCCTTTTGGTGTCTACTGGATGCGAGCTCATTTCGTAAGCGCGCCTCGCGAGCTTTCCGAGGCAGCTCGGGTCGACGGGGCAACCACCTGGCAGTTGTTCTGGCGAGTGCACGTCCCCCTCGCACGGCCGGCGCTCGCGTCACTCGCGATCCTGCTATCGGTTTGGACCTGGAACCAGTTCCTCCTCTCGCTCGTGCTTGTGGACAACCCGACGAACGGGACGATGGCCGGGGCGCTCGGTGCCTTTCAAGGGGAGTGGGGCACCAATATCCCGCTTCTGTCGGCTGGCTCCCTTCTTATCCTCACGCCGACGATCATCTTGTTTATCGTGTTCCAGCGCCATTTTGTCACAGCGCTTCTTCAAGGCTCACTCAAGGGATAGGGGCTGCAATGTCGTTCCGTCTGCCCGACAAGTGGGTCTGGGACTTTTGGCTCGTCCGCCGCGGTGTGGAGCACCACCTGTTTTACCTGCAAGCACCGCGAGCGCTTGGCAACCCGGCTCTTCGTCACCATAACGCCACCATCGGCCACGCGGTGTCGTCTGACTACCGTGACTGGCGGGTCCTCCCCGACGCCCTCCAGCCTGGCGTGAACGGCAGCTGGGACGACCTTGCAACCTGGACGGGGAGCACTATTGGGCACGGGGGGCGCTGGTACATGTTGTACACCGGCGTAAACCGGGCGGAGGGAGGCCTCGTGCAACGGATCGGGCTCGCCGCCTCTGACGACCTGGTGCACTGGGACAAGCACCCGGGGAACCCTGTGCTTGAGGTTGACCCAGAGTGGTACGAAGTTCTATCGCAAGGCCGTTGGCGTGACCAATCCTGGCGCGACCCTTGGCTCTTCCGCCGCCCAGATGATGAACTGTTTCATGCACTTATCACGGCGCGCTCGTCTTCGGGCCCGGTCGATGGCGCGGGCGTCGTCGCCCAGGCCCGCTCCAGCGACCTCGTCAACTGGGAAGTGCTCCCTCCGCTCACCGACGCCGGTGAATTTTCTCAGGTAGAGGTGCCCCAGCTCGTCCAACTCGACGGGTCCTATGCCATCCTGTTCTCCTGCTTGGCGGAGGACCACTCAGCGGCGCGCATCAAGAGGTTGGGTGTCCCTGGTCAGGCTGGCACTTTTGCGTTCGCGGCGAAACATTTCTCGGGGCCCTACTCGCCAACCGATCTTCCTGTCGCTGATACCGACGGACTAGGCATCCTTTACGCCGGAAAACTCCTCGAGGAGCAACCTGGTGAGTACGGGTTCATGGGCTTCCGGGGGATCGATGATCGGTATTTCCTTGGCGAGCTAACCGACCCACTACCGGTCCGGCAGGAACCCAATGGTCGCATCGTCGTGGTAACTCATTGACTAATGAGTCGCGGTAGGCATTAGATTTTGGATGCTGCCACGGGTTGCGGAGCTCCCAGGGCGGTCGTGTTCTCCCAGAAGTACTGCCAGTCCCCGATGGCCATAGGGGCGGCGAAATAATAGCCCTGGCCCAAATCGCACCCGAGCTTCGTTAGCAGGTCCAGTTGCTCAGCGGTCTCGATGCCCTCGGCCACGGTCTCGACCCGCAGGCGCTGGCAGAGCTCGATGACGCTGCGGGCAATGGCAATATCGTCGGGTGCATTTTCGCTCAGGGCAGCGACGAAGCTCCGGTCGATCTTCACTTGGTCGACCGGGAACTGCCGCAAGTACGACAATGAGGAATAACCGGTGCCGAAATCATCGATCGCAAGCCGCACGCCGATTTCTTTCAAGCTGCTCAGGCGGGCCCGGGCGAGCTCTGGGTCTTCGATCAGGAGTGATTCCGTGATCTCCAGCGTGAGCAGTTCCGCTGGGAACCGGCTGGCGGCGAGGGCGGCCCTGATAATGCCGGGCAACGATGCGTCCACGACTTGGCGGGCAGAAATGTTCAAGCTCACCTGTAGCTGGGTGCCGTTGGCCAGCGTCGAGGCTTCCGCCAGCGCCCGCCAGATGACCCACTCCCCGAGCTCGATGATCGCGTCCGTTTCTTCGGCCAGCGGGATGAACAGCGAAGGTGGGACCAATCCCCGCGTCGGGTGCGACCACCTCGCCAACGCTTCCACTCCCCGCACCTCCAGCGGCGCCAGGGCCAGGACGGGCTGGTAAGCCAACCACAATTGGCCGTTGGTGCCCAAGTGCTGGAGGTCGGTCACCAGTTCCAACCTGTCCACCACTTCGTCTTGCATGTGTTGTTCGAACACGACGCAGCGCCCTCGCCCGGCCCGCTTGGCTTGGTACATGGCGATATCGGCATCACCCAGGATGGCGCTGGCGTCCTGGTGCCTGCCGGTGAGAGAAGCAATGCCCACACTGGCCCCCACCAGCACTTCACGCTTGGCAATGAGGAAAGGTTTGCCGAGAGCCCGGACGATCCTGGTCGCCACCTCGCGCCCCGCTTCGCGGTTGGACCCGCTGAGCGCGACGGCGAACTCGTCGCCGCCGAGGCGAGCCGTGGTGTCGGCGGGACGCGTGCACGACGAGATGCGCCGGCCGACTTCTGCCAGTAGCTCGTCACCGGCACTGTGGCCCAACGTGTCGTTCACGGCTTTGAACCGGTCGAGGTCGACGAACAGGACAGTCAGGTCGAAGTTGCCCCTTATCGCGCTCTGGCGTTCATGCTCGAGATGCTGCAGGAAAAGCGCACGGTTAGGCAGCCCCGTGATGGGGTCGCGTGACGCCCTGCGCACCTCGTCGACCGTACGGGCGTCGGTGAGTGCCAAACTGACTTGCTGCGCAAAGGCTGTTAGGAGGTCCCGCTGATCGCGGCGGACGCTCCCCTGCTCGAGCGTTTTGGCTATGAGGCAGCCCGCACTTTCACCTGAGACGAACACCGGGGCCGCCAGCATCGGGATAGGTTCGGGCTCGATTTCCTCATTCGCCAGGCTAAGGGCGACTCGAGCCACAGCCAAGGCGGCATCGTCCAAGCCGGGGAACTTATCGACCGAGTGAGGCCGCAGCGATTCCGGGGCGGACGAGTCACCCAACAAGAGGGCGACGGGGCACCTGCCGAGCAGCTCCCAAGCCCCTTCAGTGATGGCATCCAGGAGCTCGTTCAAAGGCCGCCGAGCCGATATGGCCTTTTGGATCGCCAAGAGCGTCTCTACCAGGAGATGGCGGGACCGCGCCGCCTGCAGCATTTGCAGGTTGTGAAGCACGAGCCCGAGCGCGAGAGCCATTCCCTGAAGCAGTTGCAGCTCTTCCGCGTTGAACTCGCGGCCGTAGCGGCCCACAAACATCCAGCCGTCGTTACCGGCTCGCCCTGTCCCCGGCTTGTCCAAGCCCCCCCGAGCTACGTGCACGTCCCCGACGCCGGGGACATTGACGACGTCGTTGTCGCCCTCGGGACAGAGGAACGCAGGGGACACGTCTTGGCGGCCAAAGCCCGACTTCGCGCGAACCATGCCCTCGACCAAGATGGCGCCGAGCTCCGCGTCCAGGGCCTCCGCCACCTCTTCGAGGGCGGTCTGGACGGCGAGGCCGTAGTCGTCAGTCCCGCTGACCTTGACGAGGTACTCGGTCAGCTGATGTATGGACCAGTGATAAGCCATCCCCTCGCCGCGCGGTAACCGCTAGCCAATAGCGAGGGTGGCCACCGTCAGGTGGTGCATGCCCCGCGAGCCGTGAGTCCTGGCGATCTCGCCAAAGGTGTAGAACCCCGCGAAGGGAGCCCCGACCTCGGCTGCAATCGCCTCCTGTTCGTCGCTCAACTTCTCGACGCCCAGCTTGACCTTGCGGGCGCCGCAGTCAAACACGAGCAGCCCGATCGGCCGGCTGCCGTCCAGCGCTTCGATAGCCATGTGGCAGGAGCGGCCAGCCGACGAGACAAGCGCGGCCGGGTCGGTGTGCAAGGTCCAGACCAGGGCGCCTTGGGGGACGTCCGCCAGGCAAAGGAGCGACCCGTTGGCCGGGTCGGCGCTGTGGACCACCCGTATGTCCTCGCCGCCCCCCCGCGAAAGGCCCAGCGGTTGATCGAAGAGGATCTCTCTGAACTTGGCCTCGTTCTCCAACAGCGAGCGGTCCGCGCCGACGCCGCGGAGGTACACGTCGATCGCCGGCTCGTTGTCGATGAGGAAGACCTCACCCCCCTCGCTCCGGGTGACCACCATCGGGTTGCCGTGCTTTTCCCAGCCATGGTCGATACCGACGCCGAAGGGGGCGCTCGAGCCAAGCCCGACCGCCACGACCGAGTCCACCAGGACCTCCACCGCGGCCCCGGTACCGTGGAACTGGAGGGTGCGGGTGTACTCGAGGTTGTCCGCCGAACAACCGCCGACAATAGGCACGGTGGCGCCGAGGACCGAGTAGGCACCTCGGACGATCTCATGTTGCTCCCGTGTCAGGCCATCGACGATCATAAGCATGACCTTGTGGTCCGAGGCGACCGTGTCCATTACCGCCGCGGCAGCGGTCCCAGCCCCACGCCTGTCCCGGCTCGCGTCTCGCGTCACGCTGGTATATGCCTCGAAACCGGCACCGCCCAGCGCGGCAACAGCGACCGACGGTGCCGTCGAGGCGCTGAACTCCGAGAGGCCGTCCCACGCCAGTTCACCCATCGACGTCCCGCCCACAACGAGTGTGCTGTCGTCGGTCACTGAGCAGATGCCGTCCAGAACTGGTCCTGGCTCGTAAGAGGCCGAACAAAAGATCAACAGCAACTTTGTCGCGGGGCCTACCTGGGCGGCGCGAGCCGCCTCTCGGCCGGCTTCGTAACCATCTTCAGCCGTGCTGCGACCAGCGCCGAACCAGCGGTCCTGCTCACCATGCGTGCTCATAGGATCTACATCGGCGCGCGTTGCGTGGTTATTGACCGAACGCGCGATTACTTCTCGGGCGAAGAAAGTGCTCGGACAAATCGGCAGCTGCGAGAATTGGGGCTCGCCGCTCTGGAACACGACGAAACCTCCCGCCAGCGGTAGCGCTCCGATTGGTAAGTAGACCAAAAAGAGAAGGAGAGATGAGATGGCTCGATGGGAGCCTAGAGGATGGACCGTTTTCACCAAACCTTGGAGAGCGGCGGGGCTCGGTGAGCTCGCCAGGCACGTCCGCAAGCTGGGCCTTGACGGTGTCGAGCTGCCCGTGAGGCCGGGTTTTCAGGTCAGCCCAGACAAAGTCGAACAGGGGCTGACCAAGGCGGTCGCTGCTTTTGGTGCCGAGGGGCTCCGCATAGCAAGCGTGGCGGCTGACCCCGCGCCGGCCGTTATTGCCGCTTGCGGCGAAACCGGCATCTTCGTCATCAGGATCTGTGTAGAGGTCCCTCGAGGCCGCGGGTACCTAGAGCGAGAGACGGAGGTCAGGAGGTGGCTTGACGGCCTCCTGCCTAGTCTCGAGGACGCCGGCGTCAAGGTGGGGATCCAGAACCATTACGGGGACAGCATCGCCAATGCCATGGGAGTCCGGCACCTCGTCGAAAACTACGACCCGCGCTTCGTGGGCGCGGTATGGGACGGCGCGCACTGTGGGCTCGACGGGGAGCTGCCCCGCTTGGCCGCCGACATACTGTGGACGCACCTTTGCCTCGTAAACCTTAAGAACGCCCGTTGGGGGCCGGGCGGCGAAGATGACTTTGGCGCTTCCCGCTGGGACGCCTTGTTCGTGCCGGGACGCGAGGGCCTCTGTTCTTGGCCGGAGATGCTCGCTGAGCTGAGCTCGCGCAACTACAGCGGGGACATCTGCCTCACTGCTGAGTACACCGAACACGCTCGCGTCGACGAGCTTGTAAAGGCTGACCTCGCATGGGCCAAGTCGGTAGTAGAAACCCTGGCCCGGGGCGGCGAGCAATGAAAAAGGTGCGCATCAGCGTTATCGGTGCCGGGCACATGGCCAACATGGTGCACTACCCCTCGCTCGCCTCGTTCGACGACGTCGAGATCGTGGGCCTTTGCGACGTCGACGAAACCAGACTGAAGCAGACAGGGGAACGCTGGGGGGTAATGGCAAGGTTCACGGATTACAAGGAGATGGTCGAAAAGCTCCAGCCCGACGGCGTCTACGCCATTGGTCAACCCCACATGTTTTACGATATTTGGGTGTGGTGCCTCTCCCAGGGCTGCAACCTTTACATAGAAAAGCCGATGGGCCTCAACCTGCACCAGGCAACAATGCTGACCGAGATGGCCGAGCAGCACAAAGCCATCACTCAGGTGAGCCACCAGCGCCGCTCGAGCCCGCTGCTACGCAAGGTCCACGCCGAGTGCACCGCCAAGGGGCCGATCACCCATGCCGTCTGCGAGTTTTACAAGTGGGCGCCCGAGCCTATGTGGGGAGCGAGGGACCACATGATGGACGATTGCGTGCATTCCATAGACACCTTGCGATGGATCTGCGGGGGGGAGGTGGAAGGCTTGGAGAGCCGCTGCGCCAGGGTGGGGGCCCCAGACATCAACTGGATAGGCGCGACGCTATATTTCGCCAACTCCTCTGTCGGGGTGCTCCTGAACAGCTGGGTGAGCGGCCGGAGGGTGTTCCGGGTCGAGAT
>Ga0182024_10004189_pt1 | contig 33469 bp, 32 predicted proteins | sample P32metaG_FD_120480 | JGI IMG/M metagenome (GOLD analysis project Ga0182024, IMG submission 120480) | Permafrost microbial communities from Stordalen Mire, Sweden - P3-2 metaG (Illumina Assembly) | ecosystem: Environmental > Terrestrial > Soil > Wetlands > Permafrost | place: Sweden: Stordalen... | reverse complement strand
GTTGCAGAGGGCAGATAGGCGCCCCGACCCGAGTCCCGAGCCTTCAGGATCTCTGGACCTAGCGCCGTATCGCAGTAGTCGATGCCGGCCGGAGTGGCGAGTTGCGCGTTCCGTGACTGCGAGAGGGTTGTGAGGCAGTAGTAGGCACGGGTTCCTGCCGGGGTGACCTGAAACGTTCCATTCGCGGCCAGAGGACCGGCCGGATCCACCACGGCGCGGGCCGCGAACGCGCTCAGTTGTGATGCCGGGACGATTACCAACTCAGCGAGGCCCTCCAGTTCGGGGTAGCGCTCGAATGCGTGAACCGAACTCGTCCATTGAACGAACTGACTCTGAGAGGCATCCGGGTTGTCCTCGACGAAGGCGCTGGCACTCACGACGAGATCCTGCTCGTGCTGGATAGCCAGCTTCAGCGTCGAGGCGATCTCCGTCGATGACGTGACGAAGACCTGGCGCGATCTCTGGCTGTCGCTCCGAGAGACCGCAGCGGCCCCGAGAACCGACCCGGTGGTGCCCGTGACAATCAGCAATGCCGCCACCGTCAACCAGACACGCCGCCGCGGGCCGAGCCAATCGCCGTGCGGGCTCATTTGTGACTCCTCGTGCTCGGGGCGCTTGCGCCGCCAACAGTGCGCGAGGGGGGGGACAACGTTGACCCAGCGGTGCGCACGGTCACTCCTTCGACGGCCCGGCTACAACTCGTCGTTCGACGGCTGTTTCTCGGCTTCGCCCCACGATACATCGGTCCCAAATAACTAGCAATATATTTCCGGAAATGGTATATTGGGCGTCTACCATGGCCAACTGGAGCTTCCTAACCAGCCACGGCCGGGCGTTGCTGTGCATCGCCCGGGACCCCGAGGTGCGCCTGCGCGACATCGCCGCCAGCCTCGACATCACCGAACGCCGTGCCTACAGCATCGTCACCAACCTGACCGAGGCCGGGTACGTCGTGAAGGACAAAGAGGGTCGCCGCAACTACTACCGCATCCAAGACCACCTGCCGCTGCCCGAATCCACCGGGCGGGATCAGGCCATCGGGGACGTACTCGACCTTCTGGCGGGCACCGCCGCCCGCCCACCGAGGGCGCGGCGCAATCCACTGCCACCGAAAACCGAGCCCGAGATGCCGTCACCCCCCTGAACATGGCGTTGGTTCGAACGCTGTGCCCCGCTCGCCCCACAGCGGATGGAGATCGTTTGATCCTCCGACGCGTCATGCCGAGGGCGTGCGGTGTGGATCTCTCACTCGTCGACAGACTGGGTCACTCGACGCCGAGGATGATCGTGCTGGCGGCGGAAAACCACCCGCTCGTCCCGTTGACACAGGCCAACGTGGCGTCAGGGACCTGGCGGGGGCCGCACTCGGCACGGAGCTGCTTCACCGCTTCGACCAGCAAGAACATGCCCCTCATGCCGGGTTGGCACGACGACAGCCCCCCGCCGTCGGTGTTGGTCGGCAGGGCGCCCCCGACCCGAAGCTTCCCGTCTTCGACAAAGGATCCGCCTTCGCCTTTCTTACAGAACCCGAGACCCTCGAGGGTGAGCAGGACCATCGGGGTGAAGGCGTCGTAGAGCTGGCAGGTGTCGATGTCGTCCGGGCTCACGCCGGCCCGATCGAAGGCGAGCTTGCCCGACCGCACGCACGGCGACTCGGTGAAGTCCTTCCATTCGCTCATCGTGGTGTGCGAGCTGGCCTCGCCGGTCCCGAGCACCCACACCGGGGCCTTGGCGCAGTCGCGGGCCCGCTCCTCGCTGGTAAGCACGATCGCTCCGCCGCCGTCAGAACGGATGCAGCAGTGAAGCTTGGTCAACGGGTCCCACATCATGGTGGACGACTGCACGTCCTCGATGGTGATCGGGTCCTGGTAGTAGGCGATCGGATTGAGTCCGGCATTGAAGCGGGTGGAGACGGCGATCTCGGCCAACTGCTCGATGGTCGTGCCGAACTCGTGCATGTGCCGACGGGCTGCCATGGCGTAGCGAGACCCCACCGGGTGGCCGAAGGGGGCGTCGAACTGGATGGGGCCCCGGGTACCAAAACTCAGGTTGGCCATGCGGAGCTTCTTTTTTAGGTCAGCCCGTTGGGTGGAGCCGTAGGAAAGGACCACGACTTCGACCAGGCCTTGGGCGATGGCGGCGGCGGCGTGCTCGGTCATGAACTCCCAGATGCTGCCGCCATGGCCGGTGGAGTCCACCCAGTTGGGCTGGAGCCCGAGATACTCCGCCAGCTCGATGGGTGGCAACGCCCCAGTACCGTGCGACATGAAACCGTCGACCTCGGACTTGTCGATACCGGCGTCGGCGAGCGCCCGCGACGTCCCCTGGTAGTGCAGCTGAAATGCCGTCTTGTCGTCAACCCGGCCGCAGTCAGAGAGGGCCGCGCCGACGATTGCCACCCGCCGTGTCGCCATGCTGTGTGAGCTCCTTGGTTTCTTGTCGTCTTCGGCGAGGGCCGGTTCTCAGCCGCCGCCCATTTTGAGACCAGGGTTCCGGGAGTGGAAGACCGTCGCGTTGACCTCAGGACCGATGGTCCCGGGATCCCACTTCTCGTCGCCCTTGGGGTTGTCGATGCTCGCACCGAGCCGCCAGGGCTCGTAGTGCGAGATGTTCTGCCCGACCGCCCGGAAGACCTGGCCCGTCACGTGGCTAGCCTCGTCGGATGCCAGCCAGGCCACCATCGGTGCTGAGTTCTGCGGATTGAGCCGGCTGAACTCGGTGTACTCGTCGGGCTCCTTCAGCTCCATATCTTTGATCACTCCGCCGGTGAGCCGGGTCGCCCCACCGGGCGCCACCGCGTTGGCCCGGACGCCGTAGCGGGAGCCCTCGAGGCTGGTGATGATGGTCAGCGCGGCGATCCCCGCCTTGGCCGAGCCGTAGTTGGCCTGGCCGACGTTGCCCTGCAGCCCCGCCGAAGACACGGTGTTCACGATGGCGGCCCGGACCGTCTCGCCCGCTTTGGTGCGTTCGCGCCACCTCGCACAGGCATGGTGGGTCGTGGCGAAGGTGCCCTTCAGGTGGACCCGGATGACCGAGTCGAAGTCCTCCTCGGACATGCTCACGATCATCTTGTCCCGGATGATCCCGGCATTGTTGACCAAGATGTCGTGGCCACCGAAGGCGGCATAGGCCTGGGCCACCAAGCTGGCGGCGCCTTCCCAAGTCGAGATGTCGTCGTAGTTGGCGACCGCGTCACCACCCCGGGTCTTGATGACATCGGCAGTTTCCTCGGCGGCCCGCTTGTCCGAACCTTCACCGCGCGACGAGCCGCCCAGGTCGTTGACGACCACCTTTGCGCCCTCGGCGGCGAGCTCCAACGCCTCCCCCCGGCCGATGCCGTGGCCCGCTCCGGTGACGATTGCGACCTTGCCTTCAAGAATTCCCACTAGTCCCCCTTGGGATCGACACTGACACGCTTGTCATATACGGTAACGGGACCGACGGGCGTCGACAATTCGAGCGAACGGCGGGTCCTCTCGGTTGGAGTCGGGGGTGCCGCTCGCCCCGGTGTCACGGCGTCGAACCGGTGGAGGAGGGACATGGCAACGAATTCGCAGCAGGGCCGTCGCCGCGAGACCACGGCCGCCGGGGGCACCAAGGCCGGATCGAACAACAAACCGGGCCGGTCCACTGCCGAACTCGTCCCGGCCGACGATGTGACCGGCCGGCCGGTGGCCCTCCGCCGGGTCGACCTTGCTACCTTCTTCCAACCGAAGACCGTCTGTGTGGTCGGGGCTTCTGACACGAACGCCAAACCGAACACCGCCCTCACCCAAAAGATCACCGCCTGGGCTGAGGAGCGGGGGGCCTCCATCTTCTACGTCAACCCCAATCGGCCCGTGGTGTCAGGTCGGTCCTGTGCCGCATCGTTGACCGATATCGCCGAGCCGATGGACATGGTTGCCATCTTGGTGGGTGAGCCCGTACCGATCATCCGAGATGCCATTGCCTCCAAGGCCAAGTTCGCCATCGTCTTCGCCGCCGGGTTCAACGAGGTCGGCAAAGAAGGCGAGCGTCTCCAAGCCGAGATGGAATCGCTCATCGCCAACAGCGACCTGCACGTGCTCGGCCCCAATACCAACCTGAATGCGTTCGAAAAGTTCCGCGACGATCTGCCTGGACGGGCCATCGCCTTGGTCACCCAAAGTGGCCACCAGGGACGCCCGGTGTTCCAGGGTCAAGAGATTGGCATCCGGCTCTCGCATTGGGCGCCGGTCGGCAACGAAGCCGACCTCGAGACAGCCGACTTCATCGGCTACTTCTCCTCGCTCAAAGACACCGGCGCTGTGGCCTGTTACGTCGAGGGATTCAAGAGCGGACGGACCCTCCAACTCGCCGCCGACCAGGCGGCCCGGCGCAAGGTACCCATCGTCGCCGTCAAGGTGGGCCGGACCGCCGAAGGCACGTCCATGGCAAAGGCGCACACCGGCCACCTCACAGGATCCGACGCCGTGATTTCTTCGGTGTTCCGCCAGTTCGGCGTGACCCGGGTCGATGGGCTCGACCAGCTCCTCGAAGTGTCCGCGACGCTGGCCCGGACCAACCCGCCCTCAGCCGAGGCATTGCGCCGGTTGCGCCGAGGTGCGGGCGGTCGGGTCTGCGTGTATTCGATCTCGGGGGGGACCGGGGCCCACATGGCCGACCTGGTGGCCGCCGCCGGCCTGGAACTGCCCGAGTTGTCCAAGGACACCCAGCGCCAGCTGCACGAGTGGATCCCGCCATACCTGCGGGTTTCGAACCCGGTCGATAACGGCGGGCCCCCTGTGCGCGACTGGCGAGGCCCGAAGATCATCGAAGCGATCATCGCCGACCCCAACGTCGATTTGATCCTCTGCCCGATCACCGGCGCCCTGCCCTCGATGGCCGACAAACTGACCGAGGACCTGGTGCACGCAGCCTCGAAGACCGACAAGCCGCTCCTCGTGGTCTGGGGCTCCCCCACCGGCGACGAAGCGGCATACAAGCAGACGTTGCTCGGCAGTGCCGTACCGACCTTCCGAACCTTCTCCAACGCCGTGATGGCCACGAAGGCCTACTTCGACCACCATCGCTTCGTGGGCGGCTACAAGTCGCCCTTTGCCAAGCCAGTACTACGCAGTTCGCCCGCCGCCGCGAAGGCGGAGCGCCTGCTCTCTAAAAGCGCGCCACGTCTGCAACACGGCTCAACCTTGTCCGAACAGGACTCCAAGGCCCTCCTCTCGGCCTACGGCATCGCGCTGCCAAAGGAGCGGGTGGCCGACAGCGCCAAGGACGCGGTGAAGGCAGCCCGGGGAATTGGCTACCCCGTTGTCATGAAGGTGGCCTCGGCCGACATCACCCACAAATCCGACCTGGGCCTCGTCAAGGTCGGCGTGCGCTCCGACGATGAGGTGCGCGAGGTCTTCCGCCAGTTCACAAAACGCGCAGCAAAGGCCGCGCCCAAGGCGACCGTCGACGGGGTGTTGATAGCCGAGCAGGCCCAGGGCGTCGAAACCGTCGTCGGCATAGCCCAGGACGAGCTGTTCGGTCCGGTGGTCATGTTCGGCCTCGGCGGAGTGTTCATCGAGGTCCTAAAGGACGTGACCTTCCGGGTTCCCCCTTTCGCCGCTGACGAGGCATCGCGGATGCTCGGGGAGCTGGCCGGAGCCGCCCTCCTGGACGGTGCCCGCGGTGCCCCGGTGGCCGACCGTCGCGCAATCGTCGACGTGATCATGAAGGTCCAGCGGATGGCCGTGGACCTTTCCGACGTGGTGGCCGAGCTGGATGTGAACCCCCTGTTGGCCGGGCCGAACGGCGCGGTGGCGGCCGACGCCCTGGTCGTGCTGGCATAGGGCGCTCCTGTGGGCGACGCGACCGCAGACTGAGGGCAGAACGATGAGAGGACCTGGTGAGGCAATGAGCGAGTCGAACGGTGTCGGCGAGGACGTGATCCGCCGGATCGAAGGCGGGATTGCCTGGATCGTGCTCAACCGGCCCGATGCGGGTAACGCCATGACGACGGACATGCGCGACCAGATCTCGGAATGGCTCGACGACGCGTCGGCCGACCTGGCCGTGCGCGTGGTCGTTATCACGGCGGCCGGTGAGCGGGCCTTTTGCACCGGCGCCGACCTGCGCGGCGCCCGCGCTGCCCCGCGACCGCGCCCGTCGGGTGCCCCGGACAACGCGGTCGGCGACGGGGCCCGCGTGATCCGTACCGGCTGGCAGCGGCTGGTCAATGCTGTGCTCGATTGCGAGAAGCCCGTGATCGCCGGGGTCAACGGGACGGCGGCGGGGGGCGGCATGCACCTCGCCCTGGCATGCGACCTGGTCGTGGCGGCCGAAGAGTCGAAATTCATCGAGGTCTTCATCCGACGGGGGATCGCCCCCGACGCCGGCGGGGCCTGGCTGCTCACTCGCCTGGTGGGGATCCAAAAGGCAAAGGAACTGTTCTTCTTCGGCGACGACGTCCCGGCCTCAGAGGCCTACCGCATCGGGCTGGTGAACCGTCTGGTGCCCCGGGCCGAACTGGAGGCGACCCTGAAGGAGATGGCCGAGCGGCTGGCGAAGGGGCCGACCAAGGCCATTTCGATGGCCAAGTCACTCACCAACCGCGCGCTTGACGTCGACCGTGCGACCTCGCTCCACGACGAGGCCCTCGGACAAGAGCTTGTCACCCACACCGAGGACTCCCGCGAGGGAATCGCCAGCTTCGTCGAACGGCGCCCGGCAGAATTCAAGGGTTGGTAGAACCAGCGGACGAGGCCTCCACGCCGTAGGATTCCCCCATGGCCACAAAATCGAAGCCAGCCGGCGAGGCGAAGAAGCCAGGCCGCAGCGTGAAGGAAAAGCGGGCGGCCAAACAGGAGAAGCAGGCCGCCCAGGAGAAGGTGCGCAAAGGTTGGGAATCCAAGTAACTGCGGAACGCAGTTCAGCGGCACCGAATCGATAACGAGGTCGGCCCTCCACCCCGACCCGAGCGCTCCAATCCGACGGAACCGCTCGGGCCACCGACGTTTGACGAGGTCAGCCGGTCGGCACCGTCGTCGTCGTGGTGACGCCCGCCGCCGGCGCGGTGGTTGACGTCGTGGTGGTCGAGGTCGATGGTGTGGTCGTCTGGTTCTTGACGCTCGTGGTACTCGTCGGCGCGGTGGTTGACGTCGTGGTGGTCGAGGTCCCCCCCGACGTAGCAGTGCCCGACGACGTGGTGGACGTGGTCGTCGCCGGCGCGGTGGTCGATGTCGAGATGGGCGCGGTGGTCGTCGGTGGCGCGGGAGAAGGGACGAACGTCTGGCCGAACGAGGTACCGGTCCCGTGGGGGTCCGAGCCGAAGATCGCCGAGAGCGGTTTTCCGGCGATCAGCTCAATGCTGGTGACGGCGACCAAGGCAAGGACGAATACCCCAGCGATCGTCCCGAGCAACACCGGCCACCGCAGTGGCCACCGCGCCCCGCCTTCGTCACTGTCGGCGTCTTCACCACGGTCACCCGAGGCCAGTGCGCCCGCCGGCACCGGGCGCGTCCGCTCGGCCTGCGGCTGGCCGATCGTGTCCAGGCCTGGGTCTGTGACCGCGGCGGTCTCATCTGTGTCGATCCCCGTCGCGTTTTCGACTGCCAAAGTCGGCGCCTCGGTTTCCTCGTGGGTCACCGCACCCGCCGACTGGGTCTGGCCGAACCGGCGGAGGAGCTCGGAGGGTTTCGGGGCCTGGACCACCGCCTGCTTGACCACGTTGTGCCCGCGCTCGATCGACTGGGCAACCAGGGCGGTGGTGGTGGTCGCCAAGGCACTCCCGATGGCCACGCCGATCATCGTGCCCTTCACGCCGAAAAGAGAGGCAATCACCGCCGCCAGGGTTGCCCCTGCTGCGGACGCGAGGATCTGTTTAAGGCTGAGCTTCATGGAATGACCGTGACCCGTGGCGGGCCCCTTCTGGGGTGGCAACACGGGGCGGGAACAACTCTCAGGTTACTCGCGATCGAGCCTTCGACCGCCTTGGCGTGACCTGCGGGTCGGCTCTCGACCGTGGGGTGAACCAGGCGCCACGGGCGGCGACGCGGACCGACTCGGGCCGAGGCGTGAGCAGACCCCGGTGCCGGTTCAGGACCCGATCAGCGGGGTGCGCAAGCTGCCCTGTCGCTCGGGAGCCTGCCGGGGTCGGTGTTGCCAGGTGTCGTGGCAAGAGTCCGAGCAGAACCAGACCTCCTCGCCAAGGTTGTCGCGGTCGACCTCTTCGGCCACCTCCTTCGACAAGGGGATCCCGCAGACCGGGTCGTCCATCACGGGGCCGGCGAGTGGGCGCAGGCCGATCCGGGTAACCGGAATCGGCTTTTCGAGTCCCCGGACCATCGTCTCTTCTGTTGCCAAGACGGTGCCCCACTTCGGGAGGAGGTCGATCATCGATGTGGCGGTCAGTACCTCGCCGCTCTTGGCCAGATCGCACAGCCGGGCCGCCACATTGACCGAGTGGCCGATGTAGTCGTCACCTTCGAGCAGGATCACCGGGCCCGAGGAGACCCCGCAACGGATCTGGGTGGGTTGATCCCCTTTGGTCACCGCGCGCTGCATCTCGAGGGTCGCCGCCAGCACCGGAGTGGCTTCGACATTGACGAGCATGGCGCCGTCACCGAGCCACTTGGCGATGCGGACCCCACGGCGCGAGCAGATGTCACGGACGAGCATGCGGAACGTGCTGAGCACGCTGACCGCCCGCTCGTCCCCCTCCGATTCTGTGAGCGCGGAGAACCCCGACAGATCGACAAAGGCGAAATTTCGATGGACCCGCACGACCTGATGCTGGCACGTCTCGTGGGGTCCGTGCCGTGACCACGAACAGGCCGCCCGGGTTCAAAGGGCCCGGCGGGAGAACTGATCGGCCCCGGTGTCGAGGACCCAGTCGTGGCCGAGCCGAGCCAGGGGCCGACCCAAGAAGCCGAGGGCCCGCAAGAGGGTGTTACTCGGGGCGACCTCGGACACCACCCGGACCGAGCACCCTTCGGGATCGTCTTCTAACTCCAGCCGAGCGACTCCGCACACGTCCCCCGCTACCGAGGCTCTCACAAGGCTCGGAGCAGCCACTTCGGTCAGCGTGACCGTGAAGCGCAGCGAAAAGGGGAGGGGTGGGTGCACCTCGCATTCCCAATCGGCCCCGGCGATGAGCTCGGTGCCGGTGAACTCCTGCAGCCAGGGCAACCAAGTCGGGTACCGGGCCACCTCGCTCAAGGCGGCCCAGACCGAGTCGCGGGTCGCGTCAAAGTGATACCGGCGGTCCGAGTGGATCCGTCCCCGGGCCGATTCGAGCAAGTGCATCTCCGGTTCTACGGCGGGGGAGGCCCCAGAGATGGCCCGAGAACCGGGCTTCGTCACTGAACCCGGCAGGCCCCGTCGATGTCGAAGACCTGGTTGAACCGACCGAGCGCCAGCCAACAGGCCACGCAAAGTCCGAGGTCCACCAGCTCGGCGTCGCTGAAATGCTCATGCAGGCGCCCCCACAGCTCATCGTCGATTCGAAGATGATCAGTGGCATAGCGCTCGGCGAACTCGGCAGCCAGACCCTCCCGCTCGGTCGCTCCTTCCCAGGCGGTCCCCCGCCCAACGCCTTCGTAGAGCGCCTCTGGGACCGCTCCGGGATCCTCGGCCCGTCCCGGCACATCACGAGCCGTGCGGAAATCCTTGCAGAGCGAACAATCGTTGATCCGGGCGATGGTCGCCCGGGCGGCCTCAAACTCGCCCAGTGCGAGGGCCGATTTCGAGTAGACGGCCGAGCTGTAGCCGGCCGCCGCCGCGGCAAGTGGGGGGGCCACCTCGGTCCAGACGTACATGAGGGGGTCCTGCCCCTCGGGAATATCAATTCGTGGCATCGGCCGGCCTTCTGGTTGGGTGCAGCTCCATCGTAGGGGGAGAGCCGGGTTCGGGCTCGACGATCGCGTTTCGCTCCGATACTGGCTAGGCCCTGAGCAGTTCGGGGTGGCGAGCGGCCACCATGGCCCGCAGACCGTCACGCCACGGCACGGTCGTCGGACCCACCAGGCGGTCCAAGAGCCCGTGGTCGATCTCGACGCTGTCGATGGTCCCGTCGGTCGGGGCAAAGTTGGCTTCCAGCCCGGTCAACTCGGCCAGGTACGTGCACCACTCCTCGATGCTCACAGCTTGATCACCGCCCCAGTTGACCACCGTGACCGGCGCGGCGGCGGCGGCCAGGAGACCGGGGATACTGCGCAAGATATCGTCCTGGTGGATCGGGTTGTACACACTCGGCGCGTCGATGTGCACTGGAATCGGTGACCCGTTGATGAGCATCTCAAGGTGGACCGTCGGCCACCCGCCGCCGTCACCGTAGGGCACCGACAGCCGGGCGATCGTCGTCGGCAGGCCGAATCGGCGGGCGCCCCAACGGGCCGTCGCCTCGGCCGCGATCTTGCAGATGCTGTAGGTACGCAGGAACGGCCACACGCCGTGGTTGTCTCCGAGGGGAGCGTCCTCGTCGAAGACTCGGTGTCCGGCTGGCTTGTACACCGCAGTCGTCGAGCAGTGCAGAAACGCCCGGGCGCCTTGATGATGCTCCATCAGCCAGGCCAGCCCGCCGCTGTTCGCCTCGAGATCGCTCACCCACTGATTCGACTTGGCCACTGCGAAGTTGAGCACGTAGTCGGCGTCGCCCGGCAGGTCGCCGACATCGCCGCTCGCCAGATCGATCCGGACGCAGCGCACGCCGCTGGCCTCGAGGTGGTCCCGGCTCGACGGATCGGCGAACCGAGCCGCGCCGTAGACCTCGTTGTTCTCGGCCAGGGCGATGGCCAATGGGCCACCCACCTGTCCGGTGGCGCCCGTGACGACGATCTTTGCCCCTTCAATGCCGCTTGTGGTCACGTTCACTCCTCCGCTCGGACGCCACGCCTGGCCGGTCGTGCGCTCCAAGAGCGACTGTGATGCCTGGTCGTCGGGCGATGTTAATGGCACACCGACCGGACCGTCGCCGGGGCCGCTCGGTGTGCTACAGCTATCGGACCATGAAACGACGGGCGCGGCCCTCCAACAACTACGAGCTCTTCACCTGCGCGCTGAAGGGACACGAGCTCGTTGGCGTCGACGCAGCGACGGTCACCGAGCAGGACGCCGTCTTCGCCCGGGAGGCCGACGGCGTCCGCTGGTACCGGTGTCTGCGCTGTGACGCCTGGATCCCCACGCCCCTGCCCGTCACGCCGGTCTCCGATACCGTCCCGACTCGAGAACAGGTCGAAATCCCCCTGCGCGGACCAGCGCTCCGGGACCGCTACGTCCTACGCCTGATCGCCTTGGACCGGTTCATACACGTGGTGGTGCTGACCGGTCTGGCCATCGTCATCTTCTTTTTTCTCGGACACCGCAGAGCCCTGCAAAGCGACTACAACCGGATCATGAGCGCATTCACGGGAGGGCCTGGCGGGACCAACGATCTGCACGGGTTTCTGGCCCATTTCAAACACTGGTTTTTTGTCAACCCGGCCCATCTCTACGAGGTTGGTATCGCGGCCCTCGCCTATGGAGCGCTCGAGGCCACTGAAATGGTGGGCCTGTGGTTCGCCAAGCGCTGGGCCGAATACCTCACCTTCATCGCCACCATCGTGTTCATCCCGCTCGAGGTGTACGAACTGGCCCATTCGATTACCACGCTCAAGCTCGCAACCTTCGCCATCAACCTGGCCATCGCCCTCTATCTCCTCTTGGCCAAGCGGCTCTTTGGCCTGCGCGGTGGCCACAAGGCGGTGATCGCTCGCCGCCGGGCACTTGGAGGCTGGGCGGCGGTGGAGGCGAACACCGTCTACCCGGCGAAGGTCTGACTCAATCGCCGGTGGTGCCGTCGATGCACTCGCGCAGCAAGTCGGCATGCCCGTTGTGCCGGGCGTATTCCTCGATCATGTGCACGACGATCCAGCGCATCGTGATCCCGCCACCGGGGTCCCGGGCATCGAGCGAGTCGGCACCGGCCAATATCTTGCGTGAGACGTCGCAGTCGTCCTTGAACGTTTCAATACCCTCATCGGCGTTCTCCGGCGCCGCCCGGTCGAAGTCGGCGTCTTCTTCTTCCTTGGTGCAGTAGTGGGACGGAGCCTCGAGTCCGGCGAAGACTCTGGCGAACCAGTTCCGTTCGACTTCGGCCATGTGGCGCACGAGGCCGAGGAGGGACAGTCCCGACGGCGGCACTGAACGCCGGGAGAGCTGCTCTGAGGTGAGCCCTTCGCACTTGTTCAGCAGGGTCACCCGGTGGAACTCCAGCCAGGATTCGAGCATCGGCCGCTCGGCGGCGACAAAGGGCGGCCATTGGCGCTCGATAGTCATGACGACATTGTGTCTGACGCAGACGACCAGGCAAGCAGCAGGTCGGGTTCTCTGTCCTCGTTTTCGCCGTCGGTGCGCCGAACCACACTGAAACCGTGCCTGCGGTAGAAGGCGATGGCCCGGAGGTTCTTTTGATAGACCCAGAGGTCGACGCCGCCCGGTGACGCCGAGAGGGACCATGCGAGAAGCAGGGCCCCGACCCCTTGGCTCTGGAAGTCCGGGTGGACGTAGAGGTGCTCGAGGCGGCCGCCTTCAAGCGCGGCGAAACCCACCACCGCGCCCCCGATTTCGGCCACTGCCACCCGACAGTCGGCGAAGACCTCGCCGGCCATCCACGACCGGGTCTCTTCGTCGCTGTGGAGCACGGGGAGGTAGGTCATCTCCCGGCGGGCGGCAAGGTGGATCTCGGCCACCTCCAACGCGTCCGCCGCCACCGCGTTGCGGATACTGGTCTGCATTGGGAGCCCCTGATCCTATCTGTCAGCGGGGCGGGATCGAGTACGTCACCTGGGCCTTGGCCACCAGCTCGTCGCGACCCTCTGAACGCATTGCGACGTCGACGACGGCTAGGTGGCGACCGAGTTTGAGCACCTCGCCCCATGCGAACAGGTCGACCATCTCGGGCTTGCGCAAGAAGTCGATGTGCAAGCTGGTGGTCACCGCCAGGGCGACCGGGCCGATCTGGGCGCAGACGGCGATCCACGCGGTGCTGTCGGCGAAAGCCATCAACGTGGGCCCCGAGACAGTGCCGCCTGGCCGGTCCCGGAGCGCTGCTTTGGGCAGACGCAGGCGGACACTGAGCCCGGCGGCCTCTTCCACCACGAAAAGCGGCGGGTAGTCGGGGAAGGCCTCAACGAGAAACCGCTGCAGGGCCTCGGCGTCCATGGCCGACATGGGGAACAGCGTATCCACGGCGGCCTGGCCATGGGGGCGCTTCTCGTGGCTCGGTCCACCCTTAGCTGAGATACTTGCGGAATGGAGCGCTACCAATGACCGTTCAGAGCCCCTCGGACCTGCTCCTCCCGGACCCTGAGCCCCGCGAGGTCCGCTACACGGTGATCTCGGTCGATGACCATTTGGTCGAACCGCCGGACATGTTTGAGGGACGACTGCCAGCGCGCTTCGTTGATCTCGCGCCGAAGGTCGTAGAGAACAGGCGCGGCCACCAGCTCTGGGATTTCGACGGCCAGCGCTACAGCCAGGTGGGAATGAACGCGGTGGCCGGACGGCGACCCGAGTCGGTGATCCTCGAGCCGACCCGCTTCGAGGACATGCGGCGAGGCTGTTGGGACATAGATGCCCGGATCGCCGACATGGACATCAACGGGGTCTGGGCGTCGCTCAACTTTCCCTCCCAGATCACCGGGTTCTCTGGGCGGGTCTTCTCGAGTGCTTCGGATCCCGAGCTCGGCCTGGCCGTCACGCGGGCCTTCAACGACTGGGTCTACGAGGCCTGGTGGCAGCCCTACCCCGACCGGATCATCCCGTGTGGCATCACCTACTTGACCGACCCCGAGAAGGGAGCGGCCGAGATCCGGCGCAACGCCGAGCGGGGGTTTCGGTCGGTGACGCTGCCCGAGCGACCTCACCGCATCGGGCTGCCGTCCATCTTTTCGGACTACTGGGAGCCGATCATCACCGCCTGTGCACAGACCCAGACGGTGATCTCCCTCCATGTGGGCTCCTCGGGGATGCCCGACATGCCGGCCGATTCGCCGATGGTCCCTCTCGGGGCCACCTTGTTCGGCCAGATGTCGCTCACGGCCTGTGCCGAGTGGCTCTGGTCGGGCGCCACCGTGCGCCATCCTGATCTCCAGATTGCCATGAGCGAGGGCGGAATCGGCTGGGTGGCCATGCTGATCGACCGGCTCGAGAACATCATGGACCGTTCCGGTTACGGCGAAGACTTCGCCAGCAGTGAGCTGCGCCCCGCTGAGGTGCTCCGGCGCAATTTCTGGTTCTGCAGTATCGACGATCCTTCGACGATCGACACCCGTCACACCATTGGGGTCGACCACATCATGGTGGAGGTCGATTACCCCCACGGCGACACGACCTGGCCCGACACTCAATCGGTCATCGAGAGCGCCTGGGGCCACCTGCCGATCGAAGAGCTGCACAAGATGACCCACGCCAACGCCGCCCGCCTCTACCGTTGGCAGGTGCCCGAGCGGTGCCGGCCATGACGTCTACTCCGCTCGCCCCGACCGCCCGGCGGTTGCTGCCCGAGCTCACCGCCCGACAGGAGTTGGCGGTGCTGGCCCGGGCGCTGTGGCGGGAGGGTTTCGACGACCACCTGGCCGGGCACATCACCTACCGCCAACCCGACGGCACCTTGTTGTGCAACCCGTGGATGGTGCTGTGGGAGGAACTCCGGCCCGAAGACGTCCTGCGCATCGACCTTGACGGGACGGTCATCGAGGGCGACTGGCCGGTTCCTCCCGGGATCCCTCTGCACACCGAGCTGCACAAACAGCGCCACGACGTGACCGTCGCCGTCCACAACCACCCGCGTTTTGCAACGATCTGGGCCGACGCCGGGCGCATCCCACCCTGTTACGACCAGAGCTCGGCCCTCGGCGGCGGGGAGCTCGTGCTGGTTGACGAGTATGACGGCCCGGTCAACGACCCGGGCTCCGCCGCCCGGGCCGTGCGGGCGCTCGGCCGCGCCGACATGGCGCTGTTGGCGAACCACGGGGTCTTCGTGCTGGGCGGGAGCATCCGGGCCGCCCACCAGCGGTCGGTGGCCATCGAGCAACGGTGCCGCAACGCCTGGCACGTCGAGGCCATCGGCGGGGGACGCCCCCTACCCGAGCCGGCCCGATCATTTTTCCAAAGGTCCGATGGCGAGGGCTTCATCGGGTTCTGGGAGGCCATGGCGCGCCGAGAGCTCCGTTTGGATCCCGGCCTCATCGCCCCGGACCGCTGAGCTCGGGCGGGGCCGACCGACCATGGCGCCGTGCGTCCTAGTCTTTCCCCTACCCGGCTGGACCGGGCCGGCGACTATGGCGGCGCCCAGCGGCGTGCGATGCCCGCTCGTCGTGGGGCGCCCATATCCTGGTAGGAGATGTCGAATCCGCCCCCACGGAGCGCCCCACCAACCGGCCCAGGCCCCGGGCAACGCTATTGGACCGCCCTCGAACTATTGGTCGGCGGGGGGTTGCTCGCAGTCGCCGCAGTCGCCGGCCTGTTGCTGGCGCATCGTCCGGGACCCAACCGCGTGGATGCCACGGGCTTTTTCTACCTTCCCGCCGATCCGGGTTCGATCCTGGCGAAGGAACTGGTGAAGCTGGGCTCGCTGCCGGTTCTTGTGATCGGTGTGGCCATGGTTTTCATGGTTGCGGTCTTTCGGGACCGGGCCCGGGCCGTCGCCTGTGCCGTCGCACCGATCGTCGCGGTGCTCGTGGTAGAGCACGTGGCCAAGCCCATGGTTGGCCGCCAGATCGGCCCGGGCCTCTTCACATACCCCTCAGGGACGGTGACGGTGACCGCGGCAATTGCGGCCGCGGTGTTTCTCGTCACCCCACGCCTCTTCCGACCACTCGCCGCTGTTGTCGGTGTCATCGCCATCGTCGGAGTGAGCGCCGGTGTGCTCGTGCTCCGGTGGCACTACCCAACCGACGTCGTCGGCGGATTCTGCGTGGGGGTCGGCTCGGTGTTCTTCATCGATGCGCTGGCCCACGTCCCCGGGCTCGTCCACGGTCGGCGAGGGCGCTCGGCCCAGACGGGATCGCAACCGGAGCGCCAAGAGGCCCTCGTTTCACCCTGAGCCACGTCGGGGTTCGGTGCAGATGGTAACCCCGCGCTTTCTCGAAGGTCCGTTGGTTGGAACGAGCATTCCACAGCGCGTCGGCACCACTGCGACGTGGCCCGCCTCAGGCCACGTGAGCCCGAGGACGCCGATTAGGCATCGACCAGTTCAGGAATTACCGCGTCGGGAACGGGAATTTCGGTCTTTTTCGCGGTGATCAACAACAGCGCCACCAGCGCCGCCGCAAGAATGGCACCAGTTCCCACCATGAAGCCGACGGTATAACCGTGGACCGGGGCGGCGATGCTCGTCGCTCTGCTGACACCGTGCACTGTGATGTAGCCGGCGACGGCGGTAGCGAAGATCGTGTTGAGTATCGCGGTGCCGAGCGATCCGCCGACCTGCTGGCTGGTGTTGAGCATGGCGCTCGCCACTCCGGCATCGTGATCACCTGCGCCTATCAGGGCGGTACTAGACATCGGGACGAAGGCAAACCCCAGACCGAGGCTCATGATGATCTCTGCCGGGAGGACGTGGGTGACGTAATTGGTGTCCACCCCGATCTGGGTGAGCCATGCCATGCCAACGGCACCGGCCAACAGGCCCCCGAACATCATCGGGCGCGGTCCCAGCTTTGGGAGGAACCTGCTGGCCACGGTGGCCGCCACGATGATCCCGGCCGAAAACGGCAGGAAGGCGAACCCGGACTTGAGGGCCGAGTAGTGCAACGTTCCTTGGAAATAGTACGTGAGGAACAAGAACATGCCGAGCATGCCGACGCCGAGGAGGAACGAACACAGGAAGGACCCACCCCGATTGCGATCGAGAAGGATCCGCATCGGGAGCAACGGGTGCGTCGTGCGCAGTTCGATCACAATGAACGCGGCAAGTAGGACACCGGCGAGGCCGAGGAATGCCAAGGTCGGGGTGGAGCTCCACCCGTTCGAGCTCGCCTTGGTGAAGCCGTAGACCAAGGAGACCAGCCCAGCGGTGACGGTGAGGGCACCGGGAATGTCGTACTTTGTGCTGCCGGTGGCCTTGCTCTCGTGGACGAGCACCGTCGCGGCGATGGCCGCGAATACAGAGATCGGAACGTTGACCAGAAGGCACCACCGCCACGACGCAAACTCGGTAAGCACGCCACCCATGATCAATCCGATCGCGGCTCCGCCTCCGGCAATCGCCCCGTAGACCCCGAAGGCCTTTGACCGCTCGGTGATCTCGGTGAATGTCACCGAGATCAGCGAAAGGGCGGCAGGTGCCATCAAGGCTGCAAAGGCGCCCTGCAGGGCGCGAGCACCAAAGAGCATTCCGGCATTCTGCGCAGCACCGCCGACCGCCGACGCGGCGGCAAATCCGAGCAATCCGATGATGAACATGCGCTTGCGACCCATGAAGTCGGCGATCCGACCGCCGAGAAGCAGTAATCCACCGAAGGCCAGCGTGTAGGCCGTTACCACCCACTGCCGGTTGGCGGTCGAGATGCCGAGCGCGTGTTGGGCTGAGGGCAAAGCGATGATCACGATCGACGCGTCCAAGACCACCATGAGCTGCGCGATGGCGATGATCCCGAGTGCCAGCCAGCGGCGGGGATCAGGGGCGGACCCCGCCGCAGCGGGCGGTCCGTCGGGAAATGGAGCGAGTTCGGTGGTTGTCATGGGAACCTCGTTGTGGTTGCTATGTCGGATTCGGGCTACAAGTGTTTGGGGATGCAACCCAGAGCGCGCGGTGACGTCTTTTCGGGGCCACCAGCGGTCCCAGGGGGTGCTTCAGGTCGTCTTGGCTGGTTGGAGAAGCCGAAGGGCGACGTCGTCGACCAAATGTGTGAGGAACGCCTCGTCCAATGGTTCGCCCTGGATGATCATGCGCATAAGCACCATGGGTTGTAGGACTTCGAGCAACACGGCCGGCTCGGTGGCTGCTGCCACCTCACCCCGGGCAATGGCTTGGTCCAAGATCGCCTGGACCACGACTTGCTTGCCTTCGCTCATCTGTGAACGCATCAAGTCAGCCAGCACCGCGTCTGAGCGCATGGCCCACACCACGGCGGCCATGAGCGCGCCGTCCTGTTCGTTCAAGGCGTCAGCCATGCCTTCGAGCCAGGCCAAAAGATCAGTGCGCAGCGTGCCGGTCTCAGGGATGACGTACTGCTCGCAGGACCGACAGCGAACGGCTTCGGCAACCACTTCGGCCTTTCCGGACCAGTGTCGGTAGATGGTGGCCTTGCTCGAGCGTGCCCGCTCAGCGATGGCGTCCATGCTCACGTTGTCGTAGCCGACCTCCACCACCAGCTCGAGCGCGGCGGCCAAGATCGCCGACTCTCGGGCTTCGGATCGCGGCCGTGGGGAATTCGAGGATGTGCCGTCGGTGGCCGGGGTCGATGCAAGAGCGGACTCGGGCATGGCGGACTCCTTTCTCCCTCTCGGTGGCCGTCATCACTAGCAAACGAAACGGTTTCGTTCACCATACCCGACGGACGAACAAAACGCAACCGTTTCGTTTCGTTTATCCGCCGATTCTTCCGGAGATGGCTTGCCACCAGGGATTCAGGTGGCCGTCGCCCCTGATCGGGCACCTCGTTCGCCGCTCGTTGGCCCAGGCGCTCGTTCGACACCGACCCAGGCGCGCTCCCGCTCCCCGGGCGCGCGCCAACGCCGCCGTGGCAGGCGACGTCCGGACTTCGGACCAACGGTTGCGAGCGGCTCGCTCGAATGGGACCGGCTCAGCCCAGTCGTTCGATGACGGTGGCGTTGGCCTGGCCGCCGCCCTCGCACATTGTCTGAAACCCGAAGCGGCCGCCCACCGACTCGAGTTGATTCAGCAGCGTCCCGGCGATGCGGACACCGCTCGCCCCGAGTGGGTGACCGATAGCGATCGCCCCACCGCGGGGGTTGTACTTGCCGGGATCGGGCTTGAACGCCTCTTGCCACATGAGGGCGATCGAGGCGAACGCCTCGTTGCACTCCATGGCATCGAAATCCTCGATCGTCATGCCGGAGCGCTCCAGCAGCTTCTCGGTGGCCGGGACGGGAGCGGACAGGACGACGGCCGCATCGTCGGCGGCCACCGCGAAGTGAGCGAAGCGGGCCCGGATGGGCAGACCCAGTTTCTCGGCCACCGATCGCTCGGCAATGAGCATGGCGGCGGCACCATCGGTCATCTGCGAGGAGTTCCCCGCCGTAATGTCGGGGGCGGTCTCTGGCTCCCAGTTCTGGGCGGGCGGGAGACCGGCCATGATCTCCATGGTGCCACCCCGTCGGATGCCCTCATCGGACTCGAGCAACTCGTCGGTCAGGTTCCCCTCCTCGTCTTTTTTCGGCACCGGGATCGCCTCTTTGGCGAAGTGGCCGCTCTCCCAAGCCTCGGCCGCCCGCTGGTGGCTCCGGAGCGAGAAGGCGTCCATGTCCTCGCGCGTAATCCCCCACTTGTCGGCAAGTACCTGGGCCACCCGGAACTGCGCCCAGAGGCGCCCCTCGATCTGTTCGAGGAACGACGGCGGGAACGGTCCGGTTCCCCCGCGCGCGTTCGCGGCGAGCGGGACGCGGCTCATGGCCTCGACCCCGCAGGCGACCACCAGGTCGTAATGACCAGCGACCACGCCGGCCGCCCCGAAGTGCATGGCCTGTTGAGAAGAACCGCACTGACGGTCGACCGTGGTGGCAGGCACGTGTTGGGGCAGGCCTGCGGCCACCCAGGCGTTGCGTGTCACATTCGTGCTCTGTTCCCCCACCTGGGTCACGCAGCCGCCGATCACATCGTCCACTGAAGATGGATCGACACCGCTGCGCTCGACTAGGTGGGACAGGGCAAAGGCGAGCAGGTCGACAGGATGCCAGTTGGCGAGCGCGCCGCCCCGCTTGCCGAACGTCGTCCGCAGGACGTCGACGATCACCGCGTCTCGAACCTCGGTCACGATTGCTCCTCTCGATCGGGTTTCTCCCGCTTGGATCGGCCGATGGACCAGCGACGGTCTCGCCGTGATTGGATCACCGGGTCGACCGGACCCGGGTGAGGCGCCGGCGGCTCCCCATCAAACAGCACCGTGCGATCGCCCCGGGCGGCCAGCACCTTTTCCACCTCTACCATCGCTTCGGAGGACGCTCCGGCGAAGGCGACGCTGCCGTGCTCGAGGACGACCGCGGTGGAGGCGAGACTGAGGGCCCGGTCCACCTGTTGTTCGACCACCAAGAGTGCGGTGCCGGTGGCATTGATCCGCCGGAGCCCGTCGTAGACGGCGTCCACCACGACCGGCGCCAGGCCCAAGGAGAGTTCGTCGGCCACCAAGAGCCGGGGGGGGACCACGAGCACTTTGGCCAATGAGAGCAGTCGCTGCTGGCCCCCCGACAGGGTGCCGCCGCGCTGTTTGCGACGTTGGCCGAGGATCGGGAAGGCCTCATAGGCCGCGGCCAGGGACTGGGCCACCTTCTGGCGTCCGGCACGCTGGCGGAAGACCAGCGTGAGGTTCTCCTCCACCGTCAGGTTGGCAAAGATCCCGCGCCCCTCGGGCACGTGGGCCGCACCGGCCCGGGCGATCTTGTAGGCGGGTTTGTTCGTCAGGTCCGTTCCGTCGAGTCGGATGCTCCCGCTCGTGGTCGGAAGCAGCCCGGTGACCACTCGGGCCACGGTGGACTTCCCCGCACCGTTCGAACCGAGCAGGGCGACGATCCCGCCGGCGGGAACCGAGAGGCTCACATCGAACAGGGCGCGATAGGGGCCGTAGGCCGCGCTCACGTGGTCCACCTCGAGGGCCGGGGTGCTCGTCGGGGGTGCGGCGCCCCCGGGGGCCGAGGTGGCCGCGGCTGGACCCGGGCTCATGTCGTCGTACCGAGGTAAGCGTGGCGGACCTCGGGGTCGCCCATCACCTCGTCGAAGGTGCCTTCGGCGATTACCTGGCCCAGATCCATCACGATGGTCCGATCAACGCACTCGCCGACCATGCCGAGATCGTGCTCGACCAGCAAAACGGCCATTCCGCGCTCTTTTTGGAGGGTCCGGAGCACCGTGGCTAGCTCCGCGGTCTCGTGCACGTCGAGCCCCGACGACGGTTCGTCGGCCATGAGCAACTGGGGTTCGCCGACCAGAGCTCTACCGAGTTCCACCAGCCGGCACAAGCCCAGCCCGAGGGCCGAGACCGGCGTGCCGGCGATGTCGGTGATGCCGATCAGTTCGAGCACGTCTTCCACTCGGCCGCGCTCATCACTGCTCGGCCGACTCAGGTTGCACAGGTCCTTCCACAGCCTGCCCTCGCCTCGGCGGGCCTGCTCGGCGACCAAGAGGTGCTCGCGCACCGTCATGTCGGGAAACACCTCGATCCGTTGGTAGGTGCGCCCGATCCCGAGTCGAGCCCGTTTGTACGTGGGCATCCGGCCGAGATCGATCCCGGCGAACTCCACCGCGCCGGACTCGGCCCGTAGCTGCCCACAGATGCAGTTGAACAGGGTCGTTTTCCCGGCCCCGTTGGGGCCGACCAGCCCCACGCACTCACCGCGCTCGACAACGAACGTGACCTCCCGGACGGCCTGGATGCCGCCGAAGTACTTCGACACGCCGCGCACCATCAGCAAAGGCGCGGGATCCCCGAGCAGCCCGGTCGGCGTCCGGCCCCTGATCGAACCCGACGACGGGTCCGGTACGACACCGGGAACTTCACTCATGGGGACCAACGCCTGTGGCCGGAAGGGCCGTCCCTGGGCTCGGCCCGCCGTCCCTCGCTGCCGCCAGGCCCGGGGGTGACCCCTTGGTGAAGAAGAGTCGATCGAAGCGGGTGGTCCACGTTCGCTTCTGGAACTCGAGCACACCTTCGGGGTGCGAGGCGTAGGTAAGGGCCCCGAAGGCGAACAGCACGAAGACCAAGCTGTTCCCGCCAAAGCGGCCCGGGAGGTACGTCACCAGCTGTTCGATGACGGTGAGCCCGATCCCCGCTTGTATCGCGCCCTCGACGGTGCTCACACCGGTTGTGACCACCACGACGACGAAGACGAGCGACAACTCGGCGTTGAAGCTGTTGGCGTTGACGTTTGTCTGGAAGAGGCTGTAGATGGTGCCGCCTATCCCGGCCACCGCCCCCGACAGGGCGAAAATCATGACGCGTTGCCAGGTGAGGTTGATCCCGATTCCTGCCGCGGCGGTCTCGCTCCCCCGCATCGCCCCGAGGTAGTGGCCGATGGTGCCTTTGCGGATCTGAAGGATGGCCAGGGTGACGACGACCAGCACGGCCACGCCCACAACGAACAGCGCGTGCCCATTGGGGTTGAAGATGCCCAGACCCGCCCATTTACTCTTCAAGGTGAGCCCCGATTGGCCCCCGTTGACGGCGGTGCGCGAGAACACGGCCTGGTCGAACACCAGCGCGGCGGCGAGTGTCATCAGGGCCAGGCCGAGACCCTTCAGCCGGAGGGAGACCAGCGCCAGGATGACCGCGACCCCAGCCGCCAACGCTGCGCCGACGATGCCGCCGACCAAGAGGCTGAGCCCGAAGTGACTGGCCAGCTGGCCGGCGGTGAACGCGCCGATCCCGGCGAGTGTCGCCTGCGCCAGTGAGAGCTGGCCGCCCATCCCGGTGATCAACGTGATGGAGAGGAAGATCACCGAGAAGGCGATGCCCTGATTGAATACGCCCTCCCAGGTCCGGGGCATCCAGGTCAACATGGACACGGCGAAGGCCACGAGGAGCACGTAAAACGCGACCCGGATGATCTTGTCCATTGTCGGCGCTCGCGAGGCGGCCGCTGTGGGCGGCGTCGGCGGATCGACCGAGGCAAGGGGATCCTTGGTGTCGTCGAGGCTCCGCATCCCGGGCACGAACAGCAGGGCCGCCACCAACACGATCATCGGGAGCACCGGCAGCACCGAGTCATAGAGGATGCCCCCGGTCGGAAGATAGCCCTCCGCGGTGAGCTCGACGATGCCCAGTCCGATAGCCACCAGTGCGGCCGTCGGCATGGATCGCAGCACCCCCCATGCGGCCGCGGCGATCGCCGTCACCATCAAGGTGATGTAGTTCTCGGGTTGCAATTGGGCGAATTGGGGGGCGAGCAGGACGCCGGCCAACCCGGCCAGCAGGCTGGAGATGGCCCAGGCGCTGGCCACCACCCGGTCGGCGTTGATCCCATCAAGCTGGACCAGTCGACGGCTCTCGACCGCGCCGCGCATCTTGAGCCCGAGGCTGGTGTACCGCATGAGCACGACCATCGCCACAAGGACGACCGCCGTAACGATCACCGTGGACAAGAAGATGCCGTTGATGGGGACGTCTTGGAGCCCGAACAAGTGGAAGTAGACGTCATTCGGATTGAACAGGATGCTCGGGACATTGTAGAAGGGCTGGTTGGTGAAGATGACCGTCAACAATGACGGGATGCCGACCAGAAGGCTGATGCCCGTAACGACCTTGGCCATCGAGTTGGTGTTCGGGATGCGCCGGAACAAGAAGTAATCGAATGCCAGCCCGATGGCCGGCGCCAGCAGCACCACCGACACAAAGAAGGCCAGCCAGACCGGCCAGTGCTCGTTGAGAGTCAGAATGCTGAAGATGAAGGCTGAGGTGTACGCCTGGGCGGCAAAGGCGAAGTTAAAGACCCCCGTCGCCTGGTAGGTGAGGATGAGACCGACCGCGAACAGCGCGTAGGTACACCCGTAGGGAATGCCGGGAATGGCGAACCCCAAGAACTGCTCCACCCTCGACCCCCGTGCCCTTACTCGGTCCCGCTCCCGTCGACCTTAGGTTCCGGGCGTTCCTGCGGGAGGGGTGGCGAGGACCGGATTCTTCACGCTCGGGCCGAAACAGACGAACACCTGATGTCCCTGCAGGAAACTCGCGACGAACGTCTTTCCTTTCACCTGGATGAAGGCGCTACAGCTCGGGTAGGTGGGCCGGAGGTGCGAGTTGGTCCAGTTGACCGGGGTTGTCAGACCACCGGCCGTGAAGTTGGTCATCTTGTTGGTCAGGGCGACCACGTTGGCCTGCGTGAGGTTTTTGCCCGCTGCCTTCACCCCTGCGGCGAACAGCGAGGCCGACTCCCAACCCTGGATCGCCACTTCGTCGTAGACGTACTTCGGCGCGTACTTCTTCATTGCCGAAAGGTACGTCTTGAGCCCCGGGTAGTACTTGGTCGGCGAAGAGAACGGTACGTGCTGGATGTTGAAGTACACACCGTTCATGAGGCTGGCGTACTGGTCGAGGGTCGATTGGTCGTTTCCGTTCAACCACAGCTGGGTGATTTTCAGACCGTACTGCTGGATCGCCCGGGCCATGGCGATGTTGCCGGTGACATCCATACAACTGAGCACCATGTCCGACCCCGCCTGCTGCATCCGCTGGACGTCGGAGGACACCCCGGACCCGGGGTACTGGATATTGACGTCGACATAGCTGACGTTGACCCCCGCCTTCTTCAACAAGTTGGCGGTGGTCTGGCAGGGGGCCGAGGACGCGGCGATGTTGTACCCGACAATGGCCACCGACTTGAGCTTCAACTTCTTGATGAAGTACGCCCAGGCGGGCACCCCGCAGGCATAACAGAGGAAGGACCCGCCGGCGGCGAACAGGTTCGGCGCCGGGGTCCAGTTGCCCGTCACGTCGTAGCCGTAGGTGGGTGTCGCGGTCGAAACGAAGTAGTTCGGAGAGAAGAAGGCGGTGGCCATGCCCACCGCGGCGAACGCGTGGTCCTGGTCGATCAGGGTGTGGGTCAGTTGGGTGAACTGACTGGGATTGCCCCCGTCATCGAGGTTGTAGGCGAGGTTGAGATGGCGGCCGTTGATCCCACCCTGGGAGTTGATCCAGTCGAAGTAGGCCCGGATACCCGGCACGAGTGACTCGAAGTTCGAGGCGATGGGGCCGGTGAGCGTGGAGATGGCCCCGGCGTTGATCTGGGTTGCGGTCACCCCCGGAGCCGACGAGCTGCTGGCGGCCCCGGCCGGTGCGACGGCGCTCAGGGTGACGCTGGTGGTGACCAAGATCGCGAGCGCCGTCAACGCTCCGATCCACCGCATCATGTGAAGTCGACCTCGCATGCCGCCCCCTCCTCATCTCATCAACGAGCCCTTGCCACCAGCCCATATTGCCCCTCGCACACGACGAGCGGAGGGCGCCCCGCGCTAGACCCCGTTCCTGACATCCTTGTCAGGTTCCCGTCACTGTAGCGGCGCTCCACGTCCATCGTCAGTTGGTCCGCCCGGTGCGTCCTCGAGGCTCATCGCCCACCTCTTGAACGACCCGACCCCGGTCTGGGGGTGGCCCCCACCAACCTCATCGCCTCTCCTCATGGCCCAACTCAGTGCCCGACCACGGCGCCCGACCTCAGCGAAGGAAGACCCGCTCTCGGTCGTACTCCCGCAGGGCCAGGGCCTCGGCCATACCGACCGGGGGCAATTCCTCGACGGCAGGGACGATGTCGGGCTCCCAACCACAAGACGCCACGAGTTCTCGCACCCGGTCGGCGAGGGGCCCCGGACCAGCGGGGACCGCGGCCAACCGGAGGGCGCCGTCGAGCCGACGCAGGATCCCGAGGTTGGTCACCACGCTCGACACCCGGCTGCCCGGTGACGTCACGTAGGCCACCGTCGCTGGCAGACGCTCGGGGCGCGCCAGGGTGATCACCACGCAAGCCGCAGCCCGACTGGCCACGTCGTTCGCCCCGCCCGAGCCGACCAAGAACCGGTCGGCCAGCCGGGTCGAGTTGAGGTTGCCCTCTCGGTCTACTTCGGCCGCACCGAGGCACCCGATCACCGTGCTCCCCGAGCCGCCCACCACCAGACCGAGCACGGTGGACGCGTCCGAGAGGAAGGGCGTCGTCGGAAAGACCCGGTGGTTGAAGATGTACGGATCGGCCGGGGTCGGCTCGTAGCCCCACAGACCGAGCTCAGCGGTCAGCACTACGGGGCGCCCCTCGGCCCGGGCCCGGGCGACCGCGACCCACGCTGCCAGGTTGGCCACCCCGGCCCCGGCGAGCACCGCGTCGGCGTTGTGGCGATCCACGGTGACGCCGACCTCTCGGGCACCGAGGCCGGCCGCAACCTCCCATGCGCTGATCGGCTCATCGACGGGCACCGGGTGCGATTCGGCGTCGTCGAGCCAGCTCGCCGGATCCGAGCGACCGACGAGCCACTCCAACCGCTCTTGGCCGAGCACCGCCAGGTAGCCCTCGTGGTCGTGCGGTTCGAGCGCGTAGGTGCGGGCGAAAGCGCCGAAGTCACCCCGGGCGGCGCGTGCCGCCTCGATCCAAAATGGGACGTCCTCGCCGTAGCTGCGCACCGGAAGCCCAGGAGCGAAGCAGCCACCGGGGTGGGCACCGAAGGGTGTCTCGACGACCGCCAGCACCCGGTGGCCCGGGATCTTCACCCGGTAGCCGAGCCCGGTCAGGTCCTCGACCACCTTCTCGACCGTGGCCACCACGCCGCGCCTTGCGGCCCAGGCGCCCCAGACCCCTTCGAGGAGCGGCTCGGAGAAGGCCAGGTTCCCGGCTCGGTCGGCGACCGCCGCGTGGACGAGGGCGACATCGGGGGCGAGCGGGGCGAGGAGGCCGACCGGCCCGAGGGGTGAGTCGACCAGGCTGAATGCGTCGTTGGCGGCCATCGAAGACCCGACGATCGATCCGGTGACCGCGCCAGGAAGGCCCCGGGCTGCGGCCTCCAGACGTTGGGCCAACGTCAGGATCGACCAGTGCTCTATTTCGACGGCGCCCGACTCGTAGGCGCGAGCGAAGATGGGGTTTGGGGCATAGGTCGGGAAGCTGTTCCCCGAATAGGCCGTGACCACCCGGCGCAGCAGCCCTCCCTCGAAGAACAGCGCACCGAGGGCCCCCAGGCTGGTCATGACCAGCGTGAATCCGGGATCGGTTCCCCAGAACTGGCGGGCCATCTCCCGTGCCGCCGCCGTCCAACGGCTGTGGCCGAGCATTACGTGCACCGAGTCGCCCGGGTGCACGTGCCGCTCGATGGCGTCAGCCAGAGAGGTGCTCTTTATTTGCACTTGTTCCCCTCGCGTCCGGGCCGGCGCCGGGACACGGACTCTCCGTCGAACCTGACCACGATGTCAGGCTACCCAGCCGGGACTACCATGCACGAGGCATGGGCGCGACTCGAGCCCGCGGCGTCGAGGCACGAGCGCCCCGGAAACAGCCGGCGGGGACCAACAGCAAGGGACGGGCCGCCGCGATGCGGGCGTCCCGCTCGGATACACCGCGCGCTGATCGCCAGGCAACGAAGGCTGCGGCGGCCCGTGGCGCGCCAAAAATCCCGCCGCGCACTACGGGGAAACCTCGGCGCGCCGGCATAACGGCGTCGACCCCGGCCCCCGGGGCAAAGTCGAAGAAGACCGGCGGCGGGCGAGCCGCCAGTCCTCGCACCGGCGCAGTGCTTCTGGCCCCCTTCGACGGTTCGATCGAGCCCGGCGGCGGCCCGGCGAGCCGGCGGGCCTTGCGCAACCAGGGACGCCGGACGATGCGCAAGCTCCTCGACGCGGCAATGGAGGCCTTCGACCGGCGCGGGTATCACGCCACCCGGGTCAACGACGTGGTCGAGATCGCCAAGACCTCACACGGCACCTTCTACCTCTACTTCTCCAACAAAGAAGATCTCCTCCGGGCCCTCGTGGCCGAGGCGGCAGCGGAAGCCGCCGAGCTGTACACCACGTTGAGCGAGGCACCGACCGGGGGTGCCACCTGGGAGGACATGCGACGCTGGGTCGGCTTGTACTCCTCGCTGTGGGTCCGCTACGCCCCACTGCTGCGGGCGTGGACCGACCTCGCCGCCGTCGACCCCGAGCTCGGCGTCCAGGTCCGTCAAGCGGTCACCGTCATGTCGGCTGCCCTGGCCCGTCAGATGGCGGCGGTCCCCGGACCGCCCGCCGACATCGACGCCGAGGCCGCAGGCATGGCAGTCATCGCGATGCTCGACCGCTTCCACTACCTGCGCGAATTTGTAAACGATCCCGTCGACGACCGGGCGCTCGACACCCTGACCACGATCATCCACCGCGGACTGTTCAACGGCTCGGGTCCGAAGAAGCGCTGAGTTGGTGCCGCTCGAGTTCCCAGAGGGCTTTTTGTGGGGCACGGCGACCGCCGCCCACCAGATCGAGGGCGGCAATACCAACAACGACTGGTGGGCCTTCGAGCACAACACCTCCTCGGGCACTGTCGAGTCGAGCGGCGACGCCTGTGACTCCTTCCACCGGTGGCACGAGGACGTCGAACTTGTAGCCGACCTCGGGCTCGGGGCCTACCGGTTCTCCCTCGAGTGGAGCCGCATCGAGCCGGCGGAGGGGGAATGGTCCCTCGCTGCCCTCGACCACTACCGCCGCATGTGCGCCGCCTGCCACGAACGGGGCGTCCAGCCCGTGGTCACCTTCCATCACTTCACCACCCCGTCGTGGCTGGCCGCCCGGGGTGGCTGGGAGGCACCCGACGCCCCCGAGCGGTTCGCCCGCTACGTCACGCGGGCGACCGCCCATCTCGGGGATCTGATCGGCTGGGCCTGCACGATCAATGAGCCCAACGTGGTCGCCGTCCTCGGTTACACCGTCGGTATCTACCCGCCGGGCGAGAAGGACCAGTTCGCCCGGCACCTGGCGGTGAACGGTGCCTTCGTAACGGCCCACCGCCTGGCCGTCGAGGCGATGCGCTCGGGTCCGGGGAGCTTTCCCGTCGGGCTGACCCTCTCGATGGAAGAACTGGTGGCGGGCGAGGGTGGTCACGGCACCAGGGATGCGGCCGAGGCGATCCTCGAGGACACCTTCTTGGCCGCAACCACCGGGGACGACTTCGTCGGTGTCCAATGCTACGAGCGGACCGTGCTCGGACCCTTGGGACCGATCGACCCGCCGCCCGGGACCCGGCTCACCCAGATGGGCTATGAGTACTGGCCCCAGGTGGTGGAGTACACGGTGCGACGGGCGGCCGCGATCACCGGGCTCCCAGTCATGGTGACCGAGAACGGCATCGCCACCGACGACGACACCGAACGCATCGAGTTCATCACCGAGGCGCTGACCGGTCTGCACCGCTGCATCGAGTCGGGCGTCGACGTGCGCGGTTACTTCGTATGGAGCCTGCTCGACAACTTCGAATGGCACCTCGGCTTCGGCCCGAAGCTCGGCCTAGTTGGCGTCGACCGCTCGACCTTTGAGCGCCACGCGAAGCCGAGCGCCCGGTGGTTCGGCGACGTCGCCCGGACCAACGCCCTCGACGCCGCAGGCTGAACCCGGGCTCGGGCCCGCAGTGCTCAGATGCCGAGGCGGCCGGTCAACAACCCGGCGGTGAACCCACCGTCGACGGCGACGTTGGCCCCGGTCATGTACGCCGCGGCATCGCTGTTCATGAAGGCCAAGATGTGCGCCTGTTCTTGGGGAGTGGAGTTCCGTCCGAGCGGCTTGGGAAAGGCGTCCATGAACTCCTTGCCCATGTACTCCTCGAACGACGGCATCATCGGGGTATCCGTCGGGCCCGGGCTCGTGCAGTTGACCCGGATCGCCGGCGCCATGTCGATCGCCGCATGGAGCGTCCACCAGATGATCACCTGCTTGGAGAACAAGTAGCCCTCCCCGACCAGCTCGGAGTGGGCCTCGAGCCACGTCTGCGCCTCATCGAATCCCTTGGTGGCCAGGAGCTCTTCGATGACATCTTTCATGTGCTCCCACCCGATGCCCCCAGCCGACGAGATGGTCGCCACCGCCCCCTTGTCCCCCATGAGCGGTGCGACCCGCTCGGTCAAGTGACGGGCCGCCACGAAATTCACCAGCATGGTGTCGAGACCGGTGTGGGGCGGCCCAGGCAGCCCCGCACAGTTGAAGAGGGCGTCGACATGGCCGCCGATCTCAGCCACCGCGGCGTCGATGGCCGCGGGGTCGCGCAGATCGACCGAGTAGAAACCGTCGACCTCGGCCGAAGGCTCTTTCAGGTCGAGGACGTGGATCTCCGCACCCAGCTCACGAAGATCTTCGACCACAGCGGCACCCATGCCCGCGCCACCGCCGCCGCTCACTATCACGCGTTTGTTCTCGTATCCCCACGGGATCGCCATCGAAACTCCTTGATGATCCTCACGGCGCTCGTATCTGGGCGCCTTGTTCAGTGAGCGTGCTCAGTAGCCGTCCGCATCATTCCAGGCCGCCGTCGGTCGTGCATCACCGAGCGCCCAATGGCCCGAACAAATGCTCGTAGATACCGTCAACTCCGGAGCCGTGCAGGGTCATGCCCCCGTCGACGACCAGGTTCTGGCCGGTGATGAAGCGGGCCATGTCCGAGCACAGAAAGACCACCACGTCGGCGATGTCCTCGGGCTCACCGATCCGCCCGACCGGCGTCGTGCGTTCGTATCGCTCCACTTCGTGGGGGAAAAACGCCAGCAGCGGCTCGGTCAGCGGTGTGCGGATCATCCCCGGTGAGACCGAGTTGACCCGGATCGACGGGCCATACTCGAGGGCGGCGGTGGCGGTGAGGGCAACCACGGCAGCCTTGGCCGCGGCGTACGGTGCTTCACCGGCCGCCGGGCGGGTCCCACTGATCGACGCCGTGCTCACGATGCTCCCCCCGCCGGCCGCCTTGATGTGCGGCACCGCCGCCCGAAAGCCCAGGTAGACCCCGGTCAGGTTCACCCGGACCAAACGGTCCCACTCCTCGGGGGTCCACTCGTGGAGCGGGGTCTGGCTACCGGTGCCGGCGTTGTTGAACAAGATGCTCAGGCCGCCGAGCTGGGCCGCCGCCGCGTCGACCGCCTCGCGCAGCGCCTCGGGATCGGTGACGTCGGCCACGTAGGCCGAGCCGTCGATCTCGGCGGCGACCGCCTTGGCCCGGTCCCCATCGATATCGAGGACGGCAACTGATGCCCCCTCGGTGGCCATGCGCCGACACGTGGCCGCCCCGATGCCGGAGCCACCGCCGGTGATCACCGCCCGGTGTCCTTCGAGCAGCCCCATTACAGAGCCCCGAGGGGAGTGCTCGTGCTCTTTTGTGTCTCGGATCCGTTCACGCATCCAAACCTACCCCGCGTGACGAATTCTCTCGCCGATCTCGGTCCTCGGGGCTACGGTTTCCCGACAACAGGAGGGCCATGACTACCGCCGCACAGAACCGCACGTCGATCAATCAGTTCTGGGACGACATGTACGCCGGCGACTGGGAGGCCTTTGTCGCCCACTTCACCGACGACGCCACCTACACCGACGCCGCCACCCCCGAGGACGAATTCGCCTCCGGGAAGACCGAGATCCTGGCTCGGCTTCGTCTGGCCCTCGATCCACTCGAGTCGATCAGCGACGAACGCGGCCTCATGGTCGCCGATGTCGACACCGTGGTCACCGAGCACATCGAGTTGTGGACGTGGTCGACCGGTGAGCAGATGCGCCTCCCGTTCGTCTCGATTCACCAGCTTCGAGACGGCAAGATCTTCCGGTGGAGCGACTACTGGGACATGCAGACCCTCGTCAATGCCGCACCTCAGGCGTGGTTCGAGCACGTAATGGTGGGTTACAAATGACGTTCCGTTGAACGCGGTCCTGCGCACGCCCGACGGGCGGTTCGAGGACCTCTCGGACTTCGGTTTCGCACCGAACTACCTCACCGTCACCGACCCTCGCATCGGTCCCCTGCGGATGCACTACGTCGACGAGGGACCGACCACCGCCCCGCCAGTGCTGCTGCTGCACGGCCAACCCACCTGGTCCTATCTCTACCGGCACGTCATCGCGTCCTTGGTGGCGCGTGGACACCGGGTGATCGCTCCGGACCACATCGGTTTCGGTCGTTCCGACAAGCCGACCGCCCGCACCGATTACACCTTTCAGGGTCACGTGGACTGGATGTCCGCCTTCGTCGAATCGCTCGGACTCTCCAACATCACCTTGGTGGCCCAGGACTGGGGTGGCCCGATCGGGCTGTCGGTCTTGGCCGGAGGGCCGGATCGCTTCGATCGGGTGGTGGCGACCAACACGATCCTGCACACGAGTGACCCCTCGCTCGTCGGCCGACTCGGCTGGGCCAACCATTCGCAGGGCGACGGCCGGGTCGTCCTCCAAGAGGCTCTCGTCGACTACGTCCTGCTCTCCCAACGCGCCCCGGCCCTCGACGCCAGCCTCTTCGTCGGATTCGCCACCACCACCGAGGTGCCCCCCGCCGCACTGGCCGCGTACGACGCGCCGTTCCCCGACGAGTCGTTCAAGGCGGGGCTGCGCCAGTTCCCGGTGCTCATCCCCCTCACCAAGAACGACCCGGGGGCGGCCATCGGCCGGGCGACCGGTGAAGCCCTCGCCCGTTTCGACCGCCCGTTTTTGACCGCCTACTCGGACGCCGACCCGGCGTCGGCCGGCTGGGACTCGGTCTTTCAGGCGCTCGTCCCGGGGGCGGCGGGCCAACCCCACACGACCATCGCCGGCGCCGGGCACTTCGTCCAAGAGGACCGGGGGGACGAGCTGGCTCGGATCGTCGCCGACTTCATCGAAGCCACACCCCGACGTTGAGGTCTCGGGCCCGGATCAGCGACCTCAGAGCTTGGTTGCCGACCAGGCCGGCCAGATCTCGGGGCTCGGGTCGTCGAGCAGACGGATCAGAAGCTCTTGGGCCATCGACACTCTCAGCAGCCCGTCCTGGGTGTACATCGAGCCGCGCACCGTCGCCCGCCCCCCGGCGTTGACCACCGCGCACAGGTCGTAGAGGAGCCACTCGTCGGCCCGCACCGGTCGGTGGAACCAGACGGCGTGGTCGAGGCTGGCGTCGGTGTGGGTACCCCAGGTCCCGAGGCTGAGGGGTCGGAACGCCGCCCCGGTCATGTCCGAGAGGTAGGCCACCACACAGGCGTGGACGGCGGGATCATCGGGGAGGTCCACCTTGGTGCGGAGCCATACCCGACGAGTGGACTGGTAGCTGCCGTCGGGACGCTGTTGGGTCGGTCCGAGTTCGCGCACATGGAAGGGGATCGGCGTTTCGGACGGCTCGAGGGCGTCGGGATCGCCCACCCCTTCGGGCATCGGCAGCTGGTACTGCTCTCCGTCTTCTTCGAGATGGAAGGAGCACATCATCTTGAAGGTCTCCTTCCCCTCGACCGTGCTCGTGACGTCACGCAGCGCGAAAGAGCGGCCGTCGCGCACGTGGCCGACGTTGAGGTGTACCGGCCGTCCCGGGCGCGCCGGGCGGAGGAAATAACCGTGCAGCGAATGCACCGGCATCGCGGGGTCGACCGTCTGGAGGGCCGCGCTCAGGGCCTGGGCCACCACCATGCCGCCGAACACCCGGTCCCCGCCCCACCAGTCCGGGCTGTCGGCACCGAAGGTGTCCTCCCCCGTCCGCTCGGCCGACAGCGCACCGGTCAGGTCGGCCACGGATCCTTGTTCGTCCGACACCGGGGCCGCCGCACGCTCGTCGACACCGGCCATGGGGGGCAGCGTAATGGGAGCTCGCGCTATCGCCGTGCGACCACGATGGTGGCGGCCGTCGGCACAACCACCGCGCCGTC